>ENA-UEYF01000601-UEYF01000601.1-human-gut-metagenome-genome-assembly--contig:-NODE-601-length-36596-cov-6.639092_pt1 | contig 36596 bp, 33 predicted proteins | sample MGYA00242902_ERZ507920 | MGnify/ENA primary metagenome ERZ507920 (study PRJEB26167, sample SAMN06115402) | human gut metagenome | host: Homo sapiens | place: China:Jiangxi | collected 2016-07-05...
TGCCTCCCGTAGGAGTCTGGGCCGTATCTCAGTCCCAATGTGGCCGTTCAACCTCTCAGTCCGGCTACTGATCGTCGCCTTGGTGGGCCGTTACCCCGCCAACTAGCTAATCAGACGCGAGGCCATCTTGAAGCGATAAATCTTTGGCATAAAGATCATGCGACCTCTATGCGTCATGCGGTATTAGCAGTCGTTTCCAACTGTTGTCCCCCTCTTCAAGGCAGGTTCCTCACGCGTTACTCACCCGTCCGCCACTTTCCTCTACATCCATTGTCCGAAAACTCTTTCAGTAGATTCTCGTTCGACTTGCATGTGTTAAGCACGCCGCCAGCGTTCGTCCTGAGCCAGGATCAAACTCTCAATAAAATGGTATCAACACAGACCTAAGTCTGAGCTAATCTTTATCGAGCTATTTGTCATAGCTTAAAACTTTTTATCCTTACTTCAGACCGTAATTGACTTAACCGGTCCTCCGCAAGCTCTGTGCATTTCGCACAGTTTTTCATCTGGTGCTTGTCAAAGTTTCGTTGTTTAATTTACAAGGTGCACGCTCCATTCGCGGAACAGGTGTTATTTTAGCACGTGGGCAGGCGTTTGTCAACAGTTAATTTTACTTTTTTCGACATTTTTCTTGTCTGCTCCTTTACAGGCAGCTCAAAAAGTCAGTATTTTCAATGGTTTGCGGGCATTCTGCCAAGAACAGAATGCCCGCATTTTTCCGTATTCATTCATTTATGCCGCATTTTGGCCGATCAAAGCGTCATAACGCATCAACAGAAGCGCGACCTGCGCGCGGCTGACGGCCTGCGTCGGATACCAGACGCACTCTTTTTCAGTGATGAGCCCGTTGTTCCACGCCCAGGTCACGGCATCCCTGCCGCTCTCCGATACTTTGGGCGCATAGGGGTAGTCGTCGAGCGTGCCGGTGACTGTGGGCTCACCCGCAAGACGGTAGAGCACGATGATCGCCTGCTCGCAGGACAAAAAGCCGCTGGGGTCAAACGCCCCGCCGTTGCCGCCCATGAGTCCCTTGCCGACCATCCACTCGACATATTCATAATACCACTCGTCGCCCGCGAGGTCGCTGAACTCTGCGTCCTCCTCCGTCGGCGTGCCGCCGGCAAAACGGTACATGATGACGGCGAACTGCGATCTCTCCACGCCATATTCCGGCTGGAAGAGATGCTGCGTGTCGTCGCCGCTCATCACACCGGTGGAGACGACATAGTTGACTGCGTCGGCGTACCACGCGTCGGGCGCGACGTCGGTATAGGTGTAGGTCGTCTGCGGGCCGTCCGCCGTGACGGTGATGTCGACACCGCCGTTTTCGTTGGCGGTCATCGTGCCGAGTTCCGCGCGCACGTCGTTTCCGGTCGCGTTCGTATTGTCGAGCGCGTCCGTCTGCGTGCTCTGCGTTCCATCCTGTTTATTGTCCTGCGATGTATCCTTATTCCCGCAGCCCCGCACCACCAGCACGATCACAAGCACCAGCACGACGAAGATGGGGATGAGCAATTTTTTCTGCATGAGCTCCTCCTGTTCTGACGAACATTTTGATTCTGTAAAACATATTATTATATGTTAGCATACCACCGGAAGCGTTGCAAGGCTTTTCCCCATTGTTCACAAAACGTGCACATTCTATCGCGCTCACCTCTTCCTGCCCACGGCATAGAATGAAGCGCAGGAGTTTTCCTGCCCCGAGCTTAAAAGGAGGGTATTTTCGATGAATCGTTTTCAGAATTCGTGCGGCTGTGCAGACCGCTGCCCGCCGCCCTGCCCCGCGCCGTTTCCTCCGCCGCCGTTCCCGCCTCAGTATGTGCTGGGCCCGACGGGGCCGCAGGGCGTGCAGGGCATTCAGGGTGTTCCCGGCCCGATCGGGCCGACGGGGCCGCAGGGTGTACAGGGTCTTCAGGGCGTCCCCGGTGTGCCGGGCGCCATTGGGCCTACCGGACCTCAAGGTCAGACGGGTGCCACAGGCGCCGCAGGCCCGCAGGGACCGCAGGGCATTCAAGGCGTAGCCGGAGCCGCCGGCGCGGTTGGCGCAACCGGACCGACAGGCCCCATCGGCCCACAGGGTATTGCGGGTGCAGCAGGCGCAGTCGGTCCTACCGGCGCAACGGGTCCCACCGGTCCGACCGGTCCCACAGGTCCTACGGGTCCGACTGGACCGAGCGATACGCGTGCGGCGGCAGCTGTTGCCGATGCGACAAGCGTAGAGGACGTCGTCGAGCAGTTCAACGCGCTGCTGGCAAATCTCCGCGCAGCGGGTCTCCTCTCGACCTGAGCAATAAGCGGTGCGGCGCAAGCCGCGCCGCGATACATATATAAAAGGAGGGAATCGCCATTTCCTATCGTGTCTGCGTTTACGCCATCTGCAAAAACGAGTCGCAATTTGTCGAGCGATTCATGGACTCGATGTCCGAGGCGGACGACATCTGCGTACTCGACACGGGGTCGACGGACGATACGGTTGAAAGGCTCAAAGCACGCGGCGCACACGTCGAGCAGAAGATCATCGCGCCGTGGCGCTTCGATGTCGCGCGCAATAAATCGCTGAAGCTCATCCCCAAGGACGCCGATATCTGCTGCTGCATCGATCTCGACGAGCAGTTTCAGCCCGGCTGGCGCGAAAAGCTCGAGCGCGCGTGGCAGCCGGACACGACACGTGCCCGCTACCGCTACACGTGGAGCTTTCTGCCCGATGGGCGCGAGGGCTGTGTCTTCTGGACGGATAAAATTCATAAAAACGGCTGCTACCGCTGGGTAAATCCGGTGCACGAGGTTCTTCAATATCTGGGCAAGGGCGGCGAGCGCTTTGTCGACGCCGAGGGCGTGCAGCTCGACCACCACCCCGACCCGAGCAAATCGCGCGGGCAGTATCTTCCACTTTTAGAGCTCGCCGTGCGGGAGGACCCACAAAACGACCGCAACCGCCACTACTTAGGCCGCGAGTACATGTTCCGCGGCGATTGGGCGCGGGCGGTCTCGACCCTGAAAGCGCACCTCGCGATGCCGCAGGCCGTGTGGCGCGACGAACGCTGCGCCTCGATGCGCTACATCGCGCGCTGTCTGCGGCATTTGGGGCGCGAGGACGAGGCCGCGCTCTGGCTGCACCGCGCCATCGCGGAAGCGCCGTACCTTCGCGAGCCGTATCTGGAGTTCGCCGACCTGCTTTATCAGCAAAAGGACTGGTGCGGCGTCATTTTTATGGTAAACCGTGCGCTCACGATCATCGAACGGCCGCGCACCTATATCTGCGAGCCGTTCGCGTGGGGCAGCTTTCCCTATGATCTTCTGAGCATCGCGTACTTTCACCTTTCGCAGTCGGAAAGCGCACTGAAAAACGCGGAAAAAGCACTTGCGCTTGCACCGAGCGACGCGCGCTTGCAGGAAAACTGCGCACTGCTCAGGGCGAAAATTCAGAAAGAAAGCCGCATTTGATGGCTTTCTTCGGTTTTCAGTTGCTTTTTCTGCCGCCGTATGATAGTTTATTAGAGATTACAAACCGAGGGGGCGCGGCAATGGAGCTGTGCGAACACTACTTACATTATATGAGCGCGCTGTGCGAGGGCACAATGCCCGCGCCGCCGGAGCTTGCGCTCACCGCCGATACCACCAAGGAGCGCGCCGCGCAGCTGCAAAGCGCGCTGAAAGATCTGAGTGTGCCGGACTTTGTGCGCCTGTGCGCCAAAAGCGCAGGCGACGAGCTGGACGAGGCGATATTCGACCATTTCAGCGAGGAGGATTTCTCCCGCGCACTGCTGCAAATGCTCACCGCCGCGGCAGAACCGGAGGAAGTCGAGGAAAAGCCGCCCGCAGCAGAAAGTATCCCTGATCCCGACGCGGGCAAGCACGCGTTCGAGGTCTTCTGCGACTGCGTGGAGCTCGACGAGCAGCTCGTCGCGTACCTCATCGACATTTTGAAGCGCGGCGACAAGGCCGCGTTCTACAAGCTCTCGCAGGTCACGACGCAGCTGGACCTCGACCCGCGCGAATTTCTCTACTGGCTCGCCCATCGCGAGGACTACGGCACGGACGACGAGCGCGCCTGCGCGGCCATCATCGACGCATGCTTTGCGCGCCTGTATGAAGAAAAGCAGGGTGAGCTTTTAGGCGCGCTGCTCTCGGGCGACCGGAAAACGTTCGAGCTCTTCCGCACGGAAGCGCCCGAGCTGCGCCACCTGCCTGCCGCGACCTATGAATGGTACAGCAAAAACTATTTGGACCGCGACTATCCGCTGCGGTTTATTCTAATGTGCAACGGCGTTGAATTTCCCGACACGCCGGAGGAGGACAAATGAACAGAGATGAAATGTACCTGTCGCTCGGCGTGAGCGACAAGGTGCTTCAATTCGGCGAGGCCGTTTTGGACGAGCTCAAGCCCCGCTTTGCCGAGATCGAAGAGATCGCCGAGCTCAATCAGGCGAAAGTCATCGGCGCAATGCAGAAAAACCGCGTGAATGCGACGCACTTCGCCGCCTCGACCGGCTACGGCTACGATGACGAGGGGCGCGACAATTTGGAGCGCGTCTACGCAAGCGCCTTCCACACCGAGGCCGCGCTCGTCCGCCCGCAGATCACCTGCGGCACGCACGCGCTGGCCATCGCGCTATCCGCCAATCTGCTGCCGGGCGATGAGATGCTCGCCATCTCCGGCAAGCCCTACGACACGCTTGAGGAGGTCATCGGTCTTCGCGAGAGTCCGTGCTCGCTCAAGGAGTACGGCGTCAGCTATGCGCAAGTCGACCTGCGCGAAGACGGCAGCTTTGACTTCCCCGCCATCGAGCGCGCGCTGAACGGCAAGACGAAGCTCATCCACATCCAGCGCTCCAAGGGCTACTGCCCGCGCCCGACGATCTCGGTCGACGCCATCGGCGAGGCCATCGCGTTCTGCAAAAAGCTCCGCCCCGACGTCGTCATTATGGTCGACAACTGCTACGGCGAATTTGTCGAGGCGAACGAGCCGAGCGATCTCGGCGCAGATATGATCGTCGGCAGCCTTATTAAAAACCCCGGCGGCGGCCTTGCCCCGATCGGCGGCTACATCTGCGGCACGCAAAAATGTGTCGACCGCTGCGCCTACCGCCTCTCCGCCCCCGGACTTGGGCAGGAGGTCGGCGCAAACCTCGGATTGATGCCTGCGCTGTATCAGGGCTTCTTCTTAGCCCCCAGCGTCGTTTCCGGCGCGGTCAAGGGCGCGGTGTTCGTCGCCGCGTGCTATGAAAAGCTCGGTTTCACCGTCGTTCCGTCGTCGAAAGAGGCGCGTCACGACATCATCCAGTGCGTCGAGCTCGGCTCTCCCGAGGGCATGGTCGCCTTCTGCAAGGGCATCCAGTCCGCCGCTGCGGTCGACAGCTATGTCGACCCTGTCCCCGCGCCGATGCCCGGCTACGACTCCGACGTCATCATGGCGGCGGGCGCGTTCGTGCAGGGCAGCTCCATCGAGCTCTCCGCCGACGGCCCCGTGCGCGAGCCCTACGCCGTCTACTATCAGGGCGGCCTCACCTGGTACCACGCCAAGCTTGGCGTGCTGCTGTCGCTGCAAAAAATGCTCGACGCCGGACTCATCACCCTGCCGTAACGAAAATCCCCCCTTCGAAAAGGATACCGCTTTTATATGCTCATTCGTAGAACACCGCTGACAAACCGGCATTTTCGCCGCCGTCCGCCCCCGCGTACTGTTTGTTTTTCCATCTGAACAAAAAATTCAACAGTACAAAGGAGTTTAACAATTCAATATGTGGTTCTGGCTTTCTCTGATCGCGCTGCTCTGCTGGAGCGGCAGCGACCTGTTTTCCAAGATCGGCTGTCAGGGGGAGGACGATCATCTCGCCCACCTCAAGATGGTCATTGCCGTCGGTACCGTGATGGGTCTTCACGCCGCGTTCGAAATTTTCATCGGCGGCACGGAGATCAGCTGGTCTATTATCTGGACCTATCTGCCCGTGTCGCTGCTGTACATCGGCTCGATGACGCTCGGCTATCTCGGCCTCCGCTACATTGAGCTGTCCGTCTCGTCGCCGATCTGCAATTCGTCTGGCGCGCTCGTCGCCGTGATGACACTGCTATTTGTCGGCGGCGAGGACTATTCCCCGCTCGCCCTCGGCGCGATCGTCCTCGTCTGCGTGGGCGCAATCGGCCTCGGTGTGGTGGATGCCACGGAGGACCCCGAGCTGCGCGCCGCCCGTCAGGCGGAGGGCAACCGCAAGTATTCCAAGAGCTTCCTGGCCCTCGCCCTGCCCGTGGCCTACTGCCTGCTCGACGCCGCCGGCACCTTTGCCGACAACCGTGTGCTCGAAACGCTGGACGAGGGCAGCGCAAACTGCGCCTACGAGCTGACGTTCCTGTTTGCCGCAGTGCTGTGCTTCATCTACGTGGTCTTCATCAAGAAGGATCGCCTGCTGCCCAAGCGAGAAGCGCCGAAGTACATCGGCGCCATCTGCGAAACGGCCGGTCAGTTTGCCTATATCTATGCCATCGCGGACACATCGCACCTTGCGATGTCCGCGCCGATCATCAGCTCCTACTGCGCGGCTAGCGTGCTGTGGAGCCGCCTCTTCCTGAAGGAAAAGCTCTCGTGGAAGCATTACCTGATGATCCTGCTCGTCGTCATCGGCATCGCCGTGATGGGCGTGTTCGATATTTGATTTTTATGCACAAAAAAGGATCGTTCCCGCCAAGGCGGGAACGATCCTTTTTCCCTTTCAAGCCTTCTTGATGGGATGGCGGATGACCGTCTTCCGTTTTTCCACCGCGACGCGGCGCGGGTCGGAGAGATAGATCTCGTGGTGCAGGCGGACGTCGTTCAGGTCGTTTTCATACCCGTTTTCGCGCAGAAATGCGTCTATCTTTGCAACGGATTCCGGTTCATCGTCGAACGAGCCAAGGTGCATGATCTGCACGCAGAGCCCCTCGTCGACGGCCAGAAATTCCGCTTTCGAGCAGTCGAGCTTTTTCTTCTTCGCTGCCGCCTCGACCGCCCAGTCGAAGTCCGCTTTCGTGACGAAATCCGGCAGGCGCAGGACAGAGATCCAGCGAAAATCCGATTTTCGACCGTAGTCGACCGTCTCCGTGTCCGGCATCTGCCAGAAGCCCTCAAGCGGCGGCACAACATAGTCGAAAAAGCCTTCGATCTCGTGTCCCGCGCGCTTGCTCATCTTGAGCGTGTAGGCCACGGCGTAAAGTACGCCGATGACGCGCTGATACGCGCCGTTTTCCTCGTTTGGGTCACCCTCGCCGCGCACGGCGATATAGTTTGCGCGCGGCACGGTGACGATCTCCGGCTTTGCCTTCGGCAGGTAAAATTCCCTGTATTCTTTCTTGAAGTCAAAGGACATGGTCTTCTCCTTTTTCAGTCCAGTGGGATGTCCAGCACGTTCATACCGCGCTTGAAGGCGTATTCGATCGTCGAACGCGTCCCGCCGCGCGCGCCGTCGTTCACGGCGATCAGCAGGCTCGCATGGTCGACCATGTAGCGGTTGCGCCGCTGCATGCAGCCCGGCGTGTAGCTCTGCTGCACCATGGTCTCGTAGTCACAGCGAGATAAAATGTCGCGGTAGCGCGCTTTTTGCCGCTCGCTCCACCCGTCCGCCTGCGAGGGACACGGGATGGCCGCCTCGAGCGTGATGTGCGGGTATGTGCTTTTCAGCGCCAGCACGGTTTCGGCAAAGTAGAGGTCACAGCCCTCGGCCATACCGCAGATGAAATGTTCCATCCCCTCGTGGATGGCGCTCTCCACCGCGGCGCGCAGCTTCGCCTTGAGGGCGATACAGCGAAGGTCGCTTTCATCTTCTCCCCACGGCAGCTTCCCCGGCCGGTGGCCGGTGAATGCGCAGGAACAGGGTCTCCCCCGCATGGACATCGCCTCCTCTCTCTTTGCTATTATAGAACATTCGTTCGTCTTTGTAAAGCATTTTCCCTCTTGACAAACCGAAAATATGTCGTATACTCAAGCTATCAACTGAATCACTTGTCTTCGAGGCGGGGTGAAACTCCCCACCGGCGGTTACAGTCCGCAAGCGGTATTTTTTTATCGCACGAACCGGTGAAATTCCGGTACCGACGGTCACAGTCCGGATGAGAGAAGATGTGCTGCGCGCGATCTACCACGCAATTTTCACGCTCTTTTGCGTCATGCACCTTGGAAGACTTGTTCTTTCAGGAGAAATGACAAAAAGGAGTGTATTTTTATGTCCGAACCCAATGTAAACGCCATCCCCACCACCCGCGCAACTCACCACAGCCGTACCCACAAGCTGACGGTGACCGCCATGCTCTCGACCGTCGCATTTTTGCTGATGTTCATCGAGTTCCCGATCCCCGCGCTCATCCCCGCGTTCGTCAAGCTCGATATCTCTGACCTTCCAGAGCTTCTGGCGGCGTTCTCGCTCGGCCCCATCTACGGCGTGATCGTCACGCTGCTCAAGAACGTGCTGTTCTCCGTGCTGCACGGCACGTCGTCCGCGTACGTCGGCGAGCTCTTCAACTTCATCATGGGCAGCGTCTTCTCCTTCTCCGCAGGCTTCATCTATCAGCGCAAGAAGTCCCGCAAGAGTGCCCTCACCGGCGCGCTCGTCGGCGCGCTGCTGATGGCGGTGCTGTCTGTGCCCCTCAACTACTTTGTGGTCTACCCCGCCTACGTTGTGTGCTATCACCTGCCGCTTGAAGCCATCATCGGCATGTATCAGGCCATCCGTCCCTCGACCAACGGCCTCCTTGAGTGCCTGATGGTCTTCAATATGCCGTTCACCTTTGTCAAGGGCATGATCGATGTGGCGCTGTGCTTCCTCATCTACAAGCCGCTCTCCCCGCTGCTGCACAAATAATATCAGAAAGGAGCTGCACGTCCATGGCGCTCGACTGGGGCATTCTCCACTGGATTCAGAACAACATCACCTGCCCGTTTCTCGACGCCGTGGTCCCCAAGCTCACGATGCTCGGCAACGCAGGCATCATCTGGATCCTCGCAGGCGTTCTCCTGCTGTGCACAAAAAAATACCGCCGTCAGGGCGCACTCGTGCTGATGGGACTGCTCGCAGGACTGCTCGTCGGGAACGTTGCGCTCAAGCATCTCGTCGCGCGCTCGCGGCCCTGCTGGCTCGATCCCTCCGTGCAGCTTTTGATCGCCACGCCGACGGACTACTCGTTCCCCTCGGGACACACGCTGTCCTCGACGATCGCCGCAACGATCCTGACGAAGACCGACCGGCGTTTCAGCTATGTTGCCATTCCGCTCGCGGTGCTCATCGCCCTGTCGCGGCTGTATCTGTACGTCCACTTCCCGAGCGACGTGTTTGCCGCAGCGCTGCTGGGTCTTCTGATCGGCGAGCTGACGTTCCGCTATGGCGGAAAGCTGCTCGACAAAATTTCCCGCAGGCAAAAGCAATAAAGAAACCCCGCACACCGTTTCAAAACGGTGTGCGGGGTCTTTACATTTTGGGCATTTATACCTTTTTCGCCGCAAGGAACAAATTCGGCGGCGCGGGAAAGAGATTCTCCCGCTCCAGCACCGCGAACCCCGCGTCGGCGACCGACCGTTCGAGCGAGCGCATCGTGTCAAATGCAACGTAGGGGCGTTTGCCGGTCTTGTATTCGAACCACTTGCGCACACGCTCGCGCGTGAGCCCCTCTCCCAGACAGTCCGATACCAGCAGCAGCGTTCCCTGCGGCTTCAAGAGCGCGCGGATGCGCGCAAGCGCCGCGCTCCGATCTTCGATGTAGAGCAGCACATTGCAGGCCAGCACCGCATTGAAAGATCCCTCTACAAGGCAGCAGTCGAACAGATCCGTCTGTGTGACGGTCACGTTCTCCACGCCCTGCGCTTTGACTTTTTCCTGCGCGCGGCGCACCATTTCGCCGGATACGTCGATCGCGCGCACGGACTGTACCGCGGGCGCGACCGCAAACGTCACGATCCCCGTCCCGCAGGCAAAGTCCAGCACGGCATCCGTCGGCTTGAGATATTTTTTGAAGTGCGCGGCGGTCTTCTCATAGGCCTCCGCGTAGTGGTTGCCGACCTGCGCGTCATAATTCTGCGCACGGCCGTCCCAAAACTCGCTCACCGTCGGCATACCGTTTTCCTCTCTCTTTTTTCTCTTTTCGATCAGGCGTTTTTCTTTCCGCCCTTGAACACCATGTGAACGCCGTCGCTGCTGGTGAGATACGCCATCGGCCCGTAGGCCTTGATGCCAAACTCCAGCACATCGCCCACATGGACCTTGTCCTTCACGGCCTCGACGTCGAGGATCGTGTGGTCGGACGAAGCGCCGATGACCTCGATACCCTCCATACGCGGGACAAGATCGAAGCAGTTACCGTAATCCACGCGGCCCATCGCGACAAGCGCACGGCGGCGGATGCCGCGATCCTCGTAGTGGCCGACCTCGCCGAAGGCGTTCACGCTCAACTCGCCGACCGGAAAGCTTGGCTTGTCGCGGCACTCGATGACCTCAGCCTTGATCGTCATGACGCCCGTTTCCAAAAAGTCGGGAGCGAAGTTGTCCGTCTCGCCGCGAAGCCCGATGTCGCCAAGGCGCAGCAGGTTGATGCGGTAGGGCATCGTGCCGTTCATCGCCATGTAGGCGGATGTCGACGCGCCGCCGCTGATGTAGTCAAGCTTGCGGCCGATCTCGTGCTCAATGTCTGCCGCCAGACTGACGAGCGCCTGCATATTGCGCTTGGTCGGCAAAACAGAGCCGTAGCAGCTCAGATTCACGCCCACACCCGCAAGGCGCAGGTTTTTGAGCTCATGATCGACCTCGAGGGCGGCGTCGAGCGCATCCTCCTCATTCCAGAAGCCTTCGCGCAGGTCGCCGAGATCCATCATCAGGATGACCTCGTGCACCTTACCCTGCTTTTCCGCCTCTTCGTTGAGTGCGCGCAGCACCGTGATGTCGCTCTGCAGGCTGATATCGCACAGCTCCACCACCTCCGGCAGCTCCGAGAGCATCGGGATACGAATGAGCATCAGCGGCTTTTTGCAGATACCCGCCTCGCGCATCGCGCGCATCTGGCTGATGCGGGACGTGGCGATGAACTTCACGCCGCTCTCTTCATAAACGCGCACGATCTCCGGCAGCGACGACACAGCCTTGACGACGCCCGCGACCTCGATGAGCGAATCATGGCAGCGCTCTACGAGCGCTGCCAGATTTGCTGCCAATTTATCGAGATCGAATTCCACACAGGGATATTGATTCCGATTCATTGTCATTGTTAAATTCCTTATAGGGGGTTGTTTCGGTAGGGATAATCTTCCGTTCCGCGCTTACTGCGCGACCTTCTTGCTCTTCTTGAAGGGCTTGCCCGCAAGATCCTTGAGCGTCCAGCCGATCAGCACGCACAGCCAGTTGATGATGGGCATCAGCCAGTTGAAGATAGCCCAGGGACCGTAACCGCCGGCGCCCCAAGGAGCGATGTTCAGGGTGTCCTTAATGAACACACCACAGGTGTTCCAGGGGATCAGAGCGGAGGTAACGGTACCGGCACCTTCAAGGGCAGAGGACAGAACTGCCGGGTGCACGCCCATCTTCTGATACTCCTCGGCATACATACGGCCGGGAACCACGATGGAGATGTACTGCTCGGGCATGGTGGCGTTGGAAAGAACGCAGGTCACTTCGGTCAGGCCAACGAGAGCCGCAGGGCCCTTGGCAAACTTCTTGAGGGCGTTGACGATGACCTCGAGCTGGTGGGTCTGCTCCATGATACCGCCGAACATCATGGCGATGATCGTCATGGAGACGGAGGACATCATACCCATGATACCGCCGCTTTCCAGCAGTCTCGTCATGGTGTAGCTCGTTTCGGGAGAAAGACTGGCTTCGAACATGGCGAGCGCTTCGTCGGAGAAGTAGTAGCCGTTCTTACCGTAATCGAAGATGGTTCCGAGCGTGCAGGCACCGGGCTGGAAGATGAGGCCCAGGATGACACCGGCAACAATGCCGAGGGTGATGCCGGGGATCGCGGGAACCTTCAGGGCAACTGCCACGATAACGACGACCGGAGGCAGGAGCAGCAACGGGTTGATATTGAAGATACCGCCCTCCGCGGCGTTCAGCGCGTTGGAGAACTCGATCACGCGGGACATATCCGCATCGCCGCCGTGATACTGCATCACACCGAGAACTCCGAAGAAGATCAGAGTGATGGCGTAGGTGATGCCGGTGGGCAGCATCATGGCCTTGACGTGGGTGATAACGTCCGTACCGGCCATGGCGGGAGCGAGGTTCGTCGTATCGGACAGCGGGCTCATCTTATCGCCGAAGTAGGCGCCGGAGAGGACCGCGCCGGCGGTCATGCCGGGACTCATGCCAAGGCCGAAGCCAATGCCCATCAGGGCAACGCCCATCGTGCCCATCGTGCCCCAGGACGTACCGGTGGCAAGAGAGGTGATGGAGCAAATGAGAACGCACGCGATGAAGAAAATCGCGGGCTTGAGGACTTTCAGGCCGTAATAAATCATCGTAGGCACAACGCCCGCGTTGATCCATACGCCGATCAGGATACCGACGATAATCAGGATGCAGATGGACTGCAATGCTTTGTAGATGCCGTCCATCATGGACTTTTCAACTTCATCCCACTTATAACCGAGATGCAGTGCCATGATTGCGGCAGCCATTACGCCGACAAACATGGGTACGTGCGGGTCAACACCGAAGATGATGATACCGACCGCGAGTGCCGCGATCAGGATCGCCAGCGTCAACAGGGCTTCCCACAGTTTGGGCATTCTTTTTTCCTTACTCATAGTGTTACCAACCTTTCGAAATTTTGGGGGTCGCTTCGCTATTTGTATGGATATCTATGCATTCATTTTAGCATGATTCCATAGCGATAGCAAGTGTTTTTGAATGGTGAACGCAGTTTTACGGTAATGCTCTTTCCTTCTTCAATTCTCGTGGTATCTACCGATGCAGGTTTTGGATCGCACTCCTCCTTTTGGATTTTACACTGGCACAACACAAGGGGTGAAATGCTGCTTGTAAAATGCAGAAAATACCTCTCTCCCCGGCCCGCCGATCCCCCATCGGCAGGCCGGGGATGAGGTCATGTATACTTCCGGCATGGCACGGGAAGGGAACCCGTGCCGCCGGCCTCGCAGGCAAGAAACGCGAGGTAGTATCCGAGATAATTACCAGCCGAGCTTGGTCATGGCCTCATCAACAGCCTTGATGACAATGTCGATCTCCTCTTCATTGACGATCAGCGGCGGGACAAAGCGCAGGACGTTGCCGTTGGTGTTGTTGATCAGGACGTTGCTGTCCTTGAAGCACAGGTCGACGACGGGCTGGCCGGAGGGCTTGTTGAGCTGGATGCCGTCGATCAGGCCGAGGCCGCGGATCTCGTTGACCGTCTCGGGATGGTTCTTCTCGATGATCTCGTGGGCCTGCTTGCGGAAATACTCGCCCATCTTGCGGGAGTTCTCGATGACGCCGTCGTTGATCATCACGTCGAGCGTGGTGGCAGCGAGCGCGCAGGCGAGAGGACCGCCGGCGAAAGTGGAGCCGTGGGTGCCGGGCGTCAGGGTCTTGGCAGCCTCGCCGCGGGCGCAGACAGCGCCGATGGGCACGCCGGAGCCGAGAGCCTTGGCCATGGAGCAGGTATCGGGCTCAACGCCGTAGTTCTGATGTGCGAAGAGCTTGCCGGTACGGCCGGAGCCGACCTGGACCTCGTCGAACATGAGGAGGATGCCCTTCTCGTCGCACAGGTCACGCAGGCCCTGCAGGAATTCCTGGGAAGCGGGACGCACGCCGCCCTCGCCCTGGACAGGCTCGGTCAGGATGGCGCAGACGTACTCGTCCATGATGTCCTTGACGGACTGGAGGTTGTTGAACTCAGCATAGCGGAAGCCGGAGGGCAGGGGCTCGAAGTAGCGGTGCACCGCATACTGGCCGGTGGCCGTGCAGGTCGCGAGGGTGCGGCCGTGGAAGGAGTTCTTCATCGTGATGACGACGAAGCGCTCGGGATGGCCGTGATCCTTGGCGTACTTGCGGGCGAGCTTGATCTGGCCTTCGTTGGCCTCAGCGCCGGAGTTGGCGAACAGCACCTTGTCGAAGCAGCTGTTCTCGACGATGAGCTTCGCGGTCTGGACGGCGGGCTCATTGTAGAAGTAGTTGGAGCAGTGCAGGATCGTGTGGGCGCGCTCTTCGAGGCACTTCACGATCGCGGGATGGCAGTGACCGAGACCGTTGACGGCGATACCGCCGATGAAGTCGAGGTACTTGTTGCCGTCCTTATCGAAGACGTAAGCGCCTTCGCCGCGCTCGATGGAAAGGGGCATACGGACGTGGTTGCCATAGAGATACTTGTCGCCGTCCTCGATGACTTCGGCGTTGGTCTTGAACTTTTCGATCATTATTATGTCCTCCTATAATAAAAGTTGGGTGTATGTTTTACCATTTGATGCCGACGCTCGGCTGTGCGGTACCGATCGTCGTGCCGGTGCCCTCGTTCGTGAAGGCCTCGTAGAGCACGGAGTGCGGCTTGCGGCCGTCGATGATGTTGACGCTCGTCACGCCCTCTTCGATGGCCTGCACGCAGCAGTCGACCTTCGGGATCATGCCGCCGGCGATCGTGCCCTTGTCCTTGAGCGCCTTGACATCCTCGATGTTCAGATAGCTGATGACGTCGCGGATCTTGATGTCGTTGCACAGGCCCTCGATATCGGTGAGGATCACGAGCTTTTCAGCGCCCAGCGCGGAAGCGAGCTTGCCCGCGGCGGTATCGCCGTTGATGTTGAACGTGTGGCCCTGACCGTCGGTTCCGACGGGGGCAATGACGGGGATGTAGCCCGCGTCGAGCATGGCGAAGATGGGCTTGGGATCGACATAGTCGATGTCGCCCACGTAGCCGTGGACCTCGTCGCGCTGGTGGCAGTGATAGATGTCACCGCTGACGCCGGAAAGACCGACCGCCTTGCCGCCGAGCTTGTTGATAAAGCCGACGAGCTCGGTGTTCACCTGGCCGACGAGCACCATCTCGACAACACGCATGATGTCGGCGGAGGTGTAGCGCAGGCCCTCGATGAACTCGACGGGGATGTCGAGCTTTTCGAGCATCTTGTTGATGCCGGGGCCGCCGCCGTGGCTGAGCACGGGCTTCATGCCGAGGAGCTTGAGCAGCACCACGTCGTGCATGACGGCGTCCTTAAGCTCTTCGTTGATCATGGCGTTGCCGCCGTACTTGATGACGATGATCTTACCCTGATACTTCTGAAGGTAAGGCATTGCCTCCATCAGAGTTTCGACCTTGTTTGCGATATCGCTCATGGTGGAGCCTCCTTCAAAAATTAGGTGCGGTAGTCGCCGTTGATCTTGACGTAATCGTAAGTGAGGTCGCAGCCCCAGGCCTTGGCCTCGCCGTCGCCCTGATAGAAGCGGACGATGACGGTAATGTCATGCTCGGTGAGGACCTTCTTGGCGAGCTCTTCGCTGAAGTCCGCGCCGAAGCCGTCCTTCATGACCTGCACTTCGCCGGCAGCGCTCTTGATGATGCAGTCGGCACGGGTCGGGTCAACGTCAGCGCCCGAGTAACCGGCAGCGGCCATGATGCGGCCCCAGTTGGCATCGCGGCCGAAGACGGCAGCCTTGAAGAGCATGGAGCCCGCGATGGACTTGGCGACCAGGCGCGCGTCGTGCTCGGTGGGCAGGCCGTAGGCCTCGACCTCGATGAGGTGGGTCGCGCCTTCACCGTCGGAAGCGACGCGGCGGGCCATATCGGTGCAGATGGCGAGCACGAGGTCGGCCATCGCCTTCTTGTCTTCTTCGGTCTTGATCTCAACGCCGGAAGCGCCGTTGGCGAGCAGGAAGATCGAGTCGTTCGTGGAGGTGTCGCCGTCGACGGTGCACATGTTGAAGCTCTTATCCACAGCTGCGGAGAGCATCTTCTGCAGGTCTGCGGGATCCGCCTTGGCGTCGGTCGTCACGTAGACGAGCATCGTCGCCATATTGGGGTGGATCATGCCAGAGCCCTTAGCCATCGCGCCGATCTTCACGGTGCCGGTGGAGAGCTGCAGCTCATAGGCGCACTCCTTGCGGACGGTATCGGTGGTCATGATGGCGTAGGCAGCCTCGGAGCCGTTCTCCTTGGCAAGCTTTGCGGGAATGATCTCGCGGATGCCCTGAAGCACCTTGTCGACCGGAAGTCTCTGACCGATGACGCCGGTGGAGCAGACGAACACTTCGTCCTCGCCGAGGCCGAGCAGCTTTTCCGCCTCGCGCTCAACGGTGCGGGCGTCTTCGATGCCCTGCTTGCCGGTGGCGGCGTTGGCGTTGCCGGAGTTGATGACGACGGCGCGGGCCTTGCCCTTTTTCAGGATCTCGCGGTCAAGGATGACCGGAGCTGCGCAGAACTTGTTCGTGGTGAAGCAGGCCGCGCAGGAGCAGGGCAGGTCGGAGTAGAGAACAGCGACGTCGGGCTTCTTGTTCTCGCGCTTTTTGATGGCGGTGTAGACCGCGCCAGCGGTGAAGCCCTGCGGCGTGGTAACGCCGCCCTCGATCTTTTTCAGATTGGACATGTGGGGGGATCTCCTCTCTTAACGTTAGTTTAACAGCATTCTTGCCTAAATCGGGTCGAAACTCGTCGAACCGAAAATTACGGATACATCGGGGGCATCATGAGGCCGGTGGTCTCGGGCAGGCCCATGATGAGGTTCATGTTCTGGATGGCCTGGCCGGCTGCGCCCTTGCCGATGTTGTCGATCACGGAGGAGACGATCAGGCGGTGGGTACGCGCGTCGAAGGTCGGGGTCATCTCGCAGAAGTTCGTGCCGTAGACCCACTTGGTCTGAACGGGCAGGCTCGCCGGGAAGACCTTGACGAAGGGCTCATCCTTGTAGAAGTCCTTGTAGAGCTCGTAAACTTCCTCGTTGGTGAAGTCCTTGTCGCAAGTTGCGTAGATGGTGACCTCGATACCGCGGACCTGGGGCAGGAGGTGCGGCTGGAAGTTGATGTACTGCCAGGTCTCGGGCTTCATCAGATCCTTGCCGGTGATGTAGGCAATGTTCTGCTCGATCTCGGGCGTGTGGCGGTGGCCGCCGCCGAGGGCGTAAGCGCAGAAGTTGTTTTCCGCCTCAGTGAGGAGCTTGTTGAGGGCGGGACGGCGGCCGGCGCCGGTGTAGCCACTCTTGGCATCGATGACGATGGTATTGTCAACGATGTGACCGGCCTTGAGCATGGGCTGGAGGCCGAGGGTGGAAGCAGTGGGATAGCAGCCGGGGTTGGCGATGAGCTTCTTGCCCTTGGCAAGGTCGCGCATGACCTCAGGGATGCAATAAACAGCGTCGTGGGTCATCTTGGCGTCGGGGTGCTTCTGGCCGTACCACTTCTCCCAGACGTCGACATCGCGGAAGCGGATGTCAGCGCCGATATCGATGATGGCGCAGTCCTCAGCGAGCACGATCTCCGCCCACTTGGCCACGTCGCCAGAGGGGACCTGGATCATGATAACATCGCTCTTCTTCGCGGTCTCGCGGACGTTCTCCTCCGTGAGGTCCATGATGACCTGATCATAGAAGCCGCGCAGAGCGGGATGATGCGTAGAGATGGCATCGCCGACACCGTAGGTATCGAGCACGTTGACAAGCTCTCCCTCGTGGTGGTTGACCATCATGCGGAGCACTTCGCCGCAAACATAACCGGTAGCACCGATGCAGGAATAATGGATCATGTCTGTTTTCCTCCTTGTTGATTCGACATTTTGTCTGACAATTTTGTACTGCTTGGAAAATCCCGTGTGTAGGCATTGAATTTTCTTTGTTGATATTGTATAATCCAAAAGCAGTTTTGAAAAGCGAATATATTTTTATATGCGCATTCCAAAATGGAATCTTTGAGGTATTGTTGATTATTGAGGGCATTTATAATGAGTATTCGTAAATATATTGCCTATCTCCGCACTGTGGAGACCGGCAGCATCACCCAGGCGGCGAACGAATTAGGCTATACGCAGTCCGCCGTGAGCAAAATGATCTCCGACCTTGAGCAGGACTGGCAGGTCAAGCTCTTAACGCGCAACCACTCCGGCATCGAGATCTCCTCCGACGGCATGGTGCTCCTGCCCACGATCCGCGAGATCGTCAAGGACTATGAGGACCTCAACTTTGCCGTGTCCGAGCTGCATGGCGTGCAGTCCGGCACGCTGCGCCTCGGGTGCTTTACAAGCCTTGCCATCAGCCTGCTGCCGGAAATTCTGAAGGACTTCCACCAGACGTACCCCAACATTCAGATCCAGCTGATGACTGGCGAGTATTATGAAATTTCCGAATGGCTGCGCCGCGGCGCGATCGACTGCGGCTTTCTTGCCATCCCCGCCTCCAACGACTTTGAGACGACGCCCATCCTGCACGACACGATGGTCGCCATTCTCCCAAAGGATCACCCAATGGCGGACGCGTCCGTCTTCCCGCTCGAGCAGCTGCCGCACGAGAACTTCGTGCGCCTGATGGAGATCGAAGACTACGAGTTCAACCGTCTGCTCGACCATTACAACATCCATCCCGAGGTCACCTACGACACGACGAGCGACTTCGCGCTCTTGTCCATGGTCGAGGCGGGACTTGGCGTCAGCATCGTGCACAGCCTGCTCATCAAGCCCGAGCGCTATCATGTCGCCGTGCTGCCGCTCAACGTCAAGCAGTCGCGCGAGATCGGCATCGCCGTGAAAAAAGGCTTCCTCCCCTCCACGATCACGCAGCTTTTCCTCCAGCATGTGGTCGACTACACCAAGGATATGGGCGAGATCACCGTCATCCGGCACTGAGTTTTTCTTGAAAAATCAGGGAAAATTTCATTTTCCAACTGGCGGTTGGAAAGGATTTTCCCCGATTCAACCACTGCGCCATTGTCAATCCTCCCCATGCCCCCTATACTGAGTCCATAACCGGTGATTCAAAGCCGCGGCTGCAGCACGGGGCAAGGAAGGACCAACATGTTACGATCGGCGATCAGGCGTTTGCACGCGATGTGCTGCCTGAATATGAGGGAAACGTCGGCGCCTGACTTCCCGTTCGACGCGGGACACCCGCTCATCGCGTTTCCAACGCTCACTTTACTATTATAATGCAGTGCAGGAGGATAGACAACTTGGAAGAATCGACAATGGGCGCGCGCATTCTGCGCCGCCGTAAAGAAAAAGGACTGACACAGGAGGCGCTGGCAAACAAGCTCGGTGTGAGCAATCAGGCCGTGTCAAAGTGGGAGGGCGATGTCTGCTGCCCCGACCTGCAGCTTTTACCGCTGCTGGCCGACACGCTGGAGCTCAGCCTCGACGAGCTCTTTGGACGCGAAAGTATGGCAAAAACCGCCCAAAAAGCGGAAACGGACAGCCAGATCTTGCCCATCGCGGCAGAGCTGCCGTGGGAGGATGACGACGCCATCCACGCCGTGCTCTTCCAGGGGCACCGGCTGCTCCAGCCGAAACAGGGGAGCCTGTTCCGCCACGACAAATACGACGAGATCCGCAAAACCGTCGAGCTGCACTTTTCCGGCACGGCGCAGGATATTTACAGCGATTTTTCCGTCGTCTGCACCGATTCGACGATCTCCGGCAGCGTCAAAGCCGGTGACGGCGTGACCTGCGCTGACGTCGGCGGCGATGTGTCCGCGGGCGATGACGTGACCTGCGGCAATATCGGCGGCAGCGTGCAGGCGGGCGACAGCGTGCACTGCTCCGGCGACGTGCAGGGCAATGTCCGCGCGAGCGACAGCGTCACCTGCGGCAATGTCGGCGGCGACGTGTCCGCAAACGACAGCGTCCGCTGCGGCGAGGTCAAGGGCAATGTCCGCGCAAGCGACAGCGTCACCTGCGGCGACATCAGCGGCAGCGTGAGCGCCGAGCGCGTGCGCTGCACCAAAGCTGGCGGCGAAGAGCAGGAGAGCTTTACTTTCACCAAGAAGGGCAAGAGCTTTTCCTTCCCTCTCCGATAAAACCGTAAAAGCGCGGCCTTAAGAGGTCGCGCTTTTTTCCTTGTCATCGCGGCGGGTTTGTGTTACCATAACATTGACAAAGGAAAAGGTGGGAAAATCATGGAAAATACCTTCAAGAGCTCCGTCTTCGGCGGCTTCAACCGCGATGACGTCATCCGTTATATCGAAAAAACCTCGCTCGAGAGCAAGCAGCAGATCGAAGCGCTTGAGCAGGAGAGCGACGGCCTCTGCCGCGAGAATGCAGAGCTGCGCGACAAGCTCGCCGCCGCCGAGCGTGAGCGCGACAAGTTTGCCGAGTCCTATTCGACCGCGTCCAGCGCGCAGGACGCGCTCAAAAAGGGTCTGACCGCCGCGCAGGAGACGATCTCCGAGCTGCGCGCGCAGATCGAAGAGGGCACGCAAAAGCTCGCGAGCGCCAAGGCCGACTGCGACCGCCAGCTGAAAGCCAAAGAGGAGGCTGCCGAGCAGCGCATCGCCGAGCTGGAAGCGCAGCACGCCGAACGCCTTTCCACCGCCGAGCAGGAGCGCATGCGCCTTTTGGATGAGCTGGATGAGCTCCGCCCGCAGGTCGAGGAATACGGCCGCGTCAAGGCGCACATCGCCGACATTGAGCTCTCCGCCCGTGAGCGCGCCGACGCGCTCGACGCCGCCACACGCGAGCGTTTGCAGGCAATGATCGCGGCATGCAGAGGGCACTGTGAGCAGGCGCTCTCGACGCTCGGCGCGACGTGTGAGAGCGTGTCGAACGAGCTCAAGCGCGCGGACGCCGCCGTCGCGCAGCTGCCCGAGGCGTTCACCACACTGGAGGGCCAGCTCGACGAGCTCAAAAAGTTAGAGCAGTGACAAGATAGCAAAAAAGAAGTGCGTTCCCGTTAGGAACGCACTTCTTTTTATGCTAATTCGCTGTACTGATTAAAAATGTCTGCAAACTCGTCCAGATGCTCGCGCAGGTCGTCGGGCGCCTCGGTGCGAAAGTAGAGCACCTCTCCCCCGCGGCGCAGGATAAGAAACTGGTGGACTTCGTCCGGTTCATTTGGAAGCCGGGTATTTGGTTTGATAAATTCTGCGTAGTACGCTTCGTCAAAGCCGTCAATCGAAAGCGTCTGCGCACCGTCTTCCATAAAATAGTCCCGCAGCTCATGTGTCAAGGGCTTTGCCAGCACAGAGATACGCGGGGCGTAGAAGTCCACTTCTGTGCTCAGCTGCTCCCAGCCGTCGATCATTCCCGCATACGGTGTTTCGCCGACGGAGTACACATGCCCGCCGAGCGGCGTCGAAAGATCGCGCTGATCGCACCAGTCGAACGGATTGCCGCCGAGCTCTTCGGCGCGAAGATAGGGCAGCGTCGGCTCGTCATAGGCATCGCCGTACTTGCTGTATCCCCCTTTTCCGAAGAGCACCGCGACCATCAGCACAACGACAATGAGCGAGAGCGCGCGGTCTATCCCCGTCCAGCGGTTGCGCGGCATCTTCTCTACGCGCTCGCAATCCTCCATCGCGCGCTTAAGCGTACGCATCTCTTTCCGCTCCTGCGCGCCGCTGAACATACCGATGATGCTGCCAAGGAGTAGCGAAACGCCTTGAATCACATCATTCTTCGGCATCGTGAGCAGCGACAGCAACGGGATACTCCACACATAAAACAGGAAATAGATGAGCAGCACGTCTGCCACCAGATAGAGCAGCGGCAGAAAATAGCTGCGGCGCAGCTTTTTACACAGTCTTCGGTAGCCGTAGGAATCCGTACAGTCCTTCGGCGTGGGGACGTGCGCGATTCTGTCGCCGCGCCAGATGTAGAAAATGCCGTCCTTCGTCCGGCAGACGTACTCCCAGCCCAGGCGGGCGCGCTTTTCGCGCAACAGCTCGTCGGGGTCGTCATCGTCCGCGGCGGGTTCCAGGTGATAGCGGCAGTCGCGCGGCTCGCCGATCACAAAATCGTCGTAGCGGAGCAGGAGCTTCCCCTCCGCCGCGCGCTCGGAAAGCCACTGCTCGATGCCGCGCGGGTCATAGGCGCTGGGCACAAAGCGGATGCTCTTCGTCTCGGGCTCATTCTCTTCGTTCGGCGCAGTCCCTCCGCTCCCCGGAAGCTCTGTTGTCTCGCGCAGGTTTTCGTCCATTCGCGCTCCCTCCTCTCTTCTCTCTATGCAAAGTATAAAGAAGCGAGGGGAATTTTTCAAGCAAGTTCAGTGAGCATTGACAAAAATCGCGCGCAAGTTTATTGTTACATCGCAAAAAAGGCAGGAAATTCCTGCCTTTTTTCGTTTCACAGCAAAATCGGCTGAATTTGTCTTCCCTCCAGCGCCGCCTCGGCCGTCGGGATAATTTTGCGGAAGTCCGCGATCAGCGACGTGGGCTTCGCCTCGGCGTTGTCCTGCCCGAAGGGGACAAAATAGTAGTTCTTGCGGTTCAGCAGCGCCGCGATGTTCGGCGCGCTGGCGGATAAGCCATCGTTTGTCGCCAGCGCAAGCACGACAGGCTTACCGTTGCGCAGGTGCCCCTTTGCCGCCATCGTCACCGCGCCGTCCGTGATGCCATGGGCGAGCTTGGCAAGCGTGTTTCCCGTGCAGGGCGCGATAACGAGCACTTCCATCGCGCCCTGCGGGCCGAGGGGCTCGGCTTCGACGATATTGCGCACGGCCTTCCGCCCCGCCAGCGCCTCCACGCGGGTGACGAAGTCCTCCGCCGTGCCGAAGCGCGTGGAATACTTCGCCGCATTTTCCGACAAGATTGGCACAATCTCATGCTCGCGCGCGATGTCCTCGTAGAGTTTCAGCAGCTCGGGATGGTTGCAGAACGAGCCGCAAAAGGCAAATCCGATCTTCATGCTTCCTCCTTGATGAGTCGACATAACGTCTTTTTGATGGCCCGCGCCGCCGTCTCCGGCGCGACGCGCCCGGGCAGTCCCCCTGCCTTGAGATACGAAAGGCGCAGCGTTTCGACCGCGTCCATGTCAAAGCCGCTCGTGCTCGCAAGCTCGATGAGCAGGCAGTCCGGCGGCAGCTCGGCAAGGAGCGTTTCGTCCAATACCTGATGCGGCACGGTGTTGAACACCACGCGGAATTCCCCCAGCGTGCCGGAGAGGCGGTTCGTGTGCAGCGGCGCGTAGCCGAACGCGTCGATCCACGCAAGGTCCGACCGCTTGCGCGCGCTGACGCTGACCTTCGCTCCCAGCGCGCTCAGATCGTGCGCGAGCACCTTTCCGATGCGGCCAAAGCCGAGCACGAGGCATGGCGTGCCGTGCAGCGTGACACTCGTGTGCTTCATCGCCGCCTCGATGGCCCCCTCCGCCGTCGGGATCGCGTTGCGCACGCTCAGCTCTTCCGAGGCAAAGTAGTCCGTGATCGTAAGCCCCAACGACTGCGCGAGCGTTGACGCGTCGTTTTCCACATTGCCCGCGAAAATGCGGTGCTCGCGCCGCAGCGAGCGCAGCAGGCTCTCCATCGTGAGCTCTGTGCCGCTCAAATAGCCGTTTTTCTCCGCCGGCAGCGGCAGGACGATGATGTCCGCTTTCAGCGCGTCGCACAGCGCCAGCGGCTTTGGCGCACCGGTCAGCTCCCACGAGCAGACGTCGTATCCCTCCGCAGCCATCATCTGGGCAAGCAGGCGCATGCGTGCGTCGCCGCCCAGGAATGCTATCGTCTGGTCCATCTCATTCCCCCTTTTCCATAAAGGGTATGCCGCAGCGCGTGCGCGCATGACGCAAACTATTTTTGATTTTTTGCTTGACAACTCTATTTTTATCACTATAATAAGAATTATTCTAATTCTTATTATAGGAGAAACACATGACCAAGTACGCCCAGCAGATTCTCGATCTCGTCCTGTGCTCCACCGAGCACCCGACTGCCGAGCAGATTTTTTTGCAAATGAAGCAGGAAAATTCCAAAATTGCGCAAGCTACGGTGTATAACAACCTCAACGCGCTTGTAGCGGACGGCAAACTCATCCGCCTGTCGCAGCCCGGCGCGCCCGACCGCTACGACAACACCACGCGCCACGATCACCTGATCTGCACCCGCTGCGGCGCGCTCGCAGACTTCAAGTTCACCGACCTGACGCACGACATCGAAGCCGCGCTCGGCGCGCGCATCCAGTCCTACGACCTTCGCATTCACTATCTCTGCCCCGCCTGCCGCAAAGCGCAGAAAGAGCATTAAATTTTGGGAGAAAAAGGAGAATTTCACCATGAAGACCAACAAGTATTCCGGCACCAAAACCGAGCAGAACCTGCGCACCGCCTTCTCGGGCGAATCCGAGGCGCGCAACAAGTACACCTTCTTCGCCTCCACGGCCAAGAAAGAGGGCTATGAGCAGATCGCCGCGCTCTTCCAGAAGACCGCGGACAACGAAAAGGAGCACGCCAAGATGTGGTTCAAAGAGCTCCAGGGCATCGGCTCCACCGCCGACAATCTGCTCTCCGCCGCTGAGGGCGAAAACTACGAGTGGACCGACATGTACGATTCTTTCGCCAAGACCGCAGAGGAAGAGGACTTTCCCGAGCTCGCGCAGAAGTTCCGCCTCGTCGGCGAGATCGAGCGCCATCACGAAGAGCGCTACCGCGCGCTGCTGCGCAACGTCGAGACCGCCAAGGTCTTTGAAAAGAGCGAGGTCAAGGTCTGGGAGTGCCGCAACTGCGGCCACATCGTCGTCGGCACCAAGGCCCCCGACGTCTGCCCCACCTGCAACCACCCCCAGAGCTACTTCGAAGTCCACGCGGAGAATTATTGAGAATCGACAAACTAACAAGAGAGCCGCAGGCTGTGCCTGCGGCTCTCTTACTATTCACTTACTCCTTCGGCAGCAGGATGCAGATCGTCGTGCCCTTGCCCTCTTCGCTATGAAGCTCGACTGTACCGTGATGGTACTGCACGGCGTGCTTGACGATGGAAAGGCCGAGGCCCGTGCCGCCGCTTGCCTTCGAGTGGCTCTTGTCCACGCGGTAGAAGCGCTCGAAGATGCGGCTCTGGTGCTCCGGCGCGATGCCGATGCCCGTATCGGCCACGGAGACGAACGCCTTGCCGTCCCGCTCGCCGACGCTTACCTTCATGCTGCCACCCTCGACGTTGTACTTGATGGCGTTGTCGCAGAGGTTATAGATGACCTCGTACAAAAGCCGCCGTACGCCTCCGATGGTCTCGCTCCCGCCCTCGACGGCGATTGCGATGTGCTTCTCCGCCGCCGCGGTCTTGAGATCGTCCGCCGCCTCCTGTGAAAGCGTGAGCAGGTCGACCGTCTCGCGCGGCATTTCGTCGCCCTCGTCGAGCTGGGACAGGCGGATGATGTCGCCGATCAGCGTGACAAGGCGCTGCGCTTCTTTTCGGATATGGCCGACGAAGCGGGGAACGTCCTCCTGCTTCACCATGCCGTTTTCCAGCAGCTCCGCGCTGCCGATGATGCCCTGCAGCGGCGTTTTGAGCTCGTGTGACACATTCGCCGTGAATTCGCGGCGCGTCTGCTCCGCTGTCTCGCGCTCGGTGATGTCGAAAGCCAGCAACACAGCGCCGACCGCCGCGCCGCTTGCGCCGATGCGGCTGACGTCAAACTGCCAGATACGGCCGCCGCGCTCCACGCGCGCCTCACTGTGCCCCTCGTCCATGGCGCGCTCGATGGCAAGGCTCATGTCGTGGCTGCGGTCGATGGTCAAAAAGTCCTGCCCGACGCAGCTCTCGTCCGTGCCGAAGAGCTTTTCCGCCGCGGGGTTGATACTCAGCACATGCTCTTTTTCATCGAGCAGCACAAGCCCTTCGCGCATGCTGCTTGTGATCTGCGAAAATTCCGTCTGCTGGCGCTGAAGTTCGTCCATCTGCTCGTCGATCTGCAAGTGCTGGCGGTTGATGCGCCCGAGCAGCGGGGCGAGCTCTTCATAGGCGTCATTTTCAAGCGGATGCTCAAGGTCCAGCTTGTTGAGCGGCTGGACGATGCGGTGCGACAGGCTCTTGGCTAAAACAGAGGACAGGATCAGCGCCACGATCAGCACCACTAAAATAGGCTGCCCCATGCCGACGAGCAGCACACCCGCCGTCGCGCGGCTCATCGAAATGCGCAGCACGCTCCCGTCCGCGAGCCTTTCCGCGCAGTACATCGTCTTTTGCAGCAGCGTCGAGGAACAGCGCGTGCTCTCGCCCTCGCCGTATTCCAGCGCTTGCTTGACCTCCACGCGGTCGGCGTGATTTTCAAGACTTTCGGCATCGGTCACGGTGTCGTAGAGCACCGTACCGTCGTTTTCGATCCACGTCAGGCGGTAGCGCTCGGAGGAGAGCTGAGAGAGATACTCCGTCCCGTTTTCCTCCACGGCGACGGCGGCAAGCTCCAGCTCGTCACGCAGCTGCTTTTTTTCGACGCTCCCGAAGTATTCGTACAGGCAGCCCATGATGACGAGCAGGCTCGCCAGCAGCACCGTGCCCGCCACAAGCAGGATGGAGTGAAAGATCTTTTTTGTCATGTCTTGCCCTCCATCCGGTAGCCCACGCCGCGCACGGTCTCGATCTTCTCGCCGTACGCGCCGAGCTTCTGCCGCAGCGTGCGGATGTGCATGTCCACCGTGCGCGTCTCGCCGCAGTAGTCCGTGCCCCACACGTCCGCCATGAGCTGGTCGCGTGAAAACGCCGTGCCAGGATGGGAGAGGAACAGGCGCAGCAACTCGAATTCCTTGTATGTCAGCGCGACGCTCTCTCCATCCGCCGTGACGGTGTGGCTCTCTTCGTCGAGCACCAGACCGCCGCAGCGCAGCTGGGCTGCCGTCTTCGTGCCACAGCGGCGCAGCACCGCTTTGACACAGGAGACGAGCTCCATCACGCCGAATGGCTTTGTCAGATAATAGTCCGCGCCGAGGTCGAGACCGCGGATCTTGTCGTATTCCGCGCCCTTGGCCGTCGCCATGACGACAGGGATAGCGGAAAGCGCCGCGTCCGCGCGCATGCGGCGCAGCAGCTCCATCCCGTCGATGCCGGGGAGCATCACATCGAGCACGACAAGCTCGGGTCTTCCCGTGCGCAGCGCCTCCCAGAACGAAGTACCGTCCTCAAAGCCTTTGGCCTCGAAACCGGTCGATTGCAGGGCATATACCTCGATATCGCGGATACTGGCATCGTCTTCCACGCACCAGATCATACTTTACCCCTCCTTATGCTCTCCTGTCACAGAGAAAATGACCCATTCGGCAATGTTCGTCGCATGGTCGCCGATGCGCTCAAAATACTTGGCGATCATCAGCAGGTCGAGTGCGAATTCACCATCATCAGGGTCCTGCGCGATGCGCTTGATGAGGTCCTTCTTCACGCGCGCGAAATAGTCGTCCACGGTGTCGTCCTCGGCGATGACCTGATCGGCAAGCGCCGTGTCGTGCTTGACGTAGGCATCCACGCTCTCGGTCACCATCTTGATGGTCGAGCGCGCCATCTCGCGCAGGAGATTACTGTTTTCCGCACCGCGCCCGCCGAGGAACGTGATGATCTCGGCAATATCCTCGGCCTGGTCGCCGATGCGCTCCATGTCCGTGATCATCTTGAGCGCCGCCGAGATCTGGCGCAGGTCCTTTGCCACGGGCTGCTGCTGCAAAAGAAGCTTTAGGCACAGCGACTCGATCTCGCGCTCCTTGCGGTCGATCTCCTGATCGAGCGGTGCGACGCGCGCGGCCAGCTCCGCGTTGCCCTCCGTCAACGCCTGTGCCGAAAGGGCGATGACCTCCTCGCACAGCGCGCCCATCTCAATGAGCTCGCGGTTCAAAAGCGCAAGCTGTTCATCAAACCGGCTTCTCATTTAACCGAACCTCCCCGTGATGTAATCTTCTGTCCGCTTGTCCTGCGGCTGGGAGAAGAGCTTCTCCGTCTTGCCGTACTCTACGAGCTCGCCGAGCAGGAAGAACGCCGTGTGGTCGGAAATACGCACCGCCTGCTGCATGTTGTGCGTGACGATGACGATGGTGTACTTCTCCTTGAGCTCCATCGCGAGCTCTTCGATCTTCGATGTCGAAATGGGGTCGAGCGCACTTGTCGGCTCGTCCATCAGCAACACCTCGGGCTCGACCGCGAGCGCGCGGGCGATGCAAAGGCGCTGCTGCTGGCCGCCGGAGAGGCCGAGCGCGTTTTTCTTCAGGCGGTCCTTGACCTCGTCCCAAATCGCCGCGCCGCGCAGGGATTTTTCAACGATCTCATCGAGCTTTGCCTTGTTCTTCACGCCGTGCGTGCGCGGACCGTAGGCAATGTTGTCGTAAATGCTCATCGGGAAGGGGTTCGGCTTCTGGAACACCATACCCACCTGACGCCTAAGCTCGCTCACATCGACGGACGCGTCAAAAATGTCCTCGCCCTTATAGAGGACGCTGCCCGTGATCTTCACATCGGGGATCAAATCGTTCATGCGGTCGAGCGTCTTTAAAAACGTCGACTTGCCGCAGCCACTCGGGCCGATGAGCGCCGTAATGCTTTTTTCGGGAATTTCAATGTTGATGTCCTTGAGCGCCTGATGGCTCCCATACCACAGGCACAGGTTCTCAACGGAAAGGATGTTGTTCATAGCCCTCTCCCCTCTTTCAATTTGTCTTCAAAAGCGAGGCCGTACCAGTGGCTCTCGCCGCGTTTTGCCGTTTTCTGCACGCAGTCGTCGCAGAATTCCGCCGCGTCTTTCAGGGCTTGCGGCATGCCTTTACCGTTCATCAGCTCGCCGCACAGGGCGGAGACGAACACATCACCCGTGCCATGCAGCGTCTGCGGAAGGCAGGGCTTGAAAATTTCCATATACTGCCCGTTCAGCCGCGCGCAGTAGCCGATCTCCTCCCCGCGGTGGACGCCGGTGATGATGACATTTTCCACCGTGAGCGCTTTAAGAAGCGTTTCTATCGGTGCGTCCATCCCGCAGCCCGCGAGAAGCGCCGCCTCCGTACGGTTGGGCGTGATGAGCTGTGCGCTCTCGCACAGCGCGCGCATCGCCTGCACGTACTCTTCGGTAAAGCAGCCGTACAGCGCGCCGTTGTCGCCGAGCACGGGGTCGACCACAACGATGGTATCCTCCCCCGCAAAGTCGCGGAGGAAATCTTTTGCAAAATGCATCTGCTCCACCGAGCCGAAAAAGCCCGTACAGATGCCGTCGAATTTGATTTGAAGCTGTCTCCAGTGCGCGGCAAAGGCCTTCATCTCGTCCGTCATATCGCGCATGACATAGCTGCCGAAGCCGTCCGCCGTGTGCGTCGATAAAATGGCCGTCGGCAGCGGTACCGTCTCCACCCCGTAGGAAGAGAGGATGGGCATGGCCACGCTCAGCGAACACTTGCCGAAGCAGGAAAGGTCATTTAAGAGCGCCATGCGCTTCATGCCGCTTCCGTTGACAGGTCGTATCATTGCTGTTTCCTCCTGAAGTATCGGCCGACCAGATCGGCGATGAGGTTAATGAGCATCGTCAGCAGCATCAAAATGGCCGCGATGGCGAACACCACCCCCGTATCGCTCGACTCCTTGGCGTAGAAGTACAGCGCCACCGTCAGCGTCGCGCCCGCGTTGTGCATGCCCTCAAAGAAGTTGTAGAGCATGTGCGCCGAGCCCGCCGTGAATAAGAGCGCCGCCGACTCGCCGAGGATGCGTCCGATCGACAGGATACAGCCCGTCACGATACCGTCCACGCAGCTTGGCAGCACCACCGTGCGGATGGTGCGCCATTTGCCCGCGCCCAGGCCGAACGCGCCCTCGCGGTAGCTCTGCGGTACGGTCTTGAGGCTCTCCTGTGTCGTGCGCATGATGGTCGGCAGGTTCATGATCGTCAGCGTCAGCGCACCCGCAAGAAGCGACGTGCCGTTTTTGCAGAAGATCAGCATGCCGACAAGGCCGTAGATGATCGACGGGATACCGGAGAGCGTTTCGGACGCGTATTCGATGATGGAGACGAGCTTTTTGTTCGCGGCGTATTCATTTAAGTAGATGGCCGAGCCCACGCCGAGCGGCAGCACGATTAAAAGCGTCGCGATGACGATGTAGAGCGTGCTCAGGATGTCCGGCAGGATGCCGACGCGGTTGGCAAGATAGCTCGGCGCGGTGGAGAGCATCTCCCAGGTGATGTTCGGAATGCCGTTGCCCAATATATAACCAATCATACCGACTACGAGCGCGCAAGTCAATACTGCGGCGACGCCCATCAGGAGCTTCATCGCCGTGATATAGGCCTTGCGGCGGGCCGAAGACTGCATTTTCAGCATCAGTTACCCTCCTTGTCGCGCTTTAAGAAGAAGTTGAGCGCCGCATTGATGAGCAGGATGAAAAGATACAGCACGAGCGCGATGGAAAAGAGCGCCTGACGCTGCAAGCCGCTCGAATACGACATCTCGCTCGCGACCGCCGTCGTGAGAAAGCGGACGCTCTCAAAGATCGAGCCGGGCATGTTCGGCGCGTTGCCCGAGACCATCATCACGGCCATCGCTTCGCCGATGGCGCGGCCCACGCCGAGCACGACCGCCGCGGCGATGCCGCTCTTTGCCGCCGGAACGGAGACGCGGAAATAGGTCTCGACCTCAGTCGCACCGAGGGCAAGCGAGGCGTCCTCATATTCATGCGGAACGGCCTCGAGCGCCGTGACGCTCACCTTGATGATCGACGGCAGGATCATGACGGCCAGCACGATGATGGCCGCAAACAGGCTTGCGCCGTCCGGCAGGTGGAACGTCTTGCGGATGGCAGGCACGAGCACCAGCATACCGACAAGGCCGTACACGACCGACGGGATCCCCGCGAGCAGGCTGACGGCGGCCTCCAGCACGGTCCGGACCTTCTTGGGCGCGACCTTGGAGAGGTACACCGCCGTCAAAAAACCGGTGGGCACGCCGAGGACGATCGCGCCCGCCGTGCCGTAAACACTCGTTAAAATAAAGGGCAGAATGCCGTACTTCGGCTCCGCCGACGTCGACGACCACACCTTGCCCGTGAAAAACGGCACAAGGCCGATCTTCTGAATGGCCGGGATGCCGGAGATGATGAGATACACCGTGATCAGCAGCACGCATCCGACCGTAATGAGGCCGAGAAGCAGAAAAATACCGTGGACGACGGCTTCAAACATTTTTTTCCTCTGCGCCATAATTGTTTCCTCTTTTTGCTGTCAGCGGGAGACGGCTCACGCCGCCTCCCGTGATGGTTCCTGTGTTCTGTTAGTTGGCTGCGACCGCACCGGCAGCGGCGATGATGCTTGCCGCGTCAGCGGACAGCGCGTAGTCGAAGAAGGCCTGTGCCGCGGGGGAAAGCTCGGTGCCCTCCTTCGTGACGAGCACGAACGGACGCTGGACCACATAGCTGCCGTCCTTGACGGTCGCCTCCGTGGCTTCCACACCGCCGACTGTCAGCGCCTTGACGCTGTCGCCGACCGCGGAGAGGGAGGCATAGCCGATGGCGTCGGGGTTCTGGGACACGGTGTTGATGACGTCGCCCGTGGAGGTGAGCTCCTGACGGTACTGGCAGGCGTCCTTGGTGTCGGTGATGGACTCGAAGCCGTCACGCGTGCCGGAGCCGGCCTCACGGCCGATGAGCACGATCTCGGCGTCGTTGCCGCCGACGTCCTTCCAGTTGGTGATCTCGCCGGTGTAGATCTTGGCGATGGTGTCAATGTCGAGATCGGAGACAGGGTTCTCGGGGTTCACGACAATGGCGATGCCGTCGAGCGCGACGACGGTCTCAACAAGGCCGGAGGCCTTTTCGTCATCCTTGAGCGCGCGGCTCGAAAGGCCAATGTCGCAGCGGCCTTCGCTAACGGCCTGAATGCCGGAGCCCGAGCCGGTGGGGTTATAGGTGAACTTCACGTCCTTGTTCATGGCCATGAAGGATTCGCCAAGAGAGTTGATGACCTTTTCCATCGAGGTGGAGCCGTCGGTCGAGACGGTGCCGGAGAGGGTCGTTTCGGTGTTGCTGCCGTCAGTGTTGGCGTCGGCGCTGTTGTCGTTCTTGCTGCCGCAGGCGGTCAGCAGGCTCAGCGCCATGACAGCGGTCAGCGCAAGAGTGAGAAACTTTTTCATTTGAAATACTTCCTTTCAATTTTTCCAAGATGTTGTTCCTTGCTACATTTGCCATCATAAAGGCAGGTTGTAAAATCAGAAAGTCGCCTTTTGTAAAATCGCGGTAAAAGAGAAAAAGGACGTTTTCCGACGGAAAACGTCCTTTTTGAAGGTCAAATATCGTGTTATTCGGTGCGCAGCGCTTCGACAGGGTCCTTGCGCGCGGCGATGCCGGAGGGGATGAGGCCCGCGATAAACGTGAGCGCCATGCTGATGACCACGAGCGCCACGCCGCCCGCCACCGGCAAGATGGCGTTCAGGCTCTCGATACCCGTCAAGTGGTGCACGACGAGGTTGATGGGGATGATCAGCAATAGCGTGATGCCGATGCCGATGGCACCGGAGCAGAAGCCCTCGATGAGCGTCTCCGCGTTGAACACGCGCGAGATGTCGCGCTTGCTCGCGCCGATGGCGCGCAGAATGCCGATCTCCTTCGTGCGCTCGAGGACCGAGATATACGTGATAATGCCGATCATGATGCTCGACACGACGAGCGAGATCGCGACGAATGCGATAAGCACATAGCTGATGGCATTGATGATCGTCGTGACCGAGCTCATCAGAAGCGCCACATAGTCGGTGTAATCGATCTGGTCGTCCTCGGAAACGCTGCTGTTGTACTGCTCAATCGCATCGGCGATGGCGTCCTTGTCGGCAAAGGTCGAGGCGTAGATGTTGATGGTCTTGGGGCTCGTGAGGTTCACATCGCCAAGCAGCTTCAAATTGTCCTCATACGTGCCGGTCGAGACCGTCGCAGGCATGTAGTTATCATAAAGCCAGTTGTACTGCTCGCTTGTCAGCGGCGTGACGGCGGGTGACTTTTCGAGCGTCAGGTCGAGCGCCATGGCGAGCTGATCGCTCGTCATGTTGGAAAGTCTCGCCTGCACGCCTGCGGCGTACTGCTCCGTCACCTGCTCGCGGATAGACTGCTCCACGTAGCCGAAAAGCGTCTCGTCGTCCATCTGCGCGATGTAGGACTTGACGGTCGCCTCATCCACGCTCATCTGCTGGGCGTAGGTCGAAATGACCATCTGCTCGATGCTCGCGCGGTCGAGCGAGCCCATCTGCTGGTCCACGATGGCGGAGAGATACTCTTCGCTCGGCACGCTCATCATCGCGGTGTAGGCTGCGGCGCGCTCGGTGACGGAAAGCGTTTCGAGATAGTCCGTCACGTCCGCTTCCTTCTGCTCGTCGCTCACGGAGTAGTCGTCCGTCAGGAACGGCAGGCCGAGGATGACGTCGGTCGCGGGGTCGGCCTTCTGCTTGCGTAAAATCTCGGTCTGCCCCGCCTTTTCGACGAGATAGTCCGTCAGCGCAGACGTATAGCCGATCGCGCCGGAGAGCATCGAGGATACCGCGTTTTCGTTCGGGCGCAGGATGCCGACGATCTTCACGCGCGTGCCGACGTCGTCGGAGTTATAGAGGAAGTCGAGCCCCGTATCCGTCGTGCTGACGTCGGTATATGTGCCGCTCGCGGAGTCGTACTGGTAGCGCTCGGCGGGCAGGACGATCTTGAAGCTCATATTGCAGAGGTCTTCATAGCTCCAGCTCTGGATGTCCTTGCTGTCGAATTCCGAGCCGTCGAGCATGTGCTGCATCGATTCCACGACCTCATCCTGCGCACTCAGACCGAGCGAATAGATGACAAGGTCGGAAATTTCGTTGTCCTTGTTGACGATGAGCATGACCTCGTCATAATTCTGCGGCCAGGAGCCGTAAATGAGGTCATACTGCTCGTGCAGAAGGTCTCCCACGAGCTCGCCGCTCTCACTATCCTGCGGCGGGAGCATCTGCTCCCAGGTCTCCATCGCGGAGTAGGCCGAGCCGAAGCGCTCGAAATAGCTGCTGTAATCGCCGCCGTAGAGCTCGCTCATGCAGGTCTGCAAAAGCTCCGTCACGTCGGACTTGAAGACCTTGCCGTCGGTGTCTTTGGCATAGATGCTCATGCCGAGATCGTAGTCATAGGAAATGGAGCTGATGTGGCTTGAAAGCTCGTTGTCGCCCTCGAGGTAGGTCTTGAAATCCTTCAAGTTGTTCGTCTGCGTCTCCGCCGAGGCAAACGAGCTCATCATGTCGTACATAATGTTGTTGGAGTACACGGCGTCGAGGTCATGCTGCTCCCCGTCGCCCTCGTCCTGCGCATGGACGCCCATCATCGAACTGACCATGCTGGACATGTCCATGCTCTCAGCCTCGATGGTCAAGGGATAGCTCGATAGCGTATCCTCCTGCACACGGTCGATATAGGTCTGGATGCCATTGCTCAGCGACAGAATGAGCGCGATGCCGATAATACCGATGCTGCCGGCAAAGGCCGTTAAAAACGTCCGTCCCTTTTTCGTCATCAGGTTGTTGAGCGAGAGCGACAGCGCCGTGCCAAAGCCCATCGATGGCTTTTTCTCCTTTCCCTGCGCCGCGGGCTTTTCCGTTCCGCCGGCATAGGGCGCGCTGTCGTCCACGATCTCGCCGTCCTTTAAGCGCACAATGCGGCTCGCGTAGGTCTCGGCGAGCTCAGGGTTGTGCGTAACCATGATGATGAGGCGGTCCTTGGAGATGTTCTTCAAGATCTCCATCACCTGCACGCTCGTCTCGCTGTCGAGCGCGCCGGTCGGCTCGTCGGCGAGCAGAATGTCCGGATCGTTGACGAGCGCTCGCGCGATGGCGACGCGCTGCATCTGGCCGCCAGACATCTGGTTCGGCTTTTTGTCGAGCTGGTCGCCAAGGCCAACGCTCTCAAGCGCCCTGACCGCGCGCTCGCGGCGCTCGCTCTTGCTCACACCCGAGAGCGTGAGCGCCAGCTCCACGTTGCTTAGCACACTTTGGTGCGGAATGAGGTTATAGCTCTGGAAGACAAAGCCGATGGAGTGGTTGCGGTAGCTGTCCCAGTCGGCGTCGGAAAAGTCCTTCGTCGACTTGCCGTTGATGATGAGATCGCCGCTCGTATAGTGGTCGAGACCGCCGATGATGTTGAGCATCGTCGTCTTGCCGCAGCCCGAATGGCCGAGGATGGCGACAAACTCGCTCTCGCGGAACTGTAGGCTCACGCCGCGCAGCGCGTGGACGGTGGTGTCGCCCGCCTGGTAATCCTTGACGATTCGTTGCAGCTTCAGCATAGTCTGCCTTCTTTCTGAGGAAATGAATGAATAAGAATTCCAGAGTAGGATATCATTTTGACCTTTTACCGTCAACCGGCGCGGTCGAGAATTCACCGAAAGTTCATCTTTGTTTACTATTCGGCAAAAAGAGCGCCGCGGCGATGCCGCAGCGCTCTCCGATCTTCTTTTAAGCGAACGATGTACTCATCTGCCGCTCGATCTCATAGCGCAGCACTTCTGCGCCCGAGGCGTCGTATCCGACAAAATACACCCGATCCCATCCATAGTCGCCATAGTTGGCCTCTGTCGCCACTCCGCCAGTGAGGAAATACCGATAATCGCCGTCTTCAATCAACTCAGCGGCGAATGCTTCACGTTTCTCAAAGGTGTAGTCCCCGTTTTCATCTTGTGAAACCGCGCGGTATCGCTCGATCACGGCGCTATCGACCGCGGCATCGTCGACGCGTCCCCAGTAAAAGATATCCCTTACGCCGTTGCGCGCCATATCCCACCAGCCCGCGTGAATGCTCTCACCGTCTGAGCAGTCAAGCGGCACACCGAAATCGTCCTGCCAGCCAAACAAGGTGTAGAAATGGCTCGTGCCGCAATAGGTCACATTCTCGCTGGCCATCAGCGTGATGCGCAGCGTCTTATAGATGTTCTCGGCGGGAAGGGATGTGATCTCGTGCGTCTTTTCATACACGCCGTAGCGCTGTTCGCCGTCGCGCAGAGCCATGGCGCGCGTCAGGTGTCCGCCGCCGAGCATATTGCAGATGAGCAGCGCGCAGAGCATGATGACAACGCTCTTGACCGCGCGGCGCGCTCTTGTCGGCCGCTTTTCGATCTTCTGCTTTTTCATGGCTGCGTTCCCCCTTCCGGAAGCTCGATCCTCGTCTCGACGCGCTCGCCGAAGCGGTCGTAGACGAATGTCACATAAGTATCGCCCTCTTCGAGCGGCACGGTATGCTGGCCATAGTGTACATACAAACTGCCGCTGCTGCCCCAACAACTGGAATACCGGACACCATCCCTATCGTACACCGTCTTGCCGCGCTCGTTTTGCAGTGACATCGTCTCGAACAGGCGCTCATAGACTCTTCTTCCCGGGATGCGGTCATAGCTGCTCACCCAAAGCACCGCCTGCCGCTCCCCATCGCGCACACCGTATTCGATGCGGTTCAGCTGCACGATATCGTCCCCGATAGGGATGCGCTCGTGCAGGTCTGCCGCGCCGTCGAGCTCTTCCCATGAAATACTGTTCACCGTCGGGCTCACGCGCTCGCGGATGCTCTCGTACACGCCGCTGAGTATCGGCAGCATGAAAAAGCCCTGCACGCAGGCGATGACCGTGACGAAAATCGCGATGCGCTGCACGATGACGAGCCAGAAGTGGCGGTACTGTTCGCGCAGGGCTTTGCCCGTCTCCTCCGGGTCGCCCATCAGCTCCACGGCGCGCGCGGCGGCATCTTCCTCCGTATAGCCGTGCTCGACCAGTGCTTCGGCGTGGTCTTCGATGTGACCGGCGAGCTCATTTCTCAGATCGTT
>ENA-UEYF01000626-UEYF01000626.1-human-gut-metagenome-genome-assembly--contig:-NODE-626-length-35667-cov-9.241613_pt1 | contig 35667 bp, 28 predicted proteins | sample MGYA00242902_ERZ507920 | MGnify/ENA primary metagenome ERZ507920 (study PRJEB26167, sample SAMN06115402) | human gut metagenome | host: Homo sapiens | place: China:Jiangxi | collected 2016-07-05...
ACAAGTGCGCCGCGAATACGGGAAACCCGTCAGGTATGCGAAAGCAAAAGGAAATGAAATTACATCTTCTCCGGCTCGGGATAGTCAACGCCCTGCGTATCCACGCGGATGGTCTTGATGACCTGTGGCTTTTTCGGCATGTCGTTGTACATGTTGCGGTTCACGCGGGAGATGTCCACAGCGGCCTGCGCATTCTCGGTGATCTTACCAAACGCCGCATACTGACCGTCAAGGTGCGGCGCGTCGGCCACCATGATGAAAAACTGGCTGCCCGCGCTGTCGGGGACCATCGTGCGCGCCATCGAGAGAACGCCCAGCGTGTGCTTAAGATCGTTCTTGAAGCCGTTGGCGGAAAATTCACCCTTGATCTCGTAGCCGGGGCCGCCTGTGCCGTTGCCGTCCGGGTCGCCGCCCTGGATCATAAAGCCGGGGATGACGCGGTGGAACACCACGCCGTCGTAAAAGCCGGAGTTTGCCAGCGCGATGAAGTTATTGACGGTGTTGGGCGCGATCTCTGGATAGAGTTCGCCGCTCATCACCGCGCCGCTTTCCATTTCGATGGTCACGATCGGATTTGCCATAATTTCTCTCCTTATCTCCGCGCTTTCATCGCGCGGTCGATCTCGCGCTTGGCGTCACGCTTGGCGGCGTCCTCGCGCTTGTCGTAGTTTTTCTTACCTTTGCATACACCGACTTCGACCTTCACGCGCGCGTCCTTGAAGTAAACGCTCAGCGGGATCAGCGCGTAGCCGTCCTGCTTGATGAGCGAATAGAGCTTGCCTATCTCGCGCTTGTGCAAAAGGAGCTTCTTCGGCCGGTCGGGGTCATGGTTGAAGATATTGCCCTTGTCGTAGGGCGAAATGTGCATCGACAGCACGTTCGCCTCGCCGTTTTTGACGATGACATAGCTGTCTTTCAGGTTGAGCGTGCCGGCGCGGATGGACTTGACCTCCGTGCCCTTGAGCTCGATGCCCGCCTCGTAGCGGTCTTCGACAAAATAGTCGTGGAACGCCTTGCGGTTCTGCGCCGCGATCTTGATTCCCTTTTTCTCCGCCACGGCACATCGCCTCCTTTGCGCTTCCATGATAGTGTAGCATACTTTTTCGCCCAGCACAAGGGCTGTCACAAAAACGTAACAATTCGAAAAAGCGCCGCATTCCGCTCTATTCTGCCCATCCACTTTAATTTATAGTAGAATTCCGCCCGCCGCCGTGCTATAATTTTAATATCTATCCCATGCTTTGGCGGCGATCCGCCGCACTCAGGAGGCAGTTTTATCATGGATCTGACTGAACGCCAGCTTTCCCGCGAGACGATCTACGAGGGAAAAATTCTGCATATCTACCGCGACGACGTGCTCCTGCCCAACGGCAGAACGAGCGTGCGCGAGGTCGCCGACCACCCCGGCGGCGTCGCCATTGTCGCCCTTGACGAAAATGACAATGTGCTCACCGTGAAGCAGTATCGCTATGTCTTCTCCCGTGTGCTTGAGGAAATTCCCGCAGGGAAACTGGAGCGTGGCGAGGACCCCGATGAGGCCGCGCTGCGTGAGCTGAAGGAGGAAACGGGCGCAACGCCGAAGCGCATGACGAATCTCGGCAAGCTCCTCGTCTCCCCCGGCTGCTACAGCGAGGTGCTGCACCTTTATCTTGCCGAGGGTCTGACCTTCGGTGAGCAAAATCCTGACGAGGACGAGTTTTTAGAGCTTTACCGCACGCCGTTTTCCGACATGCTCGCACGCGTGATGCGCGGCGAGATCGAAGATGCGAAGACCGTCTGCGGTATCCTCAAGGTTCACGCCCTGCGCACAGCGCAAAAAGAGAGACAGGAGAAAGAAAACTGATGGAACAGAAGAAGACCGTCCTCATTGTCGAGGATGAGAAAAACATCGTCGATATCATCCGCTTCAACCTCCAGCGTACGGGCTATAACACGCTCGAGGCCTACGACGGTGAGGCGGGCCTCGCCATGGCGCGCGAGAAAAAGCCCGACCTCATTCTTCTCGACGTGATGATGCCCAAAATGATGGGCTTTGACGTCTGCCGCGCGCTGCGCGCCGAGGGCGACAACGTCCCCGTCATCATTCTGACCGCGCGCGAAGAGGAGGAGGACAAGATCTTGGGCCTTGAGATCGGCGCGGACGACTACATCACCAAGCCCTTTTCCATGCGCGAGCTGCTTGCGCGCGTCAAAGCGAACATCCGCCGCACAACGATGCTCTCCGCTCCCGCGGCGGAGGACAACGCCATGAGCGCCGGCGGCGGCATCACCATCAACACCGACAGCTTTCAGGTGCGCAAAAACGGCGTGCCCATCGACCTCACGCAGCGCGAGTATGAGCTTTTGACGTTCCTCGCCAGCCACCCCGGCAAGGTCTTCTCCCGCGTCGACCTGATGGAGCAGGTCTGGAACTATGGCTATGTCGGCGACGATGCGCGCACGGTAGACGTCACCGTCCGCCGCCTGCGCGAAAAGATCGAGGACAACCCCGCCGCGCCGGCCTACATCCTCACGCGCCGCGGCGTGGGCTATTATTTCTCCGCGCAGGCGTAAATTGCACGCACTTTCCTGGGAAAGGAGTCTCCTGCTATGTTCCGCAGTCTGCACATGAAGCTCGTGATGATCATGCTGCTGCTCGTCACCTCGTTGATGGCGGTGGTGGGCGCGTTTTTGATGACCAGCGTCACAAACTTCTATATTGACGATTTTTACGAGCAGATGAGCGAAGTGTTCGGCGAGTCCAACGCCGCGTTCGTGAGCTCACTGCGCGAAGAGGCCGCGCAGGAGGACGGCGCCGCGCGCCTGCAAACGATGCTCGAGGCCTACTCCGGCACACTGAGCATTGACTCGCGCAACCGCAACTACTATGTTCTCGACGGCCGCAGCGGCGAAGTGCTTGCTTCGAGCAACGAGGACGGCCAGCTGCTTGAGCAGACGGAAAATATCCTCACCGCGCGCAACGGCGAGGTCGGCGACCACAGCGACCTTGCCGCAAGCTATATGGATGTTGCCATCCCCATCTCCGGCGGCGACAACAGCTTCATCATCTACATCCGCGACAGTCGCACCACGGTCTCGTCGCTGAACTCTGAGCTGCTTTTCATCATTCTGCAAGCACTGCTCGTCGGTCTTCTCGTCTCGGTGCTTTTGTCGTTCCTGCTCGCCAAAACCATGATCGACCCCATTGAAAAGCTGACCGAGGGCGCCGAGCGCATCGCGACCGGCGACTTCGACGAAACGCTTGCTGTCGAATCGACAGACGAGATCGGCGTTCTGACCACCACATTCAACGACATGGCGTCCGTTCTCCACTCCACGCTCGAAGCCGTGGAGAACGAGCGCAACAAGCTCGACACGCTGTTTCTCCACATGAGCGATGGCGTCGTCGCCTACGACGGCAGCGGCAAGCTCATCCACTGCAACCCCGCCGCGTGCGAGCTGCTTGGCCGCACGGCGGACGAGTGCGTGTACAGCGAGCTGTTTGAATCCATCTGCCCGTTTTCCCATGTCATCACCATGCAGCGCAGCGACTATGTTGAGGGCGAGCTCACTGTCGGCGAGCGCAGCGTGGAGCTCTACTTCGCTCCCTTCTCCGATGAGGAGAGCGGCGGCGTTCTCATCGTGCTGCACGATGTGACCGAGCACCGCAAGACCGAGGAGCGCCGCAAGGAATTTGTCGCCAATGTCTCCCACGAGCTGCGCACGCCGCTCACAAATGTCCGCTCCTATGCCGAGACCATCCGCGAGGCAGGCGACGATCTGAGCCGCGAGACGGAAAACGACTTCCTCGATGTCGTCATCAGCGAAACAGACCGCATGACCCACATCGTGCAGGACCTTCTGACGCTCTCGCGCCTCGACTCCGGCCGCAGTGAGATGAACATGGCGCGCTTCCCGTTCTCTGCCGCCATCGACTCCGTGCTCCGCTCGACGGAGCTCGAAGCCCGCCGCCACAAGCATGAGCTGACGCACGACTATACCGAAAATCTCCCGCTCATCATGGGCGACCGCGGCCGCATCGAGCAGGTCATGCTCAACGTTCTCAGCAACGCCGTCAAGTACACGCCCGACGGCGGTCACATCCGCGTCACCGCGGGCAGCGAGGGCGAAACTGTCTGGATGGAGGTCGCGGACGACGGCATCGGCATTCCCGAGGCCGACCGCAGCCGCATTTTCGAGCGCTTCTACCGCGTCGACAAGGCAAGATCGCGCGAATCCGGTGGCACAGGCCTCGGCCTTTCCATCGCGACGGAGATCGTCCAGCGTCACCACGGCTCGCTCACGCTCGTTGACCGCCCCGGCCCCGGCACGACCGTCCGCTTAGAGCTGCCCATCACCCAGCCCATCGGCGGGGAGGATTCCCATGAATAAGAACGCCACGCTCATGAGCCATCTGCAAAACGCCGCGATCGCCGTTTTGACCGTTACCGCCGTGCTGCTTCTGATCCAGACGCCGCTTGTCGGCGACCTTGCGGGCAAGACGCCCTACGAGCTCGCGCAGGACTGGCTCGCGGGCGACACCTCGACCGATACCGCCGTCACCACTGATCTGACCGAGCTCGCGCTCCCCGTGCGCGTGGTGTTCACGAACGAATACGCCCGCTACGGGCTCAGCGCTATCACAACGCTTGACACGGATTTCGAGCTCGCCGGTGCGTTTTTCGGCGAGGCGCTCGGCTCTACCTCTACCTATGAAGCGTGCAGCGGCGAAAAGCTGCTCACCGCACTGCACGCGAGCAGCATCTACCTCGATCTGGAGGCTCCCACGCCGCTCGAAGTGCTCAGCCGCATTCTCGGCGTCAACGACGCGCCGGAGTCCTCGCTCCTGCGCGTCACGCGGCTTGTGCTCTGCCCCGCGGAAAACGGTGCGACGCTCTATTTGCAGGACGCCGATCAGGGCTTTTTCTTGAGCCAGACGGCGGTGAACGGCGCGACGCTGCGTGAAGCGCTCGCCTCGCTCGATGGCAACGGCACAGATTTTGCGTTCTCGCTCTCCGGCGAGTTCTCTCAGCTCTCGCCCTACACGCTCATTTTCAGCGAGCCGCCGCAGCGCTACACGCTCTCGGCCAGCAATGCCCTTACCGATCAGGCGGCATTTCTGCGCCTTGCGGAGTTCAACCCCCACACGGAAAGCGGCTACACCGACTCCTCCGGCAACACCATCATCAAAGAGGTCTACGGCACGCTGCGCCTTGAGCCCGACGGCAGCGTCTTCTATCAAGGTGCGGACGAGGCCGAGGCAGGCTCGCTCTACTATGTCTCCGCCGCCTCGACCGAAAAGCCCACGATGCTCGAAGCCGTCGCGGGCGCGCAGCGCCTCGCCTTCACGCTGCTTCGCGACGTAAGCGGCGACGCCGAGCTCTATCTCAGCGAGATCGACAGCAGCAACAAGCGCTTCACCGTGAGCTTCGACTACGCGGTCGGCGGTACGCCGCAGCGCTTTTCCGACGGCAGCCACGCCGCTACGGTCACGATCGAAGGCCAGACCATCACGGAATTTTCCCTCCACTGCCGCAGCTATACGCTCAGCGACTCTCCCGCGCTGCTGCTGCCCATCCGGCAAGCCGCGGCCATCGCGGGCAGCAAATATTTGGGCGCCGAGCTGCACGTCTGCTACGATGAACGCGGTGCGGACACCGTCGGTGTCGGCTGGTTTGCCGACTGATCTTTCCGGAAAGGACACCCGAACATGAAAACCTCGCGGCTCAAAAATATCGTCATCGTCATTTTGCTGCTCGTCAACGCGTTTCTGCTCTTTCTGCTGCTCAGCCGCCGCGCCGAGGAGCGCGACTCGAACGAGCGCCGCGTCGAGCAGCTCTGCACACTTTTTGAAAAAAACGGCGTCGCCTTTGACCGCGCGCTGCTGCCCGACGAGGAAGCACACCTCTCCCTCTCGCTTGAGCGTGACGCCTCGCGCGAAGAGGCCTTCGCCTCCGCCCTGCTCGGCACTGCTGAGAGCAGCGATTCCGGCGGCGGTGTGAGCCGCTTCACCGGCGAATACGGCTCGTGCTCCATCCGCTCCGGCGGCACGGTCGACGCGCTTCTCTCCCGACCGGTCGACGATCCCGAGAGCTTTAGCAAGCAGCTTTTCAAAACGTTTGGCTACACTTTTCTCACCTCCCAGCTCACGGATGGCAGCGGCAGCGTCACGGGCATGCGCAGCGAAAAAGGTCAGCTCATCTTTAGCGCCTCGCTGACGCTCACGTTTTCTGACAGCTCGCTCACCGGCGTTTCCGGTACCTTTCTGCCCGCGCTCGACGAGGGCCGCCGCACAGACGGCCTCGACGCGGTCGACGCGCTTGTGCATTTTCTGGACTATTGCAGCGTTTCGGGCGTCGTATGTACCGAGGTCCGAGCGCTGGACGAAGGGTATCTTCTCCAGACGTCGTCTGCCTCGCCGCTTCGGCTGCAAGGCGTGTGGCGCATCTCTACGGATGTCAGTAGTTATTATGTGAACTGCAAGACCGGTGAGATCACACGAGAATGAAATTTTTCTTGCAGCATTTCTAATTTCTTACTGCGCAGCATTGCTTTTTCTGTTTTTTTTGGTATACTGTTGATGTATTATGTGAATACCATGAGCAGGCGGTTTTCCCCTGCTGTTTTTACGATAACGAAAAGAAGTCTCACCGTCTCTTATTAAGGAGTTACTATGACGAAATACATCGTGCAGGGCGGTCATCCGCTCTTTGGTGAAGTGCGCATCAGCGGCGCGAAGAACGCCGCGGTCGCCATCATTCCCGCCGCCCTTCTTGTCGACGGCGTCTGCCGCATCGAAAATATTCCCCAGATCTCCGACGTGACCGCACTGCTCAAAATTTTAGAGCAGCTCGGCGCGAATGTCCGTTTCCTCAACCGCAGCGATGTTGAGATCGACTGCCGCCATATTGCCACCACGCAGGTCTCGCAGGAGCTCGCGCACAAGATCCGCGCCTCCTACTACCTCATCGGCGCGCTGCTCGGCCGCTTCGGTGAGGCCGAGGTCTCGATGCCCGGTGGCTGCAACTTCGGCGGCGTGCGCCCCATCGACCAGCACGTCAAGGGCTTCGCCGCCATGGGCGCCGAGGTGCGCGAGGGCGACTTCATCTGCGCCAAGGCAAGCGGCGACCGCATGAAGGGCGCGAACGTCTACCTCGACGTGGTCTCCGTCGGTGCGACGATGAACATTATGATGGCCGCGGCGCTCGCCGACGGCACCACCGTCATCGAAAACGCTGCCAAGGAGCCGCATATCGTCGACCTTGCCAACTTCTTAAACTCCATGGGCGCGAACATCAAGGGTGCCGGCACCGACACCATCCGCATTTTCGGCGTGGACAAGCTCCACGGCGGCACGTATGCCATTATCCCCGACCAGATCGAGGCAGGCACCTACATGGCGGCTGTCGCCGCCTGCGGCGGACAAGTCCTCGTGCGCGGCATCATCCCCAAGCACATGGACTGCATCACCGCCAAGCTCCAGGAGATGGGCGTGCAGGTCGAGGAGCAGGACGACACGCTGCTCGTGCGCCGCTCGGGCAAGCTTCGCCGCACCAACGTCAAGACGCTGCCCTATCCCGGCTTCCCGACCGATATGCAGCCACAGATCACCGTTGCCCTCTGCCTTGCCGAGGGGACGAGCATGGTCACCGAGGGCGTGTGGGACAACCGTTACCGCTACGTCGGCGAACTGACGCGCATGGGCGCGCAGATCCGCGTCGAGGGCCGCAGCGCCGTCATCGAAGGCGTCGACCACCTGACCGCTGCGAGCGTGCAGGCCTACGATCTCCGCGCGGGCGCCGCCATGGTCATCGCCGCGCTGGCCGCTGAGGGCACGAGCGAGGTCTCGAACGTCCACTATATTGAGCGCGGCTATGAGGATATCATCGGCAAGCTCCGCAACCTCGGCGCGCAGATCGACAGCGTCGAGTGCGACGAGACCGTTGAGACCCGCCAGATCGGCTGATTCAATCAAAAAAGCGCCTTGCCGCGGCAAGGCGCTTTTCTTTTGGAAAGGATATTATGTATACCGATATCTACACCGCTTCCCTGCCGCCGGAGCTCCTCGCCATGGCCGAAACGCCCGTGATGCAGCGGCTTTTGCGCGTCGGCATGCACTGCGGCTGCGAATACACGGCCTATCCCATCTACCGCGACGCCGTTGCGCCGTATTCGCGCTATACGCATTCGCTCGGCACAGCGGCCATCGTCTGGCACTTCACGCATGACTTGAAGCAATCTGTCGCGGGACTACTGCATGACATTGCGACGCCCGCGTTCGCCCACGTGGTCGACTTTCTGAACGGTGACCACATGCGGCAGGAATCGACCGAAAGCCGCACACGCATGATGATCGCCTCGTCGCCGGAACTCATGGCGCTGCTCGATAAAAGCGGCCTGACGCTCGACGATGTGGACGACTACCACCGCTATCCCATCGCCGACAACGATTCGCCCCGTCTCTCCGCCGACCGGCTCGAATATACGCTCGGCAACGCGCATCTTGTTTTCCACTGTCCAAAAGCAGAGCTGAAACGCATTTTTGACGACATCTTTGTCGGTCAAAACGAGGACAGCGAAGATGAGCTCTGTTTTGCGCATGCGGAGATTGCCGACATCTTTACCCAGCTCTCGCTGCGGCAGTCGGAGTGGTTCGTCTCCGATGACGACCGCTTCAGCATGCAGGCATTGGCCGATCTCCTGCGTGAGGCACGGCAGCGCAGTGTGCTGACGGTGGATGATCTCTACCTCGACGAACCTCATGTCATCGCCCTGCTCCGCTCCGATCCGGTCCTCGCCGCGCACTGGCAGGACTATCGCCGCATCACCGGCACACAGTCCGGCGCAGAAAAGCCGGAGGGTACTTACGCCGTCAAGATCGCCGCCAAAAAGCGCAGCATCGACCCGCTGGTGCAGACAAGCGACGGCCTTCGGCGCTTCACCACAGTCAATGCGGACTATGCATCAAAGCTCGCCGCCTTCCGCGAGGATGACTTCGACCGCTGGGTTTGGGCCAAATACGAATAAAAGGAGTGTGAAGCCGATGGCTTCGCATTCCTTTCCATTTTAGGCGATAAAAAAAGCAGCAGGTCTTGCGACCTGCTGCTTTTTGAAGTCTTTGGATGACCCTCAGTGGATCAATTAGACCTCAGTCTCGATGACAACGCCGGAACCGACGGTACGACCGCCCTCGCGGATAGCGAAGCGGAGGCCCTTCTCGATAGCGATCGGGGTGATCAGCTCGACCTTCATGTCGACGTTATCGCCGGGCATGCACATCTCGGTGCCCTCGGGCAGGGTGATGACACCGGTGACGTCGGTGGTACGGAAGTAGAACTGAGGACGATAGTTGTTGAAGAACGGGGTGTGACGGCCGCCCTCGTCCTTGTTCAGGACGTAGACCTGACCAACGAACTTGGTGAGGGGGTGAATGGAACCCGGCTTGCAGAGAACCTGACCGCGCTCGATCTCGTTCTTGGCAACACCACGCAGCAGGGTACCGATGTTATCACCGGCCTCGGCGTAGTCGAGCAGCTTGTGGAACATTTCGATACCGGTGACGACGGTCTTGCGGCGCTCGTCGGTCAGACCGATGATCTCGACTTCCTCGCTGAGCTTCAGCTGGCCACGCTCAACACGGCCGGTAGCGACGGTACCACGACCGGAGATCGTGAAGACGTCCTCAACGGGCATCAGGAACGGCTGGTCGGCCTTACGGTCGGGCGTGGGGATCCAGGTATCAACAGCGTCCATGAGCTCGTGCATGCACTTGTACTCGGGAGCGTCGAGATCCTTGGACTCGGAGATCAGGGCGTTCAGAGCGCTGCCGCGGATGATCGGGGTCTCGTCGCCGGGGAAGCTGTAGAAGTCGAGCATCTCGCGGACTTCCATCTCGACGAGCTCGAGCAGCTCTTCATCGTCGACCTGGTCGCACTTGTTCAGGAAAACGAGAACGGAAGGCACGTTGACCTGACGGGCGAGCAGCAGGTGCTCACGAGTCTGGGCCATGGGGCCGTCGGAAGCGGCGATGACCAGGATAGCACCGTCCATCTGAGCAGCGCCGGTGATCATGTTCTTGATATAGTCGGCGTGGCCCGGGCAGTCGACGTGGGCATAGTGACGGCCCTGAATCTGGGCGTTGTCCTCGCCGGTCTTGTAGTTGTGGCCAACGCGGTCGAAGGTCTGGTACTCAACGTGAGCGGTGTTGATGGTGATACCACGCTCGCGCTCTTCCGGAGCCTTATCGATGGAGCTGTAATCGGTGTAGTCAGCACCGCCCTGGAGGGCGAGGAACTTGGTGATCGCAGCGGTCAGGGTGGTCTTACCATGGTCGATATGACCGATGGTACCAATGTTTACGTGGGGCTTGGTACGCTCGAATTTCTGCTTAGCCATTAGAGTGATCCTCCTATGAATAAATTTCGTTGTTTACCGGTGTCGTTTACATACATCGGTATTTTACCGTAAATTGCGGTATTTTGCAATACCTTTTTATCAGGCGCGGTTCGTGCGCTGGTTGATGATCTTCTCCTGAATGTTCTTCGGGATCTCGATATAATGCGCGGGCTCCATCGTGTACTGGCCGCGGCCCTGCGTGCAGGAGCGGAGGTCAGTCGCGTAGCCGAACATTTCAGCAAGAGGCACGAAAGCGTCGATCTGCTGCGCGCCGCTGCGGGCCTCGAAGCCCTGGATCTGACCACGGCGGGAGTTGAGGTCGCCGATCACGTCGCCCATGTACTCGTCGGGGACGATGACGCAGACCTTCATGATCGGCTCGAGCAGCGTCGGGCCGGCCTTCTGGCAGGCCTCCTTGAAGGCCATGGAGCCGGCGATCTTGAACGCCATTTCAGAGGAGTCGACCTCGTGATAAGAACCATCGTACAGCGTGACCTTGACATCGACGACCGGGTAACCGGCGAGAACACCGGAGAGCATGGCGCCCTGAATACCGGCATCGATCGCGGGAACGTATTCCTTGGGGATCGCGCCGCCGACGAGGGCGTTGACAAACTCGTAACCCTTGCCGGACTCGTTGGGCTCGACATGGATCTTGACGTGACCGTACTGACCCTTACCACCGCTCTGACGGGCGTACTTGGTATCCTGATCGACAGCCTTGGTGATGGTCTCCTTGTAGGCGACCTGAGGAGCGCCGACATTCGCCTCGACCTTGTACTCACGGAGCAGGCGGTCGACAATGATCTCCAGATGGAGCTCGCCCATACCGGCGATGATGGTCTGACCCGTCTCTTCGTCGGTGTAGGTGCGGAACGTGGGGTCTTCCTCAGCCAGCTTCATCAGTGCGATGCCCATCTTCTCCTGACCGGCCTTGGTCTTGGGCTCGATGGCGACGCGGATCACGGGCTCGGGGAATTCCATGGACTCCAGGATGATCGGAGCCTTTTCATCGCAGAGCGTATCACCGGTGGTGGTATTCTTGAGGCCGATGACGGCGCAGATGTCGCCGGCGTAGCAGCACTCGATATCCTCGCGGTGGTTGGCGTGCATCTGCAGGATGCGGCCGATGCGCTCTCTCTGATGCTTGGTGGAGTTGAGAACGGCGGTACCGGTATTCAGAATACCGGAGTACACGCGAACGAAGGACAGACGGCCGACGAACGGGTCGGTCGCGATCTTGAACGCGAGACCGGAGAACGGAGCGTTATCGTCCGCGTGACGGACATCTTCCTCACCGGTATCGGGGTTCACACCGTCGATCGCGGGGATATCCACGGGGGACGGCATGTAGTCGACGATCGCGTCCAGCAGCTTCTGAACGCCCTTGTTCTTGTAAGAGGTACCGCAGGTGACAGGGACCATCTTATTGTCGATGGTGGCCTGACGGATGGTCTTGCGGATGAGGTCCTGAGGAACGGGCTTCTCTTCGAGCGCCAGCTCCATGATCTCGTCGTTCAGGTCGGCGCAAGCGTCAACGAGCTTGGTGCGATACTCCTGAGCGAGCTCGAGCATGTCCTCGGGGATCTCCTCGACGCGCATGTCCTTGCCGAGCTCGTCATAGTAGATATCAGCGTCCATCTCCACCAGGTCGATGATGCCCTTGAAGGTATCTTCAGAGCCGATCGGCAGCTGGATGGGGACAGCGTTGCACTTGAGACGGTCGTGGATCATGTGCAGAACGTTGTAGAAGTCCGCGCCCATGATATCCATCTTGTTGACGTAGATCATGCGGGGGACCTTGTAGTTATCGGCCTGACGCCACACAGTCTCAGACTGGGGCTCAACGCCGCCCTTGGCGCAGAGAACGGTCACAGAGCCGTCCAGAACGCGCAGGGAGCGCTCGACCTCAACGGTGAAGTCGACGTGGCCCGGGGTGTCGATGATGTTCAAGCGGGTCTGCGGGAACTGGTTCTTGCTGCCCTTCCAGTAGCAGGTGGTGGCAGCGGAGGTGATGGTGATACCACGCTCCTGTTCCTGAGCCATCCAGTCCATCGTGGCGGTACCGTCGTGGGTCTCGCCGATCTTGTAGTTGACGCCGGTGTAGTACAGAATACGCTCGGTAGTCGTGGTCTTGCCAGCGTCGATATGGGCCATGATGCCGATATTTCTGGTGTTTTCCAGAGAGACTTTTCTTGCCATAATTCTCTCGTTCCTCCGTTACCAGCGGAAGTGGGCGAATGCCTTGTTGGATTCGGCCATCTTGTGGGTATCTTCGCGTTTCTTCACGGCGCTGCCGCTGTTGTTGGCAGCATCCATGATCTCGCCGGCCAGACGCTCGGCCATGGTGCGCTCACCACGGGCACGGGCATAGGCCGTCAGCCAACGCAGACCGAGGGTCTGACGACGGGCGGGACGGACCTCCATCGGCACCTGATAGGTGGCACCGCCGACGCGGCGGGACTTGGTCTCCAGGCTGGGCATGATATTCTCCATGGCCTGGTTGAAAACATCGAGAGGCTCGTTGCCGGTCTTGTCCTTGATCATGTCGAACGCGCTGTAAACGACCTTCTGGGCGACGCCCTTCTTGCCGTCGAGCATCACGCTGTTGACGAGCTTGGTCACCAGGACGCTGTTGTACATAGGATCGGGCAGAACTTCTCTCTTGGGAACATTACCTCTTCTGGGCACTTTGCTTCCCTCCTTCTTATAATTTAGAAATCATAGGTACTCGCGAATGGGGCTCTCCCCCATCGTGTTCCGGCCTGCCAAAGAGGTGAATGACACAAAAATATATATCAAACCTTTTCGGCAAAGCTCATTTCAAGGTCGCAGCCTTACTTCTGCTTCGGGCGCTTGGCGCCGTACTTGGAACGGGACTGCATACGGCCCTGCACGCCCTGAGCGTCCAGAGTGCCGCGGATGATGTGGTAACGCACACCAGGGAGGTCCTTAACACGGCCGCCGCGGATCATGACCACAGAGTGCTCCTGCAGGGAATGACCGACGCCGGGGATGTAAGCGGTGACCTCATAGCCATTGGTGAGGCGGACACGGGCGATCTTACGAAGAGCGGAGTTCGGCTTCTTCGGGGTCGCAGTACGAACTGCGGTGCAAACGCCACGCTTCTGGGGAGAGGCGAGGTCGGTCTCCTTGTTCTTCAGCGTGTTAAGACCATACTGCAGAGCCGGGGAGTTGGACTTGTAAGTCGACTGCTGTCTGCCCTTGCGAACCAACTGGTTAAAAGTAGGCATTCTTGTTTCTCCTTTCCTGAAATGATGTGATATATATTTTTTACAGGATATCGGTAAAATATCCCGAAAAAACCTTAGTTTCTCAGAACGGCGATCACCGCCGCACCAACGGCGATGCCCGCGCTGTGGCCAAGCTGCGCCATCGTGGCGCGATCGTCGACCTCGATATTCTCTTCGCGTGCGAGCGCTTCGATCGGCGCAAGCACGGCGGGGTCTGCATCGCAGGCGATATACAGCTTTTCCGCGCGGTGTTCCCGCAGTGCACGCATCGTCTGCTTGATGCCCGCTACCTTGCGGCAAGTGGACAGATCCGGCGTCACGGCAGGTCCCTCCTGACGGTATGACAAATTCCGTGGGACATACCCACGCAAGTTGAAATTATACCATGAGGCACACAAGCCGTCAAGCGTTTTTTATGGCTGTCTACACAAAATAATCGCTGAAACGACGGGCTTTTCCCGAATTTTTTTGTGCGTTCCGCGCCGGCGCGTCAAACTTTTGAAAAGAGGCTGTCAAGCTTTCCCTTTTTCCGCCAAAATGGCAAAAAAGAGACGCGGAAAATTCCGCGTCTCTTTTTACCACCTATTCAATACGTGAGGTCTTAACTCACACTTCGACGGCATTCGTGATGATGCGCGGCTCGTGCGGCTCTTCCTCGGGCTTCTCAGGCTCGGGAACGATCTCCTCAGCAAACTCGCGGTAGGCGTTCAAGCCTGCACCGGCGGGGATGAGCTTACCGATGATGACGTTCTCCTTCAGACCAACAAGGTGGTCGACCTTACCCTTGATGGCAGCTTCGGTCAGGACCTTCGTGGTCTCCTGGAAGGACGCGGCGGACATCCAGCTGTCGGTCGCAAGAGAGGCCTTCGTGATACCCATGAGCAGCTGCGTGGCAATGGCTTCCTGCAGCGGCTCGCCGGTCTCGGCGTTGACCTCGCCCGCGGCATTGCGCGCGCGGATCTCCTCGTTGGCATCCTCATACTCAAGCAGATCGACCATGGAGCCGGAGAGCAGGTTCGTATCGCCGGACTCCTCGACGCGCACCTTGCGCATCATCTGGCGGACGATGACCTCGATATGCTTATCGTTGATGTCAACGCCCTGCTGACGGTAGACCTTCAAGACCTCCTGAATGAGGTAGTCATGAACGGCGGAGGTGCCGCGGATGCGCAGGATATCGTGCGGGGACAGCGCGCCGTCCTGCAGCTGCGTACCCTTGGCGATGACGTCGCCGTCGTTCACGCGCAGGCCCGTGTGCGGCACGGAGTAGATGCGGTTGTCGCCGTCGTCCGCGGTGACGATGATGTTGAGCAGGCTGCCCTTGGTCGCCTCTTCGAAGCGGACCTTACCGCCGATCTCGGCGAGGGTCGCCATCTTCTTGGGACGGCGCGCCTCAAACAGTTCCTCGACTCGCGGAAGGCCCTGTGTGATATCGCCGCCCGCAACGCCGCCGGTGTGGAAGGTTCGCATCGTCAGCTGCGTACCGGGCTCGCCGATGGACTGGGCCGCGATGATACCGACCGCCTCGCCGGGGCCGACGGGCTTGCTCGTGGCAAGGTTCATGCCGTAGCACTTCGCGCAAACGCCGCTGTGGGCCTTGCACGTAAGCACCGTGCGGATCTCGACGGAGTGGATGTCGAACTTCTCCATGAGGTCGGCATCCTCGGGGGTCATCATGTGATCCTTGGAAATGAGGACCTCGTCCGTGCCGGGCTTCATCACGTCGTGGACCGGATAGCGGCCGTTGACGCGCTCGGAGAACTTTTCGATGACCTGGCCGTTCTCGCTGATCTCGCTGATCGTAATGCCGCGGGTCGCGCCGCAGTCGTCGGAGCGGATGATGACATCCTGGCAGACGTCGACCATTCGGCGGGTCAGGTAACCGGAGTCTGCCGTACGAAGAGCCGTATCGGCAAGGCCCTTACGGGCGCCTCGGGAGGAGGTGAAGTATTCAAGGACGGACAGACCTTCGCGGAAGTTTGCCTTGACCGGGATCTCGATCGTCTTACCGGCGGTGTTGGCCATCAGGCCGCGCATACCGGTCAGCTGACGGATCTGCTTCATCGAACCACGGGCGCCGGAGTCCGCCATCATGAAGATGGGGTTGTAGCGGTCCATGTTCTTCTGCAGGGCGTCGGTGACGTCCGCGGTGGTCTTTTCCCACTCCTTGACGACGGCGCGGTAGCGCTCATCCTCGGTCATGAAGCCCATCTTGAACTGGTCTTCAATGTCGACGACGCGCTGCTCGGTCTCGGCAATGAGGGTGTACTTTGCCGGCGGAATGGTCATATCCGCGACGGAGATACTGATGGCCGCACGGGTGGAGAACTTGTAGCCCGTGGCCTTGATGTTATCGAGCACTTCGGCCGCGATGGTGAAGTTGTGCAGCTTGATCGTGCGGTCGACGATCTTGCCGAGCAGCTTCTTGCCGCAGACCTCGGTGATCTCGTAGTCGAAGTAGTTTTCGGTCGGCTCGCCGTTTTCATCCACGCGCCTCACAAAGCCAAGGTCCTGCGGGATGTTGCGGTTGAAGATGATGCGGCCGATGGTGACGCGCACGACCTTGCTGCCCATGGTGCCGTCCGGCATCTGCTTGACCGTGCGGACAAGGATGGGCTGGTGGATACCGATGAGGTGGTCGTTGTAGGCGAGCATCGCCTCGTCCTCGTCGCGGTAAACGTGCAGATTCACGCTGGCCTTCTCCTCGTCGGTCAGCTCGTCGTAGCGCTTGCCGGCAAGGGCAAAGTCAATGTCCTGCGGCCAGAACTCGTCGTTATCCATCTGGGAAACGCCGTTTTCAAAGCGCTCGAACGTGAGGTAGTAGGAACCCAAAACCATATCCTGCGTCGGCACCGTGACAGGGCCGCCGTCCTGAGGACGCAGCAGGTTATTGGCAGAGAGCATCAGGATACGTGCCTCGGCCTGCGCCTCGGCAGACAGGGGCACGTGAATAGCCATCTGGTCGCCGTCGAAGTCCGCGTTGAACGCCGTGCAGTTCAGCGGGTGGAGCTTGAGGGCGCGGCCTTCAACCAGCACCGGCTCGAACGCCTGAATACCGAGACGGTGGAGCGTCGGCGCGCGGTTGAGCATGACGGGGTGATCCTTGATGACGACGTCGAGCGCGTCCCAGACCTCGGTGCGGCCCTTGTCGACCATCTTCTTGGCGGACTTGATGTTGTTGGCAGCACCGTCCTCGACGAGCTTCTTCATAATGAAGGGGCGGAACAGCTCGAGTGCCATTTCCTTCGGCACACCGCACTGGTAGATCTTCAGCTCAGGGCCGACGCAGATAACGCTACGGCCGGAGTAGTCGACACGCTTGCCGAGCAGGTTCTGACGGAAGCGGCCCTGCTTACCCTTGAGCATGTCGGAAAGGGACTTGAGTGCGCGGTTATTCGCACCGGTGACGGCGCGGCCGCGGCGGCCGTTGTCGATCAGCGCGTCGACCGCTTCCTGCAGCATGCGCTTCTCGTTGCGCACGATGATGTCGGGCGCGTTGAGCTGAATGAGGCGCTTTAAGCGGTTGTTGCGGTTGATGACGCGGCGGTAGAGGTCGTTTAAGTCGGAGGTCGCGAAGCGGCCGCCGTCGAGCTGGACCATCGGGCGAATTTCGGGCGGAATGACGGGCAGCACGTCGATGATCATCCACTCGGGCTTGTTGCCGGAGATGCGGAACGCATCCACGACCTCAAGGCGCTTGACGATACGGGCCTTCTTCTGGCCGCTCGCGCTCTTGAGTTCGGCGTGGAGCTGCTCGGACAAGGATTCGAGGTCGATCTGCTGGAGGAGCTTCTTGACGGCCTCGGCGCCCATACCGGCGTCGAAATCGTCCTCATACTTCTCACGCATATCGCGGTATTCCTTCTCAGAAAGGATCTGGTTGCGCATCAGCGGGGTCTCGCCGGGATCGGTGACGATATAAGCGGCGAAATACAGCACCTTTTCAAGGATGCGGGGGCTGATGTCGAGCAGCAGACCCATGCGGGACGGAATGCCCTTGAAATACCAGATGTGGGAAACGGGCGTGGCGAGCTCGATGTGGCCCATGCGCTCGCGGCGGACCTTGGCGCGCGTGACTTCCACGCCGCAGCGGTCGCAGATCTTGCCCTTGTAGCGGATCTTCTTATACTTGCCGCAGTGGCACTCCCAGTCCTTCGTGGGGCCAAAGATGCGCTCGCAGAACAGGCCGTCGCGCTCGGGCTTGAGGGTGCGGTAGTTGATGGTCTCGGGCTTTTTGACCTCGCCGTAAGACCATTCACGGATCATCTCCGGAGAAGCGATGCCGATTTTGATCGCGTCAAACGTTGCGTAACTCATTTTCTATATGCTCCTCCTTTTCTCAGTCTTCCTGATCGTCGCCGGCAAAGTCGGCGTTGACTTCATCATCAGCGACATATTCAAAGCCTGCGTCCTCGAGCTCGGCTTCATCGGCGAAGGGGTTGCTGCGGTGGCGGTCATCCTCGGCGTCCATGCGGGCGAGGTTGAACGTATCCATCGCGTCCTCGTCTTCCTTGAGCTCGATCTGGTTGCCGTCGCGGTCGAGGACCTGAACGTCGAGGCACAAGGCCTGGAGTTCCTTGACAAGGACCTTGAACGACTCGGGCACGCCGGGCTGCGGGATGTTGTGGCCCTTGACGATGGACTCGTAGGTGCGCACACGGCCAGTCACGTCGTCGGACTTGACCGTCAGGATCTCCTGCAGGGTATAAGCTGCGCCATAAGCCTCGAGGGCCCAAACTTCCATTTCGCCAAAGCGCTGGCCGCCGAACTGCGCCTTGCCGCCGAGCGGCTGCTGCGTGACAAGGGAGTACGGGCCGGTGGAACGGGCGTGGATCTTATCGTCGACCAGGTGGTGCAGCTTGAGGAAGTAAACGTAACCGACGGTGACCTTGTTGTCGAAGCGCTCGCCGGTGCGGCCGTCGTACAGCCAGCTCTTGCCCTCGGGGTCGAGACCGGCCTTGATGAGCTCCTCGCGGATATCCTCATAGCTCGCACCGTCGAAGATCGGCGTTGCGACCTTGTAGCCAAGGGTCTTGGCCGCATAGCCCAGATGGACCTCGAGCACCTGACCGATGTTCATACGGGACGGAACGCCCAGCGGGTTCAGCACGATATCGAGCGGCGTACCGTCGGGCATGAAGGGCATATCCTCCTGCGGCAGGATGCGGGAGACAACGCCCTTGTTGCCGTGACGACCGGCCATCTTGTCGCCCGGCTGGATCTTGCGGCGCTGCGCGATGTAAACGCGCACGACCATGTTCACGCCGGGGCCGAGCTCGTCGCCCGCCTCGCGGGAGAAGACCTTGGCGTCGACGACGATACCACTCTCGCCGTGGGGCACCTTAAGGGAGGTGTCGCGCACTTCGCGCGCCTTTTCGCCGAAGATGGCGCGCAGCAGGCGCTCTTCCGCAGTCAGGTCGGTCTCGCCCTTGGGCGTGACCTTACCGACGAGGATGTCGCCGGCGTGGACCTCCGCGCCGATGCGGATGATGCCGCGCTCGTCAAGGTCCTTGAGTGCGTCTTCGCCGACGTTGGGGATATCGCGGGTGATCTCTTCGGGGCCGAGCTTGGTATCGCGTGCGTCAAGCTCATACTCCTCGAGGTGGATGGAGGTGTAATAGTCCTCGCGGACAAGGCGCTCGTTCAGAAGAACGGCGTCCTCGTAGTTGTAGCCTTCCCAGGTCATGAAGCCGACGAGGATGTTGCGGCCCAGAGCGATCTCGCCCTGATCGGTCGCGGGGCCGTCGGCAAGGACGGTGGGATCTTCCCACACGCCGTTCTCGTTCAGACGGCGGCCATGCACGCGCTCGCCGACGTCGACGATCGGGTGCTGGTTGATGCACGTGCCGTGGTTGGAGCGCAGGAACTTCGTGAGCTTGTATTCCTTCGTCTCACCGTTGTCGTAGGCGACGGTGATGGCGCGCGCGTCCATCTTGGTGACGATGCCGTCGCCCTCGGCGAGGATGACGACCTCGGAGTCCATGCAGATCTTGTGCTCCATACCGGTGCCGACGATCGGCGCCTCGGGGCGGAGCAGAGGAACGGCCTGACGCTGCATGTTCGCGCCCATCAGGGCGCGGTTCGCGTCGTCGTTCGGCAGGAACGGGATCATCGCCGTCGCGATGGAGACCATCATACGCGGGGAGATATCGATATAGTCGACGCGGTCGCGGTCGACCTCGACGATCTCGTCGCGGTGGCGGCAGGTGATACGCTGGTTGACGAGGCAGCCGTTTTCATCGACAGGCTCGGCAGCCTGACCGACGATGTACTGGTCCTCGACGTCTGCGGTCATGTATTCGATCTCGTCGGTCACGCGGCAGGTCTCGTGGTCGACCTTGCGGAACGGCGCTTCGATAAAGCCGTACTCATTGATGCGGGCGTAGGTCGCGAGGTAGGAGATCAGGCCGATGTTCGGACCTTCCGGCGTCTCGATCGGGCACATACGGCCATAGTGGCTGTAGTGCACGTCTCGCACTTCCATGTTCGCGCGCTCGCGGGAAAGGCCGCCGGGGCCCAGAGCGGACAGACGGCGCTTGTGCGTCAGCTCGGCGAGCGGGTTCGTCTGGTCCATGAACTGGGACAGAGGGCTCGATCCGAAGAACTCCTTGATCGCCGCGGTGACGGGGCGGATGTTGATGAGGCTCTGCGGGGTGACGATGTCGAGATCCTGGATCGTCATGCGCTCGCGAATGACGCGCTCCATACGGGAAAAACCGATGCGGAACTGATTCTGCAGCAGCTCGCCCACGCAGCGCAGACGGCGGTTGCCGAGGTGGTCGATATCGTCCTTATAGACGATGCCGTGCGCCAGCGCGTTCATGTAGTTGATGGAGGCGAGGATATCGTCGACCAGAATGTGCTTGGGGACGAGGCGGTCGGCGTTGTCGCGGATAGCTTCCTTGAGCTCCTCGCCGCTGTACTGCTCGAGCAGCTCCTTGAGCACGCTCTCGCGCACGCGCTCTTTGATGCCGCACTCGGCCACGGGGTCAAAGTCGACAAAGCGGTCAAGATCGACCATGTGGTTGGAGAACACGCGCATCGTACGGCCATCGACCTCGATGGTCACGTCGTTGACACCGATAGCGTCCATCTCGCGCGCTTCCTCGTCGGTGACGATGTGGCCGGCGTCAAACATGATCTCGCCCGTGCGCGGGTCGGCGACGGGATAGACGAGCTTCTGCCCGCGGATACGCGCCCACAGGGAGAGCTTCTTGTTGTACTTGTAGCGGCCGACCATGGACAGGTCATAGCGGCGCGGGTCGAAGAAGAGGTTGTTGATGAGGGTCTCGCAGGCCTCGACCGTGGGCGGCTCGCCCGGGCGCAGCTTGCGGTAGATCTCGAGCATCGCCTCTTCATAGGTCTTGCAGGCGTCTTTTTCGAGCGTGACGGCCACGCGGTCGTCATCGCCGAACAGCTCGAGGATCTCGGCGTCGGTCTTGAAGCCGATGGCGCGCACCAGCTCGGTGATGGGGATCTTGCGGTTTTTGTCGATGCGCACCCAGAACATCTCATTGGCGTCGGTCTCGTATTCGAGCCATGCGCCGCGGTACGGGATGACGGTGGACGTCAGCAGCGGGAGGTCGGTCTTGAGGTCGATCTCCTTGCCATAGTAAATGCCGGGGGAACGGACGAGCTGGGAAACCACCACGCGCTCGGCGCCGTTGATGACGAACGTGCCGGACTCGGTCATGAGCGGGAAGTCGCCCATGAAGATCTCCTGCTCCTTGATCTCGCCGGTCTCCTTGTTGTAGAGGCGCACACTCACCTTCAGGGGGGCGGCATACGTCGCGTCGCGCGCCTTGCACTCGAGCACGTCGTACTTGGGCGCTTCGTCCATCTTGTAGTCGATGAAGCTCAGCTCCAGGTTGCCCGCGTAGTTCGAGATCGAGGCGACGTCGGAAAAGACTTCGCGCAGACCCGTATCGAGGAACCACTGGTAGGACTTCTTCTGAAGCGCCAGCAGGTTCGGCATCTCCACGATCTCCTCGTGTCGGGCGAAATTCTTGCGAAGGGTTTTGCCATACATCTTGTCTTTGGCCATTTTGCTCTTCACGCCTTTCTTTTCTCCAAGCCCTGTCCGCTTGAAGGAATGTATTGCGGCGGCTCTATTCAGTTCGACACACCCGGCTTTGTTGTAAAACAAAGCGAACTGCATCTTGCTTTTTTTGCCGCGGTATGCTATTCTCTCGGTAATGGGTGGGGAATTTCCCTCGTCCTTTCCCGTTTATAAGCGCTTTATTTTACCAAATGGGTGCAGAAAAGTCAAGGCATTTTTTGTGAACATCTGCGGTTTCCGCAGATGTTTTTTTGTGCGCTTCGACGGATTTTGCCGCGGATTGCAATAAATTTGTCGCTGTGGTATGATGTTTGCGTGATGTTGCGCCGCTCTGCGCGCAGACGATGAAAGGAGTTTTCCCATGAAGCCCATCGCCATTGACGATTTCTGCGCCGTCCGCTCACTTGCGAACGTGACATTCTCCCCCGAGGGGACAAGCGCCTGCTTCACCGTGAGTCAGGCGAAAAAAGAAAAAAATTGCTACGAATCCCGCCTCTATCTTTTAAAAGGCGGCCGCGTCCGCGCGCTGACCGGCGGCGGCAAGGAATCCTCGTTCTGCTACTTGGATGAAAACACGGTTCTTTTCGCGGGCGACCGTGAGGGGGAAAAGGAGCCATCGCTCACGAGCCGCTTCTACAAGATCGCGCTCGACGGCGGCGAGGCCGATCTTGCCTACACGCTTCCCATCCCCGTCTCGCAGGTCTTCCCTCTCAAAAACGGCGACCTGCTTGTCGTCGGCTCGACCTTTCCCGGCTTTGAGGACCTCTATAAAGGCGACAAGAAGCTCGTGAAAGCCTACTTTGACGACAAAAAGGAAAACGAGGATTACGAGGTCATCTCTCAGCTACCCTGGTGGTGGAACGGCGGCACATACACGCGCGGCGCGTATGAAAGTCTCTTCTACTACGATGCGAAGAAAAAATCCCTCACCCGCCTGACGGATGTGGGCTTCAACGTCTCCGATGTTCAGCTCGCGGAGGATCAGAAGACCGTCTATTTCAGTCTTCTCGACGTCTCCGTCCCCCGCCCCGCGCACTTCGGCGGTCAGGACCTTTACCGCATCGACCTTGCCTCGCGCCGTCAGGAGCTCGTCGTCAAGAGTCGCCCCGACTTCGTCATCGCGACATACGCGCTCGGCAAGTCCTTCCTGCTCGTCATGGCCGCGGACGGCAAGTTCGGCATGAACACGGACTGCGACTTTTACAAGCTCGACTACGAGACGCTTGCCGTCACGCCCTACGTCGACTACGGCGAGGCCATCAGTTCTTCCGTCGGCTGCGACGTCCGCCACGGCGGCGGTCAGGCGTTCAAGATGGACGGCGACGTGCTGTACTTCATCTCGACGCGCTTCGACGGCGCGGGGCTCTACAAGCTCGAAGACGGCACCGTCTCCCCCGTCCTCGTGCGCGACGGCAGCGTCGACTGCTTTGACCGCAAAAACGGCAAAATGCTCCTCTGCGCGCTCTGGGATATGAAGCCGCAGGAGCTCTACGACGAGACGGGCCGCCGCGTCACGCACTTCAACGACGCAATGCTGCGCGGCAAATACGTTGCCCAGCCTGACCCCCTCAACCTCACCGCGGGCGACCACGAGGTGCACGGCTTTATCCTAAAGCCGATGGACTTCGAAGCGGGCAAAAAGTACCCCGTCATCTTCGATATTCACGGCGGTCCCAAGACCGTCTACGGCCCCGTTTTCTACCATGAGATGCAGTACTGGGCAAGCCGTGGCTACTTTGTCATCTTCTGCAACCCCACCGGCAGCGACGGGCGCGGCGCGTTCATGGACATTCGCGGCAAATACGGCACGGTCGACTTTGACGACCTCATGGCCTTCTGCGACACGGCGCTCGTGCGTTATCCCGAGATGGACGCAGATAACCTCTTTGAGACCGGCGGCTCCTACGGCGGCTTCATGACCAACTGGATCATCGGCCACACCGACCGCTTCCGCGCCTGCGCCAGCCAGCGCTCGATCTCGAACTGGACAAGCTTTTACGGCGTGTCCGACATCGGCCCGGACTTTTCTGAGGATCAGTGCGGCTCGACCATCTGGCCGGACGTCGAAAAGTTCTGGTGGCACAGCCCCATGAAGTACGCCGATCAGGTCAAAACGCCGACGCTCTTCCTTCACTCGTTTGAGGACTATCGCTGCCCTGTCGATCAGGGCTATCAGATGTACTCCGCGCTCGTTGCGCACGGCGTGGAGAGCAGACTCGTCCTCTTCCGCGGCGAGAACCATGAGCTCTCCCGCAGCGGCAAGCCCAAGCACCGCATTCGCCGCTTAAACGAGATCACCGGCTGGTTCGAGCAGCACAAGGGCTAAAATGGAAATTCGCAAAACCACCCTGCAGGACGTCGACACGGTGCTGGACGTCTTCGCCGCCGCAAAGCGCTACATGCGCGCAAACGGCAATGCCTCGCAATGGGGTGACGAGTACCCAGACCGCAGCATCGTCACCTATGATATCGCATGCGGCAGCAGCTATGTGATGCTTGAAAATGGCGAGATCGTCGGCACATTCGCCCTCTTTCTCGGCGAGGACGAGAGCTACCGCGTCATCGAAGACGGCGCGTGGCATCTCGATCAACCCTACGACACGATCCACCGTCTCGCCTCCAACGGGAAAGCGTGTGGTGTGTCGAAGGCCTGCTTTGACTTCTGCACCGCGCAGATCGGCTATCTGCGCGCCGACACGCACGCGGATAACCGCCCGATGCAGCGGCTTTTGGAAGCGTATGGCTTCCGGCGCTGCGGCGTCATTCACGGTGCCTTCGACGGCGGAGAGCGCATCGCGTACGACTGCATCGCGCACATCTGAGCCCGTTTCCGCCGAAAATCGTCATTAAAGAGAGGTCTGTCATGGAACGCAGAATTGTCGACGGCGAGATCACCCTCGTCCCGTATTATCCCAACTACAAAGCGTCGCTTCCGTGGTATCAGGATGCGGATGTGTGCAAGCAGGTCGACAACCGCAACAGTGTGTACGACCTGAAGCTGCTCAAGGCGATGTACCGCTATCTCAACGCGCGCGGCAGTCTTTTTTACATCAAGTACCGCGGCCGCCTGTGCAGCGACGTCTGCCTGCATCCGGACAGCGAGATCAACATCGTTGTGGCGAAGAGCTTCCAGAACAAACACATCGGCAGGCGCGTCACCGGCGAAATTCAAAAGCTCGCGAGGGAACAGCACATCCCCAAACTGCACGCGGAGATCTACTCGTTCAATGTGCAGTCGCAGTGGATGTTCGAGCGCACCGGATTCCACAAGGCCGGCGACGAGCTGTACGAAATGGAATTATAACTTTCAAATAGAAAAAGCGCCCGCTCGGTGAGCGGGCGCTTTTTTCATTCTTCAGAACTCGGGTCCGTCATAGTGGTAGTAGTCGTTGCCGTCGATGAAACGGTCGTCGCACGAGAGCTTTTTGATCATGCGGTACGCCGCGGCGAAGAGCAGCACAACGAACACAACGAAGATCCATGCATAGCCGTCGTACTCATAGGTCGCGATGAAGTCGTACGTACCGTGCAGCAGCACCGGCACGAGCACGGCAAGGCGGCGGCAGCGGCGGCTGCGGTACTCGCCGCCAAAGTTGTCGTAGCGCTTGGCAAGGCCGTAGAAAGCGCCCATGAACACGCCGAAGCACGCGTGTCCAGGCACAGCCGTGACGGCGCGGACAGCCGCCGTGCCGAGGCCATACATCAGCACATAGCTGATGTTCTCCCACAGGGCAAAGCCGAGCGCGACGAACACGGCGTACACAATGCCGTCGAACTGGCAGTTGAATTCGCCCGAATACCATGTGCGCTTTTTGAGCAGCAGATACTTAAAGCCCTCCTCTGACAGCGCGACCACAACGAAGTAGAGCAGCGCGTTGTATGCGGTCGAAGTCTGCGGCAGGAGAATGCCCAAGATCGCCTCGCCGATCTGCTCGGTCACGATGGCAGCAAATGTCGATAGAATGCCGAAAATCACGAGCGAGAGCAGCAGCCCCGGCGACTCTTTGTCGAGCCGGTCCTCCTTGTAGACAAAGCGCAGCAGGACAATGGCCGGAATGACTGCCGCAGCAATCAATATCGGGTTTACATAAAAGAGAAACATGACAGCTTTCCTCTCTTTTTTCTGATGATATCACAGCATATCAGCCGCGAGAATATTTGTCAACGCGGTGTTTTTTCTTTTCCCCACTTGACCGGAAGGAAAAGCGCGCGTATGATAAATGCATTCACTTTATTCATATAAAGGAGGGAAGAATCATGGAACGTCGAACGCCGTGGCTCGGCTATCTCTGCGTGATCCTGAGCGCCGTCATCTTCGGCTGTATGCCGCTGGGCGCGAATTTTCTCTACGCGCAGGGCGTGACGCCGATGTCGCTGGTGTTTCTGCGCAATCTTCTCTCGCTCCCGGTCCTCGCGCTGCTGTGCCAAAAGCAGGGCGGGCTGCGCATCAGCCGCGGCGCGCTGCTCGAGACCAGCCTGACCGGCTTTTTCGGCTGCTGTATCACGCCGATCCTGCTGTTCAGCTCGTATCGCTATCTTGCCTCCGGCATGGCGACGGTATTCCACTTCGCCTATCCCGTCATCGTGGTGCTCGGCGGCCTGGTGCTGCGCGAACGGGTGCAGAAAAAAGCGCTTTTCTGCGCGGTCCTGTGCTCCCTCGGCATTCTGCTTCTCATCGACCCAAGCGGTGCAGTCGATCCGCTCGGTGTCGCGCTGGCGCTGACGTCCGGCGTGACCTACGCCGTCTACATTCTGCTTTTAGCGCATTTCCGCCACCGCGAGGTCATGGGCTTTCGTATGACCTTCTACATGGCGCTCATCAGTGCGGTCTGCATGTTCTTTCTCTGTCTCTTCTCGCACCAGCTCTGCCTGCCGCAGACCCTCGCCGGATGGCTCGCGGCGCTCGCCTTTTCGCTGATGATCTGCATCGGCGCGGTCATGCTCTTCCAGAAGGGCACGTTCCTCATCGGCGCACAGCGCGCAGCGATTTTGAGTACGTTTGAGCCGATCACGAGCATTTTTGTCGGCATTCTCTTCTTAAATGAAACGCTCACGCCGCGCATCCTGCTCGGCTCAGCCATCACGCTGGTCGCGGGCGTGTTCATCACCCTGGGCGGCAAAAAGGGCAAAGACAAAGAAGAGGCGGCCAAGGACTGATTCCCTTATTCCGCCTCGCTGCCGCCGCTTTTTTCGCACGCGCGCAGAGCGACGATCATCGCAAGGCTGTCGCCCAGCTGCGTAAAGATGGCGGCGAGCAGCGCGACCTCTTCATCGCTCTTTCCCTGCGCCATGGCCGCCACGGCGGCGCTGACGGCGGCGGGCAGCGCGTCCTGACAGGACATCGTATCACCTCAGGTCAGTTTATGCACCGGGCGCAAAAATAGCCGGCGCATTTCTGCTTCGTTTCATCATCACATGGAGGTTTCCCGTTCCCATGCACAGCAAATCACCCGCAGTTGCGGCACTGAAGGCCGCGTTTCCGCACACCATCCCGATCTTCGCAGGCTTTTTATTTCTCGGCATGACCTATGGCGTCTATATGCGCACGTCGGGCTTCAGCTTCTGGTATCCGATGATCATGAGCGTCGTCATCTTCGGCGGCAGCCTTGAATTTGTCGCGACGAGCATGCTGCTCGCGCCGTTTGCGCCGGTGCAGGTCTTCCTGACGGCGGTGATGATCCAGGCGCGTCATCTGTTCTATGGCATTTCGATGCTCGACAGGTATAAGGGCACAGGCTGGAAAAAGCCCTATCTCATCTACGCAATGTGCGACGAGACGTTCAGCGTCAACTATACGGCGGATATCCCCGAGGGCGCGGACCGCGGCTGGTTCTACTTCTTCGTCTCGCTGCTCGATGAATTTTACTGGTTCCTGGGCGCGACGCTCGGCGGCATCCTCGGCGGGCTTCTGCGCTTCAATACCGAGGGGCTCGACTTTGTGATGACGGCGATGTTTGTAGTCATCTTCATGGACCAGTGGCTCAAAGAAAAACACCATTTCAGCGCGTGGATCGGTCTTATCGCAAGTGTTGCGTGTCTGCTCATTTTCGGCGCGGACAACTTCCTCATTCCCACGATGATCTGCATCCTCGTCGCGCTGACCGCGCTGAGAAAGCCCGTCGAAGCCAAGACGCAGGAGGCGGTAAAATGACGATCTTACAACAGGCCATCACCATCATCCTCTGCGCGCTCGGCACGATGCTCACGCGCTTCCTGCCGTTTCTGGTCTTCAACCCGAAAAAGCCAACGCCCAAGTACATCCAATACCTCGGCTCAGCGCTGCCGGGCGCGATCTTCGGCATGCTCGTCGTCTACTGCCTGCGCAATGTCGACGTGCTGCACTTTGCCTACGGGCTTCCCGAGCTCATCGCCATCGCTGTGACGATCGCCCTGCACCTTTGGAAAAAGCAAATGTTGCTCTCCATCGCGGGCGGCACGGTGTGCTATATGCTGCTGGTGCAGTTCGTGTTCTGATTTTGATTTCAACAGAAAGGAAGATGTTCCCATGCGCGTGCTTGACCTGACCCACACCATCGCTGAAAATATGCCGGTCTATCCCGGCACGGAGACACCCATTTTCGCCGGCGCGAACACCTATGAAAAGGACGGCTTCAAGGAGACGAAGCTGACCATGTACACCCACACGGGCACACACATGGACCCACCCGCGCATCTGTTCGCCGGCCGCACGACGCTCGACGCGTTCCCCGCCTCGCAGTTCATCGGCAAGGCGCTCGTCATCGAGTGCAGCGACCTAAACGAGGGCGAGGCCATCACGCTCGAGCGCATCCTGCAATACGGCAAAGACGCGGAAAACGCCGATTTTCTGCTCTTCCACCTCGGCTGGGACAAGCGCTGGGGGACAGATGCCTACTTTGGCGACTATCCCTGCCTTGATGATGCGGCGATGGATTACATCATCGCGGGCGACTTTAAGGGCATCGGCTTTGACGTGATCGGTCTTGACCCCATCGCGGATGAAAACCTGACACGCCACAAAAAGCTCTTCCAAAATAAGGACATCGTCAACATCGAAAACCTCAAGGACCTCGACAAATGCGGCAAGGGGTTGTTTTCGTTCAGCTGCTTCCCGCTCAAGCTCGAAAGCTGCGATGGTTCGCCCATCCGCGCCGTGGCATGGTTCGAGGACTGATCCGTTACGCTTTGATGCAACAAATTGAACGTTCAGGAGGAATACCATGGTAGAAAAACAGGCCTTGACCGCACTTTTTGAAAAATATATCCGGAAACTGAGGATCACACCCACGTGGGATATCCGCCTTGAATTTGTGGAAGACTCCGCGTGGCCGAAAACCGGCGACATCAAAATCGACTGCGCCGACAGAAAAGCAATCATTCTTCTGAATATTGCGAATCCCAAGCGGGAGGAAAACTTTGAAGAGATCATCGTTCATGAGCTGATGCACATCAAAATGTATCCGCTCGATCAGGTGACCGAATCGCTGATCGTGAATTGCTTTGAAGAAGGCTCGGCAGCAAACAAGTTTGCCTATGAACAGTTTTTTACGACGCTTGAGCAGACCGTGGAAGAGCTTGCCAAATGCTTCTTGCTGGAATTTGGCGAAAACAAAGAGCTCTCCTACGGAAGATGCCGTCAGGAAATGTCCTTCAACGATCTATATGACGGTCTGAAGAACATCGACTGACAACAAATTTCTCCGTCTCATTATGGACAACAATTGCCCCTCCGTATTCAAAATACGGAGGGGCAACTTTATGGTTCTTTTTATCGCTCAATGAGTTTCTGGCCGCTGCCGTAAAGATAGTCGTAGTTTTCGCGCATGATATTCTTGATAAGCGGAATGCACAGCACCGCGTCGGATGACATCCACGCAAACGGGTCAGCCACGCACAGGCCGTAGACCGCCGCCTGCGGTGCCTCCGCGCTGACCACGCCGCCCGCGAGCGCCGCAGGCAGCAGCAGACAGACGGCAACGCGCGCGACAAGCTCGGCCGCTCCCGCGCCCAGCACGAACTGCGGCTTGCCGATGCCCTGTACACAGTTTCGCGCGACAAAGATAAACCCGAGGAATGCGTAGAGCGACAGGTCGATATAGAGGTAGGAATTGCCAAAGCGGAGCGTCTCCGCCGTCACCTTATCCGCGCTGAGGAAGATGTGAAGATAGGTGCCGTTGATCGTCAGCAGGAGGCCAATCAGAATGGAGCACGCCGCCATGATGAGCATGATGATAATCGACTGGATCGTGCCCTTTTTGATGCGCTTTGTGTCACCCGCGCCGAGGTTCTGCGCCGTGAAGCTCGTCATCGCGGAGCCGAGGCCATTGAGCGGCGTCATCAAGAGGCTATTGACCTTGTTTGCCGCGCCAAAGCCATTCTGCGCGGAATTAGAGACCATCACGCCGTTCAGCATGTCAAACTGGACGACGATACTCTGCACCACAATGATGCCGATCGCCAGCACGGAAAATTGAAGACCGAGCGGGATGCCCTGGATCAGATGGCGCGTCACATCATGGCAAGTGATCTGCCAGTCCTCCTGATGCAGGCGCAGCTCGGGATATTTGGAGAAAGCATAGGCAAAGCAGCCCAGCGTGCTGATGAGCTGCGCGCTCACCGTGGCGATGGCTGCCCCAGCGACACCCCAGCGGAACACAATGATAAACAGCAGGTCGAGTCCCACGTTCAGCACCGTGGAAAACAGAAGGAACGCCAGCGGCGTCACGCTGTCGCCCATGCTGCGCAGGAACGAGCAGATGAAGTTATAGAACAGCTGCGCGCCGATCCCGGCAAAAATGATGGCACAATAGGTGTAGGCCGCGCGATAGACCTCGCCGTTGTCCGGCGTCACATTGATCCACGCAAGCATCGGATCGAGCAGAAGCAGCGCAAGCACCGTCAGGATGACCGTCAGCGCGGCGGAAAGAACGATCTGCGTTGTCAGCGAGCGACGCACACCTGCAGGATTGTGCGCACCGACATTGCACGACGTGACCACGCAAAAACCCGCGCTGACGCCGAAGGCAAATTGCAGGAAAATAAAGATGAGCGACGTCGTATCGTTGACGCCCGCGACCTCCTGCGCTGTCAGCGTTTGGCCGACGATGGCCGCGTCGCTGATCGTGTAGACCTGCTGCAGCAAGTACGAAATAATGATTGGGAAAGAAAACGCCAAAATCGTCTTCCAGCATTCGCCCTGCGTGAGCTCCACCGGTCGGAAGAGCGAAGATAAACCTTTTTTCTGCATCATAAAAATCTCCATCATTTTTTAACTGGGCGATTATAGTCTCCCAGGCGAAACTTGTCAAGGCAAAAAATAAACAAAAAAGAAGCCACTCTCTTGAGTGGCTTCTCTCCGTGTTGGCGCTACCTATCTTTCCGGGCCGTCTCCAGCCAAGTATTGTCGGCAGAAGCGAGCTTAACTTCCGTGTTCGGGATGGGAACGGGTGGACCCTCGCCCTAATCAGCACCAACTGCTGTATTGCAACTGCTTATATACAGTAACAAACCTTTATTCATTTGTCAAGTCGTGCCAAGTGGCACGTTCAAGCGTTTTGCGCAGCAAAACCTTGCCGCAGGGCGAATTCATTTCGCCCGAGGATTTTTTGTCCTCAAGGGTTCCCGAAAAAGCATCGCTTTTTTGGGATGGTGACCCGTACCGGATTCGAACCGATGTTAACGGCGTGAGAGGCCGCTGTCTTAACCACTTGACCAACGGGCCATGCCTTGCGTCGTGGGGTCCCCACTGGATGGTGCTCCCATCCAGTGGGATGGTACACCTTCAGGGACTCGAACCCTGGACACCCTGATTAAGAGTCAGGTGCTCTACCAGCTGAGCTAAAGGTGCATGTTCTTTCGCTCATTGCGCTTATCTTTCTGTCTGCTCCTTCTGCTCACACTACGTGCTCAATCGTGGGCTAAGTGCCGCTCCGCGGTTGCCCACGATACAACGCCTGCGGGCGTTAGTACCACCATGAGCGAAAGGTGCATGTCTTCAAATCGAACCTTCAAAACCGAACAATGTAACTTCAAAGCTTCTCTCAAGGCCTTGCCTGCTTCATTCGTAGGTCAAGCCCTCGGACTATTAGTACCGATCAGCTGCACACATTACTGCGCTTCCACCTTCGGCCTATCAACCAGATCGTCTTTCTGGGTCCTTACTCCTTGAAGGATGAGAGATCTCATCTTAGGGGGAGTTTCACGCTTAGATGCTTTCAGCGTTTATCTCGTCCGTACATAGCTACCCAGCTATGCCCTTGGCAGGACAACTGGTGCACCAGAGGTACGTCCATCCCGGTCCTCTCGTACTAAGGACAGCTCCCTTCAAATCTCTTACGCCCGCAACAGATAGGGACCGAACTGTCTCACGACGTTCTGAACCCAGCTCGCGTGCCACTTTAATCGGCGAACAGCCGAACCCTTGGGACCGAATACAGCCCCAGGATGTGACGAGCCGACATCGAGGTGCCAAACCTCCCCGTCGCTGTGGACGCTTGGGGGAGATCAGCCTGTTATCCCCAGGGTAGCTTTTATCCGTTGAGCGATGGCATTTCCACTCACATACCACCGGATCACTAACTCCAACTTTCGTTACTGCTCGACCCGTCGGTCTCGCAGTTAGGCTGGCTTATACGTTTACACTCATTGCACGATTTCCGTCCGTGCTGAGCCAACCTTTGAGCGCCTCCGTTACTCTTTTGGAGGCGACCGCCCCAGTCAAACTGCCCGCCTAACAGTGTCCCCCGACCGGATTCACGGCCGCAGGTTAGAAACCCAGCAGTACAAGAGTGGTATCCCAACAGCGACTCCATACAAGCTGACGCCTGTATTTCTCAGTCTCCCACCTATCCTGTACATGTACTACCGAATTTCAGTATTAAGCTGCAGTAAAGCTCCATGGGGTCTTTCCGTCTAGTTGCGGGTAACTGGCATCTTCACCAGTACTACAATTTCGCCGGGCGGGCTGTTGAGACAGTGCCCAAATCATTACGCCATTCGTGCGGGTCAGAACTTACCTGACAAGGAATTTCGCTACCTTAGGACCGTTATAGTTACGGCCGCCGTTTACTGGGGCTTCAATTCAATGCTCTCACATCTCCTCTTAACCTTCCAGCACCGGGCAGGTGTCACCCCATATACGTCATCTTTCGATTTAGCATAGAGCTGTGTTTTTGCTAAACAGTCGCTTGGGCCTATTCTCTGCGGCTTACCTTCGTAAGCACCCCTTCTCCCGAAGTTACGGGGTCAACTTGCCGAGTTCCTTAACAACCCTTCTCCCGCTGGCCTTAGAATCTTCTTCCTATCTACCTGTGTCGGTTTGCGGTACGGGCTCCTTCCAGATACACACAGCTTTTCTTGTCTCCATCCATGTTACCTTCCACTCAATTGTGTCCTTTACAACCGGGGCAACCATCGCCCGGCGTAACACTTCTGAAGCGTCCCTGTGCTTTACTTTTCGGAGGCTACGGAATCTCTACCGTATGTGCATCGGCTACGCGTTTCCGCCTCACCTTAGCTCCCGGCTTACCCTGAGCGGACGAACCTTCCTCAGGAAACCTTAGATTTTCGGCCATTATGATTCTCACATAATTCTCGCTACTCATTCCGGCATTCTCTCTCATGTACAATCCACCGCCGCTTTCGCTACGACTTCACCTCATACATGACGCTCCCCTACCCCTGATACGAATGTATCAAGCCCAAGCTTCGGTACAAATTTTAGCCCCGTTGAATTTTCGGCGCAGGATCACTCGACCAGTGAGCTATTACGCACTCTTTTAATGTGTGGCTGCTTCTAAGCCAACATCCTGGTTGTCTGGGCAATCCCACATCCTTTTCCACTTAAATCTGTTTTGGGACCTTAGCTGTGGGTCTGGGCTGTTTCCCTTTTGACTATGAGACTTATCTCACATAGTCTGACTGCTGTACATCAATTTTCTGGTATTCTTAGTTTGATAAGGTTCAGTAACCTCTCGGCCCCTAGCCTATTCAGTGCTTTACCCCCAGAAATCTAATACAACGCTAGCCCTAAAGCTATTTCGGGGAGAACCAGCTATTTCCGGGTTCGATTGGAATTTCTCCGCTAGCCACATTTCATCCGCCGCCTTTTCAACGGAGGTCGGTTCGGTCCTCCATGGAGCTTTACCTCCACTTCAACCTGAACATGGCTAGGTCACCCGGTTTCGGGTCTATTGCATGCAACTTATCGCCCTTGTCAGACTCGCTCTCGCTTCGGCTTCAGTCCTGAAGACCTTAACCTTGCTGCATACAATAACTCGCCGGACCATTCTACAAAAGGTACCATATCACACTTTGACGTGCTCTATGTGCTTGTAAGCATAGAGTTTCAGGTTCTTTTCACTCCCCTCCCGGGGTTCTTTTCACCGTTCCTTCACAGTACTTTTCGCTATCGGTCATTGGGTAGTATTTAGGCTTGGAGGGTGGTCCCCCCGACTTCCCACGGGATTCCTCGTGTCCCGCGGTACTTTGGATCCTGCTAGCTCTGATTCCTTTTCGCATACATGACTATCACATTCTCTGGTTGGCTTTCCCATACCATTCTGCTAAGTCCTCAGATACATATCGCAGTCCGTAACCCCAAAAGAATTTCTTCTCTTGGTTTAGCCTCTTTCGCGTTCGCTCGCCACTACTTACGAAATCTCGTTTGATTTCTCTTCCTCGCCCTACTTAGATGTTTCAGTTCAGGCGGTTCCCCTCCATAAGCTATGAATTCACTTATGGATGCATAGACTAACTCCATGCGGATTGCTCCATTCGGACATCTACGGATCAATGTCTGCTTACGACTCCCCGTAGCTTTTCGCAGTTAACCACGTCCTTCGTCGGCTCCCAATGCCAAGGCATTCACTCTACGCTCTTTTACGCTTTACCATTTGCTTCTTGGTCACTTTCGCGTTCTCTTATGATTTTCCTACTTTTGCAGTTTTTCACCCGACTTGATTTCTCATGTCGTTTCTTTACTTACTCGTAGTTTCCTCATTTTCATCTTGTTTTCTTTCTATTCTGTTTTCAAGCTGCTTTTTTGTTCTCTGCTCTCTTTCAAGAACAGATATCAAAAGATAAATCTTAACTTATCTTCTGATATACACTCTTGAAATGCATATCATAAGGCAATTTATTCAAGCATTTTCATGCTCTTTTTTCTTTTGCTTACCTTTTCTTTTTTTAGTAAAAAGAAAAGTAAGTGGTGGGCACAAATGGACTCGAACCATCGACCTCACGCTTATCAGGCGTGCGCTCTAACCACCTGAGCTATGCGCCCGGTTTGGTGGAGATGAGGAGGATCGAACTCCTGACCCCCTGCTTGCAAAGCAGGTGCTCTCCCAGCTGAGCTACACCCCCATTGCCTTACTTCTTCTTTTTTCAATCTTCCGCTTTTTCTTTCCGGTATCCTCAAAATTGAACAATGTCTTTCTCTACTTTCCTACTCTTCCCTCTCATTGACCTTTTAGAGTTCAAACATTTCTGTTTGTTACTCCTTAGAAAGGAGGTGATCCAGCCGCACCTTCCGATACGGCTACCTTGTTACGACTTCACCCCAGTCATCAATCCCACCTTAGACGGCGTCCTCCCGAAGGTTAGACGACCGGCTTTGGGTGTTACCGACTCCCATGGTGTGACGGGCGGTGTGTACAAGGCCCGGGAACGTATTCACCGCAGCATGCTGATCTGCGATTACTAGCAATTCCGACTTCGTGCAGGCGAGTTGCAGCCTGCAGTCCGAACTGGGACGTTGTTTCTGAGTTTTGCTCCACCTCGCGGTCTTGCTTCTCTTTGTTTAACGCCATTGTAGTACGTGTGTAGCCCAAGTCATAAAGGGCATGATGATTTGACGTCATCCCCACCTTCCTCCGTTTTGTCAACGGCAGTCTGGCCAGAGTCCTCTTGCGTAGTAACTGACCATAAGGGTTGCGCTCGTTGCGGGACTTAACCCAACATCTCACGACACGAGCTGACGACAACCATGCACCACCTGTCTCC
>ENA-UEYF01000645-UEYF01000645.1-human-gut-metagenome-genome-assembly--contig:-NODE-645-length-35036-cov-5.886467_pt1 | contig 35036 bp, 26 predicted proteins | sample MGYA00242902_ERZ507920 | MGnify/ENA primary metagenome ERZ507920 (study PRJEB26167, sample SAMN06115402) | human gut metagenome | host: Homo sapiens | place: China:Jiangxi | collected 2016-07-05...
GCTAGACAAGCCGCACCGTTTACGCAAATCGTTTTTGTGACACCGACAGGATTCAAACCTGTAACCTTCTGATCCGTAGTCAGATGCTCTATTCAGCTAAGCTACGGTGCCGTCCCTTTTGCGAGTGCAAATATAAGTTAAAAAATCTTTACCGGCAAATAAAAATCGCCGAAATTTTCAGGTTTTACCTCTCCGCATGCGATTGTCCCCGATTGTCCCCGATTCGCCGGACCAAATCACACCTTCCATCCCCGGTACAAAAACCCTTCTCTGCGACACCGTGCTCCAGATAACAGCATGGTTAGGTGCAACAGATACGGAACCTTTACTCGTTTTTCCCGCTTTTTGAGGGCTTATTAAGCAGTTCGGCAAGTTTTGCATAAAGATCATTGCCCATCAGGTTGCGTGCGAGAATCGTACCGTCAGGACCGATCAGGATGTTGGCAGGAATCGAGCGGACCCCGTACATTTCGGCAGCCTTACTATCCCAGAATTTTAGTTCGCTGACGTGCTTCCATCCGAGATTTAAATCGGCAATACCCTTTTGCCAGGCCTCTTTGGTTTTGTCGAGGGATACGGCGTAAATTTCAAAGCCTTTCGGTGCGAATTCCTTGTAAGCCGCTACCATATACGGAGATTCTGCACGGCACGGCGGGCACCATGAAGCCCAAAAATCGAGCAACACGTATTTACCCGGACCGACTACCGACGAAAGCGCCAGTTCTTTGCCATCCCTATCCGGTGCCGATACATCAGTGTAGTGCTGTCCGATCGAGGTCTTTTTCTGTGCATCGGCCATACTGGCAACCAGTTTCAGATACACGGACTGTTTAACCGGTTCGTCAAAAGCCGCTACAGCCTGATACAGTTCATCATAAGGCATGTAGTAAGAGAGTTCGCGGTAAAGGACATAGGCCGCTACCACGCTTCCCGGATTGGCTTTGACGAACTCCATGCGCCGGGCATTGATCAGTTTTTCGAGCGAGTCGCGGCCGGCAGGTGTCGAGACGGCTGCGGAATCGCTATAAAAGACCTCGCTGATGGAGTCGATATCAGCCCGGTATTTGCGGGCCATCTCTTCGCTGGCCGATCCCAATACGCTGATCCGATCCGGGGCATCGGCCGAACCGGTGATCGTAATGGGACTGTTCTCGAGGAAGAAACGCAGGATCGCTCCGTGTTCGGGCGTATCGATCGAAGCCAACATCGGGAGCGGTTGTTTACCGGTAAAGGAGAACGTGCCGTTAACCACCTCCGTAGAGTCGATACGTTGCGGCATTTTACCTTCGAAGAGTGTCAAATATACTTTTCCCGTCACTCCTGCGATCTCGCCGGTGATCGTATACCCTTCGCTTTGCGGCTTTTGCCCGCAGGCAAGAAAGATCAGCGCTAGTGCGCCGGCAAATAACAATTTGGCTTTCATACTTATTATATCGTTTATTCGTTCGGTGCTTTCGAAAAAAAATGCAGGACGGCCGGAATAGCCGTCCGAAACATCTTTTAAAATACCAACGTTCAGCGGACTCTATTTATTTCCCTGCGGGCACTCGCTTGCAGTTCATTTATCGCCTTTTACCCGGTCAGGATGCGACGAAATGAACTCCGTCCAGCTTTTACTGGCCGTGCGACCGCCGCCCAGCGCCTTTTTCAACGGGGAAGGGTCGACACGGGCAATGACGGAACATTGAAAGTGGTGGCATACCGCAACCGCCAGTCCGTCGGTCGCATCGAGCCGTTTGGGCAACTCCTCCAATTTCAGCATGCTTTTGAGGATGGCGGCAACCTGCTCCTTCGATGCCGCCCCCTGCCCCGTAATCGCCTGCTTGACCCGGCGCGGGGCATACTCAGCCACCGGGCACCCCTTGCTCAGGGCGGCAGCCATAGCCACTCCCTGCGCCCGTCCCAGTTTCAGCATACTCTGTACGTTATTGCCGAAGAAGGGCGATTCCAACGCCACTTCGTGCGGGCCGTATTCATCGACCAGTGCACAAACCCGTTCGAAAATGTGGTGTAATTTTCGGTAAGGATCCTTCAACTGATGCAGGTCGATCACCCCGAGGATGACACAGCGCACGACACTGCCCCTCACCTCGATTACGCCGTAACCGGTGGTGTTGGTGCCGGGATCGATCCCGAGAATAATCTTTACGCCGGCTTTGCCCATGCGGAAACACTCCTTCTGCGATTTATGGACGCCAGCCATCGCTGGCGCGAAAACTACTCTTCGGCAGCCTGTAGGGCCTGCAACTGTTCGATTTTTTTCTCCAACTGCCGTACCTGGGCACTCAATTCGGGCAATTTGTGAAACACTGCGTTCGCACGGTGGAATTTGATCCCAGACATGATCGGGCTGCCCATATAGCCTCCCGGCTCGGTCACGTCCTTGGCAATACCCGACTGCGAAGCAATTTGTACCTTGTCCGCAATGTGAAGGTGTCCGGCGATACCTACCTGCCCGCCGAACATGCAGCTGTCCCCGATGTGCGTCGAACCCGCGACGCCGAGTTGTGCGGCGGCTACGGTATTCTTGCCGATTACGACGTTGTGGCCGATCTGGATCAGGTTATCGAGCTTGGTGCCGGTTCCGATCCGCGTCGATCCCATCGTGGCACGGTCGATACAGGTGTTCGCACCGATCTCGACGTTATCCTCGATCACGACGTTGCCCAACTGCGGGATCTTGCTGTATTCGCCCTTTCCGTTCGGCGCGAAGCCGAAACCGTCGGCACCGATCACCGTACCGGCATGAATCGTAACGTTATCGCCCAACACGCATTCTTCGTAGATTTTCACCCCGTAATAAAGCGTCACGTTGTCGCCGATGCGCACGTTGTCGCCGATGCAAACCTGCGGGTAAATTTTAACGTTTTTACCGATTTTGACATTTTGTCCGATGACGGCGAACTCACCCACATAGGCATCCTCCCCCAACGCAGCGGTAGCGTCGATCGCGGCACGCTCGCTGATCCCCTTTTTCTGCGGTCTGTTAGCCGCATAGAGTTCAAGCAGTTTGGCGAAACAGCTGTAAGCGTCATCGACTTTGATCATCGTCGCCGGCACAGGTGCCGTGGGTTCGAACGATTTGTTGACGATCACGATCGACGAACGGGAGTTGTAAATGTAGTGTTCGTATTTGGGATTGGCGAGGAACGACAGTGCACCGGGCGCGCCCTCCTCGATTTTAGCCAGCGTCGAGACGGCCGCTTTCGGGTCGCCCACGATTTCGCCGCCGAGGAACCCGGCGATCATTTCGGCTGAAAATTCCATGCTTGTCTGCTTTGTTTTCGGTTTATCCGGAATCGGGCACAGCCCATACCGGGAATTACAGGTAATCTTTGATATTGATATTCTGCGGCATCAACGGCGTGGGATCTCCGCCGAAAGTGACCAGCTCACGGATCACACTCGACGAAATCGCCACATACTTGGCCGGAGTGAACAGCAGAATCGTCTCTACTTCGGGGAACAGCGTCTGGTTCACCTGAGCGATGTTACGCTCGTATTCGAAATCCACGTTGTTACGCAACCCGCGCAGGATAAAACGTATGCCCAACTCCCGGCAAAAAGCTCCGGTCAGCTCGGTATAAGTGCGCACCTCGATGCGATGGTTGTCCTTGTACAAATCGCGGATCAGCCGCACACGGTTTTCGGCGGTCATCAAACCGCGTTTTTCGCTATTCACTCCCACCGCGATCACAATGCGGTCGAACAACTCGAGGGCCTGGTCGACCACCACTTTATGGCCGAGCGTGAAGGGATCGAACGATCCCGGGAAAAGGGCTCTGCGTTCCATGACGGAATGTTTTAAACGATCTTACTGAACAGTTTGCGCAAGCTTACTTCGTCGCCGACCATAGCCGCCAGATCGGCGATCGCTACACGATGCTGCTGCATCGAGTCCCGGTGGCGGACCGTAACGGTCTTGTCCTCAAGCGACTGGTAGTCGACGGTGATACACAGCGGCGTGCCGATCGCATCCTGACGGCGATAGCGCTTGCCGATGCTGTCCTTCTCGTCGTATTGGATGTTATAGTCGAACTTGAGCATATCCTTGATCTGGTGGGCCAGTTCGGGCAGTCCGTCCTTCTTGACCAGCGGGAAAATCGCCGCCTTGACCGGCGCGATGGCTGCCGGGATATTCAGGACGGTACGCGTCTCGCCGTTCTCGAGCCGCTCCTCCTTGTAGGCGGCCGAAAGCACCTGCAACACCATGCGGTCTACGCCGATAGAGGTTTCGACCACATAAGGAACATAACTTTCACCGGTTTCCGTGTCGTAATACTGAATTTTCTTGCCTGAGAACTTGGCGTGGTTCCCCAGGTCGAAGTCCGTACGCGAATGGATCCCCTCGACCTCCTTGAAGCCGAACGGGAATTCGAACTCGACATCGGTGGCCGCATTGGCATAATGGGCCAGTTTGTCGTGATCGTGGAACCGGTAATGTTCGTCGCCGAACCCAAGCGCACGGTGCCATTTCATGCGGGTCTGGCGCCAATGGTCGAACCATTTGAGCTCCTCGCCCGGGCGCACGAAAAACTGCATCTCCATCTGTTCGAACTCGCGCATGCGGAAGATGAACTGCCGGGCCACGATCTCGTTGCGGAAAGCCTTGCCGATTTGCGCGATACCGAACGGAATCTTCATACGGCCGGTTTTCTGGACATTGAGGAAATTCACAAAGATCCCCTGCGCCGTTTCGGGCCTCAGGTAGATCGTGCTGGCCCCTTCGGCCACCGAACCCATTTTGGTTTCGAACATCAGGTTGAACTGGCGCACTTCGGTCCAATTGCGCGTACCGGAAATAGGGCAGACGATTTCGGCATCGAGGATGATCTGGCGCAGTTCCTCAAGGTCGTTGTCGTTCAAAGCTGCGACCATCCTTTCATGGACAGCATCGCGCTTGGCCCGGTGCTCGACCACGCGCGGATTCGTCTCGCGGAAAAGTTTTTCGTCGAAACTTTCTCCGAAACGTTTGCGCGCTTTCTCCACCTCTTTCTCGATCTTCTCATCCTGTTTGGCGAGGAAATCCTCGAGCAGCACATCGGCACGGTAACGTTTCTTCGAGTCGCGGTTGTCGATCAGCGGATCGTTGAATGCGCCCACATGGCCCGAAGCCTCCCAGGTTTTGGGGTGCATGAAGATGGCCGCATCGATGCCTACGATGTTCTCGTTGAGTTTGGTCATCGCATCCCACCAATATTTTTTGATGTTATTTTTCAGTTCGACGCCCATCTGCCCGTAATCGTAAACGGCGCTCAGCCCGTCGTAAATTTCACTCGACGGGAAGATAAACCCGTACTCCTTGCAGTGGGCGATCAGTTTCTTGAAAAGTTCATCCTGTGTCATATGCTTTACTATTGATTATTAATCTGGGTTTGTAGTATCAATCTTCTTTCGAGAGCATCGCCTGAACCTTACGAAACCGGTTGTTCCGGCGTTTACCCCCATTTTATGAACCGTCGCAAGCAGTCGGTACGGCCTCCTCTGTCAGTCGTCCGACCACATAAGGCAGACCGTCGGGCCGCTCGCCGACCAGGAAAAGTCGCGTCCGCTCCAGCGGGCCCTTATTGGGCTGATGCAGGCTCAACACCAACTGTCCGTCAAAAGTACGGAACAACATGCCATGACCGCCATCGCGAGCGAAAAGAGGCTCGGACACATGCTCCCACGGGCCGGTCACTTCACCGCTTAAAGAGCGTGCCACACCCAGCGCATAACCCTCTTGGCCGAACGACGACCAAAGCATCAGCAGCTCTCCCCGCGAGTTGCGGTACAGGAACGGTCCGTCGGTCACATACTTACCGGGGGCATATGCCCGAACCCAGGGAGCCTCTGAGGCGGCAAACAGGGTTACGGGTTTTCCCGCCGGCCCCCTCAGGTTTTTACGCAACGGTACCGCTTCGATCGTCCCGTCGCCGACCTGTACCCATTCGTGGCAGAAAACCATCCACGGATCGCCCTGCCCGTCGAGATAAAGCGTTCCGTCGAGCGCCCCCCACTCCTCCGGCGTAACCCGGCCTTTGGCATATTCACGGTAAGGTCCTACCGGCCGCTCTGCCCGCAGAATCGTAGTGCCACGCTGCGAAGCGGCCTCCTCCCACATCGTGACGAAAAGATAGGATTTTCCCCGGTAAGTGTGGCATTCCGGAGCCCAGAAATTTTTCCATCCCCAAATGCCGGATGCCGGGCGATACACGGCTTCCGGCCCTTGCCAGGAGATCAGGTCGCGGCTGGTATAAACGTCGAACCCTCCCTTACCGGGCGCCGCATCGGGATAGTTCGTCCCGAACAGATAATATATGCGTTGTGCTGAATCGGGAAAAATGAACGGATCCCGAATCCGGATTTCTGCCAGCGATACCGTGCCGGGCGACGCTACCGGCGCCTGCTGGGCATGCAAACAACTCGCAATCAATGCAAAAAGAGCAAAACAAAGATATCCCGGCTTAATCATCGACGGTTGTTTCGGTTACTAATGAACAAAGATAGAGATATTTTTAATACAACCGCCGGTAAAGGTACACCAATATTCGGCAGCCTTTACCTCAAATACTCCGTAATGGAAACGAATCGAATAACCGGGGTACCCGTGAATTTTGTCGATCATGGGCAATTGCTCACAAAAAGGGTTATTGCGATACCGGATAATTTTCCCGAAGAAACCGGAATAAAAAACAAAACCCGCCATTCCCAAACCAGTGTAACGATTTCCAGCAAAACCGTCATGCCGGACAAAACACCCCTCCGGCATGACGGTTACAATTCTGAATAATCCTGAAACGCAGCTACCAGGAACGCAACCAGGCCCTGTCGAACGAAGCGTGTCGGTAACGTCCTGCAAGCCGCTTGTCTTTCCGGATATCCTTTTCGGAAGGCGCCTCCTTGCCGCCCAATTGCAAAGTCAGGATTTCGCGCTTATCGCGTTCCCGATCCGACAGCGTGACAGCATAAACGTGCTCCTGGATCTTACAAACGAAAACGTCGGAGTTAGTCGACGAAACGCTGCTGACGGGCTGCTCGGAATAGAAGAACAATTTGCCGTCGCGCGCCCCCGCATTGGGATCGAGTTCAACTACGAGCCGGTCGCCGTCGCATCGCAGGGAAATCACTTCGGTTGCCCCCATGCTGATGTGCAAATTCGAGCCGATCAGGCACGGCCCGTCCGACAGTGCCGTCAATCGCAGCAATTTATGCTCGAAGGGAGCTACATCACGGACCGTATAACTGCCGTCCTGTACCCCTTCGTAACGCTCGTCCCAGAAAGACCAGACGTGGAACCTGCCGCCGAGCGTATCGACCGGCACATGCCGCATCGTCAGATCGGCATTGCGGTCATGTTGCGGATTCCACAGGATGAGATCGATACTGCGGCCATAAGGACGGTCCGCAACATAACCGAATTCCCGTCCGAAGATATCGTATCCGCCCGAAAAGGCGTGACCCGCCTCCCGCGAAACCGGATAGAGCTGTTCCATCATGCGAACACTCTGCTCTCCGCCGAATTCCGGCTTGTACAAATGGTCGGAAGTCATGGCAAACCCTCCGTAAAGGCCGATAAAACTGTGGTAAGTCAGTAACTGTGCAGGGCGGGCCTTGCCCGTCTGGCCGAGGTAAGTGACATCCGGATCGCCCATCGTCGTGATGCGGTTTTGGTACCCCCTGCCGGCCATTGCCATAATCGGATAATAGAGTCCCCAGGCATTCGTGGGCATGTCATCCGAGGCCCATTTCTGCGTGAAACCGTCGAAAGGCAGACAGTCCGGGCCGATACGGTTCGCGTCGGCATAACCCACGAAGAGACGCTGGTCGGGATTGCAGGCCATCAGGTAGCTCTCCGGACCGATTGCCTCCCGGTAAAGACGGAACAGTTCGCGCTGCGCCTGCAGGCGCGTCATCTTCGGATTGAAAAGGCGCACCCCCATCAGCGGCAGGTTATTGAAATCGATTTTGAAATAGCGGTAACCCTTGCGGTACATATTGCGCAGCGAAGTGGTAATAAAAGCCGCCACATCGGGATTGGTCGGATCGAGCCGCTCCCAGTCGGGCACTCCGGTCCGGGTTTTGGCATACCAGGAAACAGGGAACAACCATCCGCCACGGTCCCAGCCGGGATTGGGCGCTACCGGCGAAAGCCAGACGCCGGGAACCATCCCCGCCTGACGGATACTCCTCGCCAGCGAATCCATACCCAACGAAAATTTCCCGGCCTCATTCCAATCGTAATATTGTTTCTGCCAGCCATCGTCGATCTGGAACACCTCCATAGGCAGCTTGTTCCTGTTTTTTCCCAGATAATCGGTCATTGCGAGAATATCTTCCTGCGTAATGTTACGCATGCTCCGATACCAGCTGCACCAGCCGTAAACCGGTTTTTTCGTCAGGTTTACACCCGCAACCTCAGCCAGCCAGCGGTCTTTGCCCTCCTGGGCGGCTCCCCAAGGGCAGAACGACAGCAAAACCTCGTCCGAAGGACGTACCTCGCCCGGCTCGACCAACACTTCGCTCATATCGCCGAAGACTTCGAGTTTCATCGAAGTCCCTTCGGTGCGGACATGGAAATAGACATCCGACACCAGGCCGACGGCCGCCATCGAAACGCCTTCACCAGCGGCGGCATAGAGCGTCATATCGTCGCGGTAACCGCGCCATGCCCCGTCGGCCATTTTCACCGAATCACCGCTCGCCGTCAGGTATTCGCGGTTAAAAGCCTTTTCTACCCGAAGCGCATCTTCCGAAGGAAGCGTCCGCTCGAGCGTTCCCATGCGGCGCGCCTCCACATCGGTCGTGGCCAGCATCCAGTCGGCTGCGGCACCCCGCACGGTAAAACCGCCACGCGGCGTATCCAACAACAGGAAGCGCTGTAAATAGACCGGATGCAACGAACCGTTCACAAATTCGGCCGCCACAGTAAGACGGTCACTTCCGACCCGGGTCACTTTGTATTTAAATCCATACCCTTCGGGCATTGTCCAACTGTAAACGGTCTCGAGGCCACGGCCCAGCGGAGTTTCACAAACAACGGATTCGACAATCGGTTCATCCTGGGGGCAGATTACGCGGGAACGGCCATTCTCGAGGATAACGGCCCCGAAAGCGGCATCCCGAATTACAATAGGGCCATCGGAAAGACTCAGCCGATTGTCCTGCAGACGGTAGGAAATTCCCGTCCGGGACATAGCATTCGACAAGGAACCTGCAGTTTCGGACATCGACACAGGAGTCGAAGGAACTAGGTTCTCTGATTTAGTCCCGGCAAAACCGCTCTCCATAAGAGCAACTGCCAAGCAGCAAGTAACAACAATGATTCGCATTTTCAAACGGATAAGTTTTATGGGGAGGGGGTAAATATATGCATTTTCCGGCAATACCCAAGATTTCACTCATCCGGAAACCCCGTTGTCCATATTACAAACCTCTACCGCCTTTTTATCCCATTTCGCAGCGTATGCGCTTCAGCATAATCAACTAACTGTAAATCTTATGAATAAAAATACATACATTGTAAACAGTTATTAACATTGGAAATGAGGTCATTCCAACGACAGACTTTGCCCTGTTGTATGTTATACGAGCGACCAAGGACGGAGCAGCCGCATCAATCCCACTGGCATTTCAGATTTTCAGGCACTTCAGATACGTTCCGCCAACTCCAGATACAATTGCCGGTGAGCGCTGACAAACCGGTCGAACGCCTCTTTGTCCGGTTGTGACATTTTTGCAATTTTCTCCGGTTTTTTCCCGTTCACAGACATCGCCTCCAGTTGCAGAAGCAATTGATTCGCAAAAGCATAACTGTCCCCCGGAGGAAAATAACGGTAGGATTCCCCCTGAAACAACCGGTCCAGATAAGGAAGACGGGGAAGAATCATCGGAAGGCCGAAACAATCCGCCTCCAAATAGGCATAAGGCAACCCTTCCCACAGCGAAGTGGAAACGAATACATCCAGGCAGGAGTAAGTTTTTGAAACATCGGAAACATGCCCCAGCAACCGGACTTTTCCTTCCAGGTGCCGTTTCCGGATCGCTCTCTCGAGCGAAGCACGCTCTTCACCCTCCCCGGCTATCAGAAAAGTCACGTCATCACGATGGCGGAACACTTCGGCGGCCGCCTCGATCAGTACTCTCCACTGCTTCTGGCGGCAAAGGCGCCCTACTCCGCCGATAATATAATTCTGCTGAGGGAGTTCCCACGCCCGTTGGGTTTCCTCCCGGGAATAGGTCTGATACCGAAACGTGGCCATCGCATTGTTGATCACCCGGATACGCGCAACGTTAACCGCCGAGGCATCCAATGCGGCACACCGTTCGTTTTCGGCCAGGATCACCGCATCCGTCTTTCGTGACAGGAATCGTTCCGCCGACAAAATGATCCTGCGGCACATCCCGGTCCGGGCATGAAAATAATAACAATGCGGGGTATAGATCGTCCGGGTACCGCTCCACCACGCGGCCAACCGGAACAACAGTCCCGCTTTGGTACTGTGGGCATGAACGATGGCGATCCGGTGACGGCGGATATACCGGGCAATCCGAACGATCTGCATGCAGTCACCCGGGAAGGCGGCCCCGTGCCGGATAGGCAGCAAAACCACACGGATCCCGTGTCGTTCCAACAATTTTATGCTGTCGGAAGCCTCCTGATCGGTCCGGAGCGAAGAGGTGATCAGGTGCACTTCGAACTCTTCCGGATCCAACGCCAACGCCAAATCGACGACATGCCTCAACACGCCGCCACTGAAACTCTCTACGCCGAACAATACCGGAATCCGTTTTTTCACACCTTGCGCCACATTATCGCACTTACATACGGATAATCAATTATTAACAAACGATCCTCATTTCCCGACATCATCGCTATGCATCGATACCGCCAGCCTCCCGTCGCCTGCAGGATATTCGTCCCCGCTTCCGGCTGAGACATCCGTACCGGCTGTTCCAAACCGAGACAACGGCCAAACAAAGATAACAAAAAACGGATATGCTCGTCCATATCGAACTGTAAAACTGTTTCCCGTGCATTTCGGATCACTTCCATGCGCCGGGTTTCGTCGGCCGCCAAACGTCCGATCGCAGCGGCAATCGCACCGGGATCGCCGGGGGCAACTACCGACGGCTGCACATCCACAGGGGCAGCATGAACACGACAAGAGCCGAGCCGATTCCGGCGTTATAGACCGACAACAGTTCGGCGGTCATTGCCGTAGAGTCGGGTCCGAACGCCCCGCGCTCGAAAATCAACCGGATAATCTGTTCGGGAAAAGATACAATAAAGAACATGACCGGCGCCCGATCTCCTTTATGCCAGAAACAGGATCAGCAACTGGGCGCTCAGTACCCGCAGGAACATCGTGAGCGGATAGACCGTCGCATAGCCCACGGAAGGAATATCGTTGCCGGCCAGGTCGTTGGAATAAGCGAGTGCGGGAGGATCGGTCGTCGCACCGGCCATCACGCCGATCAGCGTAAAGTAATCTACCTTAAACCAAAGGCGCCCGATAGCACCGACGATCAGCAGCGGGAGGATCGTGATAATCGCCCCGTAGCCGATCCACGCATAGCCGCCTCCGTCGATAATCGTCTCGACGAACTCCTCACCCGCACCGAGCCCGACACAGGCGAGGAACAATGCAATACCCACCTCGCGCAGCATCAGGTTCGCGCTCATGGTCGTATAGGTTACGAGCTTGAATTTCGGCCCGAAACGGCTGATGAGAATCGACACGATAAGCGGTCCTCCGGCCAGGCCGAGCTTCACGGGCTGCGGAATCCCGGGAAAAGTGAACGGCAGGCTACCGAGCATCACGCCAAGCACGATACCGATAAAAATTGGAATCAGGTTCGGCGCATTGAGCCGTTTCATCGAGTTGCCGAGCACCTTTTCGACATTCGCGATCGAGACTTCGGTTCCGACGACCGTCACACGGTCGCCCATCTGCAACTGCAACGACGGTTGCGCAATCAGGTCGACACCCGCGCGGTTGACACGCGTGATGCTCACCCCGAATCCCGCATGCAGTTTGAGCTGGGCCAGAGACTTGCCGTTCAGCTCGGGTTTCGTAATCAGAATCCGGCGCGAAATAAGCCGCTTGTCGAGTTGCTCCCACTCCACCTGGACATCCCGGCCGATAAAAGCCGTGATCGCCGCCGCATCGCGCGGCGTGGTCACCACCAGAATCTGGTCGCCGACATGCAGCAACGTATCGTCGTCGGCAATCTCGATCTCTCCACCCTGGCGACGAATGCGCGAAATGACGAAATCGCGGTTGACCAACCCCTGCAGTTCACGAATGCTTTTGTCTTCCAGCGCCGGATTCACGACGCTGAGCGAATGGGGTTGCGCTACCGAATCGTGCTGCACATCCATCGTATCGAGCGCTTTTTTCTCCTCTTTGGCAAAATCGATCCGGAACACCCGCCGCAACACCATCATCGACAGGATAATACCGATCACGCCGAGCGGATAGGCCACCGCATACCCCAACGCGATATCGGGCGAATCGATACCGGTCATATCGCTGTAAGCCTGCTGTGCGGCGCCGAGTCCCGGGGTATTGGTGACGGCACCCGACAGGATGCCGACCATCGTCGTGACCGGCAGCCCGGTGATCACGTACAACCCGCAGGTCACCAGTACACCCGCGCACACCACCATCGTGGCGAGCAGATTGAGCCGGACACCCCCTTTTTTGAAAGACGAGAAAAAGCCGGGTCCTACCTGCAGGCCGATCGAATAGACAAACAGGATCAGGCCGAATTCCTTCATGAAGTGGATCAGGTGCTCGTTGAGCCGCATCCCGAAGTGGCTGAAGATGATACCGACAAAAAGGATCCAGGTAACGCCCAGCGAGATACCGGCTACCTTGATTTTGCCCAGCATGATCCCCAGTGCAATAACCAGCGCGAGGATCAGCACCGAATGGGCGACGCCGCCGCCCCAGAACGATTCATTGCCGAAAAACAGACTATTCAACCACTCCATCGTTTACGAATCAAAAGTACATATTTTAAAAGTGCACAAACATACGGCAATTCCCCGAAATTACAAAGGCATATTACCGTGCTTCTTGGGCGGATTGCTCCGGATTTTGTTATGGGCCATCTCGAGTGCCTGAATCAATTTGAAACGGGTCTGCTTCGGCAGAATGATCTCGTCGATATAGCCCAGTTCAGCCGCGCGGTAGGGATTGGCAAAACGCTCCTCATACTCCTCGACCGCCTCGCGCCGCTGTTCTTTCCCCGCACCGCGGCACAAAATATTCACAGCCCCTTCGGCACCCATTACGGCAATCTCAGCGGTCGGATAGGCCAGGTTCACGTCCGATCCCGTCTGTTTGCTCGACATGACGATATAAGCACCTCCGTAAGCCTTGCGCAAAATCAGCGTGATCTTGGGAACGGTAGCCTCGACATAGGCGTAAACGATTTTGGCCCCGTGCCGGATAATGCCTCCGTGCTCCTGAGTCGTCCCCGGCAGGAAACCGGGCACATCCTCGAGCGTAATAAGGGGAATATTGAAACAGTCGCAGAAACGGATAAACCGGGCTGCCTTATCCGAAGCGTCGATGTCGAGTACTCCCGCCAGAAATGCGGGCTGGTTCGCCACGATGCCCACCGAACGCCCTCCCAGGCGGGCGAATCCGATCACGACATTTTTGGCAAAATGGGGCATCACTTCCAGAAAGTAGTGGTCGTCGACCACCGATCCGATCACCTCCTTCACGTCATACGGCACATTGGGATCGGCCGGGATCAGCGTTTGCAGCCGTTCGTCCTCGCGGCGGATATCATCCGTCGTGTGTACGACCGGGGCGTCCTCGAGGTTATTGGACGGCAGAAAGCTCAACAACTCCCGGATACCCATCAGCACCTCTTCCTCGCTCTCTCCCATAAAATGGGCCACTCCGCTGCGGCTGCTGTGGGTATAAGCCCCGCCCAGCTCCTCCTTATCCACCTCTTCGTGCGTCACGGTCTTCACCACGTCGGGCCCGGTCACGAACATATGGCTTTTGTCCCGGACCATAAAGATAAAATCGGTAAGCGCCGGCGAGTAGCACGCACCGCCCGCGCACGGCCCGAGAATGGCCGAGAGCTGCGGCACCACACCCGAAGCGATCGTGTTTTGGAAAAAGATGTTCGAATAGCCGGTCAGGCTCTCGACTCCTTCCTGGATGCGGGCTCCGCCCGAGTCGTTCAGCGCGATGACGGGCGCGCCGTTTTTCAGCGCCATCGTCTGCACCTTGACGATCTTGTTGGCGTTCGTAATGCTGAGCGAACCGCCGAACACCGTAAAATCATAGGCATAGACGAATACCTGACGACCGTCGATTTTACCGTAGCCCGACACGATCCCGTCGCCGGGAATTTTCTGCCGGTCCATGCCGTAATTGGTACAACGGTGCGTGACGAATTTATCCAATTCGACAAACGTCCCCTTATCCAGCAACATTTCAATCCGCTCGCGCGCTGTCATCCGGCCTGCTTCATGCCGCTTGCGCAGCTTGTCCTCGCCGCCGCCAAGTTCCGCCTGGCGGTTACGGCGTTCAAATTCCTGATATATCCGTTCGTTATTCTTTTCCATGGTTATCCGATTCGTTTTGCAAAACATCCAGTTTGACCAACAGCGCCCCTCCGGCGACCGTTTCGCCCTCGGCCACAAGTATCTCGCGGACGGTGCAATCCCCGGTCACTTTCAGATTGCTCTGCATTTTCATCGCCTCGAAAACAAGGAGCGTATCGCCGGCCGCAACCCGGTCACCAGGCTGCACCATCACGCGCACCACCTTGCCCGGCATCGGCGCGCTCAGGTTGTCGTCCTGCCTGGCTTCCCCGCCGTTGCGCGCCTGCTGATAACGCGCCTGCGCATCGATGACCCGGACATCGTACGAGTCGTAGCCGCACTTGACCTTATAACGCCTGCCCCCTTCGAAACTCACCGCCTCCATATTGTACGAACGTCCCTGATAGAGGATCGAACAGATACCGTTGTCGGTCAACACGACATTCGCCCCGATCGTCCGGCCGTCTATCGACACCTGGACATCGTTCCCGTTTTTGCCGAGCCACTCGACTTCGGCTTTCCTGTTTCCTATTTCTATCTCCATAACGCTTGCTTTTAAATGCCCTTGACGCCGTTGCGTTTGCCGAATTCGCGCCAACGGCTCGTAAAACCGGAAAGGGCGGCGCCGGCAGGCGATCCGGCGCCACCCTCCTCCAGTGAGACCATGTAATTGATAAGAGCAGTAATCATGGCCATGTTCTCAATCTCTTCCCTATCTCCTCTCTCCTGTTGCAAAGCGAGCCGGTCGGCATTCTTTTCCAGCACGGACGTATTGTAATCCCCTCCGACCAGCTCGGGAAGTTCCAGTATCGATCCCAGGTAGGCAATGTTGGTTTTGACACCGGTAATTTTGTATTCATCCAGCGCCCGCCGCATCCGTTCGACCGCAAATTCACGCGTCGTGGCCCAAACGATCAGCTTGCCGATCATCGGATCGTAATGCACCGGAATCTCATACTTCTCATAGATATAGCTGTCAAGGCGGACTCCGATCCCGCCCGGTTCGGTCAGTTGGGAAATCACCCCCGGAGAAGGCATAAAACCCGCCGAGGCATCTTCGGCACAAATCCGGCACTCAATGGCGTGGCCCCGCTGGACAATATCGCGCTGGGTAAGGCGCAAAGGCCTCCCGTCGGCGACAAAAATCTGCTCCTTGACCAGATCGACCCCGCACACCTCTTCGGTGATCGGATGCTCGACCTGCAGGCGCGTGTTCATCTCGAGGAAATAGTAATTGCGCTCCCGGTCCACCAGGAATTCGACCGTTCCGGCTCCGAGATAACCGACCGCACGGGCCGCAGCAACGGCATCACGCCCCATACGCTCCCGCAGCTCCGCAGTCATCAGGGGCGAAGGACTCTCTTCGATGATTTTCTGGTGGCGGCGCTGCACGGAGCACTCCCGCTCGCACAAGTGGATCACATGGCCGAACCGGTCTCCCAACACCTGGAATTCGATGTGGTGCGGCTCTTCGACAAACCGTTCGATGTAGACGGTATCGTCGCCGAACGAAGCCATCGCCTCGGAACGGGCAGCCTCAAAAGCTTCGCGCACGTCCGCTTCCCGCCTCACCAGCCGCATACCCTTTCCGCCTCCGCCCTGCGACGCCTTCAGCATCACCGGAAAACCGATCCGGCGGCACACCTCGACGGCCTCGTCAGCCGACACAAGATTTTGCTGCGTGCCGGGCACTACGGGAACCCCGGCTTCGATCATCGTGCGGCGCGCCGAAATCTTATCGCCCATCAACTCGATCGTTTCGGCCGCGGGGCCGATAAAAATTATTCCCGCTTCACCGCACTTGCGGGCGAAAGAGGCGTTTTCGGACAAAAAACCGTAACCGGGATGGATCGCGTCGGCACCGCATCCGCGGGCCACCTCCAGAATCCGGTCCCCGTTCAGGTAGCTCTCCTGCGAAGCGGCGCCCCCTATACAATAAGCCTCATCGGCATAGAAAACATGCCGCGAAGCCCGGTCCGCCTCGGAAAAGACCGCTACGGAAGCGATCCCCATTTCCCGGCAGGAACGCATCACCCGCAGAGCGATCTCCCCGCGATTGGCAACCAATATCTTCCTGATCATAATTTTCAGTTTAATTCACAAGCCGTCCACGGCAGCATATACCGATCCCGGCAGATGAAACTGCGGCAATCAGCATACCAAACCCCAACAGGCTCAACTCTATAAAAATCGCATACTTTACGGGCGTCAAAGCACCTAACCCACGAGGCGCCAAAACGTAAAACGAACCGGCAGGTCTTCTGACTCGCTCCCGTACCGATACCTTCCCGGCCCGGATTCGGCCAGTGGTAAAGACGTTCAGGACGTTACGGAGCATCACAGCTGCGGGACAGTCCGGGATTCACACCCGGTTCCCTCTTCATTCCCCGTCCCGGGAGAGACGGAGAAAACCAATTCGGGGCAAATATAGGAAATTTTTCCGCGCTGCACACAAAAAACGAAGGATTGCTGCGCCATCTTTCTTTTTGGCCCGCCCTCTCGCATATTTCGTTTCGTTTCGTTATCTTTGCTTTCCGAAAGGAAAAGAAATTCCCGACGCATCGATCCGACCGGGAAACCGTCGCGGATATCCGCAACGGCCACAACACTCCTGCAAAAAGCCCTGACCGGCAACAACAGCGGGACAACGACCGACCGGCGAACTGACAAACAAACACAAAAAACAACGATATGAACCGAGTAGAAAACGCGCTGGCCCACGCCACGGAAACCAAAGCGCTGCGTATCGGGGCCGGCATCCTGCCCCAGTCCGGCGATATGTTCCGGGAACTGTTTCCCGGAAAACGGGCCGTCATCATAGCCGATCCGACGACGCTGCGGGTGGTGGGCAGCGATGTACGGGACAGTCTCGCGGCCGCAGGCGTGGAACAGGACCAGCCGCATATTTTCACCTCGCCGGACCTGCACGCCGAGTGGGAATTCGTCGAAGAACTCGATGCCGTACTGCAACGAACCGATGCCATTCCCGTAGCCGTGGGATCGGGAACGATCAACGACCTGGTAAAACTCTGCTCGCACCGCAACGGCCGCCGCTACATGGTCGTAGGCACCGCCGCCTCGATGGACGGCTACACGTCGTTCGGCGCGTCGATCACCTTCGAAGGGGCCAAGCAGACCTTCTCGTGTCCCGCTCCGTTGGGCGTACTGGCCGATACCGCGATAATCGCCGCAGCCCCGAAAGAGATGACAGCCAGCGGTTATGCCGACCTGTTCGCCAAAGTCCCGGCGGGTGCAGACTGGATCATCTCGGATGCACTGGGCGTGGAGCCGCTCGACGAACGCGCTTTCGCAATCGTCCAGGACGGACTGCAGGATGCGCTCGGCGATCCGGAAGGGGTGCGCCAGGGTACCGTCGAAACGATCGGGCCGCTGATCGAAGGGCTCATGCTGGGCGGTTTCGCGATGCAGGCGCACCAGACGAGCCGACCGGCCAGCGGTGCCGACCATCAATTCAGCCATCTGTGGAACATGGAACACCATAAAATGGCTGACGGGCACACCCCGTCGCACGGTTTCCAAGTCAGCATCGGATTGCTCGCCGCGACCGCCTATTACGAGCAATTCCTCCACAGCGACATCGCCCGCCTCGACATCGAAGGGGCCGTCGCCGCATGGCCCGAATTGGCCGAAGCGGAAAAATATGCGCTGGAACTCTATGCGGGCACCGATTTCCCCGAAATCGGGCTGAAAGAGACGCGCGCAAAATATATCGGCAAGCAACAACTGCGCGAACAGCTGGCCACGCTGAAAAATAACTGGCCGCAAATCAAGGCAAGGCTCGAAAAGCAGATCATCCCGTTTGCCGAGGCGAGCCGCCGGCTGCGGATCGTGGGCGCCCCCACCCGGCCCGAGGAGATCGGCATCACACGCCGGCGCATGAAAGAGAGCGTAATCCGTGCGCAGCATATCCGCCGGCGTTTCACCATCCTCGACGTAGCCGTTCGGACGAACCTGCTCGGGCAATGGACCGATGCGATTTTCGGCCCCGGCGGGGTCTGGGAGATCAAATAATCCCCAGACCAAGCTATTCCGCCTTACAAAAGCCAACGCGCCTGCACCGGGTACCATACCCCGCACAACGAGCCGGCGCACGGCGGCAAAATAACCTCGCAGAGTTCCGCAACATCCGGCGCACTCGACTCGCCGAAACCGAAAAATTGCACAACCCAACAACCAACGGCTAACCAAAACCGGACAAAACTTCAACCCGAACCGATGAACGATAACACACAAGCCTCAGCACAAACCGCCGCTGCCGCCGATCTGCAGGACGAGCACGGCTTCAGCCCCGAAGTGCGTAAACGTTTTCAATACTGGCAGACCCGCACGATCATCGCCACGATGGTCGGTTATGCGCTCTTCTACTTCGTACGTAAGAACTTCTCTTTCGCAATGACCGGCATGGAAACCGATCTGGGCATCTCGAAAACGAGTCTAGGCATCTTCCTCACGCTGCACGGACTGATTTACGGCCTGTCGCGTTTCCTGAACGGCGTACTGGCCGACCGGGTCAACGCCCGCTTTTTCATGGCTTCCGGACTGGCCCTCTGCGCGCTGGCGAACTTTGCATTCGGATTCGGCGAAGATATCTCGACCTGGATTACGGGGGAAACCGGCGGATCGCAATTCACCAACACGCTGATTCTCTTCATGGGGTTGCTGTGGGTCGCCAACGGCTGGCTGCAAGGCATGGGGTTCCCGCCGTGCGCGCGGCTGCTGACGCACTGGATACCACCCAAACAACTGGCGACCAAAATGTCCGTATGGAACACCTCGCACTCGATAGGCGCCGGGCTAGTGGTCATCCTCTGCGGCTATATCATGGGCACCCTGGGCAGCGGACCCAACCATATCGGAGCGTGGAAATGGTGTTTCTGGATTCCGGCGGCGATCTCGTTCGCAGGAGCGATCGGCCTTTTCATCACGCTGCGTGATACGCCGCGCTCGGTGGGGCTGCCCGAACTGCCCGGAACCGAAATCAAAAAAGAGAAACCGGGTAAAAAGAGCGCCGAGGAGAAACACATGCTGCGCCGGATGGTATTTGCCAATCCATTGATCTGGGTCCTTTCGATCGCGAACTTTTTCGTCTATATCGTGCGCTTTTCAGTACTGGACTGGGGACCGTCGCTGCTCAAACAGTCGAAGGGCATCTCGCTGGAGATGGCCGGATGGCTCGTAGCCCTGTTCGAAATCGCGGGAATCGTCGGCATGATCTTCGCGGGCTGGGCCACCGACCGTTACCTGAAAGGCCGCGCCCACCGCACCTGCGTCTTCTGTATGGCCGGGACGGCGGTGTTCATCTTCGGATTCTGGGAACTGCCGCAGGGTGCCCCGATCTGGCTCACCTTCCTGCTGCTGTGCGGCGCGGGCTTCTGCATCTACGGCCCGCAGGCGCTGATCGGCATCGCCGCCGCCAACCAGGCGACAAAAAAATACGCCGCCACGGCCACCGGATTCACAGGACTGTTCGGTTATGCGAGCACGATCGTTTCCGGCACCGGCCTGGGCTACGTGGCGCAGCATTACGGCTGGAACTGGGCCTACATCACGATGATCACGATGGCACTGGTGGGTATGCTCGTATTCTCGCTGATGTGGCGCGCCAAGATGGACGGATACGCCCGGATCAACTCGTAATCCGACAACAAACGCAAAGTACGCAAGCATACAGGAAGCTTCACGACAACGCAACCAAACCATGGATAAAAACACCTTCACAGACTGCTATTCTCCGCTGGCACACGAGGAACTGATGACCCGGCTCGCTGCGATCCGGCACGTCGCACTCGACATGGACGGCACGATCTACATGGGCTCGACACTTTTCCCGTGGACCAAAGCCTTCCTCGCCAAACTCGACGCGTTGGGAATCGGTTACTCGTTCCTGACGAACAACCCGTCGAAAAACATCGACGACTACCTGCACAAACTGGAAGGGATGGGCATCGGGGTGCCCCGTGAACGGATGTACACCTCCGCACTGGCCACCATCGACCACATCCGTACGCACCATCCCGAGGCCAAACGGCTCTTTTTGCTCGGTACGCCGAGTATGATCGCGGAATTCGAAGCGGCCGGGTTCGAGTCCGCCCCCGCCACGGAGGGAGACAAACCCGATATGCTGGTAGTGGCGTTCGACATGACCCTCGCCTACCCTCGCCTGTGCCATGCGGCATGGCTCGCGGCACAAGGCATTCCGTACGTTGCGACGAATCCCGACCGCGTCTGCCCCACCGACCGGGCAGAGGTGCTGGTCGATTGCGGCTCGATCTGCAAATGCATCGAGTACGCCACCGGCCGGGAACCGGACCTCGTACTGGGGAAACCCGATCCGGGAATGCTCACGGGTATCGCCGCACGTTACGGGTTGCAACCGTCCGAAATCGCCATGGCGGGCGACCGAATCTACACGGACGTAGCCACGGCACGCAACGCCGGATCGCTCGGCGTACTGGTTCTCTCGGGCGAGACGACACTCGAAACGGCCCTCGCTTCCGATCCCGGGCCCGACCTGACCGCACGCACGCTCAGAGAGTTCGGGGAGCTGCTCGAAGAGGCACGGCAGTTCCGTCCGTAGCAATACATTGCGTGTTCTACGATCAACGCCACGGAGCTCCGATTTCCGGACCGAAAGGATTGCAGCAAACGATATAGGAGCGCGCAGCATACCGCAGGAAGTCCCTGTGTATAATACAAACTGCGACGCCGGAGCATTCAACGTCAACACCACCACACAATGACACAGATTATCAGCATTGCCCAACGGCACAAATACATCCTCGACAAGCTGAAAAAGGACGGCTACATCCGCGTGGCCGACATCGCCAAGAGCCTGAAGGTAACAGCCGTGACGGTCCGCAAGGACTTCAAGGCGCTCGAGGAACAGGGAGTGTTGTTCCGCACGCACGGCAGCGCATGCCCTGTCAATCCGCATGTAGCGGACCGGAGCGTACAGCTCAAAGAACTCGAAAACCGGGTGCAAAAGGAGAAAATCGCTCAGGCCGCGACGCAACTGCTCGAGGAGAACGACTCGGTAATCATCGCCACCGGCTCGACCATTATGGCCTTCGCCGAGAAGATCGTCCCGAAAGGAACGCTCAACGTCGTAACCCCGTCGCTGAAGGTGTCGATGCTGCTCTCCGCCGTCGGGAACGTCAACATCATCCAGCTGGGAGGTGTCGTACACAAAAAATCGCTCTCGGTACGCGGAACCTCCCCGCTCATCTCGATGGAAGAGTTCTCCTGTTCGAAACTCTTTATCGGCGCCGACGGCATCAACGAAGAGTACGGCGTCACCAATTCCAATTTGGAAGAAGCGCAGCTGAACCGCGAAATGATGAAAGCGGCGTCAAAAACGATCGTACTGGTCGATTCGTCTAAATTTTCGCGCAAAGGTTTCGGCCGCATCTGCCCGCTGAGTCAAATCCACACGGTAGTCACGGACGGAGGTATTCACGCCTCGACCGTCCGCATGCTCGAAGAGCAGGGGGTGGAAGTCATCATCGCTGAATAATCAAGAAAAATGCCCCCCTCCGGCGGCGAATGCCGGTACACTGCAAACAGAAACAGGATTGGCTGTCCTTCACCGGTTACAGTATTTCGGGAGCTCTTATTTGAAATATTCCCTTTCAGGACAAATCCATCCAAAGGGTGTTTGTCGCGTCCTGGACTCCGTCAAGACGGAGTTAAATTTCAATCGTGGCGCAATTCCGCGTATTCCGGCACGGCTCATCACACCGACGGGTAGTAATGTTCGGCAAGGCGAGTGAACTGCTCGACCTGAGCGCGTTCCCACGCCTCGTCGTATCCCAGTTCGGCAGCGAGCAGTTGCGCCACACGCGGAGCGGCCTGCACGGCACGGCGCGCATCGACGAACAGGATTCGCACCCGCCGGGCCAACACGTCCTCGACTGTCCGGGCCATCTCCTCGCGAACGGCCCACACGACCTCGGCCTCGGTGTAATCGAGCCCTTCGACCAGTTTCGTATCATACCCCTGCCGCATCAATTCGGCAATCGCCGGCATATCGGAGCCATAGACATAAAGATGGTTCGTCAGGTCGGGGTGTTCGCGGTAACCGTGAATCGGGAAACGGCGGGTCATACATTTGCGCAGGGGCAACAGCCCCAACACCCCGGCCTTGTCGACCGTATCCTCGGCCATCTTACGGTAGGAAGTCCATTTGCCCCCGGTAATGGTAATCAGGCTGTGATCCGAAACGATGATTTTGTGGCCGCGCGAAAGTTCTTTCGTACTTTTGCCCTCTCTACTGGGTGCCGCCAGCGGGCGCTGCCCCGCAAACATCGACAGAATATCGGCTCGCGTCGGGGCCGGATCCATGTAAAGGGCCGCCGTGCCGAGGATAAAGTCGATCTCCTCTTCCAACGGGCGGGGTTCCTCTTCGGGTGTTTCGCGAAGAATATCGGTCGTACCTACTACAACCTTGTCGTGCCACGGCACGGCGAACAACACGCGGCCGTCGCTGGTTTTGGGTACCATAATCGCATAATCGCTCTGCAAAAAACGTTTGTCGAGCACCAGATGAACCCCTTGGCTCGGGCGCACCAGCGGCGCATGGCCGGGCTGGTCCATCGCCATCACCCGGTCGACAAAGACGCCGGCGGCATTGACCACGGATCTCGCACGGACCCTATACCTGCGGCCGGTCTCGCTGTCGGTCATCCGGACACCGCAAACGCGCCCCTTTTCATCGTGCATAATCTCTTCGACAGGAGCATGATTCAACAGGCAGCCGCCATGCTCGGCACAGGTCTGCGCCAGGTTGACGGCCATGCGCGAATCATCGAACTGGCCGTCGTGATAAACGATACCGCCCTTCAATCCGCGCTTGACGGACACCGGCAGACAACGGGCCGTCTTCGCGGCCGAAATGAAACGTGAACGGCCATAACCGAAACCCAACGAAAGCAGGTCGTAAAAAGCGAGCCCGCAGAAATAGAGAAAATTGTCCCTCCAACGGTAGTTCGAGATCACGAACGCCTGGTCCTTGACCAGGTGCGGCGCATTGGCCTTCATGCGGCCCCGTTCGCGCAGCGCTTCGAATACCAATGCGACATCGCCGTGCTGCAGGTAACGCACCCCTCCGTGCACCAGTTTCGTACTCCGGCTCGAAGTGCTCTTTGCAAAATCATCCTGTTCGAACAGCGCTACGCTGTAACCGCGCAATACCGCATCTACCGCACACCCCAGTCCGGTGGCGCCGCCCCCGATGATTACCATATCCCATACCCGACCTTCATCGGCCAGCAATTTCAGGCTCTCTTCCCTCTTCATATTATCATTTTTCGCTTTTCCAGTTTCGTTTACCACCAAAACCATTAAAAACGAAACAAAAGTAATACAAAAAGAAAGAAAGAGCAAACACTACCGCTCCAATCCGCCGCCCAAAGCTTTGTAAAGCGAAACCGTTGCGGTAAATTCGGTCAGAATCGCATCGTTGACGGCGATTTCAGAGTCGAACAACTGGCGCTGGGCGTCAAGCACGTCCATATAACTCACCACGCCGTTTACATATTGCAATTTGGCCAATTTGTTATAAGAGAGCGCTGATCGGTACAGCGCATCGGCCGAACGCCGCATTTCGCGGCTCTTGCGATAGGTCACCAGCGCATTGTTCACCTCTTTGAACACCTCGAGAATCTTCTTTTCGTAAGCATACACCTGCTGCTCGTAAGCGGCCTTGGCAGCTTTGTGCGCCGCCCGTTTGCTCCCCAATTGGAACAAAGGACCGGTCAATGCACCGGAAACGAACCACGTCGGGCTTTTGAGGAAATCGGTCAACTCTGCATTTTCGGCACCGAGGTTAGCGGTCAGCCGCAGTTTCGGGAACATATCGGTCAATGCCACGCCCACCTTCGCATTCGCCTCGCGCAACGCCTGCTCGGCCTGCCGCACGTCGGGACGCCTCTCCAACAGCGAAGAAGGCAGGTCCACAGGCAACTCCGTGCCCATTTGCACATCCCCCAGGTCGCTTCCGCCACGGGGAATTCCGGCAGGAAACTCTCCCAACAGTACCGACAGGTCGTTCTCCTTGAGCTTGATCTCATTTTCGAGCTTCGGCAACAGCGTTTCGGTACGGGCCAACTCGACGAGGCTCTGGCGGTACGGAATTTCCGAAGTAAGTCCCCCCTCGTAGCGTAATGTGGCAAAATGGACGGCATCGCGCCGCGCTTCGAGGGTCTGCCGGACAATGGAGAGTTCGCGGTCGAGCGCTTTCAGGTCGAAATACATCTGCGCGACCTGCGAAACGATCGTCAGTCGCAACGCCCGCTGCGCCTCAACCGATTGCAGGTAGGCCGCTACGGCCGCCTCGTTCTGCCAGCGCAGGTTTCCCCAAATGTCGATTTCCCACCCGAAAGTCAGGTTCGCGTGCAGTTCAGGGTCGTATTTTTTGTTATCGCCTCCGTAATTGAGGTATTCGCGGTCGCCGTAGAGGTCCATTCCGGCCCCGGGAAACATCTTCGCAAAAGTGATCCGCTTGGCCGCCATCAATTCGCGGACACGCGCCGCTGCGGCAAGCATGTCCTTGTTGTGGTCGAGCGCCCGCGAGATCAATCCCTGCAGGACCGTATCGGCATAAAGCGTACTCCAGCCGATGTCGGCAGTCGTTCCTTCAGTCATACCCTCTTCGTCGAACGTAGCGGGCATCTCTTTCAGTTCCGGTGTCCGGAACGAACGCCCCACCCGACAGGAAAAGAGGCTCAGTGCTACAGCGACCACCAGTAATATAGGATACAAGACTCTCATAATGTCAACGTTTTTTGCGTTTCTCCCTGAACGAGACATGGATGTGCGGCAGGCGCATTTTCGGAAAACGAAGCTCCGGCAGGCGAAGCCGCTCCTTGAGCTTATAGACCATCACGAAGAAGAACGGCACCAGCACGATCCCCACCGTAATCGCAAAGATCATCCCGAAGAACACACCCGTACCGATCGAGTGGCGGCTCGCCGAACCGGGCCCCGAGGCGATCACCATCGGCAACATACCGAGTACGAACGCGAGCGACGTCATCAGGATAGGACGGAAGCGCAACTGTGCGGCATGAATCGCAGCAGCAACGGGATCGGCCCCTTCGTCGACCTGTATCTTGGCGAATTCGACGATCAGGATCGCGTTTTTGGCCGCCAACCCCATCAGCGTCACCAGACCGATCTGGAAGTAGACATCCTGATCGAGTCCCAGCGCACCGATGCCCAAATAGGCGCCCAACGCCGCCACAGGCAACGACAACAGCACCGCCAGCGGCACGATCCAGCTTTCGTATTGCGCGGCAAGGAACAGGAAAACGAACAGCAACACGAGGGCCATCACCTTGCCGGTCTGTCCCGAAGCCTTTTGCTCCTGGAACGAAAGGCCGCTCCAGGCCAAGCCTATATTGTCCGGCAAGTGCTCCTCGACGATCTCCTCGATCGCCGCCATCGCCTGTCCCGAACTGCGGCCGGGGGCCGGTGTCACCTGCATCGGAGCCGAAGTATACATATTAAAGCGCGTGATACTGCCCGGCCCGGTCGTGTAAGCGGTCTTGCCCAGTGCCGAAAGCGGCACCATCGAACCGGACGAGGTTTTGACGAAGAAGAGGTTGATGTCGTCGCGGTTCGTACGGAACTCCTGATCCGCCTGGATATATACGCGGTAGATACGGTTGAACATGTTGAAATCGTTGACATAGACCGATCCCAGATAAGCTTTCATCGTCGAGAAAATGTCGGACATCGGGACTCCGAGCAACTGCGCCTGATCGCGGTCCACATCGAAGTAAAGCTGCGGAATCTCCGGCTGCAACGACGTGGAGACAGAGGCCAGTTCGGAAGTCTCCGCCGCATAACGCCGGAATGTATCCACCGCCGCCACCAGGTCATCCCACTCGGCTCCAGAACGGGCCTGCAACTGGAACTCGACGCCACCGGCCGAACCGAGGCCCGGCACCACGGGCGGACGGGTCGTGAACGCACTGATCTCCGGATAATCGTGGAACTCGCGTTGCACGTCGCGCATCACCTCTTCGACCTTCTTATCGCGCTCTTTCCACGGCTTGAGGATCACCGTGAGCGTCGCACGCCCCTGGTTCGTACCCACCCGGGGACTCGAACCGGTTACGTTCTGCACATACTCCACGGCATCGTGCCCACCCAGGTAAGCAATCGCACGTTCGGTCACCTCCCTCGTCCGCTCAATGGTCGTTCCCTCGGGCATCGCCAGTTCGACGGTGAAAAAACCCTGATCTTCCTGCGGAATGAAACCCGAAGGAATAAATTTGCTGAGTACGAAAATCAAAACGAGCACCATCCCGAAACCGGCCATGATCCGGCGCGGACGGTTCAGCACCACGCCTAACAGACGTGTGTACTTTTTATTGCCGCGGTTGAGCCAGATGTTGATTTTGCGGAATACGATATTCTTGCGCCCGGTTTGCGGCCGCAGGATAATCGCGCACATCGCCGGGCTCAGCGTCAGCGCAACGACGGCAGAAATGAGTACGGACACGACGATCGTCACCGAGAATTGCCGGAACAGCGAACCGGTGATGCCCGCCAGGAAACTGACCGGAATAAAGACGGCAGCCAGCACCAGCGACGTGGCGATCAGCGCGCCGGTCAGCTCTTTCATCGCGATGTGCGTCGCCTCGCGTGCCCCGATCTTACGCTGCTCCATGATGCGCTCGACGTTCTCGACCACAACGATCGCATCGTCCACCACGATACCGATGGCGAGGACCAGTCCCAGCAGCGTCAGCATGTTGAGCGAGAAGCCCATGATCAGCATAAAGCCGAAAGTCCCCACCAGCGAGATCGGTACCGCGACGATCGGGATCAACGCCGTACGCCAGCTCTGTAACGAGAGGAAGACGACCAGGATCACCAGAAACAGCGCCTCGAACAACGTTTTATACACTTCGTGGATCGATTCGGCGATATACTCGGTCATATCGAACGGGACAAGGTAATCCAGCCCTTCAGGAAAATCCTTCGCAATCTCTTTCATCGCCTCTTTCACCTCGGTGGCCACCTGCATCGCATTGGCCCCCGGAAGCATATAGATCCCCAGGATCGCCGCATTGCTGCCGTTCAGCCCGCTTTCGGTGCTGTACGACGACGCTTCGAGCGAGACCCGCGCAACGTCGCGCATGCGGATGAACGAACCGTCGGGATTGGCCCGGACTACAATCTCTTCGAAATCGCTTACCGACGACAGGCGCCCCGGCGCAGTGAGCGGAATGGCTACATCGACACCCGCCACAGGCGGCTTTCCCAGTTCCCCGGCGGCCGATTCGCGGTTCTGGTCTTTCAGCGCATTCTGCAAATCCTTCACCGTCAATCCAAAACTGGCCAGCCGGTCGGGATAAACCCAGATCTGCATGCCGTAATACCGGCTGCCGATATTCGACACGCGCCCGACGCCCGGAATACGCCGCAACACGTCGAGGACATTGATCGTCGCGTAATTACTCAGGTAGATCTCATTGAATTTCGGGTCGTCCGAGGTCAGCGCAATCGTCAGCAATTGGCTGGGGGCCTGTTTCTCGACCGAAATACCGTTCTGGAGCACCTCGGCCGGAAGGCGTGCCTCGGCCAGTTTCACACGGTTCTGCACCTCGACGGCCGCCAGATCGACGTCGGTGCTCACATCGAACGTCACCGTAATCGACAAGCCGCCCGAGTTGGAACTGCTCGACTCCATATAAATCATGCCGGGCGTGCCGTTGAGCTCTTGCTCCAGCGGCGTGGCGACAGCCTGCGACACCGTCGCGGCATTCGCTCCCGGATAAGAGGCGCTGATCTTGACTACGGGCGGGGTAATCTGCGGATATTGCTCGATGGGCAGCGATACGAGGCCGATAATACCCACCAACACGATCAGCACGGACAAAACAGTCGAAAAGACCGGTCTGTCGATAAAAAATCCCGGTTTCATCGCCTATTCGTTTTGGTTAGTACTGGATGGCCCTGCCTTGACAGCTTCGGCATCTTGTGCGGTTTTAGCCCCCTTGGCAGCCTGCCCTGCTGCCGGCTGCCGTGCGGCTGCATCCCCGGATTTTCCGGCCGGCCGTTGCTCACCCGGATTCGCATCCGGCTGACTATCACCCCTCAATTCTTCCGAAGTGAACCTGTCGTCCGAAGTCCACGTCACATGCTGGCCGTGCTTGAGTTTCTGATACCCCTCGGATACGATTTTCTCGTCCGGAGACAACCCCCTGTCCACTACCACGCGGTTGCCCTGTTCGGCACCCAACTCGATAAACCGTTTTTCGACGATACTGTCTGGCCGGACGACGAAAATAAACGCACCGCCCTTCTCGATTGAAATCGCCTTCTTGGGTACCACCATTACGTTTTCCAGCACGTCGAGCAGCAACCTGACCCGCGTAAACTGTCCCGGTAACAACACTTGGTGCGGATTGGGCAATACGGCACGCACCCCGAAAGTCCCGGTCTGGGGATCGACCTGCGGTGACGCGAAATCGACGATCCCTTTTTCACCGTAAGCCGAGTTGTCGGCCAATGTCACAGAAACGGTAGGCTGCCACGAACGAGACGTGTCGAGTTCGCCCAGATGGACGTTACGCCGTTGGCTGCGCAGGTAATCGAGCGCCGTCAGTTTGAAATCGACCAGTACCGTATCGCTTTTGACCACGGTAGCCAACCGTGTGGAATTGGATTTGCCGACCAACGAGCCGATATCGGCGTACCGTTCACTGATATAGCCCGTCAGCGGAGATCGCACCACCGTGTAACTCAACTCCAATTCGGCCTGCTGCAAATCGGCCTTGCTCATCGCCACGCTCGCACGAGCCATATCCAACGCGGCTACGGCATTGTCCAGATCGAGCTGGCTCGCGGCATTCTGCTCATAAAGCGGACGCAGGCGCTGTACGTCGCGTTCGGCCTTGGCCGCCTGCGCTTCGTCCTTCTTGAGCTGCGCCTTCGCCTTTTCGACTCGCGCCTTATACTGATCGTCATTGATATAAAAGAGGGGTTCGTTCATGCGGACCCGTTTGCCCTCTTCGAACGTCATTTTTTCGAGAAACCCTTCGACCCGGGCATTGATCTCGACACGGCTGGCCGCCTTGATCAGGCCGACATAATCCCCGTAAATTTCGATATTGTCGACCAACACATCTTCCACCCCGACCACCGGAATCTCAGCCGGAGCCTCTTTGCAGCCCCCCATCAGAGCCGCACAAAACGACATCCAGCAAAAAACGTTTACTCCGTTTCTCATAACTACATCGTTTTTACCCTAATCTATCGGCCGACAAGATATATATTTTTTCCTAAAAAGATTCGGGCCACAAGGAAACGACGCTGAACTGCAACTGCTTCCATTTATCGTTTCAACTATAACCCTCTATTTTCATCTGTTATAGTACTACACTGAAAATCAACTGCTATTCACATTCAGGCTTGCTTACTAAAGAATTTTATCCTACTTTTGTAGGACTTTCAACCGGTCATATCTCTGTTTAAGAGATGAGGCAGCTGAACCCCACACTTCAACCCGATTTTCGAGGATCGTATACACACGGTCTGGAAGCTTAGGCGTGGTTTTATCCGAAGGAAATGACAGATAGCCCCCAGACCGAACTGCACTGGTACGTAGCGAAAACATTCCGCCGGGAAAGAAAAATCAAAGAGCGCCTCGAAATCCTCGGCATCGAACATTTCATCCCGTTTCACAAAATCGTTAAACAGTTCGGGGCACGGAGGGTTGCCGTTGAAGAACCGATTGTCAATGGAATCATTTTTATCCGTTACGATTTCCGCGGCAGTATCGCATTAGTCAACGATTACGGTTTCGAAATGAGATACCTGCGTAATCGCGAGACCCGTTCGCTGCTCGTTGTGCCCGACAAACAGATGGAGGACTTCATCTTCCTGCTCAGCCATTGCGAAGATCAGATCGAGTTCGTCTCCCCCGATCTACGTCCCGGCGACCGGGTGCGCGTGACGGAGGGGCAATTCAAAGGTATCGAAGGAGAGTTGATCCGTATCAAAGGACATAAAAGAGTGGTCATCCGGCTGCAGGATGTAGCGGCACTGGCCACCGTATACATTCCGGGCAATTTCCTGGAGAAAATCTGACACGAGTTTTCTTCCGTGACTGTTCCAATGTTTGCAACTATCACTCTCTGTTGCCGGTTTATTCCGCATTCGGTTTCGCTCAAATGTGAATCATCAAAAACACCCGAGTAATAACCATCGACAATTCGGGATTCAAACTATTCGTACTGAATCAGGAATAACGCAACGCATGTATCTGCGTCGGTTACGCCGGCAAGAGTTCGGACGGCAATTTCACGATAACATTCTATTTACTAAATTTCAAAGGCAATCCGCATGAAAGGCATTGTATTGGCCGGTGGTTCTGGTACGCGGTTGTACCCGATCACGAAAGGAGTTTCCAAGCAGTTGCTCCCGATCTACGACAAGCCGATGATCTACTATCCGCTGTCGGTTTTGATGCTGGCCGGAATCCGGGAGATCCTGGTGATCTCCACCCCCTGTGACCTGCCCTCTTTCCGGCGGCTGCTCGGAGACGGGTCCGATTATGGGGTCCGTCTCTCCTATGCCGAGCAGCCGTCGCCCGACGGACTCGCTCAGGCGTTCCTGATCGGCGAGGAATTTATCGGCGACGATGCCGTATGCCTCGTACTCGGGGACAACATCTTCCAAGGGGCCGGATTCTCCGAGCTGCTGGCAGGGGCAGTCCGCACCGCCGAAGCGGAAAAAAAGGCAACCGTATTCGGATACTGGGTCGACGATCCCCAGCGGTACGGCGTGGCGGAGTTCGACCGCCGGGGAAACTGCCTCTCCATCGAGGAGAAGCCCGCAGAGCCGAAGTCGAACTATGCCGTGGTCGGGCTATACTTCTACCCGAACGAGGTGGTCTCCGTGGCCAAATCGATTAAACCCTCCGCACGCGGGGAGCTGGAGATCACCTCGGTGAACCAGCGGTTCCTCGCCGAGGGAGCGCTCAAGGTGCAGACCCTCGGACGCGGCTTCGCCTGGCTCGACACCGGAACGCACGATTCGCTCTCGGAGGCCTCCATCTTCGTCGAGGTGCTCGAAAAGCGGCAGGGGCTCAAGATCGCATGCCTCGAGGGTATCGCCTACCGCAACGGCTGGATCTCCGAAGGGAAACTGCGCGAGGCGGCCGAACCCATGCTCAAAAACCAGTACGGACAATACCTGCTCAAAGTGATCGCAGAGGTCGCCCGCGACGGGCGCTGACCGGGAAACGGGATCAAGACGCATCTCCGCCCTGCCATCGTCCGTCCGTCGCAGCCCGGTCTTGTCGGGCTGCGAAGCGATCCGGCAGGAGCCCCGGGCGAATCCGGAACATCTGCCAAACACTCTTCTACACCAAAACCCAAAATATAAACGAGGGGTTCGTCTTTATGAAAGTTATCGAAACTGCGCTCGAAGGGGTCGTGATCCTCGAGCCCGAACTGCACCGCGATGCGCGGGGATACTTTTTTGAAAGCTACTCACGGCAATTGTTCGACAAATCGGTCCGGCCGGTCCGCTTCGTACAGGACAACGAATCGCGATCCTCATACGGCGTGCTGCGGGGGCTCCATTTCCAGCGCGGAGAACATGCACAGGGGAAATTGGTGCGCGTCGTGGAAGGTGCCGTACTGGACGTGGCCGTGGACATCCGCCGCGGATCCCCCACATTCGGACGGTACGTGGCCGTCGAGCTTTCGGGAGAGAACCACCGCCAGCTGTTCATCCCCCGCGGCTTCGCGCACGGCTTCGCCGTACTGAGCCCCCGCGCGCTTTTCCAGTACAAGTGCGATGCGCCTTACGCGCCGCAGAGCGAAGGGGCGATCGCCTGGAACGACCCGCAGATCGGTATCGACTGGCGGCTCGACCCCGCAGACGTGCTCCTCTCGGAAAAGGACAGCCGCCATCCGCGACTGGATGAGGCGCCCGAACTGTTCGACTATAACACGGATTACTATGCCCAACGATAAAACAGCGGCGGCACAGGCCCCCGCAACGGCGGAGAAAACCGCAGGCGCAGCGCCGGACACAGCGGCAACTACTGCAAAAACAGCCCCGGCGACAACGCCCCCCACAGCTACGGCGGGAAGCGCAACGCTCCCCGGAACCGGCAGGCGCACCGCAGCCATAACCGTGCTCGTCACAGGAGCCAACGGGCAGCTGGGCAACGAAATGCGCAGGATCGCGGCGACAGATGCGACAACAGCCCCGGCGGCAGCAACCGCTCCGGGCAACGTCCGCTACCTGTTCACCGACGTCGCCGAGCTGGACATCACCGATCCCCAAGCCGTGCGGCGCACGATGCGCGAGAACGACGTGGAGGTGATCGTCAACTGCGCCGCATACACCAACGTCAACAAAGCCGAAGAGGACGAAGCCGCGGCGGACCTGCTCAACCACCGCGCAGTGGCGAACCTCGCTGCCGCTGCCCGGGAACGGGGAGCCACGCTGATCCACATCTCCACCGATTACGTCTTCGGAGGGGACGGAAACGTCCCCCGCCGCGAGGACGATCCCGTAAGGCCGCTGGGCGTATACGGACGCACGAAGCTCGCCGGGGAGAAGGCCATCGCCGAAGCCGGCTGTGACGCACTGATCCTGCGTACCGCATGGCTCTACTCCGAGTTCGGAAACAACTTCGTCAAGACCATGCTCCGGCTAACGGCCCAGACGCCCCGGGTAAAAGTGGTCTTCGACCAGGCGGGAACGCCCACGTACGCCGCAGACCTCGCCGGGGCCATACACCGCATGATCTCCTCGGGGGCATACCGGGGAAACGAAGGGACTTACCACTTTTCCAACGAAGGGGTATGCTCCTGGTACGACTTCGCTCACGAAATCGCGGTACTGGCAGGGCTCGACCCCGCACGGGTGATACCCTGCCACTCCGAAGAGTTCCCCTCCCCTGTCGAAAGGCCCCGCTATTCCGTGCTCGACAAAACCAAAATCAAAGAGACTTTCAACCTAACGATACCCTACTGGCGCGATGCGCTCGAGCGATGTCTCGAACGCCTGGGGGCGCAAACGGCCGGCACGGCAATTTAACTCTCCTTGCATATGACCTTCCAACGCAATTTACTCGTCACCGGCGGAGCCGGTTTTATCGGCAGCCATGTAGTACGGCTGCTGGTCAACAAATATCCCCAATACCGAATCGTCAACCTCGACAAACTGACCTATGCCGGGAACCTCGCAAACCTGGCGGACATCGAGAACGCGCCGAACTACACCTTCGTAAAGGCGGACATCTGCGACTTCGAGAAGATGCTGGAAATCTTCCGGACATACCGAATCGACGGGGTCATACACCTCGCAGCGGAAAGCCATGTCGACCGGTCGATCAAGGATCCTTTCACCTTCGCACGGACAAATGTAATGGGAACCCTCTCCCTGCTCCAGGCGGCAAAAGAGTTCTGGAACGGAGATTACCAGGGAAAGCGATTTTACCACATATCCACCGACGAAGTCTACGGGGCACTCGAGCTCACAAAACCCCACGGTGAACCCGACGGAAACGAATGCGGAGGCGGACCCTACGGCGAGGAGTTCTTCACCGAAACGACAAAATACGACCCGCACAGCCCGTATTCGGCCAGCAAAGCCTCTTCGGACCACTTCGTCAGGGCATTCCACGACACGTACGGAATGCCCACCCTCGTCACCAACTGCTCGAACAACTACGGGCCGTTCCAGTTTCCCGAAAAGCTGATCCCGCTGTTCATCAACAACATCCGGCACAACAAGCCACTGCCCGTATACGGTAAAGGTGAAAACGTACGCGACTGGCTGTATGTCGAGGACCACGCAAGGGCCATAGACCTCATTTTCCACGAAGGTAAAATTGCCGGTACATACAACATCGGAGGCTTCAACGAATGGAAGAACATCGACCTGATAAAGGTCGTCATCAAAACCGTCGACCGACTCCTGGGCAGGCCGGAAGGAACCAGCGAAAAACTGATTACCTACGTCACAGACAGGGCCGGACACGACCTGCGATACGCTATAGACTCCTCCAAACTCAAAAACGAACTCGGATGGGAACCGACACTCCAGTTTGAAGAAGGCATCGAAAAAACCGTCCGTTGGTACCTCGATAACCAAAAATGGATCGATAACGTTACATCCGGTGAGTATCAAAGGTATTATCAGAATATGTATCAAAATCGGTAACAGATGTCGTCTTTGAAAAAACAAGTAATTTCCGGTGCATTTTTTTACCGCAATTGGCAAGTATTCTGGAATTTTCGTTTCTGTATCAGTGTCGGCTATTCTTGCTCGATTATTGGTTCCGGCTGATTTTGGAACGGTAGCGGTTGCGTTAGTATTTGCCAATTTTTTACACTGGTAAGCGATTTCGGTCTTGCAGCTGCCATTATTCAAGATAAAACATTGAATGATATAAATTATGATGATATTTTCTCTTTTACGG
>ENA-UEYF01000646-UEYF01000646.1-human-gut-metagenome-genome-assembly--contig:-NODE-646-length-34966-cov-6.827137_pt1 | contig 34966 bp, 27 predicted proteins | sample MGYA00242902_ERZ507920 | MGnify/ENA primary metagenome ERZ507920 (study PRJEB26167, sample SAMN06115402) | human gut metagenome | host: Homo sapiens | place: China:Jiangxi | collected 2016-07-05...
GGGTGCCTTTTGTGCACGCCCACAGGAACAATGAAGAGATCTACGGTATTATTGCAGGGAAGGGCAAAGCCGTTATCGATGGGAAGGAGATCGCTCTGACCGCTGGCGACTGGCTGAAAGTTGCTCCGGCAGCAAAGCGTCAGTTCTCTGCTGCCGCAGATGAGGGCATTACCTATATTTGCATTCAGGTGAAGGAACACTCTCTGGGCGGCTTTACCGCTGAGGATGCCGTTATCTTCTGATAGAAAGAGCCGGAAACGTAAAAACCCCCTGTACATTTCTGTACAGGGGGTTTTATCGTGTTGGAATTATATCAGCTGGTATACCGTGCGGTCTCCAGCAGCTCCTCGGCCCGCTTGACCTGTTCCGCCGTAGGCGGGACAGCATCGGGCAGGGGATAAGGGATGCCGAGCTTCTGCCACTTGAAGAGGCCCAGCGTGTGGTAGGGCAGTACCTCCACCCGCTGCACCGTCTTGAGAGACGAGATGAACTCTGCGGTCTTCCGCAGGCCGTCTTCGTCGTCCGTCAGGCCGGGGACGAGAACATGGCGTATCCAGAGCGGTACGCCGAGGTCGGAAATGCGGCGCGCCATCGCAAGGATGTTCGCGTTGTCCTTTCCGGTGAGCCTGCGGTGCTTCTCCGGGTCGATCTCCTTCAAATCGAGGATGACGAGGCTGGTGGACTTCATCAGCCGGTCAAAATCGGCCAGATACGCTGCATCGTCGGGGCGGAAGGGCTGACCGGCGGTGTCCAGAGCCGTATGCACGCCCTTGGAGCGCGCCAGCTCGAAGAACGCCGTCAGGAACTCCATCTGGCGCAGCGGCTCGCCGCCGCTGACCGTGATGCCGCCCTTTTTGCCCCAGTAGTTGCGGTAGCGCCACACCCGCTGGAAGAGCTTGTCCACCGTCCATTCCTCGCCGCCTTCAGCCCATGTCTCCGGGTTATGGCAGTATTTGCACCGCAGGGCGCACCCCTGCAAAAAGACGACGAAGCGGACGCCGGGGCCGTCCACAGAACCGAAAGTCTCCAGCGAGTGGACGTATCCGATGGGGTTACAGAGCTGCATGGCAGGTACGGGAGATGACATCCATCTGCTGCTCGCGGGTCAGGTCGATGAACTTGACGGCGTAGCCGGAGACACGGATGGTGAAGTTTGCGTACTCCTCCTTCTCGGGGTGCTCCATAGCGTCGATGAGCTTCTCCTTGCCGAAGACGTTGACGTTCAGGTGGTGTGCGCCCTGGTCGAAGTAGCCGTCCATGACCTGCACCAGATTCTCAACGCGCTCGCCCTCGCTGTGGCCCAGAGCGTCGGGGTTGATGGTCTGGGTGTTGGAGATGCCGTCCAGAGCCCAGTGGTAGGGCAGCTTGGCCACGGAGTTCAGAGAGGCCAGCAGGCCGTTCTGCTCTGCGCCGTAGCTGGGGTTGGCACCGGGTGCGAACGGGGTGAATGCGGCACGGCCATCGGGCAGAGCGCCGGTGTACTTGCCGTAGACCACGTTGGAGGTGATGGTCAGGATGGAGGTGGTAGCCTCGGAGTTGCGGTAGGTGTGGCGCTTCTTGATCATCTCAAGGAAGGTGCGCAGCAGCCAGACACCGATCTCGTCGGCACGGTCATCGTCGTTGCCGTACTTCGGGAAGTCGCCCTCGATCTCGAAGCCGGTGGCAAGACCCATCTCGTCGCGCACGACCTTGACCTTGGCGTACTTGATGGCGCTCAGGGAGTCGATGACGTGGGAGAAGCCGGCGATGCCAGTGGCAAAGGTGCGGCGGACATCGGTGTCGATGAGGGCCATCTCAGCCTCTTCGTAGTAGTACTTGTCGTGCATATACTGGATGAGGTTCAGCACGTTGACGTACAGGCCGGCCAGCCAGTCCAGCATCTGGACGTACTTGGGCAGAACCTCGTCGTAGTTCAGGTACTCGCCGGTGATGGGGGCGTAGTTGGGGCCGCACTGCTCGTGGCTCTTCTCATCCACACCGCCGTTGATGGCGTAGAGCAGGCACTTTGCCAGGTTGGCACGTGCGCCGAAGAACTGCATCTCCTTGCCGGTCTGGGTAGCAGACACGCAGCAGCAGATGGAGTAATCGTCGCCCCAGACGGGCTTCATGACGTCGTCGTTCTCGTACTGGACGGAGCTGGTGTTGATGGACACCTTGGCGGCGTACTTCTTGAAGTTCTCAGGCAGAGCAGAGGAGTACAGAACGGTCAGGTTCGGCTCCGGTGCAGGGCCCATATTCTCGAGGGTATGCAGGAAGCGGTAGCAGTTCTTGGTGACCATGCTGCGGCCGTCCATGCCGATGCCGCCCACTTCCAGCGTTGCCCAGACGGGGTCGCCGGAGAACAGCTGGTTGTAGCTGGGGATGCGGGCGAACTTGACCATGCGGAACTTCATGACCATGTGGTCGATGAGCTCCTGAGCCTCGCTCTCGGTCAGGATGCCCTTGTCCAGATCGCGCTGGATATAAATATCGAGGAAGGTGGAGATGCGGCCCACGCTCATAGCGGCGCCGTTCTGAGTCTTGATGGCGGCCAGATAGCCGAAGTACAGCCACTGGCAGGCTTCCTTGGCGGTCTTAGCGGGCTGAGAGATGTCGCAGCCGTAAGCCTCGGCCATCTTCTTCATGCCCTTCAGAGCGCTGATCTGGCGTGCGATCTCCTCGCGCAGGCGGATGACGTCATCGGTCATGGTGCCGTCGCCGCAGTTGGCGAAGTCTTCCTGCTTGAACTTGATGAGGGCGTCGATGCCGTACAGTGCCACACGGCGGTAGTCGCCGACGATACGGCCACGGCCATAGGTGTCGGGCAGGCCGGTGATGATGTGGGTGTGGCGGGCGGTCTTCATCTCGGGGGTATAGGCATCGAACACAGCCTGATTGTGGGTGCGGGTGTAGTCGGTGAAGATCTTGTGCAGCTCTTCAGAGGGCTGGTAGCCGTAGGTAGTGCAGGCCTGCTCCGCCATCTTGATGCCGCCGTAGGGCATGAATGCACGCTTCAGGGGCTTGTCGGTCTGCAGGCCGACGATCTGCTCAAACTCTTTCAGGCTCTCGTCGATGTAGCCGGGGCCGTATGCGGTCAGACCGCTGACGACCTCGGTCTCCATATCCAGCACGCCGCCCTTGGCACGCTCGGCCTTCTGCAGCTTCTGCAGTGCGCCCCAGAGCTTATCGGTGGCCTCGGTGGGGCCAGCCAGGAAAGACTCGTCGCCGTCATAAGGGGTGTAGTTCTTCTGGATAAAGTCGCGGACGTTGACTTCCTCTTTCCAGATGCGGCCCTCAAAGCCTTCCCACTGTTCAAAATCGATCATTGGAACCTCCTTGCTCCGTTCCTGACGCTCCGACTAATCTGCTTTGCAATAATTAGTTAGAGCAGTCTAACTGTTCCGTCTTAAAAAAGCCGCCGATTGCGGTTTCTGAAAGACAGGGTGGTACAGGGCGCAGAGGTATTTGGATGGCAACCCCTGCGCTGTTTATGAGCCGCTGCAGACAGGCAATCGAGTCCGACTGCAACGGTCTGACAATATAATAACAGTGATTCTCAGAAAAAGCAAGAGGAAACCTGTGGATTTTCTACAAGAGATGGCGGTTTTTGTTATGAAAAATGCTCATGGAGGCCGCCGGAGAAAAATTTTTTGAAAATTTGAAAAACGGGCTTGACAGTCATGACAAACTATGGTATCCTGTTGTCACGGCGAGGTTAGTTAAATCTAACCAAAGCTCCTCCGATTCACTGCAAAGGGATGCCTGCAACTCTCTTTGAGGCGATTCGGTTCCTCCATTCCATTCTCCTATTTATTAAAAAGAGAAAGCGGCTTATGGTTTGCTCCGCTTTCCCTGCGCGCAGCGCGGGGCGCTCTGGTACGGCGCTCTGTGCAAAAAAGTACAAAATGCGGGACACACAGACTTGACCACCTGTGCGCCCCGCTTTTTGTTTTGCAAAGGGAGAGGCATAACGTCGGCAGAGCTGTCTCTTGACACCCCGGGTGAGTGTACTATAATAAGGTGTGTCGGAAAAACGAGAAAAGTTGTTTTTCTTCGGAACGATAAAATGGGAGGAAATGAATGAAAAAATTAGCGAGGGCCATCGTGAAGATGCGCAGGCTCATCCTCATCGCGGCGGTCCTGCTGCTCATCCCGGCGGCAGTGGGAGCCATCGCCACGCCCATCAACTACGACATCCTTTCTTACCTGCCTCAGGAGCTGGACTCCCGCGTGGGCCAGCTGCTGCTGGAAACAGACTTCCATCTGGCCTCCACCAACATGATAACCGTGGAGGGGATGCCCACCAACGAGCTGCTGGCCATGAAGACCGAGATCGACGAGGTGCCGGACGTGCTGAACACCTTCTGGCTCAGCGATGTGCTGGACCCGGCAGTGCCGACAGAGATGCTTCCGGCGGATGTCCAGCAGTTTATGTTCGGCAAGAACGACTCCACCATCCTCATCGTCCAGCTGGGCGGTTCCAGCGTCAGCGAGGAGACGATGCAGGCCGTGGCCCAAATCAAGAAGATACTCCGGAAGAACTGCTTCTTCGGCGGCATCAGCGTCATCCTGAGCGACACCAAAGAGCTGGTCATGGGCGAGATGCCCTGGTATGTGCTCTGCGCCGTGGGCGGCTGTCTGCTGGTGCTGTTCCTCTCGCTGGAAAGCTGGCTCACGCCGTTTTTGTTCATGCTGGGGCTGCTCTTCCCGCTGGTCTATAACTTTGGCACGAATATTTTCCTCGGTCAGGTCTGCTTTATCACCGTGTCGCTGGCGGCTGTTCTGCAACTGGGCGTGACGATGGATTTCTCCATCTTCCTGCTCCACCGCTACGACGAGGAAAAGAAGCTCTGTGCCTCCAACGAAGAGGCCATGGAGAACGCCATCTGTAAGACCATGAGCTCCATCACGGCGTCCAGTCTGACGACCATTGCGGGCTTTTTGGCCCTCTGCGCCATGCAGCTGACGCTGGGCGCAGACCTCGGCATCGTCATGGCAAAGGGCGTGGCGCTGGGCGTCATCTGCACCATCGTCATCCTGCCCTCGCTCATTCTCTTCTTCGATCAGTGGGTGGAAAGATACCGCCACCGCACCTTTATTCCCAAGCTCACCCGCCTGAGCCATTTTGTCTCCAAGCACCCGATGCCCGTGGTGGTGGTGTTCGTCCTGCTGATGATCCCCTTCGGGCTGGCCCAGAGCAAGACCGATATTTACTACAACATTTTTGCCGCTCTTCCGCAGGATATGCCCGGCATCGTGGGTACGAACAAGCTGGGCGAAGACTTCGGCATGATGACCAGCCACTTCATCCTCGTCCGGGAGGAGCTGACTGCCTCTCAGGTGTCCGCCCTCTGCGATGAGATCAAGGAGGTGGACGGCATCACCCAGGTGGTGAGCCTCGACTCCATCACCGGCCCGGGCTTTGAGACGGAACTTCTGCCCGACGAGCTGCTGAACATCGTCCGGAACGGCGGTTACAAGCTCATCCTCGCCAATGGCCGTTATAAGTCGGGCAGCGACGCGCTGAACGCGCAGGTGGACGAGCTGGTCCGCCTCGTCAAGGAGGCAGACCCCGAGGGCCTCGTCACCGGCGAGGGTGCCATGATGAAAGACCTTGTGGAGATCGCCGACGAGGACTTCAAAAATGTCAACATCTGGTCCATCGCGGCGGTGCTGGTCATTATCGCGCTGTCCTTCCGCAGCCTGTCGGTGCCGATTCTGCTGGTGGCCAGCATCGAAGCGGCCATCGCCATCAACATGGGCATCCCGTACTTTATCGACGACTCGCTGCCCTTCATCGCCAGCATCGTCATCGGCACCATCCAGCTGGGCGCGACGGTGGACTACTCCATCCTCATGACCACCCGCTACCGCGAAGAGCGGCTGGCCCTCCGCTCGCCCAAGGCGGCGGCACAGCAGGCCCTCGAGCACTGCAGCCAGAGCATCCTGACAAGCGGCCTGACCTTCTTTGCGGCCACCTTCGGCGTCGCGGCCATCAGCAAGGTGGAGCTGCTGGAAAGCATCTGTAGGCTCATCTCCCGGGGTGCGCTCATCAGTATGGTGGTCATCCTGCTGGTGCTGCCCGCCGGCCTGATGCTGCTGGACGGCCTCATCTGCCGCACCACCTACCACTGGCTCAACGCCCCCAACGCTGCAAAGGAGTGAATGCTATGAGAAAAACTCGGAATTTTCTGCGCCGCGCTGGCTCTGCGGCGCTTGCCCTGACCCTGACGGTCAGCCTCTGTCAGCCCGCCTTTGCGGCGACCAAGGCCCCCTTCTCGAAGGATGAGACGGTGTATGCCGTCATGGCAGCGGACGGCTCTGTCACCAAGACCACCGTCAGCGAGCATCTTTACAATGCCGATGGCCTCGCCGGTGTGGAGGACAGGTCCACCCTGAAAAATATCGTGAACACCGAGAGCTTTGCCGAGTACACCCGGAACGGCGATACGCTGGTCTGGAACACCGACGACACCGATGTTTACTACAAGGGCGAGACGGACCGTCAGCTGCCCATCTCTGCCAAAGTGACCTACACGCTGGACGGCAGGACCGCCCCGCTCAGCGAGCTTCTGGGCCAGAGCGGCCACCTCGTGCTCACCATCGACCTGACCAACCATGAGACCGGCAAGGTGACCGTGAACGGCAAAGAGCGCACCATCGTCACCCCGCTGGTCACGGCGGTGGGCGTCGTGCTGGGCGATGACGCCAGCAGCGTCAACGCTGTGAACGGCCTGCTGGAAAGTGCGGCCAAGAGCAGCGTGGCGGCCTTCGTCACCCTGCCGGGCGTGAAGGAGTCCCTCGACGGCCTGCTTCCCGAGCAGGTGAACGGCGTGGCCGAGTACTTACAGGACAGCGTGACCGTGGAGGCCGACGTGGAGTCGCTGACGGCGCCTCAGATCCTGCTGGCCTGCGCGGCGAGCGCCGAGGCACTGGGGCAGGGGGATGAAGTCTTCGACCTCGACAGCCTCAACGATTTGACCGACGGCATCGCGGCGCTGAATGATGCCATGAACCAGCTGCTGGACGGTGCGTCGCAGCTGAAAGCAGGCGCGGCACAGCTTGCCGCCGGTTCGCTGGCTCTGCTGGATGGGGCCAACCAGCTGGACAGCGGCCTCGGCCAGCTGACGGAAGGGCTGGACACCCTGACGTCCAACAACGCTGCCCTGACTTCCGGCGCACAGCAGGTGGCCGACGGCGTGCTGGACTCCGCCAGCCAGACCCTCATGGAGAACGGCCTCATCGACACCCCCATGACCTGGGATACCTATGAAGCCGTCATTGACGACATCCTCTCGCTGGGCGACAAGACGCTGGCGGCAGGCCGCAAAAAGATGGTGCGCACCATCTGGGAGCAGGCTCCCCAGTTCAAGGCCAGCCAGCTGGACATCGCGCTCTACCTCGCGGCCACCAGGACCGGCCACGACCTTGAGGCCGCCCTGCACCTGATGCAGAGCTTCTCGCCCGATTTCATCATGGGCTGGCTGAAAAAGCTCACCGACAGCGACGCCCAGCAGAAGATCCACGACGAGCTGGTCTATCAGACCGCCAACAGCGAGGATATGGCCAGCGTCCGCGCCCTGAAAGAGAATCTGGGCCAGATCCGGCTCTTCGTGTCCAGCGTCGGCCAGTACGCCGCCGGCGTGGCTGCGGCCGCTGACGGCGCACACGCCGCCAAGGCCGGAAGCGCTCAGCTGGCCGGCGGCGCATCCGCCCTGTATGACGGCGTGCTCCAGCTCCAGAACGGCACCGACCAGCTCAGCGGCGGCCTCGTGCAGTTCAATGAGGAGGGCATTTCTCAGCTCACCGGTGCGCTGGACGCCGACCAGCTCCACGCCCTGCAGACTGTGGTGGAAGAGATGACCGGCCGCCTCGCCGACTACACCAGCTTTGCCGGTGTACCCGAGGGTGCGTCCAGCCGGGTGAAGTTCCTCTACAAGACCGCCGAGACGCCCGCCGAAACGGCTCCGGTGGAGACGGCGGCAGACAACGCTTCGGAGGGCAATTTCTTCGTCCGCCTGTGGCACCGCCTGCTGGCCCTGTTCGGGCTTTGAACCGGCAAGATCATGTCCCTGCCCCCGGCCCGGAGCCAAGAACGCTCCCGGCCGGGGGCTTTGTTTGTGCAGAATTTTTGAATTTTGGACCCTTGATTTGTGGCAGTTTACAAAAATCGAACGTCCTCTTGACAAATATATAGGGGGGGGGTAAAATGAGCTCAAGCCGGCCCTTAGCCATAGCAGGGCATGGCGAACAAAGGCTTATTATATGGAGGATGCAAACAAATGAAGATGCTGAAAAAACTGCTGGCCGTTGTGCTGACCGGAGCAATGGCCCTGACCCTTTTCACGGCCTGCGGCAGCAACGCTGTGAGGGACAAGGACATTGCAGATGCCCTGAATAACATCGTTAAGCTTAATAATTCAGAAGTTACCTTTACGCCCCGGGCGCAAGAGCGGGAGATGGCCCAAAAACTTGCTGCACTGCTCGAGAGTAGGACGGCGACTGCTACCGTAGCAGATGGAGGAGAAAGTTCCGACAAAGAGTTCGAAGAAGCATTTAAGAATATCCTTGGATGCAATCAGGGCGGCGTAAATGAAAACAACTTTGTCTGGGTTCAAAATGCTCTGACTGATAAGCTTGGAGCCGAGGGACAGGCTTTTCAGGTCATGGAGAGTTTAACTGACAAGGGTACGGCATACAACTTTTCGAGCCTGGGCAGCAAGGAGCCCGCAGACACCCGCTACATGGGCACTGCGCTTTGCAAGATACCCGATCAGAAAGACAATCTGGTAACAGTGCGCGTTATCGTGGTCACCGCAAAGGCTGAGGACGAATAATAAGCGCCGCAGCGCCCCGGAAAGCATGATTTTTTTCCATAAAAAATGACAGCAGGCCCTGGAGCATATCGCTCCGGGGCCTGCTGTTTTTCAGGTTTGGGTCATGGGCGGGGGCAGCTTCTTCGTCCGCCTGCTCGGCCAGCAGGGTGTTCTTGATGCCAGAAAACGATGACATATCTTTTTCCTCTTTTATTTTACACGAACCAGCGACCCGACCACTTCGCAATGTGCGCTGTGGGGGAACATATCCACCGGCGTGAAGCCCTCGGCGCGGTAGCCTTTCTGGGTCAGGAGCGCGAGGTCGCGGGCCATCGTCTCGGGGTTGCAGCTGACGTAGACCACCCGCTTCGGGGCCATGCGGGCCACGCTCTCGATGAAGGCGGGCGTCGAACCCTCCCGGGGCGGGTCCATGAAGACGACGTCGGCCTTCTGGCCCGCGTCGGCGGCTTCCCGTATCCATGCGGTGGCGTCAGCGGCAAAGAAGCGGGCATTCTTCACGCCGTTGTGCTTTGCGTTGCCGATGGCGTCCCGGACGGCGTCCCGGTTCACTTCCACGCCCACCACCTGCCGGGCCTTATCGGAGGCCGTCAGGCCGATGGTGCCGATGCCGCAGTAGGCGTCGAGGACGACTTCTTTGCCGGTAAGGTGGGCGGCATCGACGGCCAGCCCATAGAGCACGGCAGTCTGAACGGGGTTCACCTGATAGAAGCTGCGGGGGCTGAGGGCGTAGGTCTTGCCGCAGAGGGTGTCGAGGATGAAGCCCTTGCCGTAGAGGACTTTTTCGTCCTCGCCCAGAACGACGCTGGTGCGGCGGGGATTGTAGTTCTGTACGACGGTGGTGACGGGGACGCCCCGCTTTTCGGCCTCGGCCAGCAGGGCTTTCACGAAGTTCTTCGCGCCGGGCAGCACGGGCTGGGCCGTGACCAGCACCACCATCACCTGACCGGTGGCGACGCCCCGGCGGAGCAGGCAGTGGCGGAGCAGGCCGGTGCCTTTGTCCTCGTGGAAGGGCTGGTAGCGGCAGGCGTTGGCGGCGGCGCGGACGGCCAGCATCACCTTGTCCAGTACCTCGTCCTGCAAAAGGCAGCTCTCCACCGGCAGCACCTTGTGGGTGCGGGCCGCGTAGATGCCGGAGGTGAGTTTTCCACCGGCGGCGGGGGCAAAGGTGGAAATGACCTTGTTGCGGTAGTGGTAGGGCGTTTCCATCCCCCGGATGGGGGCGACAGGGCCGTATTTGCCCAGCAGGGCGCGGACGTCGGCCTCTTTCTTTTTGAGCTGTGCGGCGTATTCGGTGGCCAGCATCGGGCAGCCGCCGCAGTTTTTGGCGCGAAGTTTGCAATCCATACCTATATCCTCCGAATGCTTGACAAAGCAGTAAAAAATCACTATACTACAAATAGAAAAGGCACTGCGACAAGCGGTTGACCCTTTTAGTGACTAAGGTTTATCAAGAAAACCGTCACCGGCCAGGGTGGCGGTTTTCGCTTTTCACTCTGATGGTAAAGACCAGTCCGAAAACATGGAATGTCAAAGTAATTGGCATATCTCTCACCTCCTTTCGGAAGTGGAGCCAACCGCCTGCCGTATGTGCAGCGCCTTTTCATCTGCTATCTTATCATAATATTTAACAGAATGCAACGCGAAAGCTCCCGTAATAGGGAGCTTTTTGTGTTATAAAGGCGGATGCTCAGCCATAGGGGTCATACAGGTCATATTCTTCCGCTTCTGCGTGCTTTTCGTTCAGCACGGCGATGGCCTGTTCCAGCTCGCTCTGGGAACAGCCGCTCTCGCTCACCAGCGCCCGCACGGCCTGTGCGAGGTCGCCGCCAAAGACGGTGTCCAGCCGCTGGCGCATGGTGTAGACGCCGTAGGCCCGGCGGGTGACGGTGGGGGCGTAGAGGTTGTGGTTCTGCTCTTTGGTGCAGGTGACCCAGCCCTTCTCTTCCAGCCGGTATAAAAAGTTCAGCACGGTGGCGGCGGCCCAGCCTTTTTCGGCCAGACGCGCACCGATGTCCCGCCGCGACACGGGCGGTTTGCAGTCCCACAGGGCCAGAAGCACCTGTTCCTCCGCCGCCGAAAGGGCTTTCAGCCTGTCCGGAATGCCATACATGGGGGCCATCTCTCCTTTTTGAGTGAAAAACTTGATTTTACATTTGTCTCAGATGCTGCCATTATAGCAAAGATCAGGAGAAAGGACAAGAGCGGAAAACCCAGCAGTCATGCGGCTCTTCACTATATATTTTACAAATGTCTCTGAAAATGTCCTCTGCACAGGGACATTTGTGCGCTTCGTGCGCCCGCCCGGGCTTTGACGGCTCAACTTTGTGCAAAGATGCTCTTGTTTTGCACCCCTCAAAACCATTATACTACGGACAAATCCAGAGCACAACGCCCGAACGGGCCGTCAGATAGAGGAAAAGGAGAGAACACGTCATGGCACGAGTTTATAATTTCAGCGCAGGTCCCAGCATGCTGCCCGAAAAGGTGCTCAAGCAGGCTCAGGCAGAGCTGCTCGAATACGGCGACAGCGGCCAGAGCGTGATGGAGATGAGCCACCGCAGCAAGTGGTTCGACGCCATCATCACCGACACCGAAGCCACTCTGCGCCGGGTGATGAACATTCCCGATCATTATAAGGTCGGCTTTTTCCAGGGCGGCGCGACCCAGCAGTTCGCCATGGTGCCGCTGAACTTCATGACCACCGGCAAGGCCGACTACATCGTCACCGGCAACTTCTCCAATCTGGCCGCAAAGGAAGCCGCAAAGTTCGGCGAGGCCAGGATCGTCGCGTCCAGCAAGGACAAGAACTTCACCTACATCCCGGACGTGAACGCCATCGACTACGACAAGGATGCAAGCTACATCCACATTTGCCAGAACAACACCATCTTCGGCACCCAGTATGTGGAGGTGCCTCAGGTGGAGGGTGTGCCGCTGGTGGCAGATATGAGCTCCATGATCCTCTCCAAGCCCGTGGACGTCACCAAGTACGGCTGCATCTATTTCGGCGTCCAGAAGAATGTCGCCCCCGCCGGTATGGCCATCGCCATCGTCCGGGACGACCTGCTGGGCCATGCCGCCGACAATGTGCCTACCATGATGAACTACACCACCCTGCTGGCCAAGGACAGCATGTACAATACGCCGCCCTGCTGGTGCATCTACATGACCGGTCTGGTGCTCAAGTATCTGGAAAACGACATCGGCGGTCTTGCCAATATGCAGAAGATCAACGAAGCCAAGGCCAAGGTCCTGTACGACTACCTCGATGGTCAGGACTTCTTCAACAATCCCGTGGAGCACCGCTATCGCAGCACCATGAACGTCACCTTCACCAGCCCTGACCCCGACCTCGACAAGAAGTTCTGCGCCGAGGCCGCAGACGCCGGTTTCGTCAACCTGAAGGGCCACCGCCTCGTGGGCGGTATGCGCGCCTCCATCTACAACGCAATGCCAGCCGAGGGCATCGACAAGCTGGTAGACTTCATGGAGAAGTTCCGCAAAGAGAATGCATGAGTTTTTGTGTATAGGAGATAGGAAAGTATGTTCACCATCAAAACCCTGAACGCCATCAGCCCGGTGGGTCTGGCAAAGCTGAACAAAAACCTGTTCGACGTCTCGGTGGACGCCGACGCCCCCGACGGCATCCTTGTCCGCAGCGCCGATCTGCTGAACACCACCTTCGAGGACAACCTGCTGGCCATTGCCCGCGCCGGTGCCGGTGTCAACAATATTCCTCTCGACCGGTGCAGTGAGCAGGGCATCGTGGTGTTCAACACGCCCGGTGCCAACGCCAACGCTGTGGCGGAACTGGTCATCGGTATGCTCATCGCGGGCAGCCGCAATGTGGCGGCTGCCGCCCAGTGGACTCAGGGTCTTGCCGGCGACCCCGCCATGGCAAAGAGCGTGGAGAAGGGCAAAAAGCAGTTCGTGGGCAACGAGATCAAGGGCAAGACCCTCGGCGTCATCGGCCTGGGCGCCATCGGTTCCCGCGTTGCCAACTGCGCCATCGAGCTGGGCATGGAAGTCTACGGCTATGACCCCTATATCTCCATTGATGCTGCGTGGAACCTGAGCAGTCAGGTCCATCACTGCGTCAACCTGAATGATATGCTGCCCCTCTGCGACTACATCACCATCCATGTGCCGTATCTGCCCACCACCAGGGACACCATCAATGCCCAGACGCTGGCCCTCTGCAAGGACGGTGTCAGGCTGCTGAACTACGCCCGCGGTGAGCTGGTGAACACCGACGCCCTGCTGGAAGCCCTTGACACCGGCAAAGTGTCCGGCTATATGACCGACTTCCCCACGGAAGCTCTGCTGGGCCGTCCGGGCGTCATCTGCACGCCTCATCTGGGCGCTTCCACCCCGGAGGCCGAGGACAACTGCGCGGTCATGGCCGCCCAGGAGCTCAGCGACTACCTCAAGAACGGCAACATCACCCACTCGGTGAACATGCCCGAGGTGCATCAGCCCCGCGCCGGCGGCAAGCGCATCTGCATCATCCACAAGAACGAGCCGGGCATGATCAGCCAGATCACCGCCCTGACCACGGAGGCGGGCCTGAACATCGAGAACATGGTGAACAAGAGCAAGAAGAACATGGCCTACACCATGCTGGACGCCACCGGTGCGGTGAATGATGCACTGGCCGCAAAGCTCTCGGCCATCCCCGCCGTCGTCCGGGTGCGCATCCTGTGATGCTGCGATAAAATTTTCTGAGGCCGCTGCCCTGCCGGGGCGGCGGCCTTTTTGCGAGCGGATACGCTTGAATCCCGTCATTGACCACAGCAGGGATTTGCGGTAAAATTATATCAGCCGGAGTGTCAGCCTGTGCGGCCCGCCCGGCTGAAGATGATGAATACAGGAGGTTTGTCCATATGAAGGCCAAAAGATTGCTTTCGCTGCTTCTCACAGCAGCCCTCATGCTGAGCATGATGACCCCGGTGCTGGCCGCCTCGGCAGAGACCGAATCGCCCCGCGCCTCTCAGACCCGGCTGGAAGAGACGAATGAAGTCGTCTCCATCCGTCTGCAGGCTACCGGCAAGCTGGTCTATGGCTCCCCGTTCGAGCTGTCGGTAGTCACCCGCCCGGCGGACGCGCAGTATATCGGCGTGGTGCTGGGCATCAAGGGCGAAGCCAAGGGCTACGTCACCCTCGTGCTCTCCGATAAGCTCCGCACCCTGCTCAAGATGATACCCCTGCCCCGCAAGATGTCCAAGACCCCTGATCAGGTAGAAGAGTTCAATGTCTACGCCTATGTCAAACAGCTCATCGACGGCAACGACGTCAGTGTGCTGCTGGGCGTGGCCGATGAGGTCGTCAAGGTGATGGATACCCTGAAATTCTATATCCCCACCCTGAAAGATATGTCCATGGGCCTGAAGCTCTCCCTCGAGCTCATCCGCCGCTACCTTCCCGAGGGCGCGTTCAGCCGCATCTATCTGGATGAGCAGCCCGTGGATTCGGGCCGCTATGTTGCGGGTGCTGTGGCGCTGGAATCCGGCGATCTGAACACCGCCGGTGTGGCCATGTTCAAGATAAAGCCCAAGACCGAGGGCGTCCGCCTCTACTGGGCCGAAGACCTGCCCGCCGGGATGACGCTGGCCGAGGCTGAGGCACACAATGTCGGCGCTCTGCTGGAGTCGGACGGCGTGGTGGTCGATAATGCCAAGGTCACCTGTACTTATAAAAAGAAGGGCCTGTTCAGCAGCAAGTCCACGGAGTTCCCGACGCAGCCGGGCATCTACACCCAGACGGCAACAGTCTCCGGCAACTATTCCTGCGAGAAGATCACACGGACCATCGTTATCAATTAACATCAAAAGAAAAACCTCCTGTGCATCAGCACGGGAGGTTTTTTCTGTCTTATTTACATCCGGAACCGCCAGCCCCAGCCGCCACAGCAGCAGTTGCAGAGCAGATTGAGCAAAATCATGCTCCAGCACCAGCGCATCAGCCCGCCGGGCTGGGCGTAGGTGGTCTGGGTGCGGTAGGTCTGGCCGGGATTCTGCATCCGGCGCAGGTGCATCTGGTACTCGGTGTTATTGGGGTCCAGCTGAACGGCGCGGCGGGCGTCCTGCAGCGCGTCGATGCTGTTGCCGAGGCCCTGATTGGCCAGCGAGGAGAGGTAGTACCACCGTGCCGAGCGGCTGTTCATGCCGTCCAGCACCCGGCGGGCCTCAGCGTAGCGGCCATTGGCTACAAAGTTGCGGGCTGCCTGCATCTCGGGGCTGTCAGAGCCGGAGTAGCTGGCTCCGCTCTGCTGCTGGTAGCCGCCAAAACCGAATCCGAAACCAAACGGGTCGAACCCGAAGCCGAAATCGCCCTGCTGCCAGCCGTTCTGGCTGTAGCCCTGGTCGTATCCCTGCTGGTAGCCGCCCTGATAATAACCCTGCTGGCCGTAGCCGTAACCGCCGCCGGGCTGTCCGCCCATCTGGGGGCCGGTGTCGCCCTTGGTGATGGCGTCGTAAGCTGCCTGCACCTCTTTGAAGTGCTCTTCGGCGGTGGGGTCGTTGGGGTTTAGGTCGGGGTGCCAGCGCTTGCACTTGGCACGGTAGGCTTTCTTTATCTCGTCGTCGGTTGCGCCGCGCTGGATGCCCAGCACCTCATAGGGATCTCTCATGGGTCTACTTCCTCACGTCTCTCAGGCCATGCGCGGCCTTTTCGTTCCATACAATATTACAGTCTACAGGACAGTGCCTGCAAAATCAAGACAAAATCCGCCTTTTGGGCGGAATTGGTTACTTTTTCTGAGCTTCTTTGGCCTGTTTGCAGTTGTATTTGAGCCACACGCCGGAATACAGGATGTTCCGCAGAAGGTCCGCGTCCTCTACGCAGGGCAGACGCTCGAAGCTTCTGGCGCACCGGGCCAACAGCAGCTCAAAAATTTCCCGCATCTCTTCCTCGTAGCCGGGCTGACAGCTGAGGGTGCGCAGCGGATTGTATGCGCCCTTTTTCTCGTCCCGTGCCAGGTCATCGTAGGCGTCCAGCAGGTAGATGAATTTGCCCAGATGGAAGCCGATGCTCCGCAGCTCCGGCGACCAGTGGTCCTGCTTGTAGTCGAACAGCTCGGCCATCAATTCGCCGAAGCAGCCCGACACAGCATCGAGGTCTTCGCTGCCCTCGGCTTCCAGCTGAGCCAGCCGGTCGAGGCAGGTGCGGATGGCATTGCACTGTCGAGGCCAGCGCTGTGCGGCGGTCTGAGCAGGGGAGTCCAGCAGCTTTTCGAAGCCGAGGCCCAGCAGGCTGTGGTCGTCGTTCCATTTATCGGCGGCGTTGTAGTAGTGGAGAGCCACGCTCATATCGGCGCAGTAGTCGGTGGGGCCGCTGTGCCGCCAATTTATCTTCCGGATGGGGTGGATGGGGCAGTGGCCGCTGCCGGTGACGCACTCGCTCTCACCCTCGTAGAGGCTGGAAAGCAGCAGATCCAGAAACGTCAGATCGTAACTCAGCGTCAGACGGCCCCGCAGGCCGTGGAGCGCACCGATGCGGCGGCAGAGGCCGCAGTAGGCCGTGCGGTAGCGGGCCTTGGCCTCGTCGTCCAGCGCGGCCTGATTCGGGATGACATATCCAAACATACGTTAGCTCTTCTTGATGAATTGGGTGCCGCAGCGGGGGCAGGAGATCTGGATGCGGCCCCGGCCCCGGGGAACGCGCAGCTTCTGGCGGCACTGGGGGCAGCGGTAATAGTGGTAGAGTTTGCGGTTGTCCCACTGGTCCTTCAGACCGCTGAACTTATTGCGGATGCGGTCCTTCACGGCGTAGTATTTATAATTTTCTTCGGTGCGCTTGGAGATGTTGCGGCTGAACATCCGGTAGTAGCAGAAACCCAGCAGCACCACGCCGACGTACAGCAGCAGCGGCAGACGGGTGAGGATATAGACCAGGATCAGCACGAGAGAGGCGATGTTCAAAAACTGGTTCAGACCATCGGTGCCGTAGCGGCCTATCATGAACTGGCGTATCTTTTCTTTCATAAACGTCCTTCCTCATAAAAGAGGGGCGGGTGCGCCGCCCTTCTGTGTTTTTCTGCTTTCAGGATACCATGCAACCATGAGAAAATTTTGAACAGAGTGCAAACCTATCGTAAAGAGACGGCACTTAAGTGCCGCTCACTCTTCCCGGCAGCGGATGGTGAGGGAAACTTCGGTGTCCAGGGCACCCTCCATCCGGCAGTGGAGCCTGGCCGGGCCGGCCTCGCCGGTGGTGGCGAGATAGGTGCCTGCCATGCCGCCCCGCAGAGGGACGACGCTGGGGCCGAGGATGCGCAGCGGCCCCTCCACGCTCAGCTGAACGGCCTCACCACAGTAGGGCAGGAGGTTGCCGTTCTGGTCGATGGCCCGCAGGCTCACGGCGGCACAGTCCCAGGTGGGGCCGTCGGTCAGGATGGGATTGTGGACGGTGCATTCCAGCCGGACGCTCTGCACCGGCTCCTTCACGACGGTGCGGACGGCCCGGCCATGCCACACGGCCTCGAAGCGGTAGACGGCGGTGGGGCTGCCCAGCACGCCGATATATTTGTAGTAAAGCTGCACCAGCTCGTTCCAGCTCAGGCGCAGCGAGTACATCCGCGCCCGGGACAGGGGCGAAAGCTCCATGGCGTCCCGGCGCATCTCGTTGAGGATGGCAGCCACCTGCGGCGCGGCAGTGCGGTCGATGCCCTCGTATTTTTCAAGAAGCAGGCCCACGAAATCGTGGATCTCGATGGGCGGGTGGGGCAGAGCCGCAAAGCGGCCCCGGCGGTCGGGGGTGAACTCGGCTACGAAGTCGTTGTCCCGGTAGAGCCGCAGGCTTTCGGCGTTGGTGAACGCCCAGCACGCCCCCGCAAAACCGCCCGGATGGTCGCCCAGCGCCATGCTGGATGAAATTTCGAGCACGATGTCGGAAGGGGAGCGGGGCGTCTTCTGGCTGGCGTAGACGGCGGCAGAAAGCTTCGGGCTGCGGAACATATCCATCACACCCTGATAGCTGATGCGGTCGCCGCTGCCGAATTCCCGGTGGGTGTTGTAGTCGGTCATGCACCAGCCGAAGCTGCCCGCCACGCCCTGCTGAGCGATGGTGTCGTTGAGGACGGCGGCGTAGCGCAGGGCCTGCGCCAGGCGGTGGGGCTCGTCGTCGAAGGACTTGGCCGGGAACTGGGCGCCCTCGAACTCGCTGATGAGATAGCCTTTCCGGGTGTCGGGGGTGACGGCGGTGCGGGCCTCGCACCCGACGCCGCGCCCGTGGTAGGAGTAGTCGGCATAGGCGTAAACATCTTCCAGAAGCTGGCTGCGGCGGGTGCTGCGGGTACCGGCCGTGGGGCGGGTGGGGTCGAGGCGGCGCACCGTCTCGTTGGTGCGCTTATAAAAGCTCTCGTCGTCGGCGCTGCCGCTGACCCGCACGCCCCACAAAAAGATGCTGGGGTGGCTGCGGCACTGGCAGACCATCTCGCGGCAGTTCTGCAGAGCCTGCGCTTTCCAGATGTCGTCGCCGACGTGCTGCCAGCCGGGCATCTCCACAAAGACCAAAAGGCCCAGCTCGTCGCAAGCATCGAGGAAGGCGGGGCTGGGGGGCGCGGTGAGGCGCACGGCGTTGCAGCCCAGCTGCTTTTTCAGGAGCTGAGCGTCCAGCCGCTGGATGCTGTCGGGCATGGCATAGCCCTGATAGGCATAGCTCTGGCGGCGGTTGAGGCCCCGCAGCTCCACCCGCTGGCCGTTGAGGTAGAGCCCGCCTGCCACGAACTGCAGGGTGCGGAAGCCGAACCGGCAGCTTTTCTCGTCCAGCACCCGGTCGGGCAGGCCGCCGGTGCCGGGACGGATGAGCCGGACGGTCAGGGTGTAGAGGGTGGGATGCTCGATGCTCCACGGATGGACGCTGTTCAGTGCGCCGGTGATGGGCAGCGACAGCTCGCCGGTGTAGAACGCCCGGCTGCCCGAGGGGCTGCGGATCTCGGCCTGTAACGTGCAGCCGACGGTCTCGCCCACGGTGGCCGTGTAGATGCGGAAATCGCCCTCGGCCTTCGTCTCGATGAAGATGTCCCGCAGGTAGGCGGGCTCTTTCACGTCGAGGCAGACGGCGCGGCAGATGCCGCCGTAGGTCAGAAAGTCCATCTGCCCGCCGAAGGGCGGGATGTTCAGATCTTCGCGGCTGTCGCAGCGGACAGCCACCACGTTCTTCTGGCCCGGATGGAGAGCACTGGTCAGATCGACGGTAAATGCGGTGTAGCCGCAGCTGTGGTGGAACACCCGCCGCCCGTTGCAGAACACCGTGGCGTCATGGGCCACGGCTCCGAAGGTGAGCAGGACGGTGCGGCCCTCCCATTCTTTGGGCGCAAAAAACTCCCGCCGGTAGCCCGAAAGCTTCTGGTAGTCGTTCTCGTTGCAGTAATTGTAGGGCAGGGCCTTGACTGTGTGGGGCAGGCGCACCGGCTCAAGGGTCAGCTCCGGGCATTCCGGCCGCACGATGGCGGGGTCAAAGACCGGGGTGAAGAGCCAGCCGTCGTTCCAATCGTAGTGTTCCATGGCAAATGTTCTCCGTGGCAAAATACTTTAGTTCCTATGCTACCACAAAGTTATGAACGAAAAAAGAATCCGCGCCGGATTTTATCGGTTTCTGAATAAAATTTCAGATAGAAGGGCCGCGTTCCCGCCGGGAACGCGGCCCTTCTTTGAAAAAGCTCAGCGGATAAAGTTGGTCATGGGTCTGCGGGGATTCTCCGGGTGCTGGATGCCTGCGGCTTTGCCGGCCTCGATGCACCGGAGCAGCCAGGCCATGTTGCGGCCCAGCTCCTGCATGACGGCGCAGCCCTCGGCGTCCTGCAGCACCTGCTCGGGGTTCGAGCCGTGGACCATGGGCCAGTAGGAGCCGCTCACCAGCGGCATATGGAAGAACTCGGGGTACTTCACCAGCTGGTCGAGGGTGGATGTGGTGCCGGCGCGGCGGGCCGAGCAGCAGATGGCGGCGGGCTTGTAGGCCAGATACCTGCCGCCCGCGTAGGCGAGACGGTCCATGAAGCTGGTCATGTTGCCGGAGGCGGAAGCGTAATGCACCGGCGTGCCGAAGACGAAGGCGTCGGCAGTCTTGGCTTTCTCGATGGCCTCGTTGACCACGCCGCCGAAGACGCAGCCCTTGCCGGCGGCACAGCCGCCGCAGCCGATGCAGCCGCCCACGGGCTTTGTGCCGACGTTCAGGATCTCCGTCTCGACGCCGGCGGCGTTCAGCTCCCCGGCGATGAGGCTCAGTGCGGTATAGGTGCAGCCCTTCTCGTGGGGGCTGCCGTTGATGAGCAGGACTTTCATGATAAATACTCTCCTTTTGTACGCCCGAAAAAGCGGCGTTCTGGTATGATTTTAGCACATTCATGACCGTAACGCAACGAATCATGACGCTGCCCTTGACAAAGACCGGCGGTATGACGATAATATGAAGTTACGATAACAGGAAAGACCCGAAGGAGGCCAAAACCATGCGAGTCATTGCAGGAGAAGCCCGCGGCAGACGGCTGGAAGCGCTGCCCGGCACGGATATTACCCGCCCCACCCTCGACCAGGTGAAGGAGGCGATGTTCAGCATCGTCCAGTTCGACCTGCCCGGAGCCCGTGTGCTGGACCTGTACGCAGGCAGCGGCCAGCTGGGCATTGAGGCGCTGAGCCGGGGCGCTGCCCGCTGCGTGTTCCTGGACGAGAACCGCGAGGCCGTGAACATCGTCATGAAGAACTGCAAGAACTGCGGCGTATTCGACCGCAGCCGCGTCAACATCGGCGAAGCGGCCCGCTTCCTCTCGGCCTGCCGGGAGCAGTTCGATCTGGTGCTGCTGGACCCGCCCTTCCACAACGGCACGCTGGAAAATATCCTCCCCATCGTGGACAAGTGCGTCGCCCCCGGCGGCATCGTCATCTGCGAGAGCGAGACGAAACTCGTCCTCCCCGCCGAAGTGGGCGGCTTACAGCTGAAGAAGCAGTATAAGTACGGCAAAGTCCTGCTCTGGAAATATGTGAGACCCATGGCAGACGCCGCAGAGGAAGAAGGAGAAGCGTGATGAACGTCAACGAGCTTTTGGATACCATCGAAGACCTGCTGGAAGAGAGCACCGGAATGCCCCTTTCGGGCGGCAAGCGCATCGTGGATGTGGAACAAATTCGGGACTATCTCGATGACATCCGCGCAAACCTCCCCGTGGAGCTGCGTCAGGCCCAGTCCATCGTCAGCGACCGCGCCCAGCTCATCGAGTCGGCCAACGCGCAGGCACAGGCCATCGTCAAGAAGGCAGAAGAGCGCGCCCGCATCCTCGTGAGCGAGGCCGAGATCGTCCGCGCCGCCCAGCAGCGTGCGTCCGAGATCGTCTCCGCTGCCCAGACCGAGGCCCGCACCGTCCGCCAGACGGTCACGGATTACTGCGATAATATGCTGAAAACCACCGAGGAGACGATGTCTGAGAACGCCGCCCAGGTGAAAAATGTCCGCGCGAACCTGCGCCAGAACCCCCGCCGCGGCGCGTGATGGGCCGCTCCTGACCTGAATCCAGTCCCTTGCGAGTAAAAATGACGATTCGCAGGGGCTTTTTTTGTAACATTTTGTAGGAAAAAAGCGCAGGAAAAAACTTGCATTCGGCGTTTCGATTTGCTAAAATAAAATAGAGTCGTCAGGTATCATGACAGAGCAGAAAAGGGGACAAACTCCCCGGGAGATGTCCGGCGTATCGGACGGCTCGGAACACGAAACGAAAGGAGGCTGGGCGCGGTGACTCAGACAGAAGATTTGGCACAGTTCGACCCGGCCTCGTTTGAGCATATCCCCGTGCTTCTGAACGAGTGCCTCGACGGACTGAACATCGACCCGGCAGGCACCTATCTCGACGGCACGGCGGGCGGCGCGGGGCACTCCCGCCAGATCGCCCTCCGGCTGGACGGCGCAAAAGGCGGGCGGCTCGTCTCCCTCGACCAGGACCCCGACGCGGTGCAGACCGCCAGGGCGCGGCTGGCCGGGCTTCCGGCCACGGTGGTGCAGATAAACTTCCGCTACGCCGGACAAGCCCTCGAGAGCCTCGGCATCGAGAAGATAAACGGTGCGCTGCTGGACCTCGGCGTTTCCAGCCATCAGCTGGACGACGCGGCCCGGGGCTTTTCGTACCGGGCAGACGCCCCGCTGGATATGCGGATGAGCCAGCAGGGGGAGACGGCGGCAGACCTCGTGAACACCGCCAGCCGGGAAGAGATCTCCCGCATCCTGCGGGACTACGGCGAAGAGCCCTATGCCTGGCAGATCGCCGGCCACATCGTGGAGGCCCGCGAGACGGCCCCCATCGAGACGACGTTACAGCTGGCCGACATCGTGGCCAGCGCCATGCCGCCTGCGGAGCGGCGCAAGAACAAGAATCCTTCGCGGCGCACGTTTCAGGCGCTGCGTATCGCGGTCAACCACGAGCTGGACGCTCTGGAGGAAGGTCTGGATACCATCTTCGACCACCTCGCCCCGGGCGGAAGGCTGTGTGTGATCACCTTCCATTCGCTGGAAGACCGGCTGGTGAAAAATAAGTTCCGCCGCTGGTCCACCGCCTGCACCTGCCCGCCGGAGTTCCCGGTCTGCGTCTGCGGCGGCAAGGCGAAGGCAAAGCTCATTACCCGGAAGCCCATCGAGGCCGACAAGCAGGAACTGGAGGAGAACCGGCGCAGCCGTTCTGCTCATCTGCGCGTTTTGGAGAAACTCTGAGCCGGATAAGACGCCGCTCAGTGTAAGAGGAGGAGATCAACTATGGGTCAGCCAGCTTATGATATGTCGTCTGAGGTGCGTCGCAGAAAAGCGCCTCAGACCCAGCGCAAGGTCGCACTGCGGGTGGAAAAGGGCGGCAAACGCCGTCTCAGCCCGTTCCAGGCGGCCATGCAGCACGCACTTCAACTGATCTCGATGGCGCTGCTGGCAGGCTTTGCGGTAAGCCTGCTGTGGAGCGAGGCCCAGCTGGTGGAGGTCAACGACCAGATCCAGAAGGCCAAAGCGGAACTCGTGAGCGAGCAGAGCCAGTACACCTACTATAACAGTGTCCTCAACAGCAAGACCAACATCACCAGCGTGGAAGAAGTGGCCGGGCGGCTGGGCCTCATGAAGATGGACCAGAGCCAGCTCACCTACATCCGCCTGGACAGCGACAGCGTACTGGTGCGCAGGGAGTCGGCTGTCCACCAGTGGACGGATTTCCTGCACGACGGTGCCATGACCATTCTGGCTTCCGTCCGCAGCGCAAAATAAGCAAACAGACAGAAAAGCGTGCGGCAGCGCACGCTTTTCTGGTTTCTGCAGGAGAATACCATGCAAAACAAGCCCTCCAACGACCAGCATAAGAGCATCTACTACCGCCTCCGCCGCAGCGACCCGCACGAGCGCCTCAGTGCGCGGCTGCGGCATTTCAGCTTCGGCGCGGCGGTATTTTTTGTAGTGGCGGCTGCGGGCATCGTCACCCACAGCCTGTATAACATCCAGATAAAACAGGGCGCGACTTTCCGCCAGTATGCGGCCCAGCAGCAGCTGCTGGACAGCACCATCCAGGCCACCCGCGGCGAGATCTACGATGCCTCCGGCATCACGCTGGCGTCCACCAGCGTAGTATGGACCATCTGGGCCGACCCCAGCTACAGCACGGCCCTCTTCACCAGCCAGACCGTCGAGGAGACGGGGGAGGCTGTCAAGACCGTGGACGAGACGACGCTGGCCGATGTGAGCCGCCAGCTCACCCTGCGGCTGCTCTCCGGCGACGGCGAGAGTCTGGACAGCGTAGATACCTCCTCGGCGGAATATCAGACCCAGTACCAGACCGTGCATGATGCGCTGGCCAAGAACGGCTCGTCCTATCAGGTTCTGGCCACCAAGGTGAACAACGCCGTCAAGCTCTCCATCGAGAAATACATCAGCGAATATAATAAAGATCACGCCAAAGCCAAGACTCTGGAAGACGGCACCGTCATCAAGAAGGGCCGTGTCTCCGTCTCTTCGTCCAAAAGCTTCCAGCGCGATTACCCCTACGGTGCGTTCGCCGCGTCGGTGCTGGGCTTCTGCAACGGCGACGGCGAGGGCTTCTACGGCCTCGAAAAATCCTACAATGACACCCTCGCGGGCGTCAATGGCCGCACCATCACCCTTCGCAATGCCTACGGCAACGCCATCGCCGACGCCAATGCCACCACTTACGCCGCCAAGGACGGCTCCAATCTGGTGCTGTCGCTGGACGTCAATGTGCAGGAGGTCGTGGAGCGCTACCTCAACGAAGCCATCTACGCCAACACGGTCGAGAACCGCGGCGCAGCCATCGTCATGAACGTCAAGACCGGTGCCATCCTTGCCATGGCCTCGAAGCCTGACTTCGACCCCAACGCTCCGCTGGATTTCAGCGAGAATCTGGCCTATCTGAATGAGCAGGTGAACGCCGAGCCGGAAATTTACACCATCTACAAGAAAGACGCCAATGGCAACTATCTCCGGGATGAGCAGGGCAAGAAGATACCGGAAGAGGACCCCGATTACACCGGAACCTACCGCGACATCCAGTGGAAGAACAAGACCATCACCGAGCTGTACTATCCCGGAAGCGTCTTCAAGGTCATCACGGCCGCCATGGGTGTGGACTCGGGCAAGGCCACCTATTACACCACCTTCAACTGCTCCGGTGCCTATGGCGTGGCAAAAGAGACGTATCACTGCGCCGGTAAGAAGGCCCACGGCGTCCAGAACCTCGCCGAGGCTCTCCGGAACAGCTGCAACATCTACTTCATCCAGCTGGGTCAGCGGCTGGGTTCCAGCGCCTTCTACGACTACTTCGACGCTTTCGGCTTCACCGAGCGCACCGGCGTGGACCTGCCCAACGAGACGGGCATGATGAAGTATTACACCAAGAGCCAGCTGGGCGAGGTCGAGCTTTCGTCTTCCGCCTTCGGTCAGGCAATGGCTGTGACCCCGCTGCAGGTCTGCACCGCCGTCTCGGCAGCCGTCAACGGCGGCTACCTCGTCACCCCTCATGTGGTGGATAAGATAACCGACCAGAACGGCAACGTCGTCGAGGAGATCGGCGCGAACATCCGCCGCCAGGTCATCAGCAAGAGCGCCAGCGAGACCATCCGGCAGATCATGGAATACGAGGTCGGCGACGGCACCACCACCGGCGGCGGCTCCAACGCCTACGTCGCGGGCTACCGCATCGGCGGCAAGTCCGGTACGTCCGAGCAGCTGAACATGGAGCGCCGCGCCGACGGCGACTACAAGAAAGTCGCCTCCTTTGCCGCCGTCCTGCCCGCCAACGACCCCGAAATTCTGGTCTACGTCATGCTGGACGACCCCAACAACGCCCACACCGACTATTCGTCCATTCTGGCTGCGCCTGTGGTCGGCAACATCATCAGTGAGATAGCCCCCTATCTGGGCATTGCCACCGACGGCATCGACCGCAGCCAGAACACCGTCAAGGTGCCGAACCTCGTGGGCAAGGAGTGGAGCAATGCGCAGGTCTCCCTGAATACCAAGGGCCTCAAGCATCAGCTCGTGGAGAGCGAGAGCGACCAGACCGCCGCCGTCGTCACCTACCAGTACCCCCACGCGGGCGTAGCGGTGGCCAGCGGCACCACCATCTATCTTTACACCGATACCTACTCCGGCAGCCACACGGAAGTGCCGGACGTCAGCGGCAAGAGTGCCGACTTTGCCCGCCAGATGCTGACCGCCGCCGGCCTGAACTGTCAGGTGGCGGGGGACAGCGCCGGTACCGTGCAGAGCCAGAGCGAGGCCGCCGGCTCCAGCGTCCAGAAGGGCACCGTCGTCACCATCACTTGCGGATAAGGAGATTTATTATGGAAAAAATCGCAGCAGACCTGCTTTTGAAGGGCCTTGCCCCCGAGGGCTTCGCCGACAGCCAGCCCATCGGCCTCGTGACCACCGACAGCCGCGAGGTCTGCCCCGGCTGCATCTTTGTGGCTTTCCCCGGTGAGCGTTTCGACGGCCACGATTTCGCGGCCAAGGCGTTGGAAGAGGGCGCGGCCTATGTCGTCCTCAACCACCCGGTGGAGGGTGTCCCGGCTGAACGGGCGGTGATCAGCCCCGACAGCTACCACGCCATGATGGTCATGGGCGCGAACTACCGCAGCCAGTTCCACCCGAAGGTGGTGGGCGTCACCGGCAGTGTGGGCAAGACGACCACCAAGCAGATGACCTACGCCGCCATCGCGGGCTTTGGCAATACCATCAAGACCGAGGGCAACCAGAACAATGAGCTGGGCCTGCCCCGCACCATGTTCCGCATCGGCAGGGATACGGAGTACGCTGTCGTGGAGATGGGCATGAGCCACGCCGGTGAGATCGAGCGTCTGGCAAAGTGTGCCCGCCCCGATGTGGGCATCATCACCTGCATCGGCGTGTCCCACATCGGCAATCTGGGCAGTCAGGAGAACATCTGCAAGGCGAAGCTGGAGATCTGCGCCGGCCTTGCCGAGGGTTCGCCCCTCGTGCTCAACGGCGACGACCCCTTCCTGCGCAAAGCCGCGCTGCCCGCCCATGTCCGGCCCGTGTGGTTCAGCCTCGGCGACGAGAACGCCGACGTCTGCGCCCTCAATGTCCGGCAGGAGGGCGACGGCATGGCCTTCACCCTCTGCGACAAGGCCGCAGGCCGCTATGAGGTGACGATTCCTGCGATGGGACGTCACAACGTGGCGAACGCGCTGGCCGCTTACGCCGCCGCCACCCGTCTGGGCCTCACGCCTGAGGGCGTCATCGCGGGTCTGGCCGATTTCGAGCAGACCGGTATGCGCCAGAAGGTGGTCCACGCAGGCAGCATGGACGTCATCGAGGACTGCTACAACGCCAACCCCGACAGCATGAAGGCTGCGCTGGCAATGTTCAAAGAGTACCCCTGCAAGCGCCGCTTCGCTCTGCTGGGCGATATGCTGGAACTGGGCGAGATGAGCGCGCCCGCCCATGAAGAGCTGGGCCGTCAGGCCGCAGAGGCCGGGCTGACCGCTCTTGTCACCTACGGCCCCGAGGCCGCACGGACGGCAAAGGCCGCAAAGGACGCGGGCCTCGCCGACGTCGTCCACGCTGAGGATTACCAGCAGGCCGCAGACGCTCTGCTGGCCCGGATGGCCCCGGGCGACGCTCTGCTGGTGAAGGCCAGCCGGGGCATGGCACTGGAAAAGGCGCTGGCCCTGTTTTATCCCGTCTGCGCAAAGTAAAATACTTGGAGTATCGTTATTATGATTCGTTTTGCCTTGATCGTCGCCTCAACGCTGGGGTTCGTCCTCACGGCGGCGCTCGGGAATTTGATGACGCCGCTGCTGCGGGCGTTCCGCGTCCGGCAGGAGGAAAATGAGCCGCCCACGATGGGCGGGCTCTGCCTGATGGTGGGGACGCTGGCGGCGGTGGGCGTCGGCTGGACAGCGGCCTGTGTCGCCCAGCCGGAGCTGCTGGGGACCGAGAGCCTTCTGACCACCCGGCTGCTCATCGCCCTGTTCGGGGCGCTCTGCTTCGGGGCCGTGGGCCTGGCGGACGATGTGGTCCGGCTGCGGCATCGGTCGCCGCTGGGGCTGCGCCGCCCGGTGCGGCTGGCGCTGGAAGCGGCCTCCGGCACGCTGGTGCTGGCCCTGCTGGGGCTGAACCACTGCCTGCCCGACGGGCTGGCCCTGCCGGGCGTCGGCTACTGCACCCTTGGGCCGCTGGCCCCGGTGGTCTGGCTGGTGATTTTAGTGGCGCTGGCCGAGAGCGCCCGCACTGCCGACGGCATGGACGGCACGGTCTGCGGCTGCGCCTTCATCGCCATGCTGGGCCTCATGACGGCTATGACCCTCTTGGGCTGGTTCCCGCTGGGCGTCCTCCCGGCGGCGCTGGCCGGAGCATTGATGGCCTTTCTGCTCTGGAATTTCTACCCCGCAAAGCTCCGCCCCGGTGCAGTGGGATGCCAGTTTTTAGCCGGTGCGCTGGGCTGTGTGCCGCTGAGCGTCGGCTGGCCCGGGCTGACGCTCCCGCTGGCCCTGCCCTACTGGCTGGAAGGCGGCATGGTGGCTCTGCAGATCATCGTCTGGAAAGCCTCCGGCGGGCGGCGGCAGCTGTTCGGCACCGCGCCGCTCCACCGCTGGCTGGAAAAGCGGGGCTTTGACCCGGTGAATATCTTTTATATCTTTGGAGTCCTGGCAATGCTGGGCCTTGCGCTGACCTTGCAGGCGGCGCGGGCCAGCTGAGCCAAGACCCGATAAGGAGGGAATGCGGATGGCGACCATCCGGAGAAAAAAGCCTGAGTCCTTTGCCATCTTGTCGAGCCCCGGCCCCTGGCCGCAGGTGCTCATCAACTGGCTGGCGACGCTGGCAGTCATCATCGTGTTCGGACTCATCATGCTGTTCAGTGCCAGCTACACCACGGGCTACCTGCGGATGGGCGACAGCTTCTACTACATCAAGTCGCAGATGCTCTGCCTGGGTCTGGGTCTCGCGGTCATGCTGCTCTTCTCCCGCATCGACCACCGCTTTCTGCGCAGGATGGTCTGGCCGGGCTATGTCGTCTGCATCGTGATGCTCATTGCGGTGCTGTTCAGTGCGCCCCTCAACGGCTGCCGCCGCTGGCTGCGCATCGGCTTTACCATTCAGGTATCGGAGATCGCAAAGTTTGAGATGATACTGCTCACGGCCCATCTGGCCGCGAAAGCGCCCCATCTGGAAAAGCTGGACCCCGCCTCCGGGCGGCGCGTCCCGGCAGGCCAGTGGCTCTATCAGCGCATCGTGCGGGAACTCATCGTCCCGCTGCTGCCCCTCATCCCTGTGGTGTTTCTGCTCATGCTTGAGCCGCATATGTCCGGCATCGTCCTGACGACGGCCATCTGCGGCACCATCCTGCTGCTGGGCGGCAGCGGCGGCATCATCACCTGGGCGGGCGGCGCGTCCGCTGTGCTGCTGCTCCGCACCGTGCTGGAGCACATCGACTCCATCCCGTACTTACAGAGCCGTCTGGACGGCTGGACCCACGACCTGAGCAAGATGACCGACCAGACCCTGCAGAGCCTCTACGCCATCGGCTCCGGCGGTGTCACCGGCCTCGGCCTCGGCAACAGCATCGAAAAACAGCTCTGGCTCCCCGAGAGCACCAACGACTTCATCTTCAGCGTCGTGTGTGAGGAGCTGGGCTTCGTGGGTGCCGTCATCGTCATCCTGCTCTTCGTGCTCTTCCTCGTGCAGGGGCTGTGGCTGGCCTTCCACGCCGAGAACCGCTACTGCACACTGGTGGGCATCGGCATCATGGCCCAAATTGCGTGGCAGGTGTTCTGCAACATCGCGGTCGTCACCAACACCCTGCCCAACACCGGCATCTCGCTGCCCTTCTTCTCCTCCGGCGGCACCAGCCTCATCCTGCTGCTGGCCGAGATGGGCGTGATGATAAACATCGGCCGGGGCGGCGAGCGCGCTCGCCTTGAACGGGAAAATCTCCGCGCCCAGAGGGAACAGCGGGAAAAAGAAAAGTCCGACAACACCATCCGGCTCGACCCCAACGTGGGATATTGAGCACATCCAGATAAGGAGGAAATCACCATGCGTGTACTGATCGCAGCCGGCGGCACCGCCGGACATATCAACCCGGCTCTGGCCATCGCGGGAGCCATCAAAAAGGCCGACCCGTCCGCCGAGATACACTTTGCAGGCCGGAAAGAGGGGATGGAATACCGTCTCGTGACCCAGGCAGGCTACCCCTTCCACCACATCGAGATCACCGGTTTCCAGCGCAGGCTCTCCCTGAACAACATCAAGCGGAACATCATCACCCTCTGGAACCTGGCCCTCTCCGGCCCGAAAGCCCGGGCCATGATGAAGGAAGTGCAGCCCGACCTCGTCATCGGCTGCGGCGGCTATGTCTCCGGCCCGGTGGTGCGCTGCGCCGCCAAGAAGGGCATCAAGACCGCCATCCATGAGCAGAACGCTTTCCCCGGCGTGACCAACAAGCTGCTGGCCCCGGACGTGGACATCGTGTTCGCCGCCGTGCCTGCCGCTGTGGAAAAGCTGGGTGCGCCCGAAAAGACGCAGGTCGTGGGCAACCCGGTGCGGCCTGAAGTGTTCGAGAAGGCAGGGGAGCGGGACGCCATCCGCGCCCAGCTGGGTGCCGGTGACCGCACCGTCATCCTCTCCTTCGGCGGAAGCCTCGGCGCCCGCCGTGTCAACGAGGTGGTGGCCGACCTCTGCGCCTGGGAGCAGAAAGAGCACAAGCCTGTGCTCCACATCCACGCCACCGGACAGTACGGCGTGGAGCTGTTTCAAAATCTCGAAAAGGAAAAAGGCTTTGCTCCCGGCGAGAGCCTCGTGGTAAAGGAATATATCAACAATATGCCCGAGCTGCTGGCCGCTGCCGACCTCGTCATCAGCCGCGCCGGTGCGCTGACGCTGGCCGAACTGGAAGCCGAGGGCCGCGCCGCCATCCTCATCCCCAGCCCCAATGTGGCGGAGAACCACCAGTATTACAACGCCATGGAGCTGCAGAAGGCCGGTGCCGCTGTGGTCATCGAGGAAAAGGATCTGACCGGCGAGAAGCTGGTCTCGACCGTCTCTGGCCTGCTGGCCGAGCCGGGTAAGCTGGCTGCCATGGGCAGGAACGCCCGCACCCTCTCGGTGGACGACAGCCTCGACCGCATCGCCGACGCCCTGATGAAACTGGTCAAGACGCCGTGATTGATTCGGCAGCACTCTTGTGATAAAATAATCAGACGGAAAGGAGGCGACGCCGCACCATGCAGCAGGATCGGAACAAGAGCCGACGCCCCAGCAGTTCGATCCAGCAGAACAGCGCCCAGCGGAAGGGAAAGCCCCGCAAAGCCTACGACTGGACGCAGGACCGGCGTCCCTCGAATCAGAACCGCCGCCGGACGCAGGGCTATCAGGAGCAGACGCTGGACTTCTCGGGCGGCAATGTGACGTTCGAAAACCACAGCTCGGGATATGCGGACAACAGCATCCAGTTTCCCCAGCAGACGGCGCGACGGCCCAATAACCAGAACCAGAGCCGCCGTCAGGGCCAGCAGAGAAGCCAGCGGCCCCGTCAGAACACGACCGCCTACCCCACAAATGGGAGCCGCCCCCGCAATGGCCAGCGGCCCCAGAACGTCCAGAGCGCCCGGAGGTCTCAGAGCGGCGGGCGCTACCGCCCCACGGAGGCGAACCTCCGCAGCCCGGCCCGGCGGGAGGGCAGAAAAAAGCGCCGTCTGACCCGGGCCGCTGTCCGCCGCCGCAGGGCCATCCGCCGCCTGACGGCGCTGGCGCTGCTGCTCTGCGTCATCGGGGTGGGCGTCTACCTCACCGTGACCATGCTCTTCAAGATAAACACCTTAGAAGTGGCGGTCGATGGAGAGGTGGTGCAGGAGGTGGGCGGCTATTCCAGCGCTGAGATCCTGCAGGCGCTGGGCGTCCACGCGGAAGAGAACATCTTCAGCTTCGACCCCGCCGAAAAGGCCGCTGCGCTGGAAAAGCAGTTCCCGCTGCTGGAAAATATCCGGGTGGAGCGGGATTACCCTAACACCGTAGTGGTGCGGACCAACGCGGCCGCTGCCGTCTATGCCATGCAGACGTCCGGCGGCTGGCTGAGCCTTTCTGCGGGGCTGAAGATACTGGATCAGGATTCGGCCCAGCCGGACCTTATCATCCTCTGCGGCGGCGAGCCGGTATCCACGACGCCGGGTACACAGCTGGAATTTGAGACAGGACCGTCCGGCGCGTCTTCGGGCAGCGCGGCGTCTGACAGCGCCGCATCCAGCGAGGCCGGACCGCCCACGGATAAGCGGCTCGAGTCCCTGAACACGCTGCTGACCGCACTGAACAGCAGTGAGCTGGGGGCGGATGTCACCCGCATCGAATTCGAGGACCCGGAGCAGATGGCGTTTTTGTATCAGGGCCGCATCAGCGTGCTTCTGGGTACCCTGAATGAGCTGGACTACAAACTCCGGCTGGCAAAGTATGTCCTGCTCAACGAGGACGGCAAGGGCTGCTCGCCCACCGACACCGGTATGCTGGATCTGAGCCACCTGAGCGCCTCTTCCAGCCGCAAATTCCGCTTTGCACAGGGTGAGCCGACCCTGCCCTCGGGCTGGACGGCCCCGGAAGAGCCTGCTGCCCCGGCGGAGGCAGAAGCCGAGAGCCAGCCGGAGGAAGCCTCCGGCACCGAACCCGATACCGAGGGCGCGGAAGCCGCGCCCGCCGAAGACCCCACTGCCGCAGCGGCAGAACAGCAATAAGGAGCATTTGAACGATGAAACTGGAACAACTGTTGGAGGGCGTGTCCTATACGCTGGTGCAGGGCAGCCTTGAACTTGACATCGAGGACATCATCTACGACAGCCGCAAGGCGGCCCCGGGCCGGCTCTTCGTCTGCATCGTGGGTACCCAGCGGGACAGCCACGACTACGCCGCCCAGTGCGTGGCCGACGGCGTGACGGCGCTGGTGGTCCAGCACGACATCGACCTTTCCACCGTCCCCGGTGCTGCCGTGCTGAAGGTGGAGAGCAGCCGCTATGCGCTGGCACTCATGAGCGGCAACCTGTTCGGCAACCCCTCCCGCCGGATGACCATGATCGGTGTCACCGGCACCAAGGGCAAGACCACCACCACCCACATGATAAAGAGCGTGCTGGAAGCCGCAGGCCGCAAAGTGGGCATGATCGGCACCAACGGCATCTACTTCCTCGGCCACCATCAGGAGACGGCCAACACCACCCCTGAGAGCTATGAGCTGCAGAAGACTTTCCGGGAGTTTCTGGACGCCGGCTGCGACACGGCGCTGATGGAAGTGTCCAGTCAGGGCCTCATGATGGACCGCGTGGCGGGCATCCATTACGACATCGGCGTCTTCACGAACCTCTCGCCCGACCACATCGGCCCCGGCGAGCACAAGACCTTTGAAGAATACCGCAGCTGGAAGGGTCAGCTCTTCAAGCGCTGCACCACCGGCGTCGTGAACATCGACGATGAGAACACCGAGGCCCTGCTGGAAGGCCACACCTGCAAGCTGGTGACCTACGGCTGCAGCGAGAAGGCCGACTACCGCGCCGGTACTTACCAGCTGCTCCGCACCCACGACTTCCTCGGCGTCCGGTTCCATGTCTCCGGCAAGGATGATATGGACGTCAAGGTGAATATGCCCGGCGAGTTCAGCGTCTACAATGCGCTGGCTGCTCTCACTGTGGGCAAGGTGCTGGGCCTGCCCGATGAGGCCATCCACGAAGGTCTGGGCCGCTGTGTGGTCAAGGGCCGCGTGGAGCTGGTCCCCATCAGCAGGAAGTTCACCATCCTGCTGGACTACGCTCACAACGAAGTCTCTACCGAGAGCCTGCTCACGACTCTGCGGGCCTACGACCCCCACCGCCTCGTGGTGGTGTTCGGCTGCGGCGGCAACCGCTCCAAGCTGCGCCGCTACGGCATGGGCGAAATTTGTGCCAAGATGGCCGATTTCTCCATCCTCACGGAGGACAACAACCGCTTTGAGAAGGTGGAGGACATCCTCGCCGACATCCGCGTGGGCATGAACAAGGGCAACCCGGACGCAAAGTTCGTGGAGATCCCCGACCGCCTCGACGCCCTGCATTACGCTGTGGACCACGCACAGGAAGGCGACCTCATCGCCGTCATCGGCAAGGGCCATGAGACTTACCGTGACCGCGAGGGCGTCAAGACCCCCTTCCTCGAGCGGGAGCTGCTGGAAGAGTACGCCCAGCAGATCGGCCTTGAGTAATATCTGAACATAAAAATACCGGCTGTGTTTTAAGCACAGCCGGTATTTTTGTATCTGATGGGATTTAGTTCTTTTCCGCCAGAGCCTTCTGAGCCTTTTCCTCGGGGATGAGGTTGGTCATGCTCTTGAGGCTGATGCCGATGGTGGAGAGGTTGTGCAGCATGGCAGAAGACGCAGGCTGCAGGATGCCCATTGCCCCCAGCGCGATGAGGGCAGAGTTGAAGGTCAGCACAAAGCGGTAGTTGGCGCTGACACGGCGCTGCAGGGAGTTGGCGATGGTCTTGAGGACGACCAGCTCCTCGAGGCTGTCGGCCTTGATGGTCACATCTGCGATCTCGCGGGCGATGGCAGCGCCGGAGTTGATGGCGATGCCGACGTCAGCGGCAGAGAGGGCGGGGGAGTCGTTGATGCCGTCGCCGATCATCACGACGGTGTGGCCCTCGCTCTTGGCCTTCTGGACGAAAGCAGCCTTGTCCTCGGGCAGGACTTCGGCGAAGAACTGGTCCACGCCCACCTGCTTTGCGATGGCGGCGGCGGTGCGCTCGCTGTCACCGGTCATCATGACGGTGTTGGTGATGCCGAGGCCGCGCAGAGCGCGCAGCACGCGGGCAGCTTCCGGACGCAGCGGGTCGGCGATGCAGATGACACCGGCCAGACGGCCCGAAGCGGCCAGATAGAGGTGAGAATACTCCGGCTCGAGGTCATCGAACTTCTCGCGCTCGTCCTCGGGGATGGTGCAGTGCTCGTCCTCAAAGACGAAGTGGTGGCTGCCGATGACGACCCGCTCACCGCTGACGCGGCTGGCGATGCCGTGGGCCACGATATACTCCACCTCGGAGTGCATCTCTTCGTGGGAGATGCCGCGCTCTTTGGCCTCCCGGACGACGGCGTTGGCCATCGAGTGGGGGAAGTGCTCCTCGAGGCAGGCGGCCAGCTGCAAAACTTCGCTCTCGCTGCAGCCGGAGAAGGGGACGACCTTGACCACCTTGGGGGTAGCGCGGGTCAGGGTGCCGGTCTTGTCGAAGACGATGGTGTCGGCCTTGGACAGGGTCTCGAGGTACTTGCCGCCCTTGACGGTGATATGGCTTGCGCCGCACTCGCGCATGGCAGAAAGAACGGCCAGCGGCATGGAGAGCTTGAGGGCGCAGGAGAAATCGACCATCAGGCAGGAGATGGCGCGGGTGGCGTTCCGGGTCAGGGCGTAGGTGACGACGGTAGCGCCGAGGCACCAGGGGACCAGACGATCGGCCAGAACCAGCGCACGGTTCTCGGTGCTGGACTTCAGCTTCTCGGACTCCTCGATCATGGCCACGATCTTGTCGTAGCGGTTTGCGCCGCCCTCGGCCCTGGTGGTCAGGACGCACTCGCCCTCTTCCACCACAGTGCCGGCGTAGACGGTGGCACCGATGGTCTTGCGCACCGGCATGGACTCGCCGGTCAGAGCGGC
>ENA-UEYF01000650-UEYF01000650.1-human-gut-metagenome-genome-assembly--contig:-NODE-650-length-34814-cov-5.001497_pt1 | contig 34814 bp, 26 predicted proteins | sample MGYA00242902_ERZ507920 | MGnify/ENA primary metagenome ERZ507920 (study PRJEB26167, sample SAMN06115402) | human gut metagenome | host: Homo sapiens | place: China:Jiangxi | collected 2016-07-05...
CCCCATTCTTCGTATAGGTGAGCCACACTGACTGTCCTGCCTCCACCGGCCATGTTGTGCTCTTGATATAAATCATCTCACCGGCGATGGGAGTCAGAGGGTATATCTCGGTGGGTTCCTGGTCATAGAGATCATCAATGCCATAGGGATTGTGCCATATTCCGTCCAGGGCGAATGCCGGGGTAACCAAAGAAAAACATAGAAGCAATGCTATACAGACTCGAAAAATCTTTTTCAATGCGCAATCCTCCCTTTTTCTTTCGGTAAAACGGTCTGCTTCAGAGTTCCATCGCTCACCTCCTCTGGGTGCGGCTTGTCCGGGCGGTTCTACAAATCGGCGGAGAGCAATGCCCTTAGTACATCAGGTTCTTCTCGGTCTCAGGGTCAAAGAGGTGGATGAGGTCGGGGCGGAAGGCAAAGTTGATCTCCGTGCCGTAGGGGATGCCGGCCCGGTGCTCGGCGGGCAGGTCGGTGGTGGGGATGCGCAGCACCACGTCGCGCCCCACGGCGTTGACGTGCAGGTACACCTCGCTGCCCATCATCTCGGACACGTCCACCTTGCTGGACACGGTATCGCTGCCAGGGGCAGCGGCAAAGGCGATGTGCTCGGGACGGATGCCCACAGTCACCTTGCGCTCGCCCACGCCCTTCCCGGTCAGCAGCTCCTGGGCCTTGTCTCCCAGCACCACGGTGGCCTCGCCCACCTTGAGCTGGTACTTGCCGTCCTTCTTCTCCAGCTCACCGTCGAAGAAGTTCATCTGGGGCGAGCCGATGAAGCCGGCCACGAACAGGTTGGCGGGCTGGTCGAACACCTCCTGGGGGGTGCCGATCTGCTGGATGAAGCCGTCCTTCATGATGACGATGCGGTCGCCCAGAGTCATGGCCTCCGTCTGGTCGTGGGTCACGTAGATAAAGGTGGTGTTGATGCGCTGGCGCAGCTTGATCAGCTCTGCCCGCATCTGGTTGCGGAGCTTGGCGTCCAGGTTGGACAAAGGCTCGTCCATCAGCAGGACCTTCGGCTCCCGGACGATGGCGCGGCCGATGGCCACGCGCTGACGCTGGCCGCCGGAAAGAGCCTTGGGCTTGCGGTCCAGATACTCCGTGATGTCCAGGATCTCCGCCGCCTGCTCCACCCGCTGATCGATCTCAGCCTTGTCCATTTTCCGCAGCTTCAGAGGGAAGGCAATGTTCTCCCGAACGGTCATGTGGGGGTACAGGGCGTAGTTCTGGAACACCATGGAGATGTCCCGGTCCTTGGGGGCCACATCGTTCATCAGCTGGCCGCCGATGTACAGCTCGCCGCCGGAGATCTCCTCCAGACCGGCCACCATCCGCAGGGTGGTGGACTTGCCGCAGCCGGAGGGGCCAACCAGCACGATGAATTCCTTGTCCTGAATGTGCAGATTGAAGTTATCAACGGCCAGAACGCCCTCCTCCGTGATCTGGAGGTTGTTCTTTTTCTCCGGCTCGCCCTTCTTCTTTTTCTTAGGCTCCTGATGGGGATAGATCTTCTTGATATTCTTTAAAATGACTTCTGCCATGGTGTGTTCCTCCTATTCGTTTTCGGATGCCGGAAGATACCGGACGTCCAAGGCGCCGTTGGGGCCGACGGTAAACCGCAGAGCCTCATGGGGCGGGATCTGCATACCGGGGACCGGGGGACAGTCGGAAAAATACAGGGCTGCCCCATGATCTGCCAGCAGCTTCATGGTGTCCGGATGGGCGCTGTTGTAGCGGCGGTCGCTGGACGCGCAGCAGACCACAGCGGTGGGACGGATCAATTCGGCCAGCGCTTCGTCGGCGCCGTCTTTTTGTCCGTGGTGTCCCACTTTGAACAGGTCCGCCCGCAGGTCCGCGGGATCAATGCCGTCATAGCCCGTCACATTGGTGTCACCCGGCAGCAAAATCCGGGTACCCCGGTAATTCAGCCGCAGAATGAGACTGTAGTTGTTCATGCGGGCATCCAGCGCGTCCAACCGTTGGAGGAACGTACTGCAAACGTTTGCACTATTATACAACGCATTTATTTCGTCCGCAAGGGCCAACTGTTTTTTTGTAGAGGGTGACAGGATCTGAATGGTCAAATCTGGCGCAATCACCAATTCCTGACCACTTTTCGGCGCAAGAATGGTTCCGCCGTGGTCCTCTACCAGAGCGCAAAGGGTGCCGTAGTCATTCAGGGCCTGCATGAATTTGCTTTCAGAGAGGTTTCTCGCCACGGAGCCGTCCAGAGGCCGGAGGGATCGGTAAAGATCCGGCGGCAGCGTTTGCCACAGCACCGCCGGGGGGGCGATCCGGGCTGCCCGCAGGAGACCGCAGAGATGATCCTCATGGATGTGGGTGCTGACGGCCAGATCCAGACGGCGGATCCCCCGTTTTTCCAGATATTCCTCAATGCGGACCCGACCGGAGGAGCGGTCCGCGAATTCGCCGTCCTCAGCGCTGCCGCCGTCGATCAGGGCGGTGAATACGCCGTCAGGCTTGGAGGGGTCCGGGCTTTCCAGAAGAATGGCCTCGCCGTAGCCCACATTTACAAAAGTAACTGTTAACTTCTTCTCTTCCATAAGCACTTACGAAATCGCACGTTTGATGTACACACTGGAAAGCAGCAGGACCAGAACGGTCATCACGATGGCGCCCGCACTGCCGAAGCCGAAGTCCAGGGACTTGATACCGTAGTTGTAGAGGTACTGGGTGATGGTGGAGGTGCTGTTGGCGGGACCGCCGCCGGTCAGCAGGTTCACCTTGTCGAACAGACGGAAGCTGTCGATGGTACGCAGCAGGGCGCACAGGGCCAGGCTGTTCTTGATGTTGGGAAGGGTCACATAAAAGAGGATCTTGAAGCGGTTCGCGCCGTCGATCCGTGCAGCCTCGTACTGGCTCTGCGGCACGGATTGCAGGGCAGCGTACAGCAGTAGGAAGACAAAGGGAGCACTTTGCCACACGTCGATGAGCACTAACATGCCAAAGGCGGTGTGGATATCGGAAAACCAGTTGTAGACCGGCAGGTGCAAAGCCTGCAAAACCTGGTTGACAATGCCGTAGTTAGGAGAGAGCATCATGCGCCAGCTCAGAGCCACAGTGACGGTAGGCAGCAGATACGGCAGGAGCAGCAGGGTGCGCATGGTTTTCTGGCCCCGTTTCAGACTGTTGACAAACAGCGCCATCACAAGACCGATGAACATCTCAAAGATCACAGCAAGAATAGTGAACTTGACGGTGTTGAGAATGGATTGCTGGAAATACGGGTCGCTCAGCAGCTTTGTATAGTTTTGAAGGGCAATAAAATGAGACCCTTTCTTCAGGCTGCGGAGAAGGTTGTAGTCGGTAAAGCTGTAAACCAGCGTAAAGAACAAAGGATACGCCGTCATGATCAGCAGGATCACAACGGTAGGGGACAGCATTCCCAAACCAAACCGTTTGGTCTGGGCATCTGCAGAGCGGAGTTTGGTATTTACGTTTCTTTTCATGACAGCGGCCTCACATTTCAGAAGCGTTACGGATCGTAATCATTAAAAGGAATGGGGGAAACATTCTTTTTCGTTGTGCGGCCGGGCTTTTCGCCCGGCCGCACGTTTCATTACATGCTAAATGGGGATGTAAGCGGAATGCTTACTTCATCAGAGCTTCCAGCTGAGTCTGGGCATCGGCCAGGCCCTGATCGACCGTCTTGACACCGTTGACGATGTTGTCCATCTCAGCGCCCAGAATGGTGTAGAACTGAGTCCACTCAGCAATCACGGGACGATACATACCGCCTTCCAGAGCCTTGCAGACGACCTCATACTGAGGATAGGTCTTGAGGATCTCAGCATCCTGCAGGCTGGAGTAACGGCAGGGCACACCGCCGGAGGGAACGGTGGACTTCTGGACATCCTTGTCCATCAGGTAGCTCAGCAGCTCGGTGGCCAGTTCCTTGTTCTGGCTGTTGCTGGGGATGCCGATGGTCCAAACGCCGTAGACGTTGGCGTTGTGGGTCTCGCCGCCCTTGGCGACAGCACCGGTGATGGCGCAGTAATCAGCAGCGGTATCAGCAGTGGGAGTGTACCAGCCGGGCCAGCCCACACCCATGGTGCCGGCGCCGGTATCGCAGGAAGCGATCAGGTCATCCTTGACCTGGGCGGAACCGGTAGCGATGAGCTTCAGATAGAAGTTCATAGCATCCTTGAACTCGGGAGTATTGACGGTGGGCTGATTGTTGCTGTCGATGACCCAGCCGCCGTAGGACAGCAGGATGGGCAGGAAGTCGACGACCAGGTTGTTCTGGCTGTCGCCACGATAGATGAAGCCCAGCTTACCGTCGGCCTTGGCCTTTTCGCAGATCGCCAGCATATCCTCCAGAGACAGGATGGTGTCACCGGAGTAACCGGCGGCTTCCACGTTGGCCTTGTTGTACAGCAGGACGGTCACGTTGCCATAGTAGGGAGCCAGATACAGGTCATCGCCCACATAGCAGATGGCGGTGGTAGCGGGGATCACGTCCTCATCCAGAGAGTAGCCCAGTTCGGTGAGGTTGGCCAGAACGCCGTTCTCGGTGAACTCAGCCATCCAGGAGCCGTCCACCATGCACAGGTCATAGGAGCCCTTGTCATTGATAGCGTCCAGAGCGATGCCGGAGTACAGGTCGCCCTCAGAGAGCTCCTGCACCTCGCAGACAACATTGTGCTCAGCCTCGAAAGCGGGCAGGCACTCCTTGATCACGTCGGCATAGGTGCCGCCGCGCAGGATCAGGGACAGCTTGGTGGGTTCTGCGGAGGTATTATCAGCGGGAGTATTGCTGTCAGAGGGAGTCTCGGTCTTACCGCCGCCGCAGGCGGCCAGAGACAGGGCCATAACCAGCGCCAGAATCAGGGACAACGCTTTTTTCATCTTGTTTTCCTCCTAATCTGAAATTGTTGGATTTTATTTTGTTACTCTTTGACAGCACCGCTTGAAAGTCCGGAGATCAAGTAGTTCTGCGCAAAGATCACAAACAGGGTGATGGGGATGACAGACACCACGCCGCCTGCGGCCACCAGGCCAAAGTTGGTGAGGTTATCCTCCGTGTTCAGCAGGGCCAGCGCCAGAGGCACGGTGTTGTTGGCGGCGGTCCGGGTAAAAATGACGGTGTAGGTGTACTCGTTCCAGGCATACATAAAGGAGAGCATGGCCACTGCCGCGATGCCAGGGGCCACCAGCGGCAGCACAATCCGGCAGAACAGCTGCCACTCGGTCGCGCCGTCCACCTTGGCACTTTCCTCCACCTCTTCCGGCAGATCCTGGAAGAAGCTGATCAGGAACCAGATGATCAGCGGCACGTTGATCAGCACGCAGGCCAGCAGTACCGGCAGCTTGGTGTTCAGAATACCGAGCTTATTGAACATAATGTACAGCGGGATGGTGAAGGCCACCGGCGGCAGCACGCGCACCAGCAGGACCCAGTATGTCATGGGCTTTTTCAGGCCGAACCGGAACCGGCGGCGGGCGATGATATAGGCCGCGCAGATACCGACAACCAGCGAGACAAACAGAGAACCGTGTCACGCTCAAGAATATGAAAACCGGCAAAACCGTCGAGTATACGCTTGTTTCCGAGAGCGAAGCGAACCTCAAAGAGGGCAAGCTCGCGATCGGTACGCCGATCGCCCAGGCGCTGCTCGGCCACAAAAAAGGCGACAAGGTCGACGTCCAGGTTCCTTCGGGGATGATTCCCTTCGAAATTCTCGATATCGCGGTCGCGGATATGTAACGTCGGCCGTTGGCGGTTAACGGTATTGCAGTAAAGCCCGGATGATTTTCATCCGGGCTTTACTGTATTGTGTCGTTATTCCATAATGTAGTTGTTTTATGCGGTTGTTTCAATAAAAAATTGTAGTTTAGTTATCGGTTGGGAACGGAATATTTCAGGCGCAGGGCAAAATACCGGGACCGGCGAAGGCGGGAGGGTTGAATGTCGGGGCACACCCGAACGACAGGCTTGTACAGAAGAGTAAATTATTTTACCGAATATGGGGAATAAAAGATAGGACAACGTATAGGATACGGAGCGATTCTGGCGGTTTCCGTCCTGCTGCTGATCGAGGCGGCTTGCCGGATTTTCTTTTGGGAGCCCCTCTCCAGCGACACGCTTAAACCATTGGCCTACCGACCTGATTCGGTAGTGAATTACCTTATACCTCCCGAATCTGGATTTTCGAAGTAAGCGGCAATCGGTTTCATGTCAATGGAACAGGGATTCCTGGGCAGGGATTTTCCGGACAAATCCTCCGGCCGGTTCCGCATCGCTGTGACCGGGGACTCTTTCGTATCCGGTACGCTGACAATGCCCTATTATACCGCATTCGTGGAGGTGTTGCAAAAGATGCTCGACAGTGCGGGGTATCGGGTGGAAGTCCTCAATTGCGGTGTGGATGGCGGCGCCCGGGACTATGATATTTTTAAGATGATCCCATGCAAAATAGCGCCGTTGCAGCCCGATTTGATATCGGTCTCATAAATTTAAAGGCGGAGTTGGACCGGGAGCAGGGTGATTTTTTTCGGCACGATGCCCACCCCAGCCGGCGGGGAAACCGGAAAATCGCGGCCCGCTTCTGCGATATCCTGATCCGGCACGAACTGATTCCGCCGCAATACGGGCCGCAGGATTCAGCGACCGCTGTACGGGGCAAGCGATAAGATGTCGGATGCTCTGTTGTTACGGGTCATAGGTTACAGGGTATGTGAAAGCGTGTGTTCGACTGCTGCTGTGTCGTCGTTGATATGACGCGTCCCGCAGGGATGCGGCCCTGCGGGCCATTTTTTTGTGCTTTCAGTTTCGGTATTTATCATTATATTTGTTCTGTCCGGGTTTCCGCTTCGGAAAGGATCCCGAGCCTAACTTCTGAACTATGATACTGAAACGTTTTTCTATCTTCACCTTTGTTGTTTCACTTGCTTTATCCGCCGCGGCGCAGACCGGACGCGAATGGCAGGATCCCAATGTCAATGCGGTGAACCGAGAGCCGGTTCACACTTTTTTCCCGGATTATGCTCCTTCGCGGATCGTTGAAGTGTTGCCGGGCGGCGATCGGATCGAGACCTCTTCCGAATGGGTCAAATCCCTCAACGGACTGTGGAAGTTCAACTGGGTTCGCGATTTGGACCAGCGTCCGACGACATTTTTCGCCGAAGATTTTGACGATGCGGGTTGGGTGGATTTTCCGGTTCCCGCAGTATGGGAGTTGAACGGCTACGGGGATCCGGTCTATACCAACATTCCTTATGCCTGGTCCCGCCAGTTTGCCGATAACCCTCCTTTTGTCGAGGAACGGAACAACCATGTCGGCTCTTACCGCCGCGAGGTCGAGTTGCCGCAAGCGTGGGACGGCCGCGAGGTCTTTTTCCATATGGGATCGGCCACTTCGAACCTCTATCTGTGGGTGAACGGCAAGTTCGTCGGTTACAGCGAGGACAGCAAGATGGGCGCCGATTTCAATATCACGCCTTATCTCAAACCGGGTAAGAACCTGATCGCGATGCAGATCTTTCGCTGGTGCGACGGATCGTATCTCGAAGACCAGGATTTCTGGCGTCTGTCGGGCATCGGCCGGGACGTCTACCTGTATGCGCGGCCGGCACAGCGGTTCGGGGATGTGCGTATCGTTGCCGATCTCGACGCTTCTTACCGCAACGGTTTGTTGGCTGTCGAAGTGGCGGGCCGCAACGTTCCCGGCGGCAGCGTGAAGATGGTGCTCAGCGGTAAGGAGGGCGAGTTTGCTCCCGTTACCGCGAAACTCGATTCCCGCGACAGCTGCCGTCTGAGCATGCCGGTGAAAAATGTTCGTAAATGGAGCGCCGAGCAGCCGAACCTCTATTCGCTTGCTTTGACCCTTTACGACGCTTCGGGCAAGGAGTTGGAAACCGTCCGCCAGCGGGTCGGTTTCCGGAAGGTCGAAATGCGTCCCGACAAGGGGCAGATCCTGGTGAACGGGCAGCCGGTGCTGTTCAAGGGGGTCAACCGTCACGAGATGGACCCGCTGACCGGATACGTGGTTTCGCCCGAGCGGATGATCGAGGATATCCGCATCATGAAGGAGAATAACATCAATGCCGTGCGCACCTGCCACTATCCTGACGATCCGTTGTGGTACGAACTCTGCGATATTTACGGCATCTATGTGATCAGCGAGGCGAATGTCGAATCCCACGGCATGGGGTACGAGGAGAAGACGCTCGCCAAGGAGCCTTCCTACCTCAAGGCGCACCTGGAACGCAACGAGCGCATGGTGCGCGCGTTCAAGAACCATCCCTCGATCCTGATCTGGTCGCTGGGTAACGAGGCGGGCGACGGGCCCAACTTCGTCGAGTGCTACAAATGGGTCAAGGCTTACGATCCGACGCGGCCCGTCCAGTACGAGCGTGCGTTGCTGAACGACCATACCGATATCTACTGCCCGATGTATGCGACTTACGACCACATGGAGCAATACGCTTCGGGCGATGCATTGCCTGCTGCCGTCCGCACGGAGGATGCCTTGGTATGGGGAGATGTGGCTTTCGGGCAGGGCGGCCGCTCGTCCAAACAAGGCAGCTACCGTCCCCTGATCCAGTGTGAATATGCGCATGCGATGGGCAACTCGATGGGCGGTTTCGGCGAGTACTGGGACCTGATCCGCAAATACCCGAAGTTACAGGGCGGGTTTATCTGGGATTTCGTCGATCAGGGCTTCCGCAAGTATAACGACCGGGGCGATATGTTTTACGCCTACGGCGGCGACTACAATCCGTACGACCCCTCGGACAAGAATTTCAACTGCAACGGACTGATCAGTCCCGACCGTCGTCCGAATCCGCACATGGGCGAAGTGCGTTATTACTACCAGTCGGTTTGGACGACCCCCGGCGATATGGACAAAGGCGTGCTGAAGGTCTATAACGAAAATTTCTTTACCGATCTGTCCGGCCTTTACCTGGAGTGGGAACTGGTCAACGGGCCCAAAGGTTATGTGCTTTCGAAGGGGTTCGTGAATCAGCTGCCGGTTGCCCCGCAGCAGACAGGAACCGTTACGCTCGAAGGTTACAACGTGCCTGGGGGGAGTGAGGACGATCTCTACCTGAATGTCGCTTATAAACTCAAGCAGGCGACCGATCTGTTGCCTGCCGGTTATCCGGTGGCACGCCAGCAACTGGCGGTACGCTCCGGAACGAAACCTGCCGCCGGGTTCGCAGCCGATGCCGGTCGGGTAAAAACATATGAAAACATTGCGGTTTATGAGTTGACCGCAGGGCGGGTAAAGGCGGTGTTCAACCGCTCGACCGGCTGGCTCGACTCGTATAAGGCCGAAGGCGTCGAAATGCTTAAAGCGGGTTATTCGCTGCGCCCCAATTTCTGGCGTGCGCCGACCGACAACGATTTCGGTGCAAACCTGCAAACCAAGTATGCTGTTTGGAAGCAGCCCGCGATGGAGTTGCAGGAGATGACGCTCGCACAGGCGGGAGCCGGTGCGGGCAGTGCCGCCGTGACGGCACTGTATAAGCTGCCGGAACTCTCGGCGACGCTCGAAATGCGTTATGAAATGAACGGGGCGGGGCAGCTCTCCGTAACCGAAAAACTGACGGCAGATCCTGCTCGTAAGGATATCCCGGATATGTTCCGTTTCGGGATGCAGTTGGTGATGCCGGAGCATTTCGACCGGATCGTGTACTATGGCCGGGGCCCCGGGGAAAACTATACCGACCGGAAAAGTTCGACGTTTATGGGGTGCTACAGACAGTCGGTTTCGGAGCAGTTCTACCCGTATGTACGCCCGCAGGAGACCGGGTCCAAAAGCGATGTGCGCTGGTGGAAAGTGACGGATGCCGACGGCCGGGGCGTGATGTTTACCTCCGCAAAGCCGTTTTTTGCCACGGCGCTGCACTACCTGACCGGCGACCTCGATGACGGGGAGGTGAAGCACCAGCGCCATTCGGGCGAGTTGCACGAACGGGATCTGACCTGCGTGTCGCTCGACGGCTACCAGATGGGGCTCGGTTGTGTCGACAGTTGGGGAGCGCTGCCGCGTCCCGAATACCGGCTTCCGTACGGCGACTATTCGTTTACCGTCGTGATGACGCCTGTTAAGCAGAAATAGATTATTAACCTTAATTGATACCTGATTGCTTATGAAAAAAGTGCTGTTTGTCGCCGTTTGTGCGGCGTGGCTCGGATTCGCCTGCTCTACCTCGAAAGTGAAGGTGGATGAGTTGCGGGTCGAACTGCGTGAAAATCCGGTCGGGGTGGGAACGGCCCATCCGCGGTTTATGTGGCAGATCGAATCCGAGAAATCCAATGTGAACCAGGTCGCCTACCAGATTCAGGTGGCGGCCTCGGCCCAGGAATTGGAAAAAGGAAAGAATCTGCTGTGGGATTCGGGTTTTGTCAATTCGGACACTTCGCTGTTCATTGCTTACGGCGGATCTCCGTTGCAGTCCGCTACCGAATATTTCTGGCGCGTGCGTGTGAAGACCAACAAAGGGCGCACGGCCTGGAGCGAGACCGAGAATTTTGCGACCGCACTGCTTGATTCCGCCGCCTGGAAGGCCGAGTGGATCGGTATTGCGGGAGCCACGAATCCCGGCGAGGAACTTGGCGATTCGACTTCCAAAAAGGGGATACTCACCCGTTTGGCAGCTCGTTACCTGCGCAAAGAATTTCCTGTAAAGGAGGGTGTGAAACGTGCTGTACTTTACATTTGTCCCGGTGGGTCGGCCAAGAGCTACCTGAACGGCGAGCAGATTACCGAGGATGTCTTCGAGTCGATGCCGACACATGCCCCGGCGACGATGTACTACAACTCGTATGACGTAACCAAATTGCTCGGATTGGGGAACAACACGATCGGCGTAATCCTCGGCAACGGGCGGTTCTTCCCGATGCGCAACCCGGGTATCCGCGGTTTCGGCGTGCCTCGCCTGCTGGCGCAGTTGGAGATCGAGTACAAGGACGGAACCAAGGAGTTGGTCGTGACCGACACGACGTGGCAGGCCACGGCACGGGGGCCGATCGTCGCGAACAACGAGTTCGACGGTGAGGAATACAATGCCTTCAACGAACTGCCTGGGTGGAACAAAACCGGATATGAGACCAACTACAAATGGATGGCGGCTCAGAAACTGCCCGCACCGGGCGGCAAGTTGGTGGCACAGCCCAACGAGAACATCCGTATCATGGAGGAGATCAAACCCGTGGCGATCATGGAGCGGCCCAACGGTAACTATATCCTCGATATGGGACAGAACATGGTGGGGTGGCTGCATGTGAAGCTCAAAGGGCAGATCAAGAAGCCCATCACCTTCCGCTTCGCCGAGACGCTCCAGCCCGACGGTTCGCTGTTTACGGCCAACCTGCGTTCGGCCAAAGCCACCGATACCTATATCCCTGCCTGGGATGCCGAGTTCGAATGGGAACCCAACTTTACCTACCACGGCTTCCGTTACGTCGAGATATCGGGCCTGAGCTACAAACCTGCGCTTCACGTATTCACCGGCAAGGTGATTTACGACAAGATGGAGACGACCGGCGAGTTCGAAACCTCGAATCCGGTGATCAACCAGATTTACAAGAACGCTTACTGGGGTATTCGCGGCAACTACCGCGGCATGCCGACCGACTGCCCGCAGCGCGACGAACGCCTCGGCTGGCTGGGCGACCGCACGACCGGCGCACTGGGTGAGAGCTTTATTTTCGACAATGCGCTGCTGTATAAGAAATGGCTGCAGGACATTTACGATTCGCGCGATGCCCAGGGCCGTATTTCCGACGTATCTCCCCGTACGTGGACCGTTTACGGAGACGACGTGACCTGGCCGGCGGCCTACTTCTACGTAGCCGATATGCTCTACCGTCAGTTCGGCGACAAGAGCGGCATCGAGACCCACTACCAGGCGATGCGCAAGTGGATGCACTATATGCAGCAGAACTGTATGGAAGACAATGTGATCATTACGGACCGCTACGGTGATTGGTGCATGCCGCCCGAAAGTCCGGAATTGATCCATTCGAAAGATCCGTCCCGCAAAACCCGGCCTGAAATTCTGGGAACGACCGTTTATTACAGCCTGCTCCAGATGATGAGCCAGTTCGCCCAGTTGACCGGCAACGAGGCCGATGTAGCCGAGTACCAAGCGCTGGCAGCCAAAATGAAGGAGTCCTACAACAAGAAGTTCTTTAATTATGAGACGGCTCAGTATGGTAATAACGGCATGAAATCGAGCGGTAAAGGACTCGCTCCGGTGCTGACCCCCCAATTCGGCGATAACACCGTGACGGGTAACATTCTCTCGCTGCGTCTCGGCCTGGTTCCCGAAGGATATGAAGGCAAGGTATTCCAGAATATCGTTGATAAAACAGTGGGCGAGTTCGACGGCCACGTCAGCGTGGGCGTACTGGGGATCCAGCACCTGATGCGCGGTCTGACCGAGCACGGTGCGCAGGACCTCGCCTACAAGATCGCGACCAACGAAACCTATCCCAGCTGGGGGTATATGGCCAAGAAGGGCGCTACGACGATCTGGGAGCTGTGGAACGGCGATACCGGTGCGCCGAATATGAATTCGGGCAACCATGTTATGCTGTTGGGCGACTTGGTGATCTGGTTCTACGAAGACCTGGCCGGTATCCGCAACGATCCGCAGTCGGCCGGTTTCAAAAAAATCCAGATGGAGCCCGTATTCATCGACGGCCTCGACTATGTGAAGGCCTCTTACAAGTCGGTTTCGGGTGAGATCAAGAGCCACTGGAAACGTGAGGACGGCAATATCGAGTGGAAGGTGACGATCCCGGCCAATACGTCGGCTACGGTCAAACTCGCCGGTATCTCGGGAGTCGACTTCAAGAAGGACGCGGGAGCTTCGGAGATTAAGACCGCCGACGGAGCCACGACGATGAACCTCTGCTCGGGCGAGTACGAAATGATCCTCAAGAAATAGCCGCCTGATCTGCTGAGTAATGACAGCGCCCGGCTCCGAATACAATCGGGCCGGGCGTTTTTTCTGCCTGCAAAAAATAAAATGATCGTTTTTTATGTTATATTTGCAAACACATCCTGAAGAATTAACTAAAACCTAAATCTTATGTTAGCATTCATGTTGCCTCTGGGGGTCATCGGCCCGACTCAGATACTGGTCATCGTCATCCTGATTATCGTGCTGTTCGGCGGGAAGAAAATTCCTGAACTGATGCGCGGCATGGGACGCGGCGTGAAAGAGTTCAAAGACGCGGTCAACAAAGATTACACGGCTGAGAATACCAACGAAACGACTGCCCCGACCGCTCCTCAGGCTCCCCGGAACGAAACTACCAAAGACGACGCCGCCAAATAAACCTTGCGGATAAATCCACACGAAAGTTATGTCCGATAAACGGGAAAAGTCATCCGACAACGAGATGACTTTTTTTGAACATATCGAGGCGCTGCGTCCCCATTTGGTGCGGGGCGTGATGGCGCTGATCGTCGTGATGATCGCCGCTTTCATCGGTAAGAAATTCATCATCGATACCATCCTGATGGGGCCCCAGTCGCCTGATTTCCCGACGAACCGGTGGCTGTGCGACTTCTCGTACGCCGTTTTCGGCGATAACCGGGTTTGCATCAATCAGATGAAGTTCAATATGGTCAACACGGCGCTGGCCGGCCAGTTCAATCTGCACATGCAGGTGGCGTTGGCGACCGCCATTGCCGTGGCGGTACCGTACCTGTTGTGGGAGATATGGCGTTTTGTCGTGCCGGCGCTGACCGAACACGAACGCCGCAAAAGCAGGATGTTCGTGCTGTATGTGTCGCTTTGCTTTTTTGCAGGGCTCTGTTTTGGCTATTTCCTGATCGCTCCGTTGTCGGTCAGTTTCTTCGCCGGATACCAGGCGAGCCCCGAAATCACCAACATGATCGACGTGCGTTCGTACCTCTCCACGGTGCTGAGCGTGTCGATCGCCTGCGCGGTGGTGTTCCAGCTTCCGCTGCTGGTCTATTTCCTGGCGCGGATGGGATTGATCACCGCTTCGTTCCTGAGGCGCTACCGCCGTCATGCGCTGATTCTGCTGTGTATCATCTCCGCGATCATTACCCCGCCGGATATTTTCAGCCTGTTGCTGGTAGTGATTCCGCTCTACGGCCTGTACGAATGCAGTATTTTGCTGGCAGGGCGTGTCGAGCGGCAAAAGGCGCGTGAAGAAGCCGCTGAAAATGTTGCCGGTCCGGCCGCGTAAATTCCTGCCGGTTACCTGTTAATCGTCTTGCCGGTCTGCTGCGATATTGTTTACGGCTGATCGTTTCATAAACCGTCTTGTCCGCTATGATCGAAGCTCCCGAAGCCGTTTGCCTCTCCCGGCAGCTCAATGATGCTGTGTGCGGCAAGTATATCAGCGAGGTGGTGGTGTTCCATTCGCCTCACAAATTTACCTTTATTTCACCCGGAATCGATTACGAAGGCGTGCTTTTGGGTAAGCGGGTCGGGAAGGCCCGTGCGCGGGGCGGCATGGTGGAACTGGCAGTCGGAGAACGGGCGCTGCTGTTCAGCGACGGAGCGAACCTTACCTATCTCGAACCCGGTGCCGATTTGCCGGACAAGCACCAGTTGCTCATCGGGTTCGGGGACGAGAGTTGTCTGGTGGTGTCGGTGAGGATGTACGGCGGGGTGTGGTGTTTTTCACAGGGTGAGTTTCCCGGTCCGCTGGAGCCTTACTACCGCAGTGCGAAGGAGAAACCTCAGGTGCTGTCCGACGCTTTTGACCTCTCCTATTTCATGTCGTTGCTGGATGAACCGTCCGTGCAGAAAAAGAGCGCCAAGGCGTTCCTGGCCACCGAGCAGACGATTCCCGGTCTCGGTAACGGGGTGTTGCAGGATATACTTTACCGGGCGGGCATGCATCCCAAAACCAAAATTTCCGGATTGACCCGGCAGCAAAAAGAGCGACTGTTCCGGTCCGTCCGGGAGACGCTCCGGGAGATGCTGCGTCTGGGAGGCCGCGACTCGGAAACCGATCTGTTCGGCCGTCCCGGCGGATACCGTCCCCGTTTGTCCAAAAATACGGCAGGGGAGCCGTGTCCCCGTTGCGGTTCCCTGATCTGCAAGGAAAACTACCTGGGGGGCAGTATCTATTATTGTCCCGGTTGCCAGCCGCGATGATACGGCGAGAGGGTAAATACGGTGATATGACGATACGGGAATGCAGCGACGGGCTGCGGAATCATGCTAAACGCACGGTCGTCGACCGTGCGTTTTTTCTATTTGTGGCGGGGATACTTCACCACGGGTATCGGAACTGTCGCCGGATGTATGGAAAGGCGCTGCCCTGTACGGAGCTCCCGGACAATCGGGACGGGACGGTTATCCCGTTTTCTGCGGCCAGTTTATTTTGCGCTCGCCCCGTGTATTTAATCCATTATTTTGAAATGCCGTTCCGACTTGACCGGGTAGATGTCGCTGATCGTGATCAGGATGCCGGTCTCTTCGACCTCGCCGAAATCGGGGTTTTTGACGGTGCCGAACACCCGCATCGACGGTGAGATGTTCATGTAGGAGTTGATCAGCGGCGGAATGTTCTCGCGGCATTTGCGGATTTCGCGGGTCAGGATTTTGTAATCCTCGGCGTAGCTTTCTCCGCAGAAGACGGCTCCCATCGCTTCGTTGTCGATGTCGAGCTCGATCGGGTAGATCGGATCGACCAGCTTGTCGCGGTCCGGAAAGTATTTCTTCAGGAAATAGATCAGCAGATCGCGCGCCTCTTTGTTGTAGTCGCCGTACATGGTCACCTTGCCGAAAAAATATTTCATGTCGGGGTTGGTGACGACCAGTGCGCCGAGGCCGTCCCACAGGTTGTCGAGCGAGTAGAGCCCTTTGGGATTTTGGCGGATCCCCTGGTAGAGCGGCTGTACGAACGAACGGCCCAGTTCGATGGTGTAGGGCAGGAATTCGTTGCGGAATTTGTCGCTGAAGCGGAAGTAGTGTTCGGTGGACATGTGCTTCGGATGCGGCGTGCGCGAGACGATGAAGCGGTACCCGCCGACGATCTCCTGCGCTTTGGGATCCCAGACGAACAGTTGTTGGTAGCCCTCTTCCGCCGTGTCCTCTGCGTCGATGTCGACCGCTGCGCCGGTGCCGCCGCCTGCGTCGCGGAACGACAGTTCGCGCAGGCGTCCCAGTTCCTGCATGATGTTCGGGCTGTTGCGGGCCGTGACGACGTAGATTTCGTTGCCTCCGTTGTTGGTCTTGCGCAGTAGTTTGTCTGCTGTGAGTTCCTTCAGGATCAGGGTGCGATCCACAGGGTCTATGATGGGTATCATAAAAAGCGGTTTAGCATTGACAAATTTACACAAATCCTGAGAATAACCGCGCTGTCCCGCTTTTTTTTGGCTGAACTGAACGATTTGTTAACACCCTGACTGCATGCGGAGCATTGCACCCTTTCCCGGGAGAGTACTTTGGGATCGGATCAAGATGTTTGGAGAGAGGACGGAGACGGTGCGGGGCTGTGGTGACGTGCCGGGCCGGGACTTCTATCGGTGTGCCGGACGCAGCGCATAGGCCTGTTCGCGGATTTGCTGTGCCAGCCGGACGGGCGGTTCTCCGGTGGCAAGCCGCTGCCACGGGACCGGTTCGCCGAAATAGATGTCGAAGTGGCGGCCGCGTTGGGAGAACATTTCGTCGGCCAGGTAGAGCATCTCGATATTGGCCTTGATACCCAGTGCGGTGCGAATCGACGAGAGGTTGTAGAAGAAGTTCGACAACTTCCCTTCGAAGTAGACCGGAACGATATCGCGCCGGCTTTCGATGGCGTTTTTGACGAAACTCGGTTTCCAGGGCAAGTCGCATACCGAGCCTTTGATGCGCCGCGAGCAAAGGCCGGCGGGGAAGGTGGCGATCTGCTCGTTGCCGGCAAGCGTTGCGCGGAACCGCTGCGCATAGTCGCTGTTTTGCCTGCCGTGCTTGTTCACGGGAATGAACAGCGGAGCCAGCGGTTTGAGGTTCATCAGGATGTCGTTGACGATGATGCGGCTCGAACCGAAATAGTTGTCCAGTTCGTCGCAGAGCATCATGCCGTCCATGCCGCCGAAGGGATGGTTCGAGGCGAAAAGGTAGCGCCCGTCGAGGGAAAGGCGTTCGAGGCCCACGGCACGGTGGGTGATCTCCATGTAGTCGAGCGTCGAACGGACGAATCCGACAGGCGGCTGGTGCGAGAAACTCCTCAGCACGTAATTGACTTCGTCCTGATGCACGATCCTCTTGAGGTAGGCCTTGACAAAACGGGGCAACAGGCGCGCCAGACCTGGATTTTTGTCTGCGAGCACCTTGTCCACATCCACTTGCAGGGTATCGTTCGTTTCCACTCTTGTGACACTTGTTCCTGCAAAGGTAGAATATTGCCGTTTTATCCGCAAAAATCGGGTAATTTTTATACCTTTACGACGGATTTTTCAAGCTGTCCCGTATGAGTGTCTACCATGTGCCGGTTCTGTTCGATGAAAGCCTTGAGGGTCTTGCCATTCGGCCCGCAGGGATTTATGTCGACCTGACTTTCGGCGGCGGCGGTCATTCGCGCGGGATTCTCCACCGGCTCGGCCCGCAGGGGCGCCTTTTTGCGTTCGACCAGGACCGCGATGCACGGGCGAACCTGCCCGAAGATCCCCGGTTGACATTCGTCGAAAGCAATTTCCGCTTCATGCACACGTGGCTGCGCTATTACGGGATTGAACGGGTGGACGGCATCCTGGCCGATCTGGGCGTTTCGTCGCACCATTTCGATACGCGGCAGCGCGGTTTTTCGTTTCGCTACGATGCGCCGCTCGACATGCGGATGAACCAGCGGGCCCACCTGACGGCGGCCGACGTGGTGAACGGTTACGACCATGTCCGGTTGACGACGCTTTTGCGCGATTACGGCGAGCTGGATTCCCCGCACCGCATCACGCAGTGTATCGAACGTAGCCGGGCGGAACGGCCGCTGGCGATGATCGATGAGCTGATCGCAGCGGTAGCGCCGGTTACCCCGCGCGGCGGCGAGAGTAAATTCCTTGCCAAACTGTTCCAAGCGCTCCGGATCGAAGTGAACGGCGAAATGGAGGCGCTGAAGATGATGCTCGAACAGACCGTCCGCTCGCTGGCTCCGGGAGGGCGGCTGGCGGTGATTACCTATCATTCGCTCGAAGACCGGCTGGTGAAGAATTTTATGCGCAGCGGCAACTTCGGGGGAAAGGTCGAAAAAGATTTTTACGGCCGGGTGCAGACGCCTTTCGAGGTCGTTACCCGCAAGGCGGTTGTCCCGACTCCGGAGGAGATCGAACGCAATCCCCGTTCGCGGAGTGCGAAACTGCGGATAGCTGAACTGAGCGGGCCGCTGCGGCAGGAGTCGTGACGGGTAGCCGCGGAAGGAAATTGCTGCAAAGGAACATTCGTCCCGGCGGCGGGGGGACAGTGGTGAAACTGTGCCGGACGCACAGGTCTCCCGGTGACCGGGCAGGTGTACCATTGTGAACCGAATGAGGAAAACTATACAGATACAGCGTTAATTTTTGTCGATATGAAAAACAGATGGTTGTTGTCGGCGGCGGTGCTTTTCTCGGCCGTGTGCGCGAATCCCGCATCGGCTCTCGAACGCGGGCCGCAGTACCATTACGATAAGGGCGTGGAACTCTACGAGCGCCAGCAGTACGGTTCGGCGCTCGCCGAATTCAAGAAGGCCCTCGGGGCGATGTCCGTCGATGATGCCGGTTACCGGATGCGAGCCCGCTATTATGCTGCGCTCTGTGCCGCCGAACGCCAGCAGACGGGCGCCCGCGAAATGCTCGAACGGTTTGTCGAGGACTATCCCAATTCGATCTACCTGAACGATGTCCATTTCGCTCTCGGCACGATCCTGGAGAAGGAGGGCGACTACCAACGGGCCTACGAACATTTGCTGACCGTCAATCCCCACGAACTGCCCTATTCGCGCATCGGGGAGTATTATTACCGTACGGGGCATGCCGCCTACCAGAACGGCGACGAGGATAAAGCCTATTCTTATTTCCAGAATTGTACGACCGATCCCGCTTATGCGCCCCATGCGACCTACTACAAGGCCTATATAGATTATACGCGCGGCGATCTGGACGCTGCCAAAAGCGGTTTCGCCTCGATAGCGGAGCTGCCCGCCTATGAGCCGATCATTCCGTTCTACCTGTTGCAGATCGAATTCCGGCAGGGAAATTACGCCTATGTGGTCGAGCATGGCGTGCCGTTGCTGAACAAGGCGACCGGAGCCCGTGAGATCGAAATCGCCCGCATCCTGAGCGAAGCTTATTTCCGCCAGGGGCAGTACGCCGATGCACTCGCCCAGATCGAGAATTACGAAAAGCTCGGCGGAGAGATGGGCCCTGAGGAGCTTTACCTGGCCGGATACAGCAACTACAACCAGCTGTACTACACCAAGGCCAGCACTCAGTTGACGGACGTGGCTTCCGGGGGGGGCGAACTGGGGCAGAATGCGGCGTTCCACCTGGGCGACTGCTACCTCAAACTCGGCGATAAGCAGAAGGCACTGCGCGCGTTCGTGTTGGCTTCGGCATCCGATTACAGTCTCGAAATCAAGCGCGAGGCGATGCTCAACGCCGGCAAACTGCAATACGAGCTGGGCGGCGGCGCATTCAACGAAGCGATTACGACGCTGGCCGGCTATGTGCAGGCGTACCCCGATTCGCCGCGCATCGACGAGGCGCGTGAGCTGCTGTTGGCCGCGTACTTCAATTCGCGCAACTATGAGGCGGCCTATGAAGCCATTAAACAGGTGCGCGACCCGGACAACAATGTGAAGGCCGCGATGCAGAAAATCGCCTATTTCCGGGCGTTGGAGCAGTTCCAGAAAGAGGAGTATCCCGAGGCGCTCAGGATGTTCGATGTGGCCGATGCAAACCGGTTCAATGCGAAATATTCCGCACTGACGAAGTTTTGGCGGGCCGAAACTTACGCGCGGCAGGGCAACTATGCGCGTGCCATTCCGCTGTACAGGGACTATATCCAGCTTTCGCCCGGCACCGAGTATGAGAACAAGGTGGCTCATTACAATTTGGGGTATTGCTACTTCAATACCCAGCGCTGGGGCGATGCGGCGGCCAGTTTCCACAAGTTCCTGTCGGTCTATCCCACGCGCGACAACCTGCGGGCCGATGCTTACAACCGGCTCGGCGATGCGGCATTTGCCCAGCGCGATTACCGCGAGGCGGTCAATAACTACGACCAGGCGATCCGCCTGAATGCGCCGGCGACCGACTACGCGCAGTTCCAGCGCGCGGTGATGCTGGGCCTGCTGGATCAGCGCGACCGCAAGATCGAGTCGCTCAGGGATATCATCTCGTCGGGCAAGGGGGATTATGTGGACGATGCGATGTACGAACTGGGCCGCACCTACGTGCAGACCGAACGTTTCAACGACGGTGCGGCGGTGCTCAAGCGGCTGACGGCGACCTATCCCGAATCGCCCTATTATCTGCCGGCTCTTTCGCAGTTGGGACTTACCTACCAGAACCTCGGCAACGGGAACGAGGCGCTGCGCTATTACAAACAGATCGTTGCCGAGTTCCCGTCGTCACGCCAGGCGAAAGATGCGATGCTGAGCATCCGGAATATCTACGTGGACAATAATGATGTGGACAGCTATGTGGCGTTTGCCCGGGAGAGCGGGGTCGAAACGAATGTGACGATGGTCGAGCGCGATTCGCTGTCGTACACTGCGGCCAACCGTGTTTACCAGAACGGCGACTATGCCCGGGCGCTGACGTTGATGGATAACTACCTGCGCCAGTATCCCAAGGGCTCGTTCCGTATCGAGGCGCTTTATGCGTTGGGCGATTGTTCGCTGCGCGAGGGGAACCGGGCCGGTGCGCTGGCCGCCTTCGAGGAGGTGGGCTCGATGCCGATGAGCGAATACAAAGTTCCCGCACTGCAACAGGCTGCCAAAATGCAGGTCGAGGACAAACATTATCCACAGGCGGCGGCTTTGTACAAAACCCTTTCGACGGTGGCGATCAAGTCCGCCGATATCGCTTCGGCATTGGGCGGTTACCTCAGTGCGGTGATCGCGACGGGTAATGTCGCCGAGATGGGCCGGGCTGCCGACGAGGTGCTCGCCTCGCCGTACGTGACGGCCGACCTGACCCGTGAGGCCAACTTTGCGAAGGCCCGCGCGCTGCAGGCCGACGGACACGACGACGAAGCACTGAAACTCTACCGCCAGGTGGCAGGAGAGCGGACGCGGGAAGGGGCCGAGAGCCGCTACCGGATCGTGTCGATCCTGTACAAACAGGGCAAGCTTAAGGAGGCCGAGGCCGAAGTGTTCGCGCTGGCCGAGCAAAACTCGCCCTATCAATACTGGACCGGTAAGGCGTTCCTGATTCTGGGCGATATTTACGTGCAGCAGAACGACGCGTTCCAGGCGAAGGCGACTTACCAGAGCATCGTGGACGGCTACACCGACAAGACCGACGGCGTGGTAGAGGAGGCCCGGCGCAAGATGAATGAACTGAAATAGCGAGATTGAACCGGATAACGAGTTTTATATGGATACGGCGATGATAAACAAAAAAGTGATATTGGCGGTACTGCTGCTCTCTTGCGGCCTGTCGGTTTCGGCGCAAAAGCGCGGCGGCAAAAGCGCCTCCAAACCCAAGACCGAAAAGGCTGCGGAGACCAAGGAGACCAAAGCCGGCGACCTGAACCGAGAGATGGAGGTGACCCGTGCGTACGAACCGACCGTGAGCGAGGCGAACAAACTCAATGTGAAGCCGAACCTGGTCGATACGGTCAAGTTGAGGCCCGAATTCAGCTACGGTATTACCCCTTCTCCGATTGCTTACGGTTTCGAAGTGACCCCGATCAAGGCCGCAACGGTGGATATCGACCTCTACAAACGGCTGAATCCGCTGTATGCCAAGGTCGCACTGGGCTATCCGATGCAGAGCCTCGCCGATGTCTATTTCAACACGACGGGCAAATCGAAGGGGATGTTCGGCGCCTACCTGAACCATTACGGCAGTTGGAGCAAGCTCGAGAACGGCGACGGGATCGAGACCCCGGCATCGCAGACATTCAACAAGATCGGTGTTTTGGGCGAGCGGCGGTGGACACGCTACGTCCTCAACGGCGAGATCGGCGTGGACTATGACATGGTCACTCGTTACGGGTATGCCAATCCGAATCCGGATATGCCGCTCCCGGCCTCGTTCGATACGACCGCTTCGGGTTTGCGGCAGCACTTTACGACCGTCCGGGGCAAAGTCGGTTTCGGCGATACGTTCGAAGACCTTTCCCTCTTTAATTTCAGGGTCGGGGTGGACGCTGCCTATTTCAACGACCGTTTCGACCGGGCGCAGACCGGAATGAACGCTTACCTCGATCTCGGCAAGCGTTTCGGCGGCATGCACGAAGTGACATTGCATACGCAGTACGAAGGCTATTTCGGAATGGACGAGCTGGGAGGGCAGGATAACCACTTGGTGACGGTGGCGCCGCTCTATCACTTGAAAGCGGGTAAATTCGACTTTTCGCTCGGTGTGGATTTCACGTTCAACAGCCGCAATTTCGATAGGGATCTCAGGGGTGAGACGGAGAAATCCAAATGCTATTTCTATCCCCGTTTTACGCTGCGCTATGACGGAACCAACGGCTACTTCGTCCCGTTCGTGGAGATCGACGGCAGGCTGAAAAGCAACGACTACCGGACGCTGGCTTCGATGAATCCCTATGTCGGATCGGCGTGGGCCCCGAATACTTCGGAGTATAACGGACGTGTCGGCATTACGGGCAGCTTCTCGTCGGCTTTTTCGTACAAAGTCTACGGCGGTCTGACGCACGCCCAGGATATGGCAACGTTTGCCAATTTGTTCGTTCCTGAGCGGCAATCTTACGGAAACCTGTTCGACGTATTGAACGACACCGTGACGATGTGGACGGTGGGTGCCGATCTGGAGGGACGTATTTCAGGGGCTTTCGGGATAGAAGCGTCGGTGCAGTACAAAGGCTTCTCTAAAAAACGTTTTGACCACGTATCGGGAGTCCCCAATTTTACGGGTCGCCTGGACCTGCGTTACAGCATCCGCGACAAAATGATCCTTACCGCCGGGGCTACGCTGCAGTCGAGCCGCTGGTTCGCGCTGTCGGGTAGGGAGATCATGATGTCCTTGCCGGAACTGATCTGGCAGCAGGTAGGTACGACGGTCGATGTCCATTTCGGCGCCGAATACCGCATCTCGAAGGCTGTCGGGGTGTTCCTGCAGGGAAACAACCTGGCCAACCAGAAACTCTACCCGTATTATTTCTACCGCGGACTGGGCATCAACGTACTGGCCGGTGTGAAACTTGTGTTCTAAGCCGCTCTCCGTTCCGCAACGACCGGCTGTTCCCGATGTGGGGAGCGGGCGGTTCCGGAACAGTACATGCGGGAGAGTGCCGGGTATGTGCAGGAGTGTCAAAGGAAAGGGTATAAATGATATGGTTGAAGGCCGTCGGGAGGCGGCCTTCAGTGTGTCAGGGGCTGTCTGGGTTTTTCTGTGAAGAAGGGCTTTCCCGGCCAGGATTAACCGCACAGTGTCTGCCTGACGGCTTATGAATCATCCGAGTGCAAGGGATAATGGAGGGCAGGGGTAAATGGAAAATTCGAGGGGTTAGCGGGATGAGGGGCAATCCAACCACCAGTCGATCATGCGGCGGGCCAGGCTGAGCGGTGGTGGCAACGGAGGCAGGCGGTTGCGGTCGAAAAATGCCGCTTCGCTCAACTCTTCCTTTTGCAGGCGGATCTCCCCGGCCGCGTAGTCGGCGATGAAACCCACCATCAGGCTGCTGGGATAGGGCCACGGTTGGTTTCCGAAGTAGCGGAGGTTCCGGATTTGCAGTCCCGTCTCTTCGAACACTTCCCGGTGTACGCATGCTTCCAGCGATTCGCCCGTCTCGAGGAATCCCGCCACGAGTCCCATGAAAGGTGACCGGGAATAACAGGTGCGGGCCAGCAGGATCGAATCCCCTTTGCAGATCAGTACGATGATTGCCGGAGAGATAGCCGGAAACAGCTCTTTGCCGCAGGTCGGACAGCGCCTCGAAATCTCGGAGTGGGGCTCCATCCCCGTACCGCAGGCCGGGCAAAAGCGGCTGTTGCGTTCCCAGTGTACCAGTTCGAAGGCTTTTCCGGCCAAGGCGTACACCCGTTCGCCGAGCAGGTCGTAAGAGGCCCTCAGTGCGACCCATTCCATTCCGGCTGGGGCTGCCTGCGGAACCTCGACCGACGAGGCAAAGTACCTGATTGTATTGGAAGCGGGTTCCGGGCCTGGAGTCGTCCGGGCGACCTGTCCGGTAATCTCCATTGCTGCGGCGGCTTCTACGGGCGGTTCCGCAGCCAGCGGAATGTACCATCCGTCCGTATTGTGCCGCAGCAGCAGGCGGTCTCGGTCGAAGAGAAACCAATAGGCGGCCTCGGAGGGCCGCCTATCCGGTTTGTTATGGGGTGTGTCTGGCATGATCGAATTTTGGAAAATCGGATATTACCGGTCTGTACGATCCTGCCCGCGGCTCTGCTATGGCTTGTCGCGGGATTGGCCGTTGACGGCCGGTAAAAACGGCAGCACTCTATTTTTTGATGAACGGCAGTTTGACTACCACCGCCTTGATCGGTTTTTCACGGATGATTACGTTGATTTCGCAGCCCGGAGCGGCGTGGGAAGCGGCTACATAACCCATCCCGATGCCTTTTTTCAGGCAGGGCGACATCGTCCCGGAAGTCACCTCGCCGATGATGCCGCCGCCGTTGTCGGCGAGTTTGTAACCGTGGCGCGGAATCCCCCGCTCGGTCAGTTCGAAGCCGACCAGACGCCGTTTCGGCCCCTCTGCCTTGATCTTTGCATTGGCCTCCCGGTCGATAAAATCCTTGCCGTCGACGAATTTGGTGATCCAGCCCAGTCCGGCTTCGATCGGCGAGGTGGTGTCGTCGATGTCGTTGCCGTAGAGGCAGAAGCCCATCTCGAGGCGCAGCGTGTCCCGTGCGCCGAGCCCGATATTCTTCAGCCCCAGTTCCGCACCCGCCTTCCAGAGGGCCGTCCACAACCTGTCGGCGTCTTCGTTGGCTACATAAATTTCGCATCCGCCCGATCCGGTGTAGCCGGTGGCCGACACGATGGCGTCTTGGATGCCCGCCACCTCGGTTTTGATGAAGGTGTAGTATTCGAGGTGCTCGACATCGGCATTCGGGCAGAGCCGCTGGACGATCTGCATCGCCAGAGGGCCCTGTACGGCCAGCTGGGCGATTTCGTCCGATGCGTTGTAGAGCTCTTTGCCCGGCGTCAGGCCAAAGGCCTCACCCTCTTTGCAGAGGTGTTTCCAGTCCTTTTCGGTGTTGGAAGCGTTGACCACCAGCAGGAAAGTCTCGGCGTCGATGCGGTAGACGAGGATGTCGTCCACGATGCCCCCCTGTCCATTGGGCAGGCACGAATACTGGATCTTCCCGTCGTACAGCGTGGCTACATTGTTCGAGGTGACATGCTGCAGGAAGTCGATCGCCCGGGGCCCTTTGACCCAGATTTCGCCCATGTGGCTGACGTCGAATACGCCGGCCTTCTCGCGTACGGTGTGGTGTTCGTCGTTGATGCCGGAGAATTCGATCGGCATGTTGAATCCGGCAAATTCGGCCATACGTGCGCCATTCTCAATATGATACTTCGTAAACGGGGTTGTTTTCATGTTACGGGGTGTTTGTTTTGTGGGTTCGTTTTTTCGGTTTGCTTGCGAAGTTACGCTATTTTCGTTTAATTTTATAGCCTTTACCGAAAGAAAAACATCCGAAAGGACGATGATTAAAATCCTTATCATAGCATTGGTGATCTACCTGCTCGTGGTGACGCGCGCCCGGATACGCCTGCCGCATCCGGGCCTGCAGGCCACGGTCGATGTGCTCAAGGCGGCCGACCTGAGCGATGACGAGGTGCAACGGATGGCCGCGCAGTATGTCCGGTATTGCGACGCACAGAACCGGGTAGCCCCTGCCGGCGATCCGTACGCCGAACGGCTGGCGCGGCTGACCGGGCGCTATGTGGCGGTCAACGGCATTCCGCTCAATTTCAAAGTGTACAAAACCTCTGCAGTCAATGCATTCGCCACGGCCGACGGCAGCATACGCGTTTTTTCGGGCCTGATGGACCGCCTCGGTGACGACGAACTGATGGCCATCGTCGGCCACGAGATGGGGCATGTGCGTAACCACGATACGATCGGTGCGATGCGCAAAGCCTACCTCGCTTCGGCGGCCCGCAATGCGCTGGGCGCCGTGGGCGGCGCACTCGGTGCGCTGAGCGCCTCCCAACTCGGTTCGATAGCCGAACAGTACGCCTCGGCGCAGTTTTCGCAGGGACAGGAGACGCTGGCCGACGATTTCAGTTTCGGATTCCTGATCCGGAACGGTTACGATCCCTATGCGATGGCTTCCGCACTGGAGAAGATCACGCAAATCTCACGCCAGGGCGGCAGCGAAGCGGACGAGGTGATGCAACTCTTTTCGACTCATCCCGACAGCGCGTGGCGGGCAGCCCGCATGCGGAGCAAAGCCGACCGGCATCTCGGCCGCCGGTCGGGAGCTTAGTCCCTGTCCGGCGGATGTGAGGAAAACCGGTCGGTCCGCTATGGGGACAAAAGATGCAGGAGAAAGCCGGCAGGCCCGGTCGTCCGGGTATGCCCGCATGCGGCCAAAGGTCCGGATCCGCAAACCTCTAAACAGGAGCTGGCGCGTTTCTTGTATCGGTCTTCCGGAAAAGACTCTTGATGGCGAAATTACAGAACGTGACCCGGGCCCATCTCGGCCTGTTGCTGGCCAATCTGGTGTGGGCGGTCAACTATCCTTTTTACAAGGTACTGATGCCCCATTACATCACGCCTGTCGCGCTGGCGACGTTTGCCGTTACAGTAGCGGGACTGCTCGGTTTGGTCTCGCTTTTTTGGGGCGGCATCGAAAAAATCGACCGGAACGACATCTATAAATTCATCGGGGCGGCGCTGTTGATGGGCATCGCCAAAAAACTGCTGCTGATGATCGGTATGCAGCATACGAGTCCCATCGAAGCGTCGATCATTGCGACGCTCGGCCCGATCCTCGTGCTGGTTTTTTCTTTCTTTTTCGGGATCGACCGGTTTACGCCGATGAAGGTTTTTGGCATGGTGTTGGGAATGGGCGGTGCGCTGCTGGTCATCCTCAGCGGCGGCGGTGCCGTCACTTCGGGCGAGAAGCTGATGGGTAACCTGTTTGTCGTGGGCGCCATCGCTGCGTCGTCGTTCTCGATGGTGTGGCTCAAAGGGCTGATCATGAAATACAGGCCGATCACGGTGCTGAGGGTGTACTATCCGATGGCTGCGGTGATGTTGTTGCCGTTCGGGTTCGATTCGATGATCCATACCGATTTCGCCGCGATGCCCGCCGAAGCGCTGTGGATGTTCTTCTATGTGATCCTGATTCCCACCTTCGGCCCTAATTACCTGTTGATATTCAGCCTGCATTATGTCAAACCGACGATCAGCAGCGTCTTTTTCTACCTGCAGCCGGTGGGAGCCGCAATCCTCTCGGTGGCGTTGCATATGGATCATTTGACCTGGGAACGGGTCGTAGGGGCGCTCGTCGTCTTCGCGGGCGTTTTCTTCGTCGTACGTTCGTACAAATCCACTATCTCTTCACCCATGCACCAATTGGACGGGTAAGAGTTCCCGGCGGATCGAAGGAGTATCTCCGGTACGCCATTTGGGGCCGATGATCTCCTGACGGATCGAGGACAAGTGATTCGATACACTGCTTTCACTCGAACACGCCCGGCTATTGTTGCCGGAATTGGGTTTACTCTTGATATTCTGCCCGGAAATACCTATTTTTGCCCGTTACCGCCGGGGCGCATTCCCGGCAAACGCAACGAGAATCCGAAAATAGTTATGGGCCGTTCGAAATTCAACGAGTACAAGGGGCTGGACCTGCCCCGGATCACACAGGAGGTTTTGAAACAGTGGGACGCTGAGGATACGTTCCGCAAAAGCATATCCACGCGCGAGGGACACCCCACGTTCGTGTTTTACGAGGGGCCGCCCTCGGCCAACGGCCGTCCGGGCATCCACCACGTGATGGCCCGCACGATCAAGGATATTATCTGCCGTTACAAGACGCAGCGCGGTTTCCTTGTGCACCGCAAGGCTGGCTGGGATACCCACGGCCTGCCCGTGGAACTGGGCGTCGAGAAGAAACTCGGAATCACCAAAGAGGATATCGGGACGAAAATCTCGATCGAAGAGTACAACGATACCTGCCGCCGCGAGGTGATGACCTATACCGACCAGTGGGAGAGCCTCACGCGCGAGATGGGGTACTGGGTCAACATGCAGGATCCCTATATCACCTACGACAACAAATACATCGAGACGCTGTGGTACCTGCTGAGCGAGCTCTATAAAAAAGGACTGCTCTACAAAGGCTATACGATCCAGCCCTATTCGCCTGCGGCCGGGACGGGCCTCAGCAACCACGAGTTGAACCAGCCGGGGTGTTACCGCGATGTGAAGGATACCACTTGCACCGCACAGTTCAAAGTGATTCGCAACGATAAGAGCGAAAAGCTGTTCGACGGGGTGGAGGGCGACCTCTATTTCATGGCCTGGACGACCACACCTTGGACGCTGCCGTCGAATACCGCGCTGGCTGTCGGTCCCGGTATCCATTACGTACGGGTGCGGACCTACAATCCGTATACGGGGGAGCCCGTTACAGTGGTGCTGGCCCGTGACCTGTTTCACAACTATTTTCCGAAAAAGAACGAGGAACTCGATCTGGACGGCTACAACGGCGACGGGAAGAACATTCCGTACCGGGTGACGGGCGAATTCCTCGGCAAAGAGCTGCCCGGGATCGAGTACGAGCCGCTGATTCCGTGGATCAAACCGATGGGCGATGCGTTCCGGGTGATCTCCGGTGACTATGTGACCACCGAGGACGGTACCGGGATCGTGCATATCGCGCCGACGTTCGGTGCCGACGACGACCGGGTGGCCAAGCAGCAGAATATCGCGCCGCTGGTGGTGGTGGACAAAGCGGGCAAACGCCAGCCGATGGTCGATCGCACGGGCAAGTTCTTCCTGATGGCGGATATGGACCCGGCGTTCGTCGCATCGAATGTCGATGCGGAGGCGTACCGCGAGTACGAAGGCCGCTTTGTCAAGAACGCCTACGATCCGAAGCTGACCGATGCCGACGAGACGCTCGACGTCTCGATCTGCATGATGCTGAAAGCGGAAGGCAAGGTGTTCAAAATAGAGAAGCATACCCACAACTATCCGCATTGCTGGCGTACCGACAAGCCGGTGCTCTACTATCCGCTCGACTCGTGGTTCATCAAGACGACAGCCGTGAAAGAGCGCCTGATCGCACTCAACGAAACGATCAACTGGAAACCGGCTTCGACCGGTAGCGGCCGTTTCGGCAAATGGCTCGAAAACCTTGTGGACTGGAACCTGTCCCGTTCGCGCTACTGGGGTACCCCGCTGCCGATCTGGGCGACCGAAGACCATAGCGAACTGAAATGCATCGGTTCTGTCGCCGAACTGAAGGCGGAGATCGACAAGTCGGTCGCTGCTGGCTTTATGGCCGAAAATCCGTTCACGGCCTTTACCGAAGGAGATTTTTCGAAGGAGAATTACAATAAGTTCGACCTGCACCGTCCCTATGTGGACAACATCGTGCTCGTCTCGTCGAAAGGCGAACGCATGGTGCGCGAGAGCGACCTGATCGACGTCTGGTTCGACTCGGGGGCGATGCCTTATGCCCAGGTGCACTATCCGTTCGAACTCAGCGGGGAGAAGTTCCGGAAGGTTTATCCGGCGGATTTCATCGCCGAGGGCGTCGACCAGACGCGCGGCTGGTTCTTCACGCTGCATGCGCTGGCGACGATGCTTTTCGACAGCGTGGCGTTCAAGAATATCATTTCGAACGGTTTGGTGCTCGACAAGAACGGCAATAAGATGAGCAAGCGTTTGGGCAATGCGGTCGACCCGTTCGAGGTGCTTGAAAAATACGGTACCGATGCGGTGCGCTGGTACATGATCTCGAACTCGCAGCCGTGGGACAACCTCAAGTTCGACGTGGACGGCGTGGACGAAGTGCGGCGCAAGTTCTTCGGAACGCTGTACAACACCTACAGCTTCTTCGCGCTGTACGCCAATGTCGACGGCTTTACGGGCCGCGAGGCGGAAATTCCCGTGGCGGAACGCCCGGAGATCGACCGTTGGATCATCTCGCTGCTCAATACGCTGGTCAAAGAGGTAACCGAGTCGCTCGAAAATTACGATCCGACCCCGGCCGCCCGTGCGATCCAGGATTTCGTGAATGAAAACCTGTCGAACTGGTATGTGCGCCTGAACCGCAAACGCTTTTGGGGCGGCGGCATGACTCCCGACAAACTGGCGGCCTACCAAACCCTGTACACCTGTCTGGAGACCGTTTCGCAGTTGGCCGCACCGTTCGCACCGTTCATTACCGACAGGATCTTCACCGACCTGAATGCGGTGAGCGGACGCCACGGCGACACCTCTGTGCACCTGGCCGATTTTCCGGCTTTCCGGGCCGAATTGGTGGACGCTCGTTTGGAACAGATGATGGCTTTGGCACAAAAAGTGTCGTCGATGGTGCTGGCCTTGAGACGTAAGGTCAATATCAAGGTGCGCCAGCCGTTGACGAAGATCGTGATCCCGGTGCTTGCCCCGGCTATTAAAGCCGAAATCGAAGCGGTTCGGGGATTGATCCTCGGCGAGGTAAACGTCAAGGAGCTGGAATTTATCGAGGATACCACCGGCGTAATTACCAAGCGGATCAAGCCGAACTTCAAGACGCTCGGGCCGCGCTACGGCAAGCAGATGAAGCAGATATCGGCACTGGTGGCCGCTTTTTCGCAGGGGGACATCGCGCAGATCGAGCGGGAGGACCGCTGGACGGCCGAAATCGACGGCGTGCGGATCGAAGCTACTGCAGCCGATTTCGATATCGTGTCGGAAGACATGCCGGGGTGGCTGGTCGCTACGGAGGGCAAGCTGACCGTCGCGCTCGACATTACCGTGACGGAGGAGCTGCGTCGCGAAGGTATCGCCCGGGAGCTGGTCAACCGGATCCAGAATCTCCGTAAGGAGAGCGGTTTCGAAGTGACCGACCGTATCCGCGTGGTGATTGAGCGGCATGAAGCGCTGACAGGAGCCGTCGAGTCGTTCGGCGATTACATCGCTGCACAGACGCTGGCCCTGAGCGTCGCACTGGCGGATTCCCTCGATGAGGCGGGAAGCGTCCCGGTAGAGCTGGATGAACTGACCGTGAGAATGAAAGTGGAGCGCGTCTGACACCCGGGTGAATTTCATCCGGACCGGGCGCGAAAATGTTGGTATATTCCGAAATTAATTTTATCTTTATAAAAAGATCGTCGCAGGATGGTCTGGAATATTTAAATTTTTGAGCCATGTCAGAGCATGAAAAGACTCGGTACTCAGATGAGGAGCTACTCGAATTCAAGAAGATAATACTGGATAAGCTGGAGAAGGCCAAGGCCGATTACGACCTGTTGCGTTCTACGATCACCCACACTTCGAGCAACGACATCGAAGATACCTCTCCGACGTTCAAAGTGCTGGAAGAGGGTGCTGCGACGCTTTCCAAAGAGGAGTCGGGCCGGTTGGCCCAGCGGCAGCTGAAGTTCATCCAGCACCTCGAGGCGGCATTGGTGCGCATCGAGAACAAGTCTTACGGTATTTGCCGCGAGACGGGTAAGTTGATCCCCAAAGAGCGGCTGCGGATCGTACCGCACGCAACGTTGTGCATCGAAGCCAAAGGCGAGCGCCGTTAGCCGGTGCTACGGTGTCTCCGGACATACGCCCGGTCCGGTGAGGAGCCGAAGGACGGGCGCCGGGGAAACGAGGTGGGCGATGCCGGAGTAAAACGGTAAAGAGGGTGGTATGCCCTCTTTTTTCGTGCCTGCGGCACGGTAACATTCATAAAGAGAAGAAAACGGACAGTGGCGACAATTACTATGTATACCGACGGTTCGGCGCTGGGGAATCCCGGCCCGGGCGGTTACGGCGTCGTATTGATGAGCGGCCCTTACCGCAAGGAACTCAGCTGCGGCTATGCGCATACGACCAACAACCGGATGGAGCTGATGGCGGTCATCGCCGGGCTCGAAGCGCTCAAAAACGACGGCTGCGACGTAACGGTTTATTCGGACTCGAAATATGTGGTCGATGCCGTTGCGAAGGGATGGGTCTTCGGCTGGGAGCGCAAAGGATTCAAAGACAAGAAAAATCCCGACTTGTGGCGGAGGTTTCTCGCCCTGTACCGGCGGCATAACGTGCGTTTCGTCTGGGTTAAGGGGCACGCCGAAATTCCTGAAAACGAGCGATGCGATCGGCTGGCCGTGGCTGCTTCGTCGTCGGGCGACCTGATCGAAGATACGGGGTACCGGGCCGGTGAGGCCGGCAGCCTGCTTTGAGCGGGCGCTACCTTTTTTCTTCTGGCATCCGGAGCGTTCTCCCCCTTTGGTTCTGTCAGGGAAACGCTTTTCTTTTTGTGTCCGGGTCCTTGCCTGCGGTAGTGTGCCCTCCTTTGTCCGGAGATGCTTGGGAGGCCTGTGTCATTTCAGGACACCCGGCTCGTCGGGATGTTGCAGGGCCGTGTGTGCGATACGTTGGCCCAATGCGGCTTCCCGGGGCGATACGCTTTCGGGATGGAACGGATTGCCTTCGACCGGCCCGAAAAAAGTTTCATACCAGGTGCAGGCTGCGATGTAGCGGCCCAGTCCGTAATCGAGGTGGAATCCGTCCCGGGTCATCCGATCTCCCATCAGGTTGCGCCCGGTCTGGATTGCCGTGCCGGACGGTATCACGATCGGAATGTGCTCTTTGCGGGCGACCCGGTTGACCGTTTTGACGATTTCCCGATACATTCGGGATTGGTTGTTGTCGTAATTCGCAAATCCCGAATGGTTGGAATCGCAGGCATAAGCCCAGACCTGATGGATGGCGAAGCGCACCCCGGGATTGGTTGCGTGTGTGCGTAGGTATTGTAGCAGGGAGGGCATGAAGGGGTAGTAGGTGTCGTATAGGCCGGAATTCTGGCTGACCTGCTGGACCGTAATGTAGTCCCACGGTTCGTCCTGCAATGCCGACAGGAGGGAGGTTTTGGGGGTGTTGGACTGCACGCCTTCGCAGTTCTTGCGGTAATCGTATGCGGGAAGTCCCTTGCTGACGTTCTCCCAGTGGCGCTCCAGCGAGCAGCCCCCGATGTAGAGGTTCCCGACGATCAGCCGGATGCCGGCGGCTTTGGCCAGTTCGTCCAGGTATTCCACCCCGTCGTCGGAGAAGCTGTTGCCGACGGCGAGAATGCGGACGACCTCGCGCGGTTGCTGTTGGGCAGTCAGGGTAGGCGGGCAGCAGACGATCAGGTAGCAGATCAGGCTGCACAATAACGAAAATCTGTTTAAACGATTGGGCTTCATGAATGTAAAAGTTTTGTCGTCGGGGTTGGTTACCGGTTGCCGGCTTGTTCGGTCAAGGCCTTACGGAAGTCCTTAATGCGGTGGAAGGTCATGTAATTCGCGTCGTGGCAGTTGTGCGCACCGGTTCCGTTATCGTCATAAGCCGTACGGGACAGCAATACGATATCGTTTCCGTCGAACAGCCAGTCTGCATATTGAAAACCGTGCTTGGCAATGTCGGGATGGTGCAGCACGGTGCGGTGCACGGTCCATTCCTGCAGGTTCGGCGAACTGGATAGCGCCAGGGTATTTCTGACCCATGCGGGATTTTGTTTGCCGGCCCACTCCTGTGTGACATAGTTGACCAACGACCAGTAGCGGCCGGAGAGAGAGTCGTACCGCACTGTAAACTTTTTGGCTCCTCCCGGCATCCGGACGAAATCTTTTTCAGGGTCGAACGGGTCGAATGATACCGAATCGCGCAACCGGATCAGGGCGGCGTATTCGGGTCCCGGAGCATAATCTACGCGCAGCAGGTCGGCGACATTCCCGTCGGGTGTGACGACAGCATTTCCCTCGAGCCATGCACCGAATTTCCCGTCCAGATAGGTCGAATTGTACGGCAAACTGTCTGTGACACTCCAACTGGCGGCTTGTAACAAGTCTGCACTGTCCGGTGCCGAGATTATCATCGCGCTGTAACGCTTTCCCCAAATATCCGTGTTGGAACGTGCGCACTCTACGGCCCGCCATATTCGTCCCCGGTAGGATATTACCGGCATGGGAGCGGTGTGATATTCACCCGTCCGTAACAGGCCCGTGATGCTGTCGATCGGGGAGCTCCATGTATTACCCCGGTCCTCGGAGCGCCGGATGATGAGGTTGCCGTGCTCTTTGTTCGTTCCCATCAGGAAGAGTATTCCCCTGTGCACGAAAAGATTCGACCAGAACTGTCCGTCGAGGCGTGTGACCGGGCGCCAGTGTTCGCCCCGGTCTTCGGAGCGGTAGATCCGGGTGACGGCTGCTGTCGTGGACGAGGAACCGGGGCCGAATTCATCGTGCGAAGCGATGTAGGTGCCGTCCGGCAGGATACAAAGGCTGGGGGAGCCGACGTAGATACTGTCCTGTTGATTGTAGTGGCAGATTACGGTGCCTGGCGGCCTGTCGCTGCCGCATCCTACGGCGGCTGCAAGAATAAGCAGAAAACCGATGAGCATGACTCCGGTACCCGGACAAAATGTGGAATTTTTACGGTTGGAAAGAAACACGGTCTGAAATTTTATTTGTATTCAAAATTAATGAATTTTTCGTTTCCAAGCGTGCCGTATGTTTGCA
>ENA-UEYF01000654-UEYF01000654.1-human-gut-metagenome-genome-assembly--contig:-NODE-654-length-34702-cov-5.865126_pt1 | contig 34702 bp, 20 predicted proteins | sample MGYA00242902_ERZ507920 | MGnify/ENA primary metagenome ERZ507920 (study PRJEB26167, sample SAMN06115402) | human gut metagenome | host: Homo sapiens | place: China:Jiangxi | collected 2016-07-05...
TGCGCTGTCTGCACCTCGATGGTGCCGCCCATCATATCCACGATGTTTTTGGTGATGGCCATGCCAAGGCCGGTGCCTTGGATACGGCTGACCGTGGAGGTGCGCTCCCGCTCAAACGGCTCAAAGATTTTTTTGGCAAATTCCGGGCTCATGCCGATGCCGTTGTCCTTGATGCGGAACTCGTACTGCCCGCAGCCGCGCACCTGCCCGGCAAGCTGGCGCACCCGCACCGAGACCGTGCCGCCCGCCGGGGTAAACTTGATGGCGTTGGACAGCAGGTTCAGCAGGATCTGGTTCAGCCGGGTCTTATCGCAGTAGACATCCTCGTCGGTCACATCCATCGCGTCCATATAAAGCTCCAGCTGTTTTGCGTAGATCTGCCCGCTGACGATGGTTTTCAGATCGTGCAGCACCTCCGAAAGATTGACTTCCACCTCTTCCAGATGGAGCTTTCCGCTTTCGATGCGGCTCATATCCAGCACATCGTTGATGAGCGAGAGCAGATGGTTGCTGGAAGCAAGGGTCTTGGCCAGATAATCCTTCACCCTCTCCTTGTCGTCGATATTGCTGATCGCCAGAGTGGTAAAGCCGATGATGGCGTTCATGGGGGTGCGGATGTCGTGGGACATATTGGAAAGGAAGGTGCTCTTGGCGCGGTTGGCAGTCTCGGCGGCGGCAACGGCATCCGAAAGCGCCTGATTCACCTGTTTGTCGGCGGTGCGGTCGGACATGACCAGGATGTATTTGGTCCTGCCCTCCACCTCGCTGCCTATGGCGATGTTATGGAACCAGCGGCGCTCTTTGGTTTCCAGATGCTCAAACTCGAGATCCCATTCCCGCTGCTGCCCGCTGAGAAGCCCATCCAGAAAGTTTTTGCCCTGCTCCGGGGCGCCCAGCTTGTCCAGAGCATGGACATCCTGCCGGACTTCTCTCCACGGGATGCCCAGAAGCCGCTCAATGTTCGGGCTGACGTAATCCGTCTGGGAGGTTTTTGCGTCCAGCATCAGAAAAACATCGTCCACGTTCAGCGAGAGCTTCTGGAACAATTCATCCCGGTACCGGATCTCGGTATCCTTCCGGCGCAGGGTGACATGGCTTCTGAGCACAATGAGCAGAATGGCCAGCACCGCAAGACCTGCGGCGATGCCCGCTACGATCTGCGCCGTGCGGAACCACAGTTCGTCCAGATTAGCATTGACGATGCTGACCGGCACAAGCCCCAGCATCGTCCAGCTCTGGACCGCCGTGCCCTCGTAGACCAGATAATAGCTGGTGTCGCCCAGTTTGACCCTCAGGTTTCCGCTGCTGCCCTGTGCAAAGGCATTGGACAGATCCAGGATCTGCGCCTCGGAAAGATCGGAATGGTCGCGCAGCATCGCAATGAAGTTGTAGATCGTTTCCGTGCGGTTTACGGAATTGTCGATGACCACCCGCCCATCCGGGTAGATGACATAGTTGCTGGCATTGCCCTCAAAGGCAGAGCTGTCCAGCAATCTCATCACCGCATCATTATAATAAGAGATGGCAACGGCATCGTAGGCAAAGCCCCGGTAGCTGCCCTGCGTTTCGGGACAGATGAACGCCAGCATCTGGGGCTTGCCGGGCAGCGCCGTGTTCACGACGACATCCTCATCGTGAGCGAGCTTTTCGTCCAGATTGGTCTGCAGGCCAAGATAGCCGGTCTCCCCGGTCACGGTCATGTAGTTGCCGTCATAGGTAAGAAAGTAGAATTCGGCAAACCCAGCCTCCTGCTGTGCCGCCCTGATATACGCCTGTATTTCGGCCTCATCCGAGGCAGTTTCCAGAAAGCCGTTGTACAGATGCAGGTAGCTCACATTTTTGCGCACCAGCTCTTTCAGCATATTATTGGATTTATGCAGCACCTCTTCCAGATGCGAGGTACTTTCCTGATAGATGGTCTGGGACACAAACGAGATGTACCGAACGCTGAAACCTGCTATCAGCAAGACCAGAAGAAGGACGGCCGCAACAGGGAGCCACTTTTGCCGGGGATGGCAGTTTCGTTTGGATTCGTGCTTTTCGTCTTCCATCCCGCTCACCTCAGTGTCATGTAGTTTTCAGGCTCTGCAAGCGCTGCGCCGCCGCCGGAGAGATGATCGCGCCATCTGTTTTTTACCCATGTATCTCCGTCCAAAGACCTGCCGCTTTCGCTCGCAAGCAGCGCTTCCATCTGATTTTCCGCTGCCAGACAGGTCACGGTAACGGTGTCGTCGTCCCGGAGCGGCTGTCCGTTCCGGGTGATGCCGGTCAGGGTATAGCTGCCGCCTGCCTCTTTGACCTCCACGGCAATGCCGCTGACCACCGGCAGAGAGCCGCGGTTGAAGGGCACAAACCCACCCTCGCAGCCCTCCACAAAGGCGCGGACGGTCTCCTTCAGCTCTGCGCCGGTCATAGTGCGCTGGCGGGACATCAGACCGTTGGGCATGATCATGGAAGCGGCCATTTTCTTGTTATAGTCTGCCTGCAGCACACTGCCGGTAAAGCTGTTTGCGGTGGCAAGCAGCACATCGGTGCCATAAACGCCCCGCAGCGTGTTCGCCATAACGGAGAAGGAGGCGCTGCCGCCGTTTGCGTGGAAGACATTGGAATAGCTCTTCCCGGAGGTCAGCACGATCTCGTCATCGGCAGGCGTTTCTTCGGCAAGAAGCTGGGCATTGAACGCACGATAAGCCTGCTGTGCCGTGTACTCGCCCGCGATCATTTTGGAGACAACGTCCTTGGAGACGGCAAAGAAATCGTTGGAGGCGATGCGGATATACATGTGGTTTTCTTCCACCACATCGCGCACATCCTTCATGTACTCGGTCAGGCGCAGGGGGACGTTCTGGCTGTAGCTCAGCAGGTCCTGCCCGTCGGCAACGATGCGGCTCTGCGCCTCCTCGGAGAGCATGACGTTCAGCACCTTCATGGCTTTTTCGCGGCGCGCGTTGTCCTGCTCGAGGTCACGGTTCAGAGCGATCTGGAAATAGGGGGTGGTCATGATCCACTTTTCGCCGTTCTGGCTGAAGAAGGGCAGGAAGATCGTGTCGATGCCCTCATCCTGAAACATCTTGACACCCGCAGAGCTGCCAAAGTACATGGCAGCTTCTCCGTTCCGGAACATCCCGGTCACATCGTCATAATTCAACGCAAGATCGTCTGCCGTGAGGTGGGTATCCTGAATGAACTGCGCCATCCGCTCAAACGCCCCCGGCCACACGGTGTCGTCCAGACCCACCCGTGCGGTGCTGGCAGGGTCGCTGTAAGCAGTGCGCCACTTGCGCCCATCAGTCGTGGTAAGCTCGGCAGCGGAAAGCCCCTGCAGCGTTTCCATGCAGGTGTAGTCGTAGGTATAATCGGCGGTAAAGCCGCGGATGCCCACCTTCTCAAACGCCTGACAGGCCGAAACGAAGCTCTCGTAATCGGTGGGCAGAGGAATATCGTACTGCTCAAAAAGGCCGCGGTTGACCACAAAGCCGTGGGCATCCGCGCAGACCGGCAGCCAGTTCACGCTGCCGTCCTCGTTTTTGAAGCTGTTGAGGTAGGTGTTGTACACAGCGCCCGCCTCGTTGGTCAAGGCAAGGTTCATCAGGCTGTCCTTCAAGGGAGCTGCATCGTGCAGCGAGAAGCGGCAGCTGGTGATAATATCCGGCAGACCGCCGTTCTCCTCCAAAAACTTGTAAAAATCCAGATCGTTGTTTCCCACGATGAATTCAATATTTACATCCGGCAGCTGGGACTGGATATAAGGCGCATAGGTTTCGTACAGGCTTGTACTCCACAGATACACCTGAATGGTCTGGGCATCCTCCTGCTTTTCCACATTTTCGGCGGTTTTTGTTCCGCAGCCGGTCAGCAGGGAGACCGCCATCACCAGTGCTATAAGCACGGAAAACAGGCGGTGAAATGTTCTTTTGTTCATCAAATCGTTCTCCTCACAACTCTTGGGCAGCTGCCGTTCTGCACTCCCGAATACCACAAAAAGGCATCGATACAGCATGACAGAACTATAGGATAATTTTACCACCGCCATGATGGATTTTCAATAAAATTTCATATGTTGATTCATAAAAGCAGCGTGTCCGATTTCTTCGCGCCAGTCGATGCAGCTTTTTTTGAACGGTATATATACCAACGTATACAGTATGTAGTGTAACATTATAACAGAAGCATTTCAAGCGTTCATGCTTGTGAATACTGCTTATGTTCTATTATTATCCCTTGACAAAAAGGCAGCTTTGACCAGTTGGGTTATTTTGCTCCCCGTGGCCCGAGCAGGCCCTGCGGGCCAACATCCACTGCCAGATCTCGCTGGCTCTCAACCGCATCTACACCGAGTGGTACCCCAGCAAGGGCTACAGTTTCAACATCACCAACTCCACCAGCTACGACCAATACTACGTCCATGGCCGGACGGTGTTCGACGTCATGGTGCGGCTGACGGACGACATCTTCAACACCTATATCCGCAAGACCGGCACCGTGAACCCCTACTACGCTGAATATTGCGACGGAAAATCCGTCACCTGCCCCGGCCTCAAGCAGTGGGGGACGGTCACGCTGGCCAATCAGGGCCGCAATGCACTGAGCATCCTCAAATACTACTATGGCAACAACATCGAGATCATCCGCACCAACAACATCCAGTCCATCCCCCAGAGCTACCCCGGAAGCCCTCTGCGGCAGGGCAGCACCGGAGCGGCGGTGTTCACCCTGCAGCGGCAGCTCAACCGCATCACCAAAGACTATCCCTTCCTCGGCCTGCTGACGGTGGACGGCATCTTCGGCCGCAAGATGACCGAGACGGTCAAAAAGTTCCAGAGGCAGTTCAACCTCACCGCCGACGGCGTGGTGGGCCGCAGCACCTGGTATAAGATCAGCTATATCTATGTCTCGGTGAAGGACCTCGCCGAGCTGACCAGTGAAGGCGAGACATTCAGCGGCACCCTCCCGGACGGCTCATGGAACCTCGGCAGCAGCGTCCTCAAACAGGGCTCCACCGGCAGTGAGGTAGAGCAGATGCAGTTCTGGCTGAGTACGCTGGCTCAGTATGAGAGCAGCATCCCCTCTGTCACGGTGGACGGCGTCTACGGCAGCGGCACAGCGGCGGCTGTCCGGGCGTTCCAGCGGCGCTACGGCCTGACGGTGGACGGCATCGTGGGCCGCACCACATGGACCGAGCTGTACGACCAGTTCCGCAGCATCCAGTCCGACAACGGCACCCCCAACGCCTACCCCGGCACCGCCCTGCGCCAGGGCAGCAGCGGCCAGAACGTCCGGCTGGTGCAGTTCTGGCTGAAGATCGCACGGACGGTCTATTCCAGTCTCAACAATGTCACCGTGGACGGCATCTTCGGCTCGTCTACCGCAGCGGCCGTGCGGCGGTTCCAGACCTACTTCGGCCTCACCAGCGACGGCGTCGTGGGCCGGACGACATGGAACAAGCTCTACGAAGTCTACAACGACATTGCCAACCGCCTGCTTTCGCCCAGCCTGCGGCCCGGCGAGTACCCGGGTGTGCTGCGCAATGGCTCCACCGGCACCGCCGTCCGGGAGCTGCAATTCTACCTCTACCTCATGAGCGCCTACCAGAGCAGCATCCCCTCTGTCTCCATTGATGGCCGTTTCGGCGCGGCCACCGAGGCCGCCGTGCGGGCCTACCAGCGGTTCGCCGGGCTGACGGTGGACGGCATCGTGGGCCGGAAGACATGGGATTCGCTCTACGGCAAAGCGTCGGCCCTCCGCTCGTCCGGGCCGGTGGTCACCCTCAAGCGTCTCCCCTACCCCGGCACGCCGCTCACCGTCGGCACCGACAGCAGCGCCGTGCTCTACTACACCCTGCTTTTGCAGCGCATCGCCTACTACTACGACAGTGTAGCGTCCCCCGCGCTTTCCAGACAGTACACACAGGAGACCGCGGACGCCACCGCCAGCGCGCAGGAGCTTCTGGGCCTGCCCGCCACCGGCGTGGCAGACGCCGAAACGTGGACAGCAGTGGAAGCCCTGAGCTTACAGCTGGCGGCCTTCACCCCCAACCCCGACCGGCATCCCGAGCAGGGGCCGGACTACCCGGACCGGGCCATGAAGGAGGGCAGCGCAGGGCCTGACGTCAGCCTCATCGAGGGCTGGCTCAATGGCCGCTCCCAGCTCTACTGCGAGGAGGACTACGTCGCCGACAACGCTGTCTTCGGCCCGGAGGACACCGCCGCTGTGAAGGAGACGCAGCAGCGGGCGGGTCTTGAGGCAAACGGCGTCGTGGACCGGCCCACCTGGGCCGCACTCCGCGCCCAGAGCCATACTGCCTGCGACAGCTGCACCGAGGAGGGATGAGAGATGGCACGCTTACTGGTCTATGACGCCTACGAGAACAAAGTCTACACCTATTCGAGCCTGCGCGAGAACGACCCCATGCCCTACAGCACCGGCAGGACTCTGACCGTGCGGGAGTTCCGGGGCAAATCGAACAGCCCGGTGCTCTGGACGACCATCGCGGCAATGGAAGCGTGGAACCTCACCCGCCGCAAATACGGCAGGGGCATCCCGGTGGGATACGCCTTCCGCCGCATCTGGGAGGGAGGCCACGGCACCCGCAGCCAACACTATGCCGGCGTGGCATTCGACGTGGGGCAGAGTCTCAGCCAGACCCAGCGCACCGCCATCTACAACGCCGCCCGCTCCACCGGAGCATGGGGCTATGTCGAGCCGCTGAGCCAGACCCCCACATGGGTCCACTTCGACCGGCGCTACGGCACACCCGCCTGCAGAGGCACCACGGCAGGCTACCCCACCCTCCGCCGGGGCAGCCGGGGCTGCTACGTCATGATCCTCCAGGACGCCCTCTCGACGCTGGGCTACCAGACCGGGAACCGCATCGACGGCATCTTCGGCAGCCGGACGGAAGAAGCCCTCAAGGGCTACCAGCGGCGCACCAGTCTGCGCGTCGACGGCGTCTGCGGCTGCAACAGCTGGAAAAAGATCTCCACCGCCGTGCTGAGTGTTGGACGGACGAAGACGACGATCGATTGATTTTATAGTAGTGTAAAATAAAAAGGCTGCTGCAAAGTACAACCTCTCAGTCTCGCTATCGCTCGACAGCTCCCCTAGTAGGGGAGCCTCTGGCGAAGAGATGGGGCTTTCCGCCATGCCAAAGCCTCCCCTCGATAGGGGAGGTGGCACGGCGAAGCCGTGACGGAGAGGTTGCTTGCAGCGGCCTCTTATTTTTTATCATTCAATCGTCCACCACAACATCCTCGCTGAGCACCTGTCCGATGGGCTTTGCAATGCACAGATCGGCCTCGGCGTCCGCATTCGTAGGCTGCATATTGATGACCACGAGGTGGTCGCCCCGGAAGTACCGGATGAGCCCCGCCGCCGGGTAGACCACAAGGCTGGTGCCGCCGATGATGAGGGTATCAGCGCGGCGGATGGCCGAGACTGCGCCGGACAACACCTGCTCATCCAGCCCCTCTTCGTAGAGGACGACGTCCGGCTTGATGATACCGCCGCATTTGGGGCAGCGCGGCACACCGGTGCTGTTGGCGATAAAGTCCACATCGTAGAACGCGCCGCACTTGACGCAGTAGTTGCGCAGGGTGCTGCCGTGGAGCTCGTACACCGTCCTGGAGCCTGCCGCTTGATGGAGGCCGTCGATGTTCTGGGTGATGACGGCTTTCAGCCTGCCCTCCCGCTCGAGCTTCGCCAGACGCAGATGCGCCGCGTTGGGCTTTGCTCCCTTGACGATGAGCTTATCGCGGTAGAAGCGGTAGAACTCCTCGGGGCGCTCTTCCCAGAAGGTGTGACTCAAGATCGTCTCGGGCGGGTAATCGTATTTCTGATGGTAGAGGCCGTCCACGCTGCGGAAGTCCGGGATGCCGCTCTCGGTGGATACGCCCGCACCACCAAAAAAGACGATGTTCTGGCTCTGCGAAATGATTTTTTCCAACTTTTCAACCATATTCAACACCTCTTTTGTATCTATCGACGGAAATCAGTGCAAAATTTTATGCATTCTGCATTTTGTTTTTCACATTTCAACGGTCATTTTCCGCAAATATCTGCCCCAGATGTACGAAAATATCCTGCGGGAGCATCCCGTACTCGCCTTTTTGGCGGGCGGCACGGTCAGCGGCGGCACCGTGGAGCCAGACCGCACAGGCGGCGGCTTCGCAGGCGGACAGACCGCAGGCCAGCAGGGCCGACGTCATACCGGCCAGCACATCGCCGCTCCCGCCCCGGGCAAGACCGGGATTGCCGGTGGGGTTGACGCAGACGCGGCCATCCGGGGCGGCGACCACGGTCCGCGCCCCTTTCAGCACCACCACCGCATTCCACTGAGCGGCATACCGCCGGGCGACACCCTCCCGGTCAGCCTGAACGGCCTCCACCGAAAGCCCCGTCAGCCGGGACATCTCCCCCGGGTGGGGCGTCAAGATCAGTTCTTTGGCCGGGCGCGGCAGTTCCTCACCCGCGTTCATGAGGCTGGCGGCGGCGTTGAGGCCATCGGCATCCAGCACCGCACTGCCCGAAAAGCCGGTGAGCAGCTTCTTCACCAGCGTCCGCGTCTCGGCGGCGCGGGCCGTGCTCTGGGCAAGATAGCCCAGTCCCGGCCCGATGAGCAGGACGGTGGCCTTCTGCCGGAGGATGCGGGGGATGCTCTGGGGGGAGATGCCCCCTTCTGCCCCCGGCTCACAGGGGCAGAGGCAGCATTCCGGCAGGCGTGCCGACACCGCCGCCAGCACCGGCTCGACGCTTGCCAGTGTGACGATGCCCGCGCCGGTGCGCAGGGCGCCCTCGACGGTCAGCGCCGCCGCACCGCGGTAGCAGGCGCTTCCCGCCACAGCCAACACCGCGCCGAAACTGCCCTTGTTGCTCTCCCTCGGGCGTTTTGGAATGTGTGACCAGACAAATTCAGCCGTAATTTCGGGTGTCATGCTCACGCCTCCCCCTGAATGCAGCGCTTGATCTCTTTTTCCACATCCTGCACCTCTTCGTGGAACATCCGGGCCGAGACGCGGAGGGCGCCGTGGCCCAGAATGATGACCTGCTCCATGCCGTCGGAGGTCGCCACCCGGACCCGGCGGTTTTTGCCGATCTCGTGGGTGACGCGCTCGATGAACATATCCGCCGTTTCGGCCTCTTTGGTGTAGACGACGTGGATGTTGTGGTACTGCTCGATGCTGCCGGGACTGCCCGGCACACGGTAGGCATCGAACACGAGGATGAGGACGCACTTTTTGAAGCCCTGATAGTTGCAGAGAATGTCCATCAGCCGGTGGCGGGCGGCGTCGAGGCTCTCCTTGGAAAGGGCGTTCAGCTCGTCCCACGCAAAGATGATGTTGTAGCCATCCACCAGCAGGTATTCGGGGGCGATCTCCCACTGCTCGGCGGCGAAATCGGGCCGTTCCCGCTTCTGCACCGGGCGGAACGCCGCCAGCGGGTCCCGTTTGATGGGGCCGTAGGTGCGCTCAAAAATTTTCAGCAGTTCGGCGTCCTCTTCCAGCGTAGCGCGGTAAGCCGCCATCCGGCGGGGACGGGCAGCGGTCTCTTCTGCTGTCGGGGCGGTGTGGCCCCAGCCGCTGTCCACGTGCATATGGCTGCGCACCTGCTCCCACGGCACCACAAAGCCCGCGCCATGGGAGCAGAACACCGAGTCCGCGGGGTTGTCCAAGTCGTGTTCCGGCTCATAGCCCACCGCCTCGATGACCTCCGCTGCGTTGTGGCAGGGGCGGTAGCCGTCCAGCGTCAGGTTCAGGTGTCCCCTGCCCCGGGTGTAGCTGACCACCTCCATGGGGTAGCTGCGCATGGCAGCCACCGGTGCAAAACCGGTGAGGGCGGCGGTCTGGCCGTCCGGTGCCGTCTCGGGCGGGTCAAAGCTGCCCTCCATCCGCTGGACGTCGCTCATGGCGCGGCCAATGTTCTCCGCAGGCACTTCCAGCCGGAAGGAATACCACGGCTCGAGGAGCTGGGTCTTTTTGATTTGGTTTGCCATCATAAGGCCCTGCCGCACGGCGCGGTAGGTGGCCTGCCGGAAGTCGCCGCCCTCGGTGTGCTTGAGATGGGCGCGGCCTGCGATGAGGGTGATCTTCATATCCGTCAGCGGCGCGCCGATGAGGACGCCGAGGTGCTGCTTTTCTTCCAGATGGGTCAGCACGAGGCGCTGCCAGTTTTTGTCCAGCTCTTCCTCCCGGCAGTTGGCGGCAAACTGCATCCCGCTGCCCCGGGGCAGCGGCTCGAGCTTCAGATGCACCTCGGCATAGTGGCGCAGAGGCTCATAATGGCCCACGCCCTCGATGGCCTCGGTGATGGTTTCCTTATATAATATGCCGCCGGAGTCGAACTCCACGTCCAGCCCGTACCGCTCGGCCAGCAGGCTCTTGAGCACCTCGAGCTGTATCTCGCCCATGAGCTGGACGTGTATCTCGCCCAGCGTCTCGTTCCAGACGACATGGAGCTGAGGTTCTTCCTCTTCCAGACGGTGGAGCTTACCCAATGCGGCATGAACATCCGCGCCCTCGGGCAGACACACCCGATAGCTCAGGACAGGTTCCAGCACCGGGAGGTCACTGTCCCGCTCGGCCCCGAGGCCGGTGCCGGGCTTCGCCTTTGTCAGTCCGGTGACGGCGCAGACCTGCCCCGGGCCGATGGCCTCTGCCAACGTATATTTTGCGCCGGAGTAAAGCCGCAGCTGGTTGGCCTTTTCGGCCCAGGGCTCGCCGTCCGCCTCGCCGGTGAGCTGGGCTTTGACTTTCAGCTCACCGCCGGTGACGCGCAGCCAGGTCAGCCGCTCGCCCCGCTCATCCTGCGAGACTTTGAACACCCGCGCACCGAAAGCTTCCAGCGCCGGGGCGGCGCGGGTGTATTCGTCAAGGCCGGCCAGCAGCTCATCCACGCCCTGTAAGCCGCCGGCATTCTCTTTCTGCAGGGCCACGCCAAACCAGCAGGGAAAGACGTGCCGCCGGGCGACGGCCGGGATGATGTCCTCCGCCGTCAGGCTGCCCGCGTCCAGCATCTTTTCCATCAGGCGCTCGTCGCAGAGGGCCAGTGCCTCGTCCCGTTCGGCCTGCTCTGCGCCGAAATCCACGAATCCGTCGCCCAGACGGTGGGAAAGCTGGCTCAGCAGTGCCTCTTTGCCCGGGCCGGGCAGGTCCATTTTATTGATGAACACGAAGGTCGGGATATGATACCGCCGCAGCAGACGCCAGAGCGTCTCGGTATGGCTCTGGACGCCGTCGGTGCCGCTGATGACCAGCACTGCGTAGTCGAGCACCTGCAAAGTGCGCTCTGTCTCGGTGGAAAAGTCCACATGGCCGGGGGTGTCCAGCAGGGTGATATTCGTACTTCCCGTTTTCAGCAGGGCCTGCTTGGAAAAGATGGTGATCCCACGCGCCTTTTCCAGCGTGTCGGTGTCGAGAAAGGCATCTTTGTTATCCACCCGGCCCAGCTTGCGGATGCTGCCCGCGCGGTAGAGCATTGCCTCGGAGAGGGTGGTCTTGCCGGAGTCTACATGGGCAAGGATGCCCACCACCAGCTGTTTTTCGCTTTTTTCTGCCATGTCCGCTGCCCTCACACTGCGCCTGCGATGAGGCCGATGATGAGCAGCGCTCCGCCCAGGATGAGATTCGAGAGCATGCTGCAGTAGGTGCGCTCTTCCGGTTCCAGCTCCTCGAAGGAGACGATGCGCTCATCGGCAAAGTCCACGATGGACTTGGTGGAGTGGAACTTCTTCTTTTTGCCCATATTCTTAAACTCTTCGCCCAGATGATGGATGGTCACACCGTCCAGACGGAGGTAGTTCACCCACGCCCACGCCAGCAGCACAACACCCAGCAGCAGGGCCGGGGCCTGCCACATGGTAAACGTGCCGTCGCTGACGTAGCGGTCCCACAGCAGCATCAGCACAGCCACCACCGACACCCGGGTGACAGATTTATACAAAATGGGGCGGAACATATATTTTTGATACATCGAAACCAGCTTTTTAATCCAAGGACGCTCCTTTTATAGAAGTAACATTCTTTTTTATTGTAGCATGATTTTATGAAAAAAGATAGCCGCTTTGCGTTTTCCAACTTTCGTTGTATCCATTCGTCCTCTTGTAAAGGTATGACTTCTTTCCATCCTTTACCGTTTTTTTGCCGTCATTTTTCAGAAAAAAGCATCCGTTACCATTTTGTTTCTATTTCAGCGCTGTATGTCATTGACTTCTTTTGCCCACAATGTTAGAATACGAAAGGTGCGGTCCCGGGCGCTTTGTGCGTTTTTGGCACCCGGAGCTCGCCGTTTTTTGCATTTAGGATAGGAAAAAAGGAAAACAATATCTCGGAGGAGCGTATCTCAATGAACATCGATTTTGAGTCCCGCAACATCACCCGCCGCAGCTTCCTGAAGGGCGCAGGCGTCGTGGGTGCCGCCGGCCTGCTGTCCGCCTGCGGCGGCAGCAAGTCCAACAACTCCGGCAGCACGGCTGCTTCCGGCGCACAGGCCCCCAACTCTACCGGTGCCACCCCCCTCAAGGAGTACATCTCCTGGGAGTCTGCCAACCGTGAGATCGAGAGCTGGAACCTGCTGTACAGCCAGACCCTCAGCGACGCCAACGTCGTCACCAACCTGTGGGACGGCCTGATGAGCTTCGACTGCTACGGCAAGCTGGTACCCGCCATCGCCACCAGCTGGGAGGCCAACGAGGACTCCACCGTCTGGACCTTCCACCTGCGCGACGATGTGGACTGGGTGGACTGCAACGGCGAGGTGAAGGAGCACATCACCGCCACCGATTTTCTGGTCGGTCTGGAGTGGGTGCTGAACGCCTCCAAGAACGAGGCCAACAACACCTCCATGCCCACCCTGTACATCGTGGGCGCTGAGGAGTACTACGAGAAGACCAAGGATATGGGCGCTGCCGCCGCCGACCTGCGCTATCAGGATATGCTGGACGCAGGCGTGGGCATCGAGGCTCCCGACGACTACACTCTGGTATTCACCTGCAAGCACTCCTGCCCCTACTTTGATACCGTGGCCTCCTACACCAGCTTCTACCCCGCCTCTCAGGCGCTGATCGACGAGCTGGGCATCGAGACCTTCCGCGGCTGCGACAACACCAACATGTGGTACTGCGGCCCCTATATCGTCGAAGAGTATATCCAGGGCAACACCAAGAGCTATATCCCCAACCCCCACTACTACGATGCTGCCAACGTCAGCCGCTTCGAGCGTCTGACCGTGACCATGATCTCCGATCAGGCCATCGCATTCCAGCTCTACCAGAACCGCGAGCTGGACGAGATGGACCTGAACGAGAGCACCATCACCACCATCACCTCCGACCCCAACAACGAGTACAACAGCCAGCTCTGTGAGAAGCGCGCCCGCCCCACTGCCTACGCCATGCACTTCAACTACCAGAAGAACAACGCCGACGGCACCCCCGATGTGAACTGGAACAAGGCCATCGCCAACACCGCTTTCCGTCAGTGCTTCTACCGCGGCCTGAACCTGAAGGCATGGTTCTCCCGCTACAACAAGATCAACCCCCTGAAGTGCGAGAACGACTACTACACCATGAAGGGTCTGTGCTACAACACGCAGGGCGCTGAGTACACCACTCTGGTGGCCAAGGAGATGGGCTTCGACGCTGAGAAGTACGACGGCGAGACCATGATCCGCCTGCGTGCCAACGGCGGCGACATCTCCGCCCTGAAGAAGCAGGCCATGGAGGAGCTGAGCGCCATCGGCGTCACCTTCCCCGTCAAGGCCACCTACTTCATCATCGCCAGCAGCACCTCTGCACTGGACAACGCCACCATCCTGAAGCAGTGCTTCACCGACAGCTTCGGCGACGACTTCATCAAGCTGGACGTCCAGACCTACGTTTCCAGCCTGACGCAGGAGGTCCGCACTCCCCAGCTCCAGAGCTTTGTCATCAACGGCTGGAGCGCCGACTTCGGCGATCCCGTCAACTTCCTGGGCCAGGAGATTCTCCACGATGACAACGCCTACTACGCACACTACTACTCCAACATCGCCCGGGTGGCTGAGGCTCCTGCCGACTACCAGAAGGACCTGATGGATGCTTTCGAGCAGTACACCGATCTGGTCAATGCCGCCAGCGCCATCGTCAACGACACCGACGCCCGCTACGAGGCCTTCGCCAAGGCTGAGGCCTATATGCTGGAGAATGTACTGGTCAGCCCCACCTACTACGACGTCGCATGGTCCCTGACCCACGCCAACGAGTACAGCAAGATCAACGCCATGTACGGCAGCTGCAACTACAAGGCCGTCAACTGGGAGACCAGCGAGGAAGCCTACACCACCGTCCAGTACGAGCAGTTTGCCAAGGCTTTTGACGCTGCTACTCAGGGCTAAGCAGACGCAAAAGTCATTCCATTTCAGTCAGCACATGAAATCTTTTCATTTTTATGTGTTTGCTGAATCAATAAGATTCAATCCGTACCAGCGTGGTTTTTCTTGACTTCCCGCCTGTGGGATGATAGAATATTTGCAATCGATACGGGTTCTGCAATGGCGCAGAAACAGATCAATAAAATCTGTCTCTGCGCCCTTTTTGTACCCTTTTGAAGCCGGGTTCATGGCCAGAGTGCGCCGGATAGGCGAGGATTTTTGCCCACAGACAAGGCGATTTTCCGCAGCGATTCTGACGGATTGCAAGGGAGAGCAACGCAGTATGTGAGCAAAAAGACCGTTCAGACGGCGTACAATGGTTATGAAGACGGCTTCCAGACCTTGTGGGAAGGTAAAATAGTATGGACAGGACAGGGATTTGGGAAACGCAGAGCCGTACCAGTCATTACAGGAGGGAAAGAATATGTACCACGATTTTGAGTCTCACACCATCACCCGCCGCAGCTTCCTCAAGGGTGCCGGCGCTGTCGGCGCAGCCGGTCTGCTGGCTGCCTGCGGCGGCTCTTCTTCCAGCACCGCAGCCAGCGCTTCGTCGGCTTCTTCCGGCGCAGCTGCTTCCGGCAAGGGCCTGAGCGAGCTGTTTACTTACGAGACTTCTGGCCGTGAGATCGAGAGCTGGAATATGCTCTACAGCCAGCAGGCCATCGACTTCAACGTGACGACCAACATCATCGACGGTCTTATCAGCTTCGACAACTACGGCAAGCCGGTGCCGGCTCTGGCTAAGAGCTGGGAGCACAACGAGGACTCCACCGTCTGGACCTTCCACCTCCGTGACGACGTGGACTGGGTGGACATGAACGGCGAGGTGCAGGACCACCTGACCAGCAAAGACTTCCTCGTGGGCTTCGAGTGGGTGCTGAACGCAAAGAAGAATCAGGCCGCCAACACCTCCATGCCCTCCACCACCGTCGTGGGCGCAGCCGATTACTACGACAAGACCTATGCGATGGACGACGCAGCCGCCGAGGCCCTGACCTACGACGATATGCTGGCCGCAGGCGTCGGCATCGACGCACCGGATGATTACACCATCGTCTACACCTGTATAAATCCCTGCCCCTACTTCGACACCGTGGCTTCCTACGTCTGCTGCTATCCGGCACCCCCGGCTCTGGTGGAAAAGCTGGGCGTCGAGGGCTTCCGCGGCGTGGACTACACCCAGCAGTGGTGTTGCGGCCCCTACCTCATCGAGGAATTTGTGGCCGACAACTCCAAGCGGTTCATCCCGAACCCTCATTATTATGCAGCTGACGAGTGCAGCCGCTTCGAGCGCGTGTCTCTGAGCATGATCACCGACCTGACCGTCGGCTACCAGCTGTATCAGAACCGTGAGCTGGACGAACTGGAGCTGAGCGAGAGCACCCTGACCACCATCACCTCCGACACTTCCAACGCCTACAACGACCAGCTCTGCGAGAAGCGCCCCACCAAGTACGCCTACGACTTCCACTTCAACTTCCACTGCCTCAACTCCGACGGCACCCCCAACGAGAACTGGAACAAGGCCGTGGCCAATCGGGCATTCCGCCGCTGCTTCCAGGAGGGTCTGAACCTCATTCCCTACTACGCACGCTTCAACAAGATCAACCCCCTCAAGTGTGAGAACAACTACTACACCATGAAGGGCGTCTGCTACAACTCCAAAGGCACCGATTATGTTGACCTTGTGGCCAAGGAGCTGGGCATCGACGGCGAGAAGTATGACGGCGAGACCATGGTCCATCTGCGCAAGTCCACCGCCGACTCCATCGCCGCTCTCAAGAAGCAGGCCATGGATGAGCTGACTGCCATCGGTGTCACCTTCCCGGTCAAGGCACCCTTCTTCTTCGTGGCCGGCAACACCGTGGCTCAGGACAACGCCACTGTTCTGAAGCAGTGCTTCACCGACAGCTTCGGCGACGACTTCATCCAGCTGGACCTCGGCACCTATGTTTCCAGCCTCGCCAAGGAGGTCCGCATCCCCAAGCTCCACGGCTTCGTCATCAACGGCTGGGGCGCAGACTTCGGCGACCCCGTCAACTTTGTGGGTCAGGAGATCCTGCACGACTCCAACGCCTACTACGCCGTCAACTACTCCAACATCCAGCTGGTGGCGGAGGACCCCGCCGATTACCAGAAGGAGCTGGTAGACGAGTTCGAACAGTTCACCGACCTGGTCAACGCAGCCAACGCCATCGTGGACGACACCGACGCCCGCTATGAGGCTTTCGCAAAGGCCGAGGCCTACATGATCAACAACTCGCTGGCTGTCCCCTGCTACTACGATGTCCGCTGGTGCCTGACCCACGTCAACGAGTACACCAAGATCAACGCCATGTTCGGCCCCTGCAACTTCAAGTACGTCAACTGGGAGACCAGCGAGGACGCCTACACCACCGCTCAGTACGAGGAATTTGCCAAGGCTTTCGACGCCGCAAAATCTTAACTTTTTCTTAAATCTTTTCCGCCGGGAGTTCCTGCTTCCGGCCCGTGATCCACACACGGGAGCTGTTCTTAGCCCAAGAACAGCTCCCGTTCTTTTGTTTTTGGGCCTGTTTATCTTATTTTCGTCACTCTTCACCACAGTAAAGTAAATTTATTTCATCTCTATGCAGAGTACAACTTTCTTTTGAAAGAAAAGGCATTTCACATTCCATTGACAACTATTTATTTCGATGGTACAATATATGTCGTGTTAAGGATTTTACGGGAGGAGCACAGGCGCAGACAGAGGGGTCTGTTTCTGCGCTCTTTTGTATTCTCTGGTAATACAGAGGGGCAGATAATCTCGTAGGAGTGGGAAATCGGCAGGGCAAGGTACCCTGCGCCATAGAGCCGAGACACGAAAGAATAATTGGGAGGAAAACACAATGAACGCAAATTTTGAGTCTCATTCCATCAGCCGCCGCAGCTTCCTCAAGGCTTCCGGCGTCGTGGGCGCTGCAAGCATCCTGGCCGCTTGCGGTGGTTCTTCCAGCAGCACTGCTGCCAGCACCTCCGGTGCTGCCTCCGGCGCAGCTGCACCCGCAGCCGACGCCATCACCGATTACGTCTCCTTCGAGACTGCCAACCGTGAGCTGGAGACCTGGAACTTCCTGTACAGCCAGTCCGCTTCCGACCTGAACGTCACCACCAACTGCTGGGACGGCCTGCTGAGCTTCGACTGCTACGGCAAGGCAGTGCCCGCCATCGCATCCAGCTGGGAGCACAACGAGGACTCCACCGTCTGGACCTTCCACCTGCGCGACAATGTCGATTGGTGCGACGTCAACGGCGAGGTCAAGTCTCACCTGACCTCCAAGGACTTCCTCGTGGGTCTTGAGTGGGTCCTGAACGCCCTCAAGAACGAGGCTTTCAACACCTCCATGCCTTCTGAGACCGTCGTGGGCGCTGCCGAGTACTACGACCTGACCAAGGACAAGGGCGACGCTGCTGCTGACATGACCTACGAGGATATGCTGGCTGCCGGTGTCGGCGTCGAGGCACCGGACGACTACACTCTGGTCTTCACCTGCAAGAACCCCTGCCCCTACTTCGACACTGTCGTTGCCTACAACAGCTTCTACCCCGCCTCTGAGGACCTCATCAACGAGCTGGGCATCGATGGCTTCCGCTCCTGCGACTACTCCACCATGTGGTACAATGGTCCGTACCTCATCGAGGAGTACATCCAGCAGAACACCAAGAGCTTCATCCCCAACCCCAACTACTACGCCGCAAACGACTGCACCCGTTTCGAGCATCACACCATCACCATGATCCCCGACCTGTCCATGGGCCTGCAGCTGTACGAGAACGGCGAAGTCGATAACATCGACCTGACCGAGTCCAACCTGACCACCATCACCTCCGACCCCAACAACGAGCACAACAAGTTCCTGTGCGAGAAGCGCCCCACCAAGTTCAGCTTCCAGATGCACCTGAACTTCCAGCGCAAGGATGAGAACGGCAATCTGGACGAGAACTGGAACAAGGCTGTTTCCAACCGCGCGTTCCGTCAGTGCTTCTACAAGGGCATCGATTTCACCAACTACTACGCCCGCACCAACAAGATCAACCCCCTGAAGTGCGAGAACGACTACTACACCATGCCCGGTGTCTGCTACAACACCAAGGGTGAGGAGTACACCACTCTGGTCGCCAAGGAGATGGGCTTCGACAGTCAGGCTTACGACGGCAAGACCATGATCCGCCTCCGCGACAACGGCGGCGACATCGCTGATCTGAAGAAGCAGGCCATGGAAGAGCTGAGCGCTATCGGCGTCACCTTCCCCGTCCACTGCTACCACTACATCAAGAGCGGCGACACCACTGCTCTGGATACCGCCACCGTTCTGAAGCAGTGCTTCTCCGACAGTCTGGGCGATGATTTCGTCGTGCTGGACATCGGCACCTATGTCTCTTCTATTTATAAGGAAGTCCGTAACGTCCAGCTGCACTCCATCCTGCAGAACGGCTGGGGCGCTGACTTCGGCGACCCCGTCAACTTCCTGGGTCAGGAAGTCCTGAGCGACGACAACGCTTACTACGCTCAGACCACCTCCTGGATCGCAGCCGTTGAGAAGGACCCGAAGGACTACCAGAAGGAGCTGCTGGCAGATTATCAGGAGTTCACCGATCTGGTCACTGAGGCAAAGGCCATCGTCACCGATACCGATGCACGCTATGCCGCATTCGCAAAGGCTGAGGCTTCCATGCTGAACAACGCACTGTGCATCCCCTGCCTGTACGAGGTGCTCTGGTGCCTGACCCACGTCAACGAGTACACCAAGATCAACGCCATGTACGGTCCCTGCAACTACAAGGCCGTCAACTGGGAGACCCGTCAGGGCGACGGCTACACCACCGAGGAGTACGAGGCTTTCTCCGCTGCTTTCAATGCAGCAACCAAAGCCTGATGATTATTTTATAAAGGTTTGGTTATCATGTTAAAATACACCGTCAAGCGGCTGGCTCAGTCGCTCGTCACGATCTTATTGATCGCAACCATCGTCTTTCTGCTGATGCGCTGCCTGCCTACGGACTACTACTTCACGGAAGAACAGCTCATGAAGTTTACCGAAGAGCAGAAATACGCCGCGCTGGAAGCCGCCGGTCTGACCGACCCCATCGGCACCCAGCTGCTGCACTTCTACAACGACCTGCTCCATCTGGACTTCGGCACTTCCCGCCGCATCCAGAACGGTGCCTCCGTCGTGAAGGTCATCGGCAAGAAATTCGGCGTTTCCATGCGCCTCGGCCTGATCTCCGCCGGCATTTCTCTGCTGGTGGGCATCATGCTGGGCATCCTGCAGACCGCCTTCAAGGACAAGGTCTTTGACTGGATCGGCACTGCCTACACCGTTTTCGTCAACGCTGTGCCTTCTCTGGTCTCCTATTCGCTGGTGCTGGTCTTCGGCTCCAAATACCTGGGTTTCCCCACGCTGTACTCCACCCGTAATGTCGGCCCGTCCAGCGTGTTGCCCATCGTCTGCTTGTCGCTGGCGTCTATCGCAGGCTACGCTCTGTGGACCCGCCGCTACATGGTAGACGAGCTGACCCGCGATTATATCAAGCTGGCCCGCGTCAAGGGCCTGAGCTCCAGCGAGATCATGTTCAAGCACGTGCTGCGCAACGCCATGGTCCCCATGGTGCAGTATATCCCCCAGTCCATCCTGCTGACGGTCGGCGGCTCTCTGCTGATGGAGCGTTTCTTCTCCGTTCCCGGCATGGGTCCCCTGCTGACCGACGCCATCCAGCGCTATGACCTGAACGTCGTCCAGACTCTGGTCATCCTCTACGCTGCACTGGGCATCGTGGGTGTTTTCCTGGGCGACGTGCTGATGATGCTGGTTGACCCGCGCATTACTCTGACCGGAAAGGAGGCCGCACGCTGATGGCTAAAGCATCTGATTTTGAGGGCAAGAAGCAGGACGAACTGTTCTACTTCGTCGATTACTCTCCGGAAGAAGCCGAGCGTGTCGGCTACTCCAACTACAGCTACTGGGGTTCTGTCGTCCAGAACTTCCTCAAGCACAAGGCTGCTGTCGTCTGCCTGATCCTGTTCCTGTTCCTCGTCATCTTCTCCTTCATCGCACTGGCCATCGGCAAGTACGATTATCAGACGCTGGTGTCGGATTCCTCTCTGGCCTTCCAGAAGCCCAACAGTGAATACTGGTTCGGCACCGACAACCTTGGCCGCGACTACTGGTGTCAGGTGTGGTACGCCACTCAGGTGTCCATCCGTCTGGCCCTCATCGTTGCCGTGGGCGAGAGCATCCTCGGCGTCATCATCGGCCTGATCTGGGGCTATGTCCGTAAGCTGGACCGCTTCTTCACCGAGCTGTACAACCTCATCGACAACGTGCCTTACATCATCTACATGACCCTGATCGCACTGGTCGTCGGCCAGAGCTTCACCATCATGGCCGTCTCGATGATCGCCATCGGCTGGCTGGTCATGGCCCGCCGCGTCCGCAACATGGTGTTCATGTTCCGTGACCGCGAGTACAACCTCGCGTCCCGCTGCCTTGGCACCCCGCTGTGGCGCGTTCTGACCAAGAACATCCTGCCCTATCTGGTCTCCGTCATCATCCTGCGCATGGCGCTGAGCATCCCCGCCACCATCAACCTCGAGTCCACCCTGTCCTATCTGGGCATCGGTCTGGGCATCGAGACTCCGTCTCTGGGCCTCATCCTGAGCAAGGTGCGCGGCTTCTTCCTCGATTATCCTTACCTGCTGGTCTTCCCCGCATCCATCGTGTCCATCATCTCCATTTCCTTCTATATCATGGGCAACGCTTTCTCGGATGCTGCTGACCCGCGCAACCACGTTTAACAGATGGGAGAGAAAATCACAAAAATGGATAGACAACCGATCATCTCTGCCAAAGACGTGGAGATCACCTTTAGCCTGCGCGGCAAGAAGCTGAACGCGATCCGCAAGTGCTCGCTGGATCTTTATGACGGCGAGACGCTGGCCATCGTGGGCGAGTCCGGCTCGGGCAAGTCCGTATTCACCAAGACCTTCGTGGGTATGCTGGATGTCAACGGTAAGATCACCGGCGGCTCCATCATGTACGAAGGCCGCGACATGACCAAGTTCACCGAGAAGGACTGGCTGGGCGTGCGCGGCAAGAAGATCGCCATGGTCATGCAGGACCCGATGACCAGCCTGAACCCGCTGAAGAAAATCGGCAAGCAGATCCAGGAGAGCATCGAGCACCATCAGGGTCTGAAGGGCGCGGAGGCCAAGAAGGCCGCCATCGAGATGCTGGCCAAGGTCGGCATCCCCGACCCGGAGCGCCGCTACGAGCAGTATCCGCACGAGTTCTCCGGCGGTATGCGTCAGCGTGTCGTCATCGCCATCGCTGCCGCCTGCCGTCCGCAGATCCTCATCTGCGACGAGCCCACCACCGCTCTGGACGTGACCATTCAGGCACAGATCCTGCAGCTCATCCGTGACCTGCAGAAGGAGCTGGGCATGTCCGTTATCTACATCACCCATGACCTGGGCGTTGTGGCAAACGTGGCAGACCGCGTGGCCGTCATGTACGCCGGCCAGATCGTCGAGTACGGTACCGTCGAAGAGATCTTCTACGACGCATGGCACCCCTACACCTGGGCTCTGCTGCAGGCTCTGCCTCAGCTGGGTACCAAGGGTGAGGCCCTGCCCACCATCGACGGTACGCCGCCGAACCTGTTCAATGAGATCAAGGGCGATGCATTTGCACCCCGCAACAAGCACGCGCTGGCCATCGACTTCGTGGCAGAACCTCCGTTCTTCCAGGTGTCCGAGACCCACGCGGCAAAGACCTGGTATCTGGACCCCCGGGCTCCCAAGATGGAACGCCCGCACTCCATCCAGAACCTGCGTGAGAAAATGGGAAAGATGGGAGGTTCCAACTTAAATGGCTGAGCGTGAAAAGCTGATTGAGCTGAAAGACCTTCAGATCACCTTTGGCTCCGGCAAAAAGAAGTTCGTGGCCGTGGACCACGTCAATTTTGACATCTACAAGGGCGAGACCTTCTCGCTGGTCGGCGAGTCCGGCTCCGGCAAGACCACCATTGGCCGTGCCATCTGCCGCATCAACCCGACCTCGGGTGGCGACATCTTCTTCAAGGGCCAGAAGATCAACGGCAAGATCTCCAAGGAGCTGGATCGTGAGGTCATCCGCAAGGTGCAGATGATCTTCCAGGACCCCATGGCCTCCCTGAACGAGCGCGCCAAGGTCGAGTACATCGTGGCTGAGGGTCTGTTGAACCACCACCTGTACAAGGACCAGAATGACCTGCACGAAAAGGTCATGAACGCTCTGCACGAGGTCGGCCTGCTGCCGGAGTTCGCCTCCCGCTTCCCCCACGAGTTCTCGGGCGGCCAGCGTCAGCGTATCGGCATCGCCCGTGCGCTGGTCATGGAGCCGGAGTTCATCGTGGCCGACGAGCCCATCTCCGCACTGGACGTCTCCATCCGTGCGCAGGTGCTGAACCTGCTGAACAGCATGAAGAAGTCCCGCGGTCTGACCTACCTGTTCATCGCCCACGACCTGTCGGTCGTCCGGTTCATCTCGGACCGCATCGCCGTCATCAGCAAGGGCCGCATCGTGGAGCTGGCAGAGGCTGAAGAGCTGTTCCTCCATCCCCTGCATCCCTACACCAAGGCTCTGCTGAGTGCCGTTCCCATCCCCGACCCGGGTCTGGAAAAGAGCAAGAAGCTCCTGGTCTACGACCCCTCCATCCACGACTACAGCGTGGACAAGCCGGTGTGGGAGGAAATCGCCAACGGCCACTTCGTCTATGGCAACCAGAAGGAGCTGGAAGGCTACCGCAAGGAATATCAGAGCCAGCTCTAAGCACTGTCACTTGACTGTATTTTAACACAAATGCCCCGCCGCATTGGGAAGCATCCCATTGCGGCGGGGTTTTGTGCTGTATAAAAAGAGGCCGCTTCCCGTATTTCTGCCGGGAAGCGGCCCCTTTGTGTTTTATATCAGTCTTGCACCGGGCTTCGGCTCATGGGCCTGCCAGAGGGTGACCCACTCGGGCAGATGCAGGGTCTTCAGGCGCTGGGGCAGGGCGGCGAGATCGCCGTCCGTGAGATACCACGCCACGCCGAACGCCGCCAGCGCCAGGATCCCCAGCACCGCCAGCAGAACGCGGAGAGGATGCTTCTTCTTTGGGGTCGGGTCCTTTGCTGTGCTCTGCGAACGGCCCGGAGGATCGCTCTGTTTGGCCTGTCCGGCGGGAAGGAAGCCTGTCCCCTCGGCCTGCGGCAGACCGGCAGCGGCGCGGCGCACCATATCCAGCAGCCAGAGGCCGGGGTTATCTGCGGCGGGGACGGTGCGGAGCCAGCAGCCTTTTTTGGTGCAGAGCACCAGCACATGGTCGCTTTCCCGCTCGGCACAGGCCACGGCCAGCTCTGTTCCCACGATGCGGCGGGCCGCCTGCGCCCGGGAAAGGGCCAGACGGACAGGGTCGGGGTTGTCCCCTTCCCCGCCGAGCTTGGCCCGGGCGCGCTTTTCGATTTGGGGGCCGACCTTGGCGTCGGCATAGCTCATGGCGCCGAAGTCGTAGACCTTCTCGGCACCGGGGACTTTCTCGAGCCGGGATTCCAGCAGCGCACCGGCGGCGGCATCGCCGCAGGCCAGCAGACGATCATGGGCTTCCAGCGCCTGCACGGCGGCAGCGGCCAGACTGGTATCGCCTGCACCATATACGTCCGCGCCAAAGCTGCTGCGGAGGCTCTGAGCCGCCTTTTTCAGTCCCGTGGGCGTGTCCGCATGGACAGCCAGTAGCGTCTCTGCGCCCCGGCTTTTCCACTGGGCCTCAGCCCTCCATTGGGGCGCAAACAGCGCCACAGCGGCCGCCAGCCGCCCCTGCGGCGCACCGTACAGGCGCAGCACACAGCGGGTCTCCTCTGCCAAATCCCATCAACCCCTCATTTTTGATTTTTACCGGACGAACGCCTCATCCAGTGCGGCCAGCGCTTCGTCGTCCGACTGCTGGGCAGCGGTGAGGGCCTGCGTCCCGGCAGGGACTTTACCCTGTGCCAGACGCAGCGCCAGTTCCAGCGCAGCTTGTGCGGCCCGGGCGCGCACCAGCGCACGGTCAGGCCGGGAGACGAAAAGCTTCTTGACGTAGGCCACGCCATCCCGGGCAGCGCCCAGATAGACGGTGCCCACAGGGCGCACCTCGTCGCCGCCGGTGGGGCCGGCCACGCCGGTGACGCTCACAGCGATGTCAGCGCCCGAAGCCTTTGCCGCGCCCAGAGCCATCTGTGCCGCCACGGGGGCGGACACGACGTTGTACTTTTCGATGACCGCCGGGTCCACGCCCACGAGCTTTGCCTTGGCCTGCTCCCAGTAGGTGACAAAGCCATAGCCGAACACCTCACTGGAGCCGGACACGGAGGTCAGACGCTGTGCGATGAGGCCGCCGGTGCAGCTCTCGGCGGTGGCGATGGTCAGCCCCTTTTCCTGCAGGGTGTGGACCACCGTTTCTTCCAGACCGGCCACATCCTCATCATACACCGCATCGCCCAGCATATCATAGAACTTTTTGGCATACGCGCGGCACATTTTTTCGCCGTCCTCGTCGGAGCGGGCGCGGGCGGTAATGCGGATCTCGCACTCGCCGGTCTTGCAGTAGATGGCGGCGGTGGGGTTCGGATTTTCCAGCAGGTCGCGCACCTTATACTCAATATCGCTCTCGCCGCCCAGCACACGGAGGGTGACGGAGTGGAGGGTGCAGTTCTGGCGCTCCATCAGCAGAGGGCGGACGCTCTCCGTCCACATGGCCTTCATCTCGTGGGGGACACCGGGCATGAGGACGGCGCAGCGGCCGTCCTGTTCGAACCACGCGCCGGGGGCAGTGCCGTGGTTGTTGATGATTTTATGGCCCTTGGTGGGGACCATCGCCTGTTTGCGGTTGTTGGGAGTGGTCTCGCGGCCGGTGCGGGCAAAGTAGCTGGTGATCTTATCCCACTCGGCCTCATCGAAGGCCAGCTCATCCCCGAAGCAGGCGGCGACGGTCTCCTTGGTCAGGTCGTCCGCCGTGGGGCCGAGGCCGCCGGTAAAGACCAGCAAGTCGCAGCGGCTCCTGGCCTCGTTGACGAAATCGGCCAGACGGCCATGGTTGTCGCCGATGGTGCTCTCCCGCTGGACCGTGATGCCCAGATCGGCCAGCTCCCGGCTGAGGTACTGGGCGTTGGTGTTGAGGATGTTGCCGAGAAGGAGCTCAGTACCCACACTGATGATCTCTGCTGTCATGGCTCAGCCCTCGAATTCCACGTCGTCGGTGATACGCAGGCGGATGCGCTCAGTGGCCTCTGCGGCCTCGGCTTCCAGCTCTGCCAGACCGGGCATCCCGGCCTCGGCTTCGAGGATCTCGCTCAGTTCGGGGCGGATCTTCGGGTGCGGCGGGGTGAAGATGGTGCAGCAGTCCTCATAGGGCAGGATGCTCGTCTCGAAGGTGTTGATGTGGCGAGCCGTCTCGACGATCTCGGTCTTGTCCATGCCGATGAGGGGACGGAGGATGGGCAGGTCCTGGGCGGCGTCGGTACACTGCAGAGCCTTGACGGTCTGGCTGGCCACCTGTGCCAGGCTCTCACCGGTGACGAGGGCTTCACAGCCCTGCTTCCTGGCGATGATGTTGGCAATGCGCATCATGCTGCGGCGCATGAGGACGGTGAAGAGAACGTCGGGCGCGTTATCGCGGATATACTCCTGAGGCTTGGTATACGGCACCACAAAGAGGTTGGTGCTGCCGGTATAGGGGGTGATGAGCTGGGCCAGAGCCTTAACTTTCAGTTTTGCGCGTTCAGAAGTATACGGAGGGGACGCAAAATGGATGTGGTCGAGGCCGAGGCCGCGCTTTGCCATCCGGTATGCCGCCACAGGGCTGTCGATGCCGCCGGACAGCATATTGAGGGCGCGGCCGGAAGTTCCGACAGGCAGACCGCCCTCACCCTGTATTTTGGGGCCATGGATATACGCACCGTAATCGCGGATCTCCACGATGACCTTGAACTGAGGGTTCTTGACGTCCACCCGCAGGTAGTTGTGCCTGCCCAGCAGATAGGCACCCAGCTCCCGCATCAGCTCGGGACTGGTCATGGGGAAGGTCTTATCGGAACGGCGGGCCTCGACCTTGAAGGTCTTGATGCCGTGGAGGCTGTCGCCCAGATAATCCTCGGCGGTCTGGCAGATGGTGTCGAAATCCTTCTCACAGACCACAGCACGGCTGAGGGCCGCGAGGCCGAACACCTTGCTCACCCGCTCAAAGGCGAGGTCCATATCAATATCTTCCTCTTCCGGCTCCATGTAGAAGGTGGACTGGGTGCAGTAGACGCGGAACTTGCCCACCGTCTTGAGACGGTAGCGCAGGATCTTCATCATCGTCGATTCAAACTGGTTGCGGTTGAGGCCCTTCAGGGACATTTCGCCCTGATAGCCCATAATGACTTCGCGCATAATAGCTTCTCCTAATATTGTGTTGTTCATCAGCCGGTGCTCCGGTAGCTTTCTCCTCGGACACGAGTCGGGCCATTCCATCGCCCGCCCTATTGCCTTCGGCAACAGGGTCCCACCCCAGCGGACGGTCCTCGGAGAAACTCCCCTCCCACCGGCCCGGGCAGCTGCTGCTTTTTACTTTTTGATTCTCTGCAAGTGCTTCATACCATCCTCAAAGCGCTCGAGGAAGGCGTCCACATCCTCCGGGGTGTTGTCGGCACAGAAGGACACCCGGATGGCCGTGTCGATGGCCAGCGGGTCGCGGCCCATAGCCGCCAGCGTGTGGCTGGGCTGTCCTCTGCCGCAGGCGCTGGCCGACGAGACGTAGATCTGCTTCTCGGACAGCCAGGCCAGCATCGTCTCGCTCTTGATGCAGTTCTCGCTGAAATTCAGCACCTCCGGCACAGCGCCCGCCGGGCTGTTGATCTCCACCTCCGGGAACACAGAAAGCCCCGCGCGGAGGCGGTCGTTGAGGGCGCGCACGGCTTTGTCGCGGCTCTTGATGCTGCCGGCCAGGCGGGTGGCCGCGGCGGCAAGGCCCAGCGCATAGGGCAGGTTTTCGGTGCCGGGGCGGAGGCCGCGCTCCTGCTCACCGCCCAGATAGGGCGGCTGGAACGCCTGCACCAGCCGGTCACTCAGGTAGAGCGCACCGACGCCCTTGGGTGCGTGGATCTTATGGCCGCTGACGGCCATCGTGTCGATGTTGTCCAGCTTGATGGGGACGCGCATCCACGCCTGCACAGCGTCCACATGGACGATGGTGCGGCTGTTACGGCGCTTGACCTCGGCGGCCAGACGCTCCACGTCGTTGCGGGTGCCTATCTCGTTGTTGACCATCATGCAGGCCACGAGGATGGTGTTCTTGTCCACGGCATCCAGCATCTTGTTGATGTCCAGTGTGCCGTCGGCCTGAGGCTTCACGACAGTGACGTTATAGCCCTGCGCGGCCAGACGTTCCAGCGGGCGCTGGACGCTGGGGTGTTCGAAGCCCGACACCACGATGCCCTTGCCGAAGGTGCGGGTCTGGGCCGCGCCCAGCAGGGCCAGATTATTGCCCTCGCTGCCGCAGGAGGTAAAGTACAGCTCCTTCGACTTGCAGCCCAGGGTGCGGGCCACGGCGGCACGGGCGGCGTTCAGGACCTCTTCGCTCCGTGCGCCGGGGGCATAGAGGCTGGAGGGGTTGGCCCAGTGCTCCCGCATGGCCTTGTCTATCACCTCTGCCACCTCGGGAGCAACGATGGTGGTGGCAGCGTTATCCAGATAATGCAGTTCCGGATCATGCAGCATAATTTCATTCCTGCCTTTTGTGCATAAAATATCAGAATAAGTATACCACAAAGTTCCGCATAACGCAAAATATTTGCACAGCAAAAAAGGGACCGCTCCATGCAGGAGCAGTCCCTTTCAGCAGCTTGCGGTTCGCGTTTGGGTTCAGCCGTTCTCGTTTGCCTTCTGCAGCCAGATGCTGCCGATGTCCAGCGCATTGTACAGGCCGTTCTTGGTGGTCTGACGTGCCACGCGGGCCTCACGGGGCTTGGACTCATCGGTAGAGAGCAGCTGCAGATGGACCTTGTCTGCCACATCCACACCGCCCACGGTCTTGGTGGACTGGATCTGCAGATAAAGCACATACGGGTCGGTCATGCAGCCGTAATACAGCTCATTGTCCTTGCGGACGAGGGGCTTGCCTTTATAAGTCAGTTTCGGAGTAAATGGCATCGTGAAAGCCTCCCTATCATACTTGATTCACTTTAGTATATCATATTTATAACAGAAAACGCAAGGGCAGGCCCCCGGAATATGGGAATTTTTCCTCACGGGTTGCACGGGCCGGGGCTGTGCTGTATAATAGGGGCAAAAGTACCCATTCCGCCACAGGAGGACATTATGGCAGATTATCAGGAATATCGCCGCCGCATCCTTCACCGGCGCTGGCGCAGGATCTTCATCACCGCTGCGCTGCTCATCCTATTGGTGCTTCTGGCCGCTGTGGGCGTCCTCTGGAAGCGCCTTCACCGCGAGCCTGCCCCTAATACGGCCCAAGGCCCCACCATTCTGCAGCAGGAGCTGACCGGCAGCGAGTGGAACACCATCAGCTACACCCCGGCCCGACGCCTGAGTGTCCAGACCCTCGACAACGGGATGACCGCGATGGACTTCCGCCTCGCGGCCCAGCCTGCCAGCCCTGCCGTGGAGCGGAGCAGCTTTTCGGACGTGAGTTTTTTGGGCGACAGCCTGACGCAGGGGATGCAGCTGTACGACACCGGCCTGCCCAACGCGCACTTCTGCGCCTATAAGGGCGTCGGCCCCAATGCCGTCGTCAACAACACCACCTGCCGCCGGGCCGACGGCGAAAAGGAAGTCCCGATGGAAGCGCTGGCCTCCCAGCAGCCCCGGGCGCTCTACATCCTGCTGGGTACCAATGTGCTGACCGCTGACAGTGATTATACCAGCTTCCTCACCTATTACCGGCTGATGCTGGACATGATCTCGCAGGCACTGCCCAACACGAAAATTTACGTCCAGTCCATCACCCCGGTCCGGCCTGAAGTGCGCAAAAAGTCCCCCGGCCTCTACAAGGAGCGGCTCTGTGAGATAAACGATGCTCTTTCGGCCATCGCGCTGGAAAAGGGCTGCACCTTCCTGAACCTCTGGGAGGCGCTGGCCGACGAGAACGGCGACCTCATCGAGGAATACGCCCAGCCGGACGGCTACCATCTGCTGCCCGCCGGGTACGACGCATGGGTGGATTACCTCTGCACCCACACCTGATAGCGATAGAAAGGCCCTCTCAGCGCCGCTGAGAGGGCCTTTTGCTGTCTCAAGATCAGAACGCGATGCCGGCGTTGTCGTACAGCCAGCGGAGTGCGAACCAGCCAAAGGCCGCAGAGCCCTCGTAGAGGATGCTGTCGTCGAACCGCACCTTGGGGTGGTGCTGGCCGTAGCAGCAGCCCTGCTCCGGGCCGCCTGCGGCGATGAACATGCTCACAGTAGGCACCTCATGGCTCACGAAGGCGAAATCCTCGCTGCCGCCGCCGGGCTTGCCGCCGGTGAGGGCGGTCATGTCCATAGCGCCCTTCCCCAGCAGCTCGGTCATATAGTCCATCGCATTCTCGGCGAGGGGCTTGTCCACCACCATGCAGGGGCAGTAATCGGCGAAGGATACCTCTGCGGTGCAGCGGAAGGCCGCCGCCACGCCCTGCGCGATCTCGGTCATGCGGGTGCGAATGAGTTCGCCGGTCTTATTCTCCGGGTCGGTGGTGCGGATGGTCCCCCACATCTGGGCCACATCCGGGATGACATTGGATGCCGCACCGGCCTCGAAGCGGCCGGTGGTCAGCACACCGACGTCACCGGGCTTCAGCTCCCGGCTGTTGATCTCCTGCAGGGCGATGTGGATGTGGGCCGCAGCCGTGATGGGGTCGATGCAGTTTTCCGGGGTAGAGCCGTGACCGCCCTTGCCCTTGACCACGATATGGTACTGCTCACAGCTGGCCATCGTGATGCCGCCGCCCGGCACCAGCACTGTACCTACCGGCAGCGGCATTCCGGCCAGCACATGGAACATGACCGCCGCGTCCACATGAGGGTCTTCCAGCAGGCCGCCCGCGATCATATCCGGGGAACCCTGGAAAATTTCTTCGGCAGGCTGGAATTCCAGCTTGACCGTACCTTCCAGCTCGTCCTCGTGAGCCTTGAGCAGCTTTGCTGCACCCAGCAGCATGGCCGTATGCATATCGTGGCCGCAGCCATGCATCTTGCCGGGGACTTCCGAGCTGAACTCTTCACCCGAATCCTCGGGGATGGGCAGGGCGTCCATATCGGCACGCAGCAGGATGGTCTTGCCGGGCTTTTTGCCGCCTGCCAGCGCAATGACACCAGCCTTGCCGCAGTCCTTCGGCTCATAGCCCATTTCCGTCAGCGCCTTTTTGACCAGCTCCTTCGTGTGGGGCAGATCGAAGCCCACCTCCGGGTGGCGGTGGAGCGTCCGACGCCACTGCTGCAGCTGCGGCTCCAGTGCGCGGGCCTCCTTCAAAAGCTCTTCCGATGTGATATTCATACTCATCCGCTCCTTTGTTTTTGATTCAGAAAAAGCTCTCCTGAGGGAGAGCTTTTTGCTGTGTTATGTTCAGCCCTCGGTGTGGCTTCCTTCGGGGTGGTACTTGGCGCAGGTACACTTTTTCCACTTCAGGCCGCTGCCGCAGGGGCAGGGGTCGTTGCGGCCGATCTTGATGACGCGGACAGGCTGGCCCTTGGGCGCACCCTTTGCGCCGGGGGCGCCGTTGCCGGGCACATAGCCCTCGCCGGTGGGTTTGGCCACCTGCTCACGCTTGGGGGCTGCGCCCGCCTCGCGCACCTCGATGGTCAGCAGCATCTTGATGCTGGACTCCCGGATGGAATCCACCATCTGGTCGAACATATCAAAGCCCTCGATGCGGTACTCGACGACGGGGTCCTTCTGGCCGTAGCCGCGCAGAACGATGCCCTGACGCAGCTGGTCCATGTTATCAATATGGTCCATCCACTGGCGGTCTACACACTTGAGCAGGCAGATACGCTCCAGCTCACGCATCAGGGGTGCGCCGTAGCGCTGCTCCTTGTCGTTCAGGATGTCCATGCCGCGCTGATACAGCATATCAGCGATGCTCTCCTGCGAGATGCTGTCGTAGTCAGCGACAGTGTAGTGGAAGTCGGCGTCGGTGGTCAGCCAGCCCAGATAGTGGCGGCGGAGTGCGCCGAAGTCCCACTCGTCCTTCACGTCGCCCGCGAGGAACTGCTTGCAGCTGGACTCGATGTTCTCCTTCAGCATATTGTGCATCTCGGCGCTGATGTCCTCGCCGTTCAGGACCTTGTGGCGCTGACCATAAATGATCTCGCGCTGCTGGTTCATGACGTCGTCGTATTTCAGGACGTTCTTGCGGATCTCGAAGTTCCGGCCCTCGAGCTTCTTCTGGGCAGACTCGATGGTGCTGGTGATCATCCGGTTCTCGATAGGGGTGTACTCGTCGATGCCCAGAGTACCCATCAGGCTCTGCACGCGGTCGCCGCCGAACAGACGCATCAAATCGTCCTCGAGGCTCAGATAGAAGCGGGATGCACCGGGGTCGCCCTGACGGCCTGCACGGCCGCGCAGCTGGTTGTCGATACGGCGGCTCTCGTGGCGCTCAGTGCCGATGATGAACAGACCGCCAGCAGCACGCACCTCTTCAGCCTCCGCTTCGGTCAGGGGCTTGTACTGAGCATACAGCTCCTCGAACCGCTTGCGGACAGCCAGAATGTTGGCGTCGGTAGTCTCACCATGGCCGTCGGCCTCGATGAGCAGCAGCTCCACGGCTGCAGGCAGAGCCTCCTCGGGCTTTTCGGGGTTCAGCAGCTTCTCGCAGAAGTGCTCTTTGCGCATCTGGGCCTTTGCCATATACTCTGCGTTGCCGCCCAGCATAATATCGGTACCACGGCCAGCCATGTTGGTGGCGATGGTGATGGCCCCCTTCTTACCGGCCTGTGCGACGATCTCTGCCTCACGCTCGTGGTTCTTGGCGTTCAGCACGTTGAAGTCACGGGTGTACTTCTGCAGCATCTTGGCGAGAGTCTCGCTCTTCTCGACGCTGACAGTACCCACCAGGACCGGCTGGCCGTTCTTGTGGCACTCCATGACCTGCTGGATGACGGCGTTGTATTTGCCATTGATGGTCTTGTAGATGGCATCCGGGTAATCCTTGCGGATGACAGGGCGGTTGGTGGGGACGGTGACGATGTTCAGACCGTAGATCTCGGTAAATTCGGTAGCCTCCGTCTTTGCCGTACCGGTCATACCGGCCAGCTTCTTATACATACGGAAGTAGTTCTGGAAGGTGATGGTCGCCAGCGTCTTGCTCTCGGCGGCGATCTTCACGCCCTCCTTGGCCTCGATGGCCTGATGGAGGCCCTCGTTGTAACGGCGGCCGATCATCAGGCGGCCGGTAAACTCATCGACGATGAGCACTTCGCCGTCCTTCACGACGTAATCAATGTCGCGCTGCATCACACCGTAGGCTTTGATGGCCTGGTCGATGTGGTGGGCGAGGGTCATATTCTCTGCGGCAGCGAGGTTCTCGATCTTGAAATATTCCTCGGCCTTCTTGATGCCCTTAGCCGTCAGGGTGCAGGTCTTGTGCTTTTCGTCCACGATGTAATCGCCGTCAGCCTGCTCATCGGTCTCCACCTTGTCTTCCAGCTCGACCACGACGCTCTTGCGCAGAGTGCGGACAAAGCGGTCCACCTGGGTATACAGGCTGGAAGAGTCCTCTCCGCGGCCAGAGATGATAAGCGGCGTACGGGCCTCGTCGATGAGGATGGAGTCCACCTCATCGACAATGGCGTAGGCATGGCCGCGCTGCACCATGTTGTCTTTATAAGTCACCATGTTGTCGCGCAGATAGTCGAAGCCGAACTCGTTGTTGGTGCCGTAGGTGATGTCGGCGTTGTAAGCCTCCCGGCGGGCATCGCCATCCATGCCCTGCACGATCAGGCCCACCGACAGGCCCAGCCAACGGTAAAGCTTGCCCATCCACTCGCTGTCGCGCTTGGCAAGGTAATCGTTGACGGTGACGATGTGGACACCCTCCCCGGTCAGTGCATTCAGATAGGCGGGCAGCGTTGCCACAAGGGTCTTGCCTTCACCGGTCTGCATCTCGGCGATGTCACCCCGGTGCAGGGCGATGCCGCCGGTGACCTGCACCGGGAAATGCTTCATGCCCAGCACACGCCATGCGGCCTCGCGGCAGACAGCGAAGGCATCGGGCAGAATATCATCCAGCGTTTTGCCGTCGGCCAGCTTCTGCTTCAGTGCAGGAGTCTGGGCCTGCAGCTCGGCATCAGACATCGCCTGATACTTGCCTTCCAGAGCCAGCACCTGTTTGGTGAGGGGGTTGATCTTTTTCAGTTCCCGGTCAGAGAAGCTGCCAAAGAGTTTTTCAGCTAAGGACATTGGTCACACCTCATGATTCTTCAAAATAGCAAACGTCCGGGCCATTTGATTGCCCCAAAACGAATATTCACACATAAATATATGATACACCAAAAGCCCCATCCCGTCAAACCAGATGGTGAATTTTAGCCGGTTATTGAATGAATTTTCTGTAAATTCCTTCGACCTTTCCCACCATGGTCCGGTATCATCCTTTTTCGATGTAATAGCAGACGAGGTCTGTCGCGCCGCGCGTTGCATGGCGCATGGCTTTGTGCTCGACGCCCTCGTATTGGAAGCCCACTGCTTTCAGCAGTTTCCCCGAGGCGAGATTGTATGCATAGTGTCCTCCGGTAAACATCTCAGCGTTAGTTTTTTCGAAATAGGTCTGCATGACGGCCTGCAGCGCCTCCCGCGCGTAGCCCCTTCTCCGGGCTACGGTGCGTCTCTGCATGCGAAGCCCGGCAGCGCCCCCGCCGCGCAGACTGCCGAGACCAAACTCCCACCCCGGCACAGCCCGCTCTGCGTCCATCATGGACATCATCCCGATGACCCGGCCCGTCTCTCTGCACACAATGCTGTAGCGCGTCTGAGCTGCAAATTTCTGCATCAAACGCTCATACTCCTCATCCATCTCCTCAAAGGCATGGTAGCCGCCGCAATCCAGTGTCGTCTGCTCGTCAGACAAAATCGCAAAAACGTCCTCTGCGTCTCCGATGGTAAACTGGCGCAGCAGCAAACGCGGCGTCTCGATTTTTAATAATTCCATTTTTACCACTTTCTTTTCTCGGATACAAGAAAGCCGCCCTGAGAACTCTCAGAGCGGCATATTCAAGTCGGCGACTACCTATTTTCACAAGCCGTT
>ENA-UEYF01000672-UEYF01000672.1-human-gut-metagenome-genome-assembly--contig:-NODE-672-length-34112-cov-29.517908_pt1 | contig 34112 bp, 33 predicted proteins | sample MGYA00242902_ERZ507920 | MGnify/ENA primary metagenome ERZ507920 (study PRJEB26167, sample SAMN06115402) | human gut metagenome | host: Homo sapiens | place: China:Jiangxi | collected 2016-07-05...
GAGGATGCCTGCATTCAGTTGAAAACAGAAGAAAACCCGGATATGCGGCATTCCCTCTACCACAGCGCAGTCGATATATATAAAGGACAGTTACTCCCAAGATGTGAACATGAACTGTGGCTGATGCAGTTGTCCATGTACTATCAGTCCCTGTACCTGCAGATCACCAAGGGATATGTTCGCCTGAAGATGGAGTGCAAGGATTATATTCTGGCGCAAAAGACGACCATTGATGCTCTGCGCTTCGATCCGAAGGACAGCGAACTGAACATGTATGCGATTCTCGCCATGGGATTCCAAGGAAATCTCTCTATGGCTCAGACATACTATACGGCGGCAAAGCCCTATCTGGCGTTAGAGCATGCCGAGGTCATTAAAAAGTATTTGCACATAAAATGAGAGCTGCTTGAGGTCGCTCCGGAGGTTGTAGCAGAGGTTACGCAGTAGGTTGCTCCAGAGGTTACGGAGAAGGTCGTACAGGAGGCTGCGTAGCAGGCTGCAGCAGAGGTCATAGAAAAGTCATACAGGAGGTTGTCCAGCAGGTCACAGTTGAGGTTGCCCGCCCGTTATCATTGGTTATCGGATGCGTCCGATAGATGATGCGGGCGGGTGATTTTTTTGCTGTGCAGGAGACGATATTACGCCGTTGGTCACCACAAGGCCGGTTTGCGCCCCTTGTGTACGGATCTGTACGGTCCTCCTGCGCCGCAGACAGTCTATCATTCTAATATTGCGTCCTGCTCCCGGAGCCATTGCGCTCCGGGAGCTTTTTTGCATTTTGGGGCGCTTTTGCCACGCTGCCGTGGCCCTCCGTTTTCGAGATTTGCTTCACCACAAAATCTCAAAAACGGAGGACAGAAAATGTCGTATCACAATGACCCGTATCGGGTTGATTATTTGAAGATATATCCCTGCTTAAAAGAGCGCCCGGATGTGCTGGAAGTCTTGAAGAAAAGTGACCGCAAGATGAAATACATGGAGGTGGATCTGAAAAGCGAACAGCGCAGGAAAAATGCCGAGAATGGTGCGGAAAGTTATGTTCCCAGCAAAGAGGATTCGCTGGAGCGGCTTATATATTCTGCGAAGTGCCAGTTTGCGGACGATGCTGAAGGCGTCGAGGATGCCGTAATCAGGAAAGACAATCTATTTCGTTTACGGGCCGCACTGGATCAGTTGAGCGAAGAAGAAAGAGCTTTGATCCATGCGCTGTTTTTCGACGAGCGCTCAGAGCGTGAGCTGGAAGAAATGATGGGTGTCCATCGAATGACGATCCATAATCGAAAGATCCGTATCTTGCAGAAATTGAAAAAGATGCTGAGATGACAAAAAAGTTTGGTGCAAACGGTGTTTTCAACGGCTAATAGAGTGAGAGGGCTTTGAACCTCACTCTGCTGCTGATAAATCAGCGGCGTTGTTCCTTGAAAAACACCGCCCAGGCGGTCATATCCGGCAACTTGAATACATTAGCCGACGGAGCCAGCGTCAGACCGAGTGCGCGATGACCACCTGTGCGGAGCAATTCCGCATCAAAGGACGGCCAAATAAGGTGCAGAGCGATACCCACTCAGGCCAGGGCAGCCTTGGCAAGCTGTCCCCGCCATGATCCCGTCAGCCCATAATGATACTCCTGTACGCAGCTTCGAGAGATCCTCGGAGGGGTGAGAGTCCCGTGATGTGCGCCAGCACAGTTCAAGTTGCCGCCCTGCCTGGGGAAGTAGTGTCGAATACAGGCAAACAAAACCGTAAAGTTCTGGCCGCTCCGGTGATGGAAGCATTTGCTTCCGTCGCCGGAGCGACCACACTCTTGCGGCAGAAGCATGGGAACTGTCCACACCTTCCGATATTTTTGCATTCGATTCCTCACTCCTTTGTTCGCCGGTCCAACGATCGCCTCCTATCGATCCCTTCCTCGGACGGTTCCCATGCTTGTGCCGCAGAGATGGTCAGATACAGGGAGGAGCGTAACTATGAACCCCAATATCAATTACTATGGAATTGTGATCCTGCTCAGAAAACTCCGGGAATGCGGCATTTTCACCGAAAAAGAACTGAGAAAAATCGCCGCACGGATTGCTGCGGATAACGGCGTTGAAGTCATGTTTTTTCTCTGATTTCCTTCATCTTTCAGTAGCTATTCGGGCGCTGTTGTGGTAGTGTTTGTGTTGCAAAAAAGGAGGTGAGCGGACATGGATGAAAAGCGGCTGGTAGACGGTGCAACGGCACTGGCAGAAAAGCAGTCCCGTGTTATAAAAATCGAGCCTGCGGAGCGGCCTCAAAATGTACGGCTGCGGGTCGCCGCCTATACTCGTGTCAGCTCAGACTCCGAGGATCAGCTCAATTCCTTTGCGGCCCAAAACCGCTACTACACGGAACTAATCTCAGGCAAGGCCGAATGGCGCATGGTCGACATCTATGCGGATGAGGGGATCTCCGGAACTTCGGTGGCTAAGCGAGATGACTTCCAGCGGATGATGGCGGACTGCCGTCGGGGTCTGATCGACCAGATCCTTGTCAAGTCTATCTCACGCTTTGCCCGCAACACCAAAGACTGCCTCCAGAATATCCGTGAGCTAAAGGAACTGGGTGTTAATGTCCGCTTCGAGCGTGAAGGTATCGATACTGTCAATGTAAGCAGTGAACTCATCACCGCCATCTACGCCGCCTTCGCCCAAAAAGAGAGCGAATCCATCTCAGGTAATATGCGATGGAGCTATCAGCGCAGGATGGAAAGCGGAACGTTTCTTCCACCCTCCACACCTTATGGCTATAGAATCATAAACAAAAAAATCGAAATCGATCCTGAACGGGCCGTGATTATCTGCAAAATATTCCAGTGGTATCTTAACGGCATCAGTAAAGAGCAGATCGCCTACAAATTAAATAAAGCTGGTGTACTTAGTAATCAGAATAAAGCATGGCGAGCTGGTGGAATCCACTACATCCTCACAAACGAACGGTATATTGGTGATTCTTTATGGCAGAAGACCTATACAACTGAAGCAATTCCTGCGGTTCGGCACAGAAATACAGGGGCGCGTGAGCAGTACTATGTAGAAGGGACTCATCCTCCTATTATTTCGAAAGAAGTCTTCACAAAAGTTCAAATACTTATCCAAATGCGAAAGGAAAACTATGGGAAGTCTCCATCGGAGACGATTCATCCTCTCTCAAGAAAGGCTATCTGTGGGTGCTGTGGGACAGTACTGCGAAGGAAACCGCAAAGAGGTAAATACTATTGGTGCTGCATGAGACACGATACGAATCGTGAAGAGTGCCCGTTAATGCCAATTTCCGAAACAAGCCTATGTGAATCCTTCTGCCGCCTATACTATAAGCTGAAGCATCAGAGCATCCCCATTCTGGAACAGATGCTCACAAACCTCCAGATGATCCGCAATCGCAGGATGCTTTGGAGTCCTGATATCGTTGCCCTGAATAAAAGAATATCAGATATATCCAGTCAGAATCAGACATTGGCCTTTCTCAAACAGCAGGGCCTTGTTGATCCTGACATTTTTATAGCCAAAACCAATGAGCTGACCAAGCAGCTCCGGCAGGCCAAGCTGGAAAAAGAAAAGCTGATGGATGCCGAGAGCGACATGACCGCCCTGCAAACGCAAGACCTAATAGACCTCTTGGAAGGTGGGCCGGAATTCCTCGACAGCTTTGACGCGGAACTGTTTGGTGAACTCGTTGAGAAAATTATCACAGAGAGTAATGACTCCGTCCGCTTCTGCCTGAAAAATGGGCTGGAGCTGCGGGAGTCCATAGAGAGGACGGTGCGGTGATGGGAAACCGGAAGCAGCCCTTCGGTTACAAGATGGCTCTGGGTGAGATCGTCATACAGGAATCAGAGGCGAAACTTGTGCAGGAGATTTTCCTCCGATATATCGCAGGAGAATCCTTGAATGAGTTGACCGAGTCGCTTCGCCAGCAGGATATCTCATACGACGAGGGACGGCTCTGGAACAAAAATATGGTCGCCCGTATTCTGGCGGACGCACGCTACACCGGAGAAAAAGAATATCCCAAGCTCATAGATAAGGAACAGCTCATTGCAACAAATGAAAAACGCTCAAACAAGCCCCAACTTCCGAAAAAGACAGAAGCCCAAAAGGTGCTGCGCAGGCTCTGTGGCACACCGCCATCCGAGCAGGTGGAGCAAAGTGTCACCGACCTGCTCAACGGCCTCGCAAATTGCCCGGAACGCATACAGCATCAGCGCAGTCCAGCGCCAGCCACACATTCTAAAACGCAGGAGACGCTGGATAATGCTCTGGAGCAGCAGCCAATCGACGAGGACAACGCCAAGACGCTGATCCTCCGGCTTGCGGCAGAGCAATACGCCGCGCTGGGGAATGAAGAATATGAAACAAATCGTCTCCGGCGCCTCTTCTCCGCCTTCGAATGTGTGGCGGAACTGAACGCTGATCTTCTGAAAAACACCGTATCCGAGGTGCTGGTGACCCGCCAAAATGTCAAACTGCGATTAAAAAATGGGCAAGTCATAGAAAGGAGCGACCTGCAATGAAAGAGGATGCCCCAAGAGTAATTAAGATCCCTGCCAAGCCGGAAGCCACCCGTCAGGCAGAAGCCCGCAGACAGCTCCGGGTGGCAGCTTACTGCCGAGTCTCCACCAAAGAGGAGGATCAGGCAAACAGCTATGAGGTGCAGAAAGAGTACTATACCGATAAAATCATGTCCAACACCGCTTGGACGATGGCTGGCATCTTTGCGGACAAGGGCATCACCGGAACCTCGGCCAAGAAGCGCGAGGACTTCATGCGGATGATCCGGCACTGCCGCCAGAAGAAAATCGATGTGATCCTGACCAAGTCGGTTTCCCGCTTCTCCCGCAACACGGTGGACTGCCTCTACTATATCCGGGCGCTCAAACAGCTTGGCATCGCAGTCATCTTCGAGAAGGAAAATATCAATTCTCTGGAGGAGGACAGTGAGCTGCGGATCACCCTCTCCGGTGCCTTCGCCCAATCTGAAAGTGAATCCATCTCCGCCAATGTCACATGGGGGAAACGCCGTGCCATGGAAGCCGGAAAGGTCAGCATCCAATATAAAAAGCTGTATGGCTACCGCAAGGGTGAAGATGGTCAGCCGGAGATCATTCCGGAACAGGCCGAAATTGTCCGATGGCTCTATGAGCGCTATCTCACTGGGGCCAGCCTGCGGATGATCAAAGATGAACTGGAACAGCAAGGCGTCAAGTGCTTCGAGGATTCTCCGGAGTGGACCATTTCCCGCATCCGTAGCATCCTGCAGAATGAAAAATACTGCGGTGATGTGTTGATGCAGAAGACCTTCCGGCAGGACTTTATCAACCGCAAGGCCATCAAGAATACAGGCCAGCTTCCCATGTACCTCATTGAAAATCACCATGAGGGCATTGTCAGCCGTGAAAAGTATGATGCCGTACAGGCAGAGATGGCACGGCGGAATGCAGCAAAGAGTCCTTCTAAAAACGCAGTCACAGGGATGGCCTCCTACGCCAGCAAGTATGCGCTCTCGGAGCGGTTGGTCTGCGGTGAGTGCGGGACCCTGTATCGCCGCTGCACATGGACACGAAACGGTGAAAAACGAATCGTATGGCGCTGTGTGAGCCGATTGGACTACGGCAAAAAATACTGCCACAATTCGCCCACACTGGATGAAGCACCACTCCAGCAAGCGATCCTCGCAGCCCTGAACACAGCCATGGCCGACAAGAATAGCTTGATTCGGCAGATTACAGATGCCATGGAAACGGAGATCATCCCATTCCCTGGCAGCATGATGAGCCTCGGAGACATTGAACGCAGGCTGAGAGAACTGGAGCAGCAATTCCAAACACTGCTGGAAAAAGCCGCGGATGATCCTGCCGCCTATGGCGGTCAGTTCAAGGAGATACTGGAAGAGCAAACCCTCCTGAAAGAAAGGCGTTCCGGGATCCTCGCAGATAACAACGAACAGGCAAAAGCCAATCAGCGCATCATGGATGCCGCACAGACATTGGAAAACGCATCGCCCTACATTACGGAGTGGGACGAGAGCGCCGTTCGCCAACTGGTGGAGACAGTAAAAATTCTCTCCAAGGATGAGGTCGCAGTCACCCTGAAGGGTGGCATTGAGCTTTGCCAGAAAATTATGTACTGAAAGAAGGTGGAAAGATGATTTTTGTAACCGGCGATTGCCACGGAAACTTTGAACGCTTCAAGCCGAAATATTTCCCGGAGCAGGCACAAATGACAAAGCGGGACATCGTGATTTGTGCCGGAGACTTTGGTGGTGTGTGGTTTGGAGACGGCCGTGACGAGGCTGCATTGGACTGGCTGGAAAGTCTTCCGTTCACGCTGGCCTTCGTCTGCGGGAATCATGAGAACTACGACGCACTGGAACGATATCCGGTGAAAGACTGGCACGGCGGCAAGGTACACCGCATTCGCTCTCATGTCCTGCACCTGATGCGTGGACAGGTCTTCGAGCTGGAAGGCTATCACTTCTTCACCATGGGCGGAGCAAAAAGCCATGATACGGAGGACGGCATTCTGGAACCGGGTGCTCCGGATTTTGAGCGAAAGCTCCTGATGCTGCAGAGAAAGCCCCGAGCGAGGTATCGCATCAATCACATTTCGTGGTGGGCGCAGGAGATGCCTTCTGAGGAGGAGTACGCTGAAGCACGGAAAAATCTGGCCAAGGTCGATTGGGCGGTGGACTATGTTATCACGCACTGCGCTCCCACCAGCATTGCTCTCATGGAAAACCGCCACAATGAGGCAGACCCGCTCACAGATTTCCTGCAGGAGGTCAAGGAGAGAGCACATTATCACTACTGGCTGTTCGGCCATTACCACGACAACCGGGCCATTGATGAAAAGCACATACTGCTCTGGGAGCAGATCGTACAAGTTATCTGAAACAGGTCAAGGCAGAGAAAAACACGGCGATGTTACCGTGCTTTTCTCTGCCTTGAGCGTTGAATCAGGCGCTGTGCGCCGGAAAGGAGAAACTATGAATATCCGAAAGGCTGTGGACTACAGCACAATGTTTGCCACACTGGAATCTGTCATGAAAGCAGATCTGCCGCAGATGGAGCTGTACTGCGAAATCGGCAAGGCCGTCTGTGCCCACTCGGAAAAGGGTGCAGCGGTAGCTGCTGCGGAGTTCATAAAAGAACAATACCCGGATATGACCGGCTTCTCTCCGCGCAATGTGCGCCGGATGCGGGATTTCTGGCAGTTGTACAGCGGCACGCCGGAACTGCTTGGCGAAGCGCTTCACTTGAATTGGACACAGAACGTTGTGATCATGGAGGCAGAGCTGCCCGCAGAGGAGCGCCGCTGGTACATCCGGCAGGCTACAGCACGGAATCTATCCAAGGCGGAGCTTCTGCGAATGATCGAGGATTCTGCGTATCTGGAAAGTGTTCTCGACGAAAAGGTCGATGTGTGGTATAATGAGGGCAACGATGAGATTTCGGAGAGAACGCAGTATGAAGAGGATCCTGTTTATCTGTCATGGCAATATCTGCCGCAGCCCCATGGCCGAGTTCGTGATGAAGGACTTGGTACAGAAGGCGGGGCTGGCGTCAGAGTTTCACATCGAATCGGCAGCCACCAGCCGGGAGGAGATCGGCAACCCAGTCTATCCTCCGGCACGGCGCAAGCTGGCCGAGCATGGGATCTCCTGCGAAGGCCATGCCGCACGGCAGTTGACAAATCGGGATTACGACGAATACGATCTCCTGATCGGCATGGACCAGGCCAACCTCCGGGATATGTACCGTATCTGCGGCGGCGACTATGCCGAAAAGATGTCCCTCCTGATGGATCATACCGCCCGTCCAGGCAATGTAGCAGACCCGTGGTACACCGAGGATTTCGAGGCAACCTGGCAGGATGTGCTGGATGGCTGCCAAGGACTTTTGAAAGAATTCATGACAGAACGAGGTGATTCAAATGGCACAAAACGATAATATCCAACTGTTCGAAGACAAGCGTATTCGAACCGCATGGGATGAGGAAAAGGAAGAATGGTACTTTTCCGTCGTTGATGTGGTAGCTGTGCTGACTGATCAGCCAGATTATCAGGCAGCTCGTAACTACTGGAAGGTAACGAAGAAACGCCTGAAGGATGAGGGAAATGAAACGGTTACAGCTTGTAACCAGTTGAAAATGACCGCTTCGGATGGCAAAAAACGATTGACTGATGTAGCCGATACCGAGCAGCTTCTCCGAATCATCCAGTCTATTCCTTCCCCGAAGGCAGAACCGTTCAAGTTGTGGCTGGCACAGGTCGGTCGAGAGCGTATCGAGGAGACCATCGACCCAGAGCTGACCATTGACCGCGCTCTGGAAACCTATCTCAAGAAGGGTTACAGCCGTGAGTGGATCAATCAGCGGCTGCAGGCTATCCAGGTCCGTAAAGAACTGACGGATGAATGGGATGCCCGCGGTGTGCAGAAAGGCGTAGAGTACGCCATCCTCACGGACGAGATTTCCCGAGCCTGGTCTGGCATGTCCACCCGGCAGTACAAAAATCTGAAGGGCTTGAAAAAGGAAAACCTTCGTGATAACATGACTACGCTGGAACTGGTACTGAATATGCTGGCGGAGGCCACTACTACGGAGATATCCAAGCAGAAAGCACCGAGTACATTTTCGGAGAATATGGCAGTCGCTCGTGAAGGCGGTGAGGCCGCTGGAATTGCCCGGAAAGCAGTGGAGGAGCGCACGGGTGTTCCTGTCATCACACCCAAGAACGCCGCACAGCTCAATCAAGTCGTAACGGACCTGCTGGAGGGCGCAGTCTCCGACACAAAGGAAAAACCGAAAGACAAGTGAGCGTTGCACGTCAAGGTTTTCTTGCCGTCATACGACGATTTTTTGAAAGTAAATTTCAAAAAAATCTATAGTGTTGAGGTATGACATGCAGAGTGTCCTTATAGGATCTGAGTATCCTGTAATGGACACTCTGCTTTTTTATGTAGAGAATGGTGAAACGCCGGAGATGTCGCTGCTCACCCGTTCCCGCAGGCACAGCAGCTTGACCTTATGCTCGGTCAGCAGGTCGATGTACTGCTTTGTCATGCCCCAATCCCGCCCTATACGGTCAAGGCTGCTTATCAGCACCACATCCACCTTTCCGGCAAGAACGGCCTCCATCACCTCTTGCAGAGCCAGACGGTCAAGGGTCATTCCAGAGCCATGCTCGGCGGCAGCACCAACGATGGTGTACCCGGCTTGTTCCGCATAGCGGCGAAGCTCCTCGGCCTGCCGTTCCAAAGAAAAGCTATCATCGTGAGCGACGCGGCAATAGAAATAGGCTTTCATCGTGTCGTACCTCCTATACCGCAACCTGTTCCGGGGCGTAGCTGAGTGCTACGCCTTTTCTTGTTTCCATGATAATGTCGGTCTCCGGGATCTTCCGGCGATCCGGCACATCAAAAGCGCCGATGCAGTTGTAGTGAATAACGACGCGCTGGTTGGTAACGCCGTCCTGCTTTTCAGCGTGGTACACCTCAATATAGACGATCTCCTCTTTTACCGGTCGAGTGGCGTCACGGGGCGCAGATGGCTCCGGCGCGACCTCCGCACCGGCGGGAGCGCCGCCCTTATCCACGGCAGGCTTCTCCGGGACGGGCTTACTTTGGGACTTTTTGTCCCGAGGTTTGGGCGGCTTTGCCTTATCGGAAGCAGCCTTGCCCTCCTTGGGCGGACGGCCTCTGCCGGGCTTGGCAGTCTTGTCCTTTTCCGTGGGCGGCTTCTGCTTGACCGCCTTTTTCTCTTCCTTGGCCGCCTCGTCACGGGCAGCGGCAAAATCCACCACCTTGACGGAATGTGCCGGGGCAGGGGCGTCCTTGCCGGGATCAGGCGGCTGCGCCCGCTCCTTTTCGGCTTTGGGGACTTCGGGAGCGGCAGGCTTCTCCACCTCGGCATGGGTAACAGCGTCGGCGGGATCGGGTACGGTCTCGCCCATTTCAAAGAGTGCCGCCTGTCCCTCATGTTCCAGCATGACCGTCTCCGCGTCGGTCAGCACAGGCTCGGGAGCGGGCTGCTCCGGCACGGCTACATTTTCTACCGTGGGAGCGGGAGCCTCGGCGGGCGGGGCTGCCTCGGGAATATTTTTCTTATCATCTGCCATTTGCAAACCTCCTTTTCATGGCATGAAAAAAGCCAGTCCGCAGACTGGCCGGGTGGAAATGACCTCCCTTCATGGTTTTATATGTGAAAACGCCGCCCGTTGTCCTGTTGGGCGGCGTAATTACAAAAAAATTGTTGACAAAGCAAAAGAACGGGTATATTATAGGAGCAATTAAATCCATGGCTTGCCATGAAATGACCTCACCCATCGTATCTTTTACGATGGGTAAATTACTATACGGAGGAAGTTCTAATGAAGCAAGGTATGATTTTCATTGATGGAAGTAATGTGTTCTTCGATTGGAATAAAGTTCATCCCGGAGTCCAAATGGATATTAAAAAATATATTGAGCTTATCAAGGGCAAATATTCAAATGTTGAGTTTATTCGTACATATTATTTTACTTCTGAAACTCCCACTAACGCACACTTCCTTCAGCAGATTAACAAAATTCCTTATGTAGAGGTTAAGACTGGTCGCCTTCAGAATAAGACCATCGATTTGCAAAAATATGGTGTTGTATGCAAATCTTGCGGAACGGCTCTTTCTGAAACAATTACAACTCAGACGGACAAAGGAACAGATGTAAACATAGCTGTTGAAATGCTTCTGCATGCGTTCAATCATAGCTATGATTTAGCCATTTTAGCCTCTCGCGATGCAGATTTTGTAGGAGTAACAAAAATACTCAAAGATTTGGGGCGAAATGTAGAACTCGTTCTCTTTGAGGGCGTAAAGAGTAACGCACAGGAATTAAGCGAAAAAGTTGACAATGTAACAATAATTAGTGCTACTGAATATGTTAACTGTGAAAAAAATCCGTGAAGTCGCTTTGCTTAGAGTTCAGAATACATCGGAAATATAGAATAAATACCTCTTGCTGACTGCCAGCAAACCGTTGATATATCTGTGTTTTCTGAAATCCTATAATTACACTCCGACCAAAAATCGGTGAGTTTCTGTCGAAACTTACCGATTTTTAATTTATTACGAAAAAAAACACTGGCCGAAAGGAGGCACTTCATAAGGAAGTGGCCTCCTTCGGCTTTTGTAATCAGCCGGAATGATTGAATTGCGGGTAAAATCAATCACATTGGAGGATTACAAAATGGAGAAGTACATCTACAACGAACAGAACGGACTTTGGTATCAACAAGAGTTAACCGACCGCATTTATCGCGGAAAGTATACTCCGTCTCCAGTAAGACGAGTTGAGATTCCCAAACCAGATAGCAAAGATGAGAAAATGAAGTATGTACGTCTGCATCTGGGTGAGCATATGCCTCTCGGACAGATTGAGAGAGAATATGGGATAGGAAATGCTCTTGTGGAAGCATGGGTCAAGAAATATCTGAAGGAAGGCGAGGATGCTCTGGAACCGTACAATGGCAATCCATATGCAGCACTGCATAGGAGCAAGTCACTGACAGAAGTGGAGCGTCTGCGACTTATGGTAGCAAAGCAGGAAGTAAAAATTGCGAGGCTAAAAAAGGGTACTGGGTGGAAGGAGCTGGTGCAAACAGGGAATACGTTACTGGCAGCGGAAAGACTACGAAGTTCTCGAAGAACTCAAAGTAAAATATCCAGTAGATTTTCTATGCAGAGTCATGGGGATCAACCGTTCCGGCCATTACAAATGGAAGGCGCGTCAAGGCCAGCTTAATGTCTCAATTCTTTTATTCTATGACTCTTTCCAAAAGTGAAAGGCAAATTGCCGCTACCGTTCCGGCGGCTTCAATTTGCAGATCGTTTTCTGCGGAAGCATCGAAAAGGATTTTTCCGGAAGCAGAGAATTCTTCGTCCGGCAGCCACAAATTGAACTTTATCGGAATGTGGGGCAGAAAGGAAAACAAAAAGGACAAATCAGATTTTTCCTGCAGTTCTGTTCCACCCAGCTTCGCAGCGGCTTCCCGGATTGCCTGAGGGTCATGCAGACCAATCCGGCTGATATTACGGTCATTATCCCGGTCAAAGCTTGTACCCTTTGCCAAGCCGCCGGAGCGAAATTCGCTCAGGGCAAGGAATTTCCCCATGAGCGTAGTTCCTTTCGTATTTGCCAGATACTGCAAAATTGTCAGGTCGTGCCACATCTCCAGTGCCGGAGAAATCTGACATTCCGGCCAACTGATCCGAATAGGGATTCCCAAGGTTTCCGTGTCAAATGTCCTTCCATCCCAGCACAGTCCGGTCAGTACGGAAAGCTGAACAGGGTCTGCGCCTTCCAATTTCTGTCTGGCGGCAGAGCGCATCAATTCAAACTGTCTATTATTCTCCATCTTGCAAAAACTCCTGTAGGCCTGCCCGAATGAACCGGTCAATGGTCTGTTGTACGTTGTGCCAGTCCCGGCAATTGTTCTGAAGCATCAGCCGGTTAATGGTCAGACAGCCGTGAATCTGGAAATAGAAAATGCTCTCTGCCTGCTCAAAGGTCAAATCGCTGTGCTGCATCAGATAACTGACAAAGCCTTCCTTGCTTTTGCCAGCCAGTTGTTTTATGATCCTTTCCGAGACAGTCTCATCCATAAACAGGGGCCAAAGCTCTTTATTCTCCTGTACCTTCTGGCAAAACGGATAGGTACAGGTTTCTTTTTGGGGACACAGTACATGACCTATGGTTTGACTCACGTCCGAGAAGGACTCCGTCACAATGTCGTCCAGCACATCATCTACATCAAAATAGTGGATGTAAAAGGTTCCTCGGTTGATGTCTGCCAGGCGGCAGAGCTCCGTCACGGTAATTTTGGAATAGGGCTTGATCCGCAAAAGTCCCATCAGAGCCTCCCGAATGACACTGCGCGTATACTTCGTCCGGCGATCTTTGGTGTTGATTTCTTTTCGCTGCAAAATATGACACCTTCCTCAACAAATTCTGGAAACTGTTTTGTTTCTGCACAGCTTCCAGAATCTGATTATTGTTAATCTGCTGACAATCAGTATAATGATATTGAAACAAAAAGTCAACAGGATGTCTACCAATTAACAACATGAGGAGGAAACTATGGCGAAGATTATTGCTGTAGCCGGAAAGGGCGGCGTCGGAAAAACCACGCTGACCGGTCTGATGATTCAATACCTGTGTAAGAACGGCAAAACACCCATTCTTGCGGTGGATGCGGATGCCAATTCCAATCTGAATGAGGTGCTGGGTGTGGAAGCTCCGCCCACCCTGGGAGAAATCCGGGAGGAAATCGAACGGGCAGGAATGTCACTAAATTCTCCCATTCCTGCGGGCATGGCCAAGGGTGACTACCTGCAAATGCGGCTGGAGGATGCCATTACAGAGGAAAAGGATTTTGACCTGATGGTCATGGGCCGCACCCAGGGCCAGGGCTGCTATTGCTTTGTGAATGGATTGGTGCAGACCCAAATTCAGCGACTGCAAGCAAACTACCCTTATCTTGTGGTGGATAACGAAGCGGGCATGGAGCATATTAGCCGTGGCCTGCTTCCCACCATGGATGTGGCAATTCTGGTCAGTGATTGCTCCCGCCGGGGCGTTCAGGCGGCGGGACGAATCGCGGCACTGATGCAGGAGCTGAATTTCAAGCCCAAGCAGATGGGATTGATCGTAAACCGTGCGCCGGATGGCAAACTGGATGCCGGCACTATGGACGAAATTCAGAAGCAGGGGCTGCACCTGTTTGGCGTAGTACCTCAGAGTGATGAGGTTTATCGCTATGACTGCGACGGAAAACCCACGGTTCAGCTGCCGGAGGATTCCCCTGTGCGGATGGCATTGGTGCGCATTTTACAGAACATCGGACTGTAAAGGAATAGGACCATGGAAAAAATCAACTATTTGAATCAATATGGTAGAAACAACCTGACGGAAAAGCCGTTGGAATACTATTTGGAAGCATTCGAAAAAACAGACCCATACAAAATCAGCCGCCGTTTAGGAATTCCATATGATCCCCTGCGCAAAGAATTCACCTTCTATTTTTTGGGTCAGACATATATCGCCCGCTGCTCAGATTTCCAGATTAACCCCGTTGATTCGGAGGACAACCTTTTTGGCAGAAACCCCAAGGCACGAATTCTTCTTCTGCGGTATTTGCTCTATTCCACTGTATATTTCCCGGATGGGGAGTTTAAGTCCTACCGGGAATTTCCATCCGGGGAACTGTACTATGACGTTTTTCGCGGAAGGTGCATCCAACGGCTGCTCAGGATCTATTCGGGGCGGATTCCGGATTTCAAGGAAGCGGCTGTCAAGCTGGGAGGAATTCTGATCCCCGGTGGAGATGCCGCGGTTGAATTGGAGCTGTTTGACAATCTTTATATCCGCTTTCTTTTATGGGAGGGAGACGAGGAATTTCCTGCGTCCAGTCAGATCCTGTTTTCCAGTAATTTCCCGGCGGCATTTTCCGTCTACGATTTAACGGAGATCGTAGAAATTATTTTAGGTGTTATGAAGGAGAAAGAGGTACAGAAATGATCAACTGTCAGGAAGCCAGAAATGCCATCACAATTCTGGAAGTGGAATGTCCACAATGTGGAGACAGCGTTGAGGTGTTTGTCAAGGACGGTGTGGTCTGCACCGATTCGGTCTGCACCGAATGCGGCAATATCATTGAGCAGTCCACACCCATTGGAGATATGAAATGCGTTTAGCCGGAATTCAACAATTTCTGAAAGAACATCACCTTCCCTTTCAATACTGGGAAGAGGATGACTGCGGCAGTATTGAATTTGACCATCGTGGGCTTCACTATCATATTTGGGAATTTCCCGAACCAGAGCGTGGCGCACAGAGCAATGTTCGCATTGCAGGTCGTAGTGAGGAGTTTGGCGACAATTACGAAGAAGTGATTTTAGGGATTCTCAAGACATGGGAGGAATTTTGATGAAAATAACCGTATGCGGCAAGGGCGGCTGCGGAAAAAGCACCGTGACGACGCTCCTTGCAAAAGAATTGGCGCGCATGGGGAAAAAGGTGCTGGTAGTGGACTCCGATGAATCCAATTTCGGTCTGCACCGTCAGTTGGGTGTCGAGTTGCCCAGAGATTTTACCGAATATTTTGGCGGCAAGGATAAAGCCTTCAAAACCATGATGACCTCTGGTATTCTGGACGCTATGAAGCTTTCTGCCTTTGCCAAGAAGTTTTTCTCCGAAGATTTCACCATGGCAGATATCCCAGAGGAATATTACAGTGAAAAAGACGGTGTAAAGCTCATGTCCAGCGGAAAGATTCACAAAGCCAATGAGGGCTGTGCCTGTACCATGAACAGCATTCTGGAGCAGTTTGTTGCTCATCTGACCCTTGCGGAGGATGAAATTGCACTGCTGGATATGGAAGCCGGTGTGGAGCATTTTGGCAGGGGTACGGATAACTCCGTGGACGGCATTCTGATGATCGTAGACCCATCCTTTGAATCCCTGCGGCTATCTGCCAAAATTGCAGATTTAAGCACGAGCATCGGCAAGCCCATCTGGTTTTGCCTGAATAAGGTGACCGAGGAAACTGCGCCGATGATGGAAGAGGAAGTCGGTAAACATGGAGCGATTATTGGCAGAATGCCGCTGGATCACGATCTTGGTCTTGCAGGTCTCACCGGTACAGAGCTTCAAATGACAATTGCTCCAGTCCGTGAAATGGCCCAGTTTTTGATCCATTAACCAGAAGATATCGTTCTTGATTCTATCTAAGGAAATCATGATAAACTTAGAGCGTGCATCCATACTGAAGCTGCCTTTTGCGGAAACGGAGGATAGGATCGTCCGGATACAGGCCGAGGCCATATCGGATATTGAATAGGACTCCCAGAATGGTTGCTTCTGCATTCCGTGCAGTTTTCCCGCATTCGGAATGCGACGTATGCTTTGTAATGATATTTATCGCGCATCTGTCAAAAAATTTTTTGAAATTTTTTGAAAAAACATGTCAGGAATGCGTTTCTGAAGACATATATAGGGTGAAGGGCATCCGAGTGTGGGTACCCGCGCAGGCCACGAGGCAGGGCCGCGCGGATATCGGAACCGCCCTCCTTTTCCCCGCTGTCCTTCCCGCGGTTTTTGACACCCGGGGCAGGCAAGGCGGCGGGGTCTCCCCTGCGCGGCCGGTCTCTTTCCCCCGGCTGCGCAGGGGTCTTCTCTCAGCTTGCCAAAAAAGTCCTTCGGGATCTCGCTGCGTTCAGAATCGCAAATAGAGTTTTGAAGCATTTTGTTTTGCAATTCTGCCGCCGCGGGTCATTAACGTGAAAAGGCACTCTCAAAAAATATTTTTTCGATTAATTTCAAAGATATCTTTTCTTTTCTATGCGATTATGATACACTAATTTTAATATGTATTTTGTTTTTTTGCAACTCGTAACATTATATTAACCACAAGAGGGGCGTGCAGCATATGGAGCATCGGCATATCCCTGCCGCAAAGGACGGCAGCATTCCCGACGCGAAAACGCGCTTTCGGCGCGGGCAGGACATTTTTCTGGAGGACGTATGGTACGGCCGCTGCGCGATCTGCGGCGAGCTGATCCGCCCGCCGAAGCTGTGGTACTGGTACCGGAACGGCCTTTTTCTGCTTCCCGCTGCAGCGTATTTTCCGATCCTCATCTGGCTCCTCAACCTGGCTGTCAGGACTGACGGTCCGGCATATCTGGCTTTCGTTCTGCTTCTGCTCACCTGCTTGTCACTCTTCGCGATCAGCGAGCTGATCGAGCGTGCCATTCTGACCTTCGGGCGGTGGCAGGAGTTTCCCACGGGTCTGAAAGCCAAACAGCTGCAGTTTCGCAGCGACCGAAAAAGCCAAAAGCGGATTTTCATTCGGTTGGGCATTTCTTTGTCTTTCTATTTTGCCTATTTTGCGCTGATCTGCTTTTTCCGTCGCTGACAACGCCGTATGCCCCCCCTCCCCGCAGCAGTAACTTCCGACAGAAAGAAAGGAGCACACCCTGCGATGAAGCTCGCCCTGAGACGGATTCCCTTTGTGCTGATGGTCGCCATCGGCGGCAGCTATGTGCTGCTTCGGGCCATCCTGCCGATCCTTTCCCCCTTTCATGTGGACATTGAGATCCATAACGCGGTCGTATTCTGGTATTTTGCCGACCGGGCCGCATTCTGGATCACACTTGCCGCGTCATTCATGATCTGGCGCAAGGGCATCACGCGGCGCTACCTGCGTGGGAATCAGGCACAGCTTGAGAACGTATGCCAGCAGCTTTCCGCCATGCCGATCCGCTATCTCGGAACGACGCTGCCGCGGAAATTCCGGGAGCAGGCGCTCCAAATCGGTCCATTGTATTTCGTTCCGGAGGAGAACGCACCGGTGGACTGCGCTGCAAGGGCCGCTGAGATCACAGAGCCGCTGTTTGCTGCGCTGACGGAAAGCGAAAAAAAGCGCTTTTCCGACTATTCCCAGCCACCGGAGGTAAAGCTGTGCTTTCGGAAGCTCGGCGAATCGGTTTGGCGCGTAAAGGTCAGTACCGCGTGGCTGAACGGCAGGGCAAGCCTGTACTATTCCCCGCTCGGCAGAACCCGCGCTTTGAAGGAACGGGCATGGTGGCCCCCAATTGCGCTCAGCCCGGTGTGGTTCGTGTGAGCACCGGGGGATGTAAAGAATGACAGAGATCGATGCGATCATGGGGATGCTGGACTGGAACAACAGCGCCGAGGAGCAGGCCGCCGGACTTGCGCAGGCGGCGCAGGTGGAAAACTTTCAAGTCTTTTTGCAGCCCTGCACGGAGCACTACAACAAAAACGTGTGGGACAATTGCGCAAAAGCTCTGGCAATGCGGTCGGATGCGGAATTAGACGCCTGTTTGGAAAACCTGTTGGCATGGCTGCGCGACATGAATTGGCCGGGTGCTTTTCTCATCCTCGAAAGGCTGCAGGCTTTTCAGAACTCGGCGGCGCTCCATCGGGCGATCGCGGAAAGCCTTCTGTGCGCGCAGGCGCTCGGGGACGAGGTATGGGAGGAGAATCTCAGAAAACTGCAAAATTGTGAAAACACGATATCTACATAGGATGAGAGGAGGCCCCACATGCGCGAAGTTGATCTGGAACTGGATTATTGTCCCAAATGCGAACCGGAGGAAACGCAGGACCCATTTCCCACACAGAGTTTCAAGTTCTTTTACATGTTTTCAGTGGCCGTGAAATGCGTAAACTGCGGAACATACTATGTTCCGTCGCCCCGGTTGGGCGTGATCGTAACGATAGTCTATTTTCTGGGTGTTTGGATCGATGAGTATCTTGCAGAAATTACGGCCGATTCTTTTTCCAGCATAATGTCATTAGTTTTGCTGCTTGCGATGTATGGACTCAGTGGAGTTCTCCTTCACCGCTTCGGAACATGGCGTCCGATTTCCGGAAACAAGCCGCTGGAACAGCAGGAATATCTGCTGCCCACGATCATCTGGTCCATGCTCACGGCGCTGGGGCTGTCTCTTCTGATGTTTGCCGTGACGGCCCTGATGCGATAAAGGAGGGATTCTTATGGAATTAAGCAGCTGCCCGCAATGCTCCGCCAAGCGGAATATCCCGCTCTCATTCAGCTTTTTTCTGACAAACCGGTTCCATCTGGCTCTTTCCTGCAGCCACTGCGGTGCGAGATATGTGCCCACGATGCTGCAGCGTATCGTACAGCTGATTTTGGTGCTGGTACTCGGAACCATGCTTGGGCTGCTCTATGTTCCTGCTTTGAAGCTTGCAAGTACTCTTTCCAAGATCGGTCTCTTCGGTCTGCAGCCCTTCCGGCTGTTCGCACTCCTGCTTCTGTTCGGGCTGGCGCACTGGCTTCCGCTTCGCGTTCTGCCGTGGAAGCTGCAAGCAGACAACGAAGAGCTCCACCGCGGACGATCTGTCTCCTTTTTTATCATTTCTTTTGTGAGCCTCATATTGGCGATCCCGCTGGTCGCTTACCTGTTCGACCGGGAAGCCCTGCGCGCATTTTTCCCCTGATAGCAGCTCCTACGCCAGCGAAGCATTGCTCGCCGCTCTATTGAAAAGGGAGGAATCAACATGCACCAATATGCCCATTATCCCGTTGACGGCAATACGTTCCGGGAGAGATTGCGGAACGTGAGCTTTACGCGAAGAAGATGGCAGGACTGTCCTGCCATGCCCTGCCCCGGCTGCGGATGCAGGATCATCCCGTCTATTCCGGCAACGATCCTGCAGGACGTCTGCCTGATGCTCGGTTTTTTCCTTTTTCCGCTGAGCTTTCTGCTTCTCCGGATGCGCGCACACGTTTCCCCAGTTTGGGGCGTGCTCTGCGCTTTACTGTGGTGGCTCATCCAGTTTACGCTGCCGACGCTTTTTGCGATCTCCATCCCATGGAAGCTGCAGGGAGAATCACAGAGCGCCGATCGATTTCATAAAATAGTATCCCATCCGATCATGGCCATCGGCCGCTCCCTGCTGGAAGCCGCCCCCGCCCTGTTTCTGCTGTATTATTGGGGGCTATAAAAGCAGGCATCGGCACTTGACGCGCAAAGATCGCTGCACGTTCTTCTCTCTCCCTGCTGAAAACGAGCCCGCATTCCTGTTCCCAAAATCGTTTTACATCCTGTTACAGAACTCTTCCGAAAAATTTTTCAAATTTTTTTGAAAAAACCTGTCAGGAATGCGTTTCTGAAGACATATATAGGATGAAGGGGTCCCGCTCCCCTGCCCGCAGGCGAAGAGGCATCGCACGCGGCGCAGGACCTGCCAAAAGCCGGGCCCCGGCCGTTCTCCCGCAGCCATTCCAGCGCGGGACGGCGTGAAAACTTCCCTGCGCTGCCGGACTCTTTCCCACCGGCAGCGCAGGGGCTGTTTTTATTCTGGCTTCCGGATCAAGTATCACCCCGGCAGCTTTCCGCTCAGGTCTGCGCTGCGCCGTCGACGGACAGGATCTCACCCGTTACATAGCTTGCCAGATCGCTGGCGAGAAACAGATAGGCGTTGGCGACCTCCTGCGGCTCGCCGATGCGGCCGAGCGGGATGGGCGCGCTGATGCGGTCGACCAACTCCTGCGGCAGGGCCGCGACCATATCCGTCCGCGTGACGCCGGGCGCGACCGCATTGACGCGGATGCCCGCGCGGCCAAGCTCCCGGGCGAGGCTGCGTGTCAGGCCGTTGACGGCAAATTTGCTGGTGGGATAGCCGACGCCGCTCGGCTGACCATAGAGGCTGACCATGGAGCTGGTGTTGATGATGCAGCCCTTCCCTGCTGCGCGCATGATCGGCTCGACGGCCTTGCAGCCGTGGAACACCGCCGTGATATTCAGGTCCATGATGCTCCGGAACGCCTCGGGCGAATAGTCCGCCAGCGGCTCCCGCGCGGAGATGCCGGCATTGTTCACCAGAATATCCACCCCGCCAAAGGTCTGCGCGACCTCCTGCACGGCCCGCTCCACGGCGGCATAGTCCGTCAGATCAGGCCAGAGGCCCATCACCGGCCAGTCCGGCTGCTCCTCCCGCAGCTGCGCCAGCGCTCTCTGCACGGAGGCCTCCCGACTGCCGAACAGCGCCACCTTTGCCCCATTGTGCAGGAACGTCCGGACAACGGCAAGCCCGATGCCGCGCGTTCCGCCGGTCACGATCGCAATTTTTCCGTTTAACATATTCTGTACTCCTTTCCATCGATCCGTTTTATTCGATATAATTTTATCGATTCAATAATATCAAATATTTCCGCAAAAATCAATCTTTTTTTCATCAGGATCATAGACGGCGTGCATGATCGGGCTCCGGCTTGACAGTTTTCTCCGCATTCGGTACAATATGAAGGAATGATTACCTGCGGAAGGAAGCGACTGTCCTGAAATCCGGAACCGACTATCTGATCACCGAAAGGCCCGCGCGGGCGCTTTTGAAATTCTCCCTGCCGATGATTGTCGGCAACCTTTTCCAGCAGGCCTATACCATCGTGGACTCCGCGATCGTCGGCCACTACAACGGCGAAGCGGCGCTGGCCGCCGTCGGCGCGTCCTCCGCGCTCACAACGATCTTCATCTGCGTGGCCATCGGCGGCGGCATCGGCGCCTCCGTCATCATCAGCCAGCATTTCGGCGCGAAGCGCTTTGCCCGCATGAAGTCCGCCGTCTACACCGCCCTGCTGACGTTTCTGGCCGTCAGTGTCCTGCTGGCTGGCGTCGGGCTGCTGTGCAGTGAGCAGATCATGACCGCCCTGAAGACTCCGCCCGACGCGCTGGAGATCGCAGTCACCTATCTGAACATCTATTTCTATGGTCTGCCCTTTCTCTTTCTCTATAATATCCTGTCCTCCCTGTTCAATGCGCTCGGAAAATCGCGCATCCCGCTGTATTTCCTGATTTTTTCCTCGCTGCTGAATGTCGTGCTGGACTGGTATTTCGTCGCCGTGCTGCACCGGGGCGTGCCCGGCGCAGCCTATGCCACGTTTCTGGCGCAGGGCCTGTCCGCCGTGCTGTCGTTCGGCGTGTTCCTGCTGGAGCTGCGGCGCATCCCGGAGCGCTCGAACGGTCTGTTCCGCTTCGGAGAGCTGCGCGCCATGACGCGCGTGGCCCTGCCGTCCATCCTGCAGCAGTCCACGGTCTCCATCGGCATGATGCTCGTGCAGTCCGTGGTCAACGGCTTCGGCACGCAGATCCTCGCGGGCTTTTCCGCTGCGGCGCGCATCGAATCGCTGTGTATCGTGCCCATGGCCGCCATCAGCAATGCCCTGTCCTCCTACACGGCGCAGAACATCGGCGCAGAGAAGCCGGAGCGCGTGCCGCAGGGCTACCGCGCGGCCAATCGGATGATCGTGCTGATCTCCGTGCTGCTGTGCGTCCTTCTGGAGCTGTTCCGCACGCCGATCATCGCCATGTTCCTCGATGCCGCCCCCTCGCCCGAGACCGTGGCGACCGGTGAGCACTATCTGCAGTTCATCGGCTTTTTCTTCTGCTTCATCGGCTTCAAAATGGCTGTAGACGGCATCCTGCGCGGCGCGGGCGACGTGAAAATGTTCACGATCGCAAACCTCGTCAATCTGGCCATTCGCGTGCTGCTGTCGTGGCTCTGCGCGCCGCTCTGGGGCGTCGAGATCGTCTGGTACGCCGTGCCGGTCGGCTGGCTGGCAAACTTTGTCATCTCCTTCGCACATTACCGCACCGGAAAGTGGAAGGAAAAACGAATCGCATAAAAAATCCGCGCCATCCTGCAGCAGGACAGCGCGGATTTTTATATACTTTCAAAGCAGCGTACCGCTCGGCGCAACGCCGATGGCATATTCGACTGCGATGGCGACCAGCACGACGAGCAGCGAGATGATAAAGCCGTGCAGCATGGGCTTCAGGCCCGCCCTGCGCATGTCGGAGAAGCTCGTGTTCAGGCCGATGGCAGCCAATGCCGTGACCATGAGAAACTTGCTGATATCCTTGAGCACGGAGGCGACGGAGGCCGGGATGTACCCGAGGCTGTTCACGCCGCACAGAGCGAGGAAGCCGAGGATGAACCACGGGAAGACGGACTTCATATTGACCCTGACGGCCGACGGGTCGCCCGCTGCTTCCTTCTTCTTTACATGCATGACGATGAGAGCAAAGATCAGCACCGTCGGGATGATCGCCAGCGTGCGCGTCAGCTTCACCATCGTGGCGAAATCGCCCGCCTGCTCACTGAAGGCGTAGCCCGCCGCCACGACGCTCGATGTGTCGTTCACGGCCGTTCCGGCCCAGAGGCCGTAGGCGGCGTCGGACAGGCCGAGCCAGCGGCCGAGGATCGGGAACAGCACGATCATCGCCATGTCGAACAGGAACGTCGCGGACATACCGTAGGCAACGTCGACATCCGTCGCGTCAATGACGGGCGCGATGGCCGCAATGGCAGAGCCGCCGCAGATGCCCGTTCCGGCGGAGATGAGGTTGCTCATCTTCCAGTTCAGGCCGAGCGCCTTGCCGATGAAATAGCCGACGCCGAAGCAGGTGGCCAGCGTGAAAAGCATGACCGTCAGCGAAAAGCGGCCGACCTTCAGCACCGTCATGATGTTCAGGCTCGCGCCGAGCAGGATGATGGCGAGCTTCAGTACCTTTTTGGACGTGAAGCGGATACCGGGCGACGTGACCGCGTTCGGCTTGAAGAAATGGTTGATGACCATGCCGATGAACAGCGCAATGACGGACGCGCCGATCAAATGCAGGCCAGCCAGCCCCTCGAGATACTCCAGTCCCTTGGCCGCGGCCGCAATGACGAGCGCCATTGCCAGACCGGGCACCATTTTTCAGATCGTTTTCATAAGAACCCTCCGTTTTTTCTGTAGCGATTGCATTATAGCACGCCCGTGTGATAAAATAAAATTATTCTTTAGAATAAAACGATTCCATGTCGTTATCAAGGAGGGCATTCATGGACCGGAGGCTCGAGACATTTCTGGCTGTCTGCCAGACGATGAATTACCGCCGCGCGGCTGAGGCGCTGCACCTGACGCAGCCCGCCGTGACGAAGCAGATCCAGTCGCTGGAGGCGTCCTACGGCGTCCGCCTGTTTTCCTATGACGGGCGGAAACTGAGGAAGACCGCCCCCGGCAGCGCGCTGGAGGTCTTCGCCATCTCGCAGCGCTATCAGGAGCAGGAGCTGGAGCGTGCGCTGCACGCCGCTCCGCGCAAAACTCTCCGCGTCGGCGCGACGAAGACCATCGGCGACTATATCCTCCCGCCCGCCATCTGCAGCTTTGTCCGCGCGCCGGAGCACGAGCTGCAGTTCACCGTGGACAACACGACGCGCCTGCTCGGGCAGCTCGAGGCGGGGCAGCTGGATTTTGTGGTCGTGGAGGGCATTTTCGACAAGCGCCGCTATGACAGCTTCCTGCTGCGGGAGGAGCCGTATATCGGCATCTGCGCGGCCGGACACCGCTTTGCCGGACGGCGCGTCACGCCGGAGGAGCTGCTGGGCGAAACGCTTCTGCTGCGGGAGCCGGGCTCCGGCACGCGCAGCATCCTCGAGCGCGAGCTGATGCAGGTGAGCTACAGCACGGCGGCCTTCTCCCGGACGATCTGCATCAGCAGCTTTCCCGTCATCCGCGCGCTGACGGCGGCGAACTGCGGCATCAGCTTTCTCTATGAAGCCGTGGTGCGCGGCAGCCCGGAGATCGGCAGCTTCACCTGTCCCCCGCTCACCGGACGGCACGAGCTGAATGTCGTTTTCCTGCAGCATACCGGCGCAGGCAGCCTCGCCCGCGAATTCGTCGCGCCAGTCATGGAGCAGTTCCCCTGACCGGCCGACAGAAATACCGGCGACGAGCGAACGATCGGTACAGACCGGCAGCATTGCGCCGGTCGGGGCATCGGCCCCTACGCATTAAATGATACTGCCTGCACACGGGCGCTCGATGAGCGCCCCTACGGCGTCTAACGATACTGCCTGCACCGGCGGGCTGGGGGCAGTCCGCCCTACGGATTCTGTCGATCGTGCCTGCGTGGTAAAGGATCAGCCCCTGCGGGGCGGTTGGCCTTGCAGGGGCTGATTGATCAGTTGTTTGTGAGGAAGTCTACGAGGCGGCAGAGCATGGTTGCGATTTCGGCGCGGGTGGCGTTGCTGCGGGGCTCAAGGGTGGTCGGGGAGGTACCGTTGATGATACCGGCGCCGACGGCCCACTGGATCGGCTCGCGCGCGTAATCGGAAATTCGGTTGCGGTCGCTAAAGCCCGAAAGGTCGCCGCTCGCAATGCAGGTATAGCCGCAGAGCACAGCGTAGCGGTACAGGAAGGCCGCCAGCTGCTCACGGGTCACGGGGTCATTCGGGGAGAATTCCGTCTCGCTCGTGCCGTTGCAGACGCCAACTGCCTTGGCCCAGTTGACGGCGTCGTAGTACCACTGGCCCTCTACGACATCGTCGAAGGCCTTCTGCACATAGACTCTCGGGCGGTCGCTCATGTTGTAGAGCACCTGCACGACCATTGCGCGGCTCGTGGTGGCCAGCGGCTCGAAGGTGGTTTCGCTCGTGCCGTTCATCAGGCCGAGCCAGTAGACATCATGGACATATGGGAAGTACCATTCGTTTTCCGGAACGTCGACGAAGGGCGTCTTTGCCATGTCGAGGAATTCCAGCCCGTTCTCCTTTGCGTACTGCTCGGCATAAGTACCGGTCGTGCCGTAGACGGTGGTAATGCCGGATTTAACAGGAAGATTTGCAGGAAGACGCTCAAGGCATGCGGGCGTGTAAAGGTCGTTGATGATTTGGCCCCACTCCTCGGTGAACGCGCCATCCTCCACCACGCGGACATAGTCGCCGAGAACGAGTGAGGTGTTGTAATTTTTGCAGGTGCCTTCCACCTTGGTGATCGGCATTCCGTTGACCGCAGAGTCCATCACGAAAAGATTGCCATTGAAGGACGGATCGCGCAGGCTGACAAGGTAGATCGCCGTCAGCTCGTTGCCGTCCACGCGGAACACGCCGCTGTTGGCCGGCACATACTGGCTATCCGGATGGGCGTCCATCGGAATCAGGTCGCGGGCAAAGGCTCTGTGCTTTTCATAGCCGACACAGGTGTGACTGGCAAACAGCTTGGAGCCATAGGCGCTGCACTCCGGCGAAAGAGAGAAGTTTTGGGGCAGATAGTAGTAGTCGAGGGCATGGGCCCCCACGAAATTTTTCTCGATGTTGACCTCATTGTTGGGCAAGCTGACGAATACCAGATCGAATCCGGCAATGGAAATATCGTCGATAAAGGTCATGGTGTCCGGCAGGATAACGCCGACAACGCCTTCAAGATCGGTCAGGCCAAAGGTGTCGAGCCTCGTAACAGGGTATCCGTTCACATACTGCGGGATCTCCAGCACTTGCGGCAGGCTTCCCCTCACCGTGCTGTGGATTTCTGCATAGCCTTCCTCCGGATAGACCCAGTAGACAACGCCGTCGATCACGACCTCGTGATGCGTCGCTGCAAAAACCGTCGGGACGGCGGACAGCAGAAGTGCAAAGGCAAGAATCAGGCTGAACAAACGTTTTTTCATTGTGTCTGCTCCTCTCATTTTTGTGATGTCTCCATTATACCTGTTTATTCTAAGCTCGTCAATGCAAAATGCCCTCGTGGGAAACATTTGTCGTTTTTGGGGAAAACTGCCAGCATGGATTATCCGCAGGGCAGGCATTCCTAAGTCCGCTGGTGCAGGCGGGGGCGGTTTGGTGAATAGTGAATAATGTAACGGTACAAGCATGCTCCGACCCTACAACACAAAACACCGCCCGGTGGGAGCTTTGCTCCCGCCGGGCGGTCGTGCGAAAGGGGGTCGTCTGTTTGACTCAGCCAATGGCCTCGGTGCGGTAGATGAACTTCACGCTGCCGTCCATTGCGGCGTCCAGGCCGGAATAGGTCTGGTAGTCGCCGGAGATACCGGCCAGCGCGCGGGCGCGCTCCAGCAGCGGCTCCACATCGCCGTCCATGGCGTCGACGAGCTTCTGGAAGCCCTCCTCATTGAGCTGCTTCAGGCCGTCGGACAGCTGCATCGCGCCGTCGCGCAGCGCCGTCACGCCGTCGATGAGGGCGGACGCGCCGCTGCTCAGCGTGGCCGTGCCGTCTGCCAGACGGCTTGCACCGGCATAGAGGCTGGAAGCGCCGTTCTGCAGACTGGCTGCGCCGTTCTGCAGCTTCGCAGCGCCTGCGGCCGCACTGTCCACGCCGCCGGTGTAGGTCTGCAGGCCGACATAGAACTGATAATAGCCGTCAAGCTGGGATTTCAGGGCGCTGATGCTGGCTGCACCGGAGCTTGCCTGCTCCAGAGCAGCCGTGATCTGATCCTGCACCTCGGGAGAATTCATGTTCTGGTCGATGAGCGTCTGGATCTGCGCCGCAGTCTGCTGGTCGATGAGGGCCGCGATATCGGCGCTTGCCATCTGCGCGGCGGCCTGCTGGGAGATGAGCGCCTGCACATCGTCGGAGGCCATCTGGGCGTTGATCGCAGCCTCGATCTGTGCCTGCTGCTCCTCCGAGATCGTGCCGTCGGCAATACCGGCCGCATATGTCTCCGGGGTCAGGCCCATGGCCGCAAGGACCTTCGCCGTGACCTGCTCACGGACCGCAGCCGTGACCTGCTCGGTCACATTCTGCTGCACGGCAGCCGTAACAGCCGCGCGGATGGTCGCTTCCTGTGCATTGACGGCAGCCGTTACCTTGGCAAGAGCCGTCTGATAAGCCTGCTCATAAACGGCAGTCTGATCGAGAGAAGCCAGCGCGCCGTTGAGCACCTCGGCATAGTTGCCGATCGTCAGCTGCGGGATGCTGAGGCCCGCTGCGTTGATCTGCGTCGTGGCAGCGGCCAGCAAAGACTGGAACACCTGCTGCGCGCCCGCGTTCAGGGCCGCGCTCTGGCCGGACAGGGTGGAAAGGCCGCCGTTCAGGGTCTGCATACCGGTTGCCAGCTCGGCAGCGCCTGCGTTCAGGCTGCCCGCGCCGGTCTTCAGGGCGGCAGCGCCGTTGTTCAGCGTGCCGACGCCGTCCACGAGCGTCTGGGACTTCTCAAGCAGGGTCTCAAGGCCCTCATACAGCTCGGAAGAGCCGTCGAGGAGCTGCTGCATGGCGTCGGTCAGCTTGGCAAAGGATGCCTTCAGGTCGTCGACCGTCTCAAAGTCGCTGTCCTGCAGCGCGCTGAAGACGGAGTTCGTTGCGAGCGTCAGGGTCGTGTCGAGTGCGAAGTCCGTCACGTCGGCGCTGACCTCGACATAGTCCGGCAGCTCCAGCGTATCGCGCTCGATGTTCAGGTCGTCCTGCAGTCCCGGGAAGGCGATGCCGACGACAACGGTGTGCGAGCCGTCATTCACGACGCGGCCGTTCGTGACCTCGATGTTCGTGAAGCGCTCGTTGTCCAGCAGCATGCCGGTCAGCGCGGCAAACGGAACATAGAGCGTCTCCTCCTTGCCGTCCACGGTCGCGGTCGTCGTGCAGTGGTTCTCATAGTCGAAGCGGATGGTCACCTTGCCGCTCTTGCCCGCCAGCTCGGCCGGTGCGATGTCCTTGCCGTCGAGCTGGTAGCTGATGTTCATGGTCACGGGCAGCTCCGTTTCGCTCTTGCCCTGATAGTAGATGTCATTGCCCTGCGCATCCCACGTCAGGCTCGTGCCGTTCGCGGTCCACGTCTCGTCGCCCTTGACGTTCTCGATGTCCGTCAGGTCCGAGACGTCCTGCAGGCTCGTTTCCTTGTTCGGATTTTTGAGCCAGTCGCTGACGATCACGCTCTGCTGCTTGCCGTCGGCTCCGGCGATGACATAAACGGTCTCTTCCTTCGAGGCGCGCTCCTCCGCCGCAGCGGAGGCCGCCTTCGTATCCTGCGGGGCGTGCAGCGCCCCATTCTCCGCATGGACCGACGCGCCGGTGATCGTGCAGATCAGCGCAGCGCACAGGCAGCCGGAGAGAATTTTATATCCGGTCTTTGTCATGATCTTCGTTCCTCCTGTCTTCGATTCTCAGCGGGCAGAAGCATCCTGCTTCTCCGCGTGTTTTCTGGAATGATTGCAATGGCGCATGCCAAGCGTCGTGGCGCACACGAGCCGGTCGCACAGAAGCAGCAGTGCCGGCAGGATGAGGATGACGCAGAGCATACTGACGATGGCGCCGCGCGCCATAAGCATGCACATCGAGCTGATGATGTCGATGTCGGAATAGATGGCCACGCCGAACGTTGCGGCGAACAGGCCCATGCCGCTGACGATGATCGAGGGGATCGACGTCGAAAGCGCGGTGATAACGGCAGGCCGCTTCTCCTTGCCCGCAAGGCGCTCGGCCTTATAGCGGGTCGTCATCAGGATGGCGTAGTCCACAGTCGCGCCAAGCTGGATCGTGCTGATGCAGATCGGGGCGATGAACGGCAGCGACTGGCCGAGGAAATGCGGCAGGCCGAGGTTGATGAAAATGGCCAGCTCAATGACGGCGATGAGCAGGAACGGCAGCGAGATGCTGCGCTCCACGAGCAGGATGATGAGGAAGATCGCAAGGATCGACACCGCGTTGACGACCTTGAAGTCGTGGTCGGTCGTTTCGATCATGTCCTTCATGCACGGGGCCTCGCCGATGAGCATACCGGTCGGATCATATTTCTTCAGAATGGCATTGAGCGAATCGATCTGGGCATTCACTTCGTCGCTCGCGACCTTGTACTCGGAGTTGATGAGCAGCAGCTCCCATTTGTCGCTCTTGAGAATAGAGCGGACGGAATCCGGCAGGATCTCCTCCGGCACGCCGGCGCCGACGACGGATTCGAGACCGAGGACGTATTTCACGCCGTCCACCTGCTCCATATCGGAGATCATGCTGCGCACCTGCTTCGACGGCAGGGACGCGTCCACGAGCAGCATGTGCGTTGAGGCAATATCGAACTCCTCGGAGAGCTTGCTGTTTGCGATAACATACTCCATGTCCTCCGGCAGGCACTGGCCCATGTCGTAGTACACCTCGTCGTTCGTCTTGTCATAGGCGAAGTAGAACACCGGAGCCAGCACCACGAACAGCGCCAGGAACAGCGGGAACACCTTCGTCACGCCCTTGGCCAAGCCATCCATCTTCGGAAGGATGGAGCGGTGGCGCGTCTTCTGCAGGGGCTTGTCGAGCAGCAGGATGAGCGACGGCAGGACCGTCACGCAGGACAGCACACCGAGCAGGACGCCCTTCGCCATCACGATGCCGAGGTCGCGTCCCAGCGTGAACGACATGAAGCACAGGGCCAGGAAGCCCGCGATTGTCGTGATGGAGCTGCCGACGACGGACGTCAGCGTGGCGCTGATGGCGTGAGCCATGGCCTCGCATTTATCGGGGTAGATCGCGCGCTGCTCATTGTAGCTGTGCCACAGGAAGATGGAATAGTCCATCGTCACGGCCAGCTGCAGCACGGCGGACAGTGCCTTGGTGATGTAGGAAATCTCGCCCATGAACCAGTTGCTGCCGAGGTTCAGCAGAATGGCAGCGCCGATGCTGGCGAGGAACACGAACGGGATGAGCCAGCTGTCAAGGAAGACCATCATGGCCACGCACGCCAGCACAACGGCAATGGCAACGTAGATCGGCTCCTCCTGCTCGCACAGGTCCTTCAGATCCGTCACGAGGGCGGACATGCCGGAGACGAAGCACTGCTTGCCCGCAATGGAGCGGATCTCACGGATGGCGTCCATTGTCTCGTCCGCGGAGGTCGCGGTGTCGAAGAACACGGCCATCATCGTCGCGTCGCCGGTGTTAAAGGCGTCATAGAGCTTGTCGGGCAGAAGCTGCATCGGGATGGACGTGTCCATCAGGGAGTTGTACCACAGGACCGTCTCCACATGCTCGACGGATTCGAGCTTTTCCTGCAGGGCGGCAACGTCCTTTTCCGGCATATTCTCCACGACGATGAAGGAGAATGCGCCCTTGCCGAAGTCCTCCAGCAGCGCGTTCTGCCCGATGACGGTGTCCATGTCGTCCGGCAGATAGTTGAGCATGTCGTAGTTGATCCGGGTCTCCAGCATGCCGAACACAGCCGGGATCATCAGAAGCACCGTGAGGATCAGGATCGCGACGCGGCCGCGCACGACCGCTTTGGAAAATCGCATGGTTTAACCTCTTTTCTCATAAAATTCCGCATCCAGAACATCAGGCTGCTGGTGCCGGATGATCTTGATCATGCTGCACGCGACGCAGAGGTTCAGGATGCCCTCTGCCAGCATCGCGATGCCGAGCAGGACCAGCAGCGCCCGCGCGCCGTCCATCGGGCTGAACACGAGCAGCAGCCCGGCCAGACAGGCCACGATCGCAAGCGTCAGGATCAGCCACCACGGCCGCAGGCCGAAGCGCTTGGAATCCGATGCCGCCTGGATCTTGAACAGGCCGTCGGCCAGAATGCAGATGCCGAGCACCAGACAGAAGAAGCTCACAAGCTGCACGGGACGCACAAGCACGATCAGCCCGAGCACGATCAGCAGGATCCCATAGGCCAGATCGAACTGAAACGCCAGCCGGTACAGATCGCGGGAAAAATACCCCATCAGCTTCACCGCGCCGAATCCGATCATCATGCAGCCCACCAGAATGCCGAGCAGCTTCATGGAGAAATCGGGCACCGCAATGAGCAGCACACCGAACACGCAGTACAGCGCAGAAAGGACGATGTAGCTCGTCTTCGCCGCGCGCATGAATTTCACGGAACGCATGAAAGCACCTCCTTCGATTTTTGGGCAGCCCCGCCGGGCCTGCCCCCTTGGAACAGTCCAGAGTATACCCCATCGCCCACCCCCGCGCCATAGACAATGCCGCTCCCCTGCCGGATTTTCAGACACGGAGGCGGTTTTGCCTAACGGAAGGGCTAAAAAACGACACCGCCCCCCGAATTGTCATTGCGAGGAGGCCGCAGGCCGACGTGGCAATCTCGGGAAGGCAGTTGCGATTTCGCCATAACCTACCTGTTATCCACATGGGTACTGCGAGATTCCCACGTCGCTTCGCTCCTCGGAATGACAAGCTTGAATGTCTCGCGCCGCTGAATTAACACTTCAAAACCTGCAGTTGCCTACAGCGCTCAGGGAACGCCGCTGCAAACTGGCTTTGGGTTCCCATCATCTTAATGGCAGCCGACACCAATCTCCGCTGCAATTCCCTATTGTGCACTTTTTATACACCATCCGCATTCTTTCCCTTATGCAAAAGTATACATGTTATTTAATTTTTGATTATTGTAGTGATTTGTATCGTTTCTTTTGTATCACATTTATTCCAACCCCCGTTCTTCTATACGCATTACAGTCACAATATACATATATCTTTCGCAGTAATTTCTATGTTATCTGCATTATTCTTTGCTTCAAACGTCTTGTGGGAGTCACTTGCATATGGTATACTCAAGTTGCAGATATCCTGCATTTCTTTGGAATTGCTGACTTACTATTGGAAGGAGTGGATCAAATATCATGAAGCGTTCAACGATTCTCTGTTCTTTGCTGCCGGTTCTGCTTGTCCTGTCCCTGTGCGCCTGTTCCGCCTCCCCGTCCGGTGCCTCTGACGGCGCTGAAACTCCCAACAACATCTTCCACGAACTCCCTCTCCCCGCCGTAACGGAGGGGCAAGTCTCCGTTCTGGATGCCCGCGGCAGCCGGATCCTCTATGTGCAGGTGGAGAAGCTGCTCTCAAAGGACGGCGGTTACGCCTACTACGAGACAAAACAAGTCGGCATTTACGATGTCGATGCCCAGAAATCACTTGCCGTCTGGGAACCGGAGACGCCCGGCAACTACTTCGGCGGGGCCCTGCTGGATGGAGATGCCGCCATTCTCGCCCTCCAGCTGGACTACACCAACGCCTACCCCGCACAGTTTGCGGCCATGTACTTCGGCGGCTCACAGCGCAGCCTCGTAGAGCTCACCGGTGAACTGCAGTGGCTGCTCCCCTTCTCCGGCAAGGAGGCTCTGGCCAGCTATCGTACAGAGGAAGGCGCTTTCGGTGTGTTCCGTCTCTCCGCTGACGGCTGCACGGATGCTCTGCTGCTGCAGGCTGATGCGAACACCGAGCCGATGGGCGGCGATCTTGCCGTCTGCGGCGACCGCTTCTGCTTCTCCTATGCCAAAAACGGTCAGGTCACCCTGTGCACCGTCTCCGCCGACGGCACGCAGGACGCTCTTGCCCTGCCGGAGTCTGCGAAGCTGGACTCGTTCTGGCTGACCGCGGACGGCCCGCTCATCTGCCAATATGTCGAACAGGACAGCAAGGCGCAGCGGCTGCTCACGCGCTATGCCTCTGGTGAGGCGCACGAGGTCACACGTCCGGCAGCAGACGGCGCGCTGTACCAGCTCCGCTTTGCAAACGGCTGCGGCTTTGCCGTGAACGGCAGCTGGGGGCTTCAGCTCCTGCAGCTCTCCGAGGATGGCACGGTCAGCTGCCGCGGTGTAACGGAGTTGCCCGGTGAGCTAACCTCTGTGCAGGTCCGCATCCTGTCCAGCGGCGACGGCAGCTTCTGCCTGTTCTACCCCGAGGCTCAGCGGCTGTTCCGCGCCGTGCCAAATAGCTGATATCGTTTCCCATGCCGCGGCCATTTGGGCCGCGGCAGTTTTAGCGCCGCGAGACTGCCGGATTTGTCATTGCGAAGGCGTTTTGCGCCCGTGGCAATCTCGGGAAGGCAGTCACGATTTTGCTGGGACTTTTTCCATTTACCGCACTGCATATTATTGAAAATTACGGGATGTTTTCTGTAAAAATATTGACAGGAACATTATGGTGTGATATGTTGGACATATCGGAAGGGAATACTTGTCAAACGTTCAATTGGAACGGAAGGGAAGGAGAAAATGCCCATGAAAAACCCGAGATATTGGAAATTACTGGCTTTCACGATTACAGTCATCGCCATTTCCTCCCTCCTGTTCGGCTGCACAAAGCAGAAATCGGAACCGATGACAAACATCTGGGTTTCTCCCTACTACATTAGTAATTGGCTATACAACGCGGAAGGCAAATACCTGCATACAGGAGCTGACGGTGAGGTAACAGCGGATTCTACGATGGAAATCCTGCGTGAAAGTACCTGGCCAATGGGTGTTACAGCTACAATGCCAAAGTACCTGATTCCAGATACGGAAAAGCTGCGTTTTGAAGTCACATCCAAAAATGCATGGATGCGGGTAGATAGCGATAAAATTTATCTCCTAATCGAACTGATGAATGAGGCAGATGATCAGTGGCTGGAGTTGACAGCGACCGGCTTCCGTCTGAAGGGTGAGGTAGCTTCATACAGTGCAAGGGGATGGTTTGGGCAAGTATCCTTTCCAAGTACAGACGACTTCTACTTCACACTGACCGGCGAGCAGGAGAGCGACCTGCAGGTATACTGGCAGGACAATACGCTCCGGATCGTCTCCAAAAGTCCCGGTGAAGTTACGCTGCATTTAAAAGATTTGCGTGACACCTACCAATTCCCGGCAGGCGGCTGTGTGATCACGGACTTTGCCGGCGGGAAGATCATCGTCCAATAATCAAAAACAGTTCCCGGCCCGGCGGCATCCCCGCCGGGTCGGTGTTTGCCTGTAGCGGTGGTCACTGCGCAGCCGTTGGCGGCTTTGCCGCCTTACGGATGCGGCGTGCCCTTTACGG
>ENA-UEYF01000692-UEYF01000692.1-human-gut-metagenome-genome-assembly--contig:-NODE-692-length-33526-cov-6.118539_pt1 | contig 33526 bp, 38 predicted proteins | sample MGYA00242902_ERZ507920 | MGnify/ENA primary metagenome ERZ507920 (study PRJEB26167, sample SAMN06115402) | human gut metagenome | host: Homo sapiens | place: China:Jiangxi | collected 2016-07-05...
TAAATGACTCTTGCCTTTTACGATGATATCATATATAATTGTAATGTTATTAGTATGTGATTAAGTAGAAGGGGAGAACGTTTGTGAAGTTAGATATTGATTATAAGGCTATAGGACTGAGGATAAAGGCCGCTCGTGCCAGAAAAGGATTAACTCAGGGAAATATAGCTAATCTAACTGGTCTGTCAACTCCGCATATCAGCAATATAGAAACCGGTAATACTAAGCTTGGCCTGCCTACAATTATTCATCTGGCTAATGTACTGGATGTTTCTGTGGACGAGCTGCTGTGTGACAACATTCATCACAGTGAGCAGATTTACTGCAATGAGCTGGCTGACTTGGTTAAGGATTGTTCTGTAGATGAACTGCATATTATTTCTGAATTAGCAAAGGTCATCAAGAAGGCCGGTATTAACAGTGCCAAGAAGGTCAGAAAGCGCCGTACTAAGGCAGAGATGGCAGCAGCTAAGGCAGCTGAAGAAGCTGCAATGCAGATGGAAATTTAATATAGCTTATGTGCTACTGTAGCTCAGCTGGTAGAGCAACTGATTCGTAATCAGTAGGTCGCAGGTTCAAATCCCGTCAGTAGCTCCATTAAAAAATCAAGCACCCATGCGGGTTTCGCGTGGGTGCTGTTTTTGTGCGCTGGTAAAAAATAATACTTGTTGGTTGCAATTTGGTTTCAATTTCGCTTTGCGGTAACAGAGAATTTTGCTAGAAAATAGATGCTCTGCAATAAAAAAGCCGTTGGTAAAACCAACGGCTTAGTAAATTCTGGTGGAGATAAGCGGGATCGAACCGCTGACCTCTTGAATGCCATTCAAGCGCTCTCCCAGCTGAGCTATACCCCCATATTATATATCTATCTTACAAAAGAGAGCGGTGTTTGTCAAGTAAGCAAAACATTATAAGTCAGTAATTTAGCGTGTAAACAGAATTGTTTTATATAGTATAAGAAAAACAAAAAAGGTCTGTTTTTAAATTTACTATATAATTAAAATGCTTGCTTGTGGCTATGATGTAAAATAAAAGCAGAGAATCTGCGGGGATGCGACAGGCGCTTTGAAAAATATATTGTGCATAATTTATTTGGAAAGATTAAATAATGATATAAGCAGAAAATCAGTCAAAAATTTGACTAAATGCGTGAAAAGTATTAAAATATAAACGTTGTATTAGCTTCGTAAAAAATAAAAGCATAGCAGTTTAATAGATATTAAAAATAAAAGGAGTATCAGGATGAGTCAAAATTTCTTGGAGCGATGTAATGAGAAAATGCAATCAATATATGATTGTTGCGGAAAAAAAGTAAACGAATTGTATGCTAAGCTGGCAGAAGAAGTGCAATCATTATATAATCACTGTAAAGCACAGGCAAGCGAACTGGTTGCCAAGCTGTTAGAAAAAGTGCAGTTATTATACAATGGCTGTTTAGAAAAAATAGTTGCGATTGTTGCTCAGGTGAAGGCCGTAATAGCTGTTGCCGCAGCTGTTGCAAAAATTCAACTGACTATGCTTGAGCGTCGCGTGCGTCTGCATGTTATGAGCATTGTGAATAAGCTGCAGGCTAAGCAGCAGGAGATTGTCGGACGTATGAAAGCACGCTATCATGCGCTGCTCAGTACTTGGCGCCGCAATCAGCATTTTACCTTCTGGTTTATTCCGGCAGACGGTCAGAATATCGCTAAAACCCATGTAAAAAAGACTCATTTGAAATATGCTCTGACAGCAGTTGCTTCATTCCTTGTTTTTGTGTCTTGTACTATCGGTGTACTGGCTCATTTTGCTGTGCAAAACGAGCAGCAGAAGCAGGAGCTGGCTGCTTATAAGCAGACTAAATCCGAGCAGGAGCAGACTATCAGACAATTACGCCTGATGGCAGAAACTAACCAGAAGAAGCTGGCAGCTTTGTCTAAGCTGGAAGACCAGGTTCGCAGCCAGATGGAAAAAAGCGGTGCACAGCTTCCTCCTAAGAGCAATGCTTCCGATTACGCAGGTCAGGGCGGTCCTGTATTGGGTTCTGCCAACCCGGCAAACATTGTGTTGGAGCAGGAAAAGAACATCGGTCTTGAGGCCGATGCGAAAAAAGTTGATTTGGAAAATTTGCTGAGCGCTATTGAAGCTGAGAACTATCGTCGTGAGGTTACTCCGAGCCAATGGCCTACCAGTGGCGGTTATATTTCCTCTTCTTTCGGCGGTCGCGCTAATCCCTTTGGCGGTTATGGCCGTGACTGGCATCCTGGTATTGATATTGCCACTGATTATGGCGAGCCGGTTTATGCCAGTGCAGCAGGCTATGTACAGCAGGCAGGCTGGTATGGCGGTTATGGAATTTATGCACGTATAAACCATGATTATGGCTATCAGACAGCCTACGGACATATGAGCCGTGTTGTCTGCAGTGCAGGACAATATGTGAAAAAAGGCGAGATTATCGGTTATGTCGGTAGCACCGGTTATAGCACCGGTCCGCATCTGCATTTTGAAGTTATTCATTATGGCGAGCAGGTTGATCCTTCCAGCCTGATGTAATTGTGACTGATAATCAGATATTGAAAATTTTAAGTTCGTCGTGCTTTGTGCGACGAACTTTTTTTAAGCGAAAAAGAAATAAATTTCAGAAATATTATTTACATATGTTCTGACAAATGCTACAATGAGGGTGACGAAAGGAGCGGATAAACTATGCTTACGTTAGAAATGTTGGAAAAAATGCTTTTGGCAGCAGCAGTTGAGCTTGAAGAAAAAAGTAAAATGCTGTGTGAGCTGGACAGCGTAGCCGGTGACGGTGACCATGGCGTTACTATCGCGCGTATGGCAGAGTCCATGAAAAACAAGGTAGAAGCGCATGACAGTGCTAATATTAAAGATTTACTTGATGATTTGAGCATGGCTTTTATGAACAGCAACGGCGGCAGTGCAGGACCTTTATGGGGCACTGTTTTTGGCGGACTTGCCGATGCTGCACCTGAGAATGCTAAGGAGGTTTCTTTGGAAGAGCTTCACGCTATGCTGGCTCAGGCTAAAGAGGATTTTGAGGATATTTCCAAGGCTAAAATCGGTGATAAGACGATGGTTGATGCTCTGTATCCCGCACTTGAAGCAGGTATGACTGCCGAAGGTGATGCGAAGGCTGTCTTTGCGGCTATGGGCAAGGCAGCAGCCGAGGGCGCAGAAAGAACTGCTGACATGGTAGCACGCTTCGGCCGTGCTAAAAACGTCGGTGAACGCAGCCTGGGTACTAAGGACCCCGGTGCAACGTCTATTTCTATTCTGCTGACAGCAATGGCTGCGGCAATTTGATTTGCTGATAAAGCGTAAGCTTAAAAAGCAATAAAATAAATAAAAACGGAGGCGTCATTATGCAAAAATTCATTAACAATCCGGAAAATCTGACAAGTGAATTATTGGAAGGTCTTGTGTTATCTAATCCTGATATCATCACTCTGGAGCAGGGTAACCTCATTGTAAACAAGAAATTGGCAGAGGCAGACCGCGTAACCATCGTAACCTTGGGCGGCACCGGCCATGAGCCCGCTATCAGCGGCTTCGTAGGCGAAGGTATGATTGATATTTCTGTTGCAGGTAATATTTTTGCTGCACCCGGCCCTCAGGCTTGCGTAGAAGCAATTAAGATGGCTGATAAAGGTCATGGCGTGCTTTTCGTTGTACTTAACCATGCAGGTGATATGCTGACCGGCAATCTGACCATGAAACAGGTGAAAAAACTGGGCATCAATGTTGTTAAGGTTGTAACTCAGGAAGATGTTGCCAATGCTCCGCGTGAAAACGCAGATGACCGCCGCGGTCTGGTTGGCTGCGTTCCTCTGTACAAGATTGCCGGTGCTGCAGCTGCAGCAGGCAAATCTCTGGAAGAGGTTGCTGCTATCGCACAAAAATTTGCTGATAACATGGCAACTATCGCTGTTGCTACCAAAGGCGCTACTCATCCGGCAACCGGTATGGAAATCGCTCATATTGCCGAAGGCACCATGGAAGTCGGCATGGGCCAGCATGGTGAAGGTGGCGGCGGTACCCGGCCGATGAAATCTGCTGACGAAACAGCTGCTATTATGATGGACGCTCTGCTGAAGGATCTGGACGTAAAAGCAGGCGAAAAGCTGATGGTTGTTATCAACGGCAGCGGTGCTACTACTCTGATGGAACAGCTGATTGTTTTCCGTGCCTGCCATAAGCTGTTGGCAGAAAAAGGTATTGAGGTTGTGGCAAGTGCTGTAGGCGAAATCCTTACCGTACAGGAAACCGCAGGCTTCCAGATGTTCATTGCGCGTATGGATGACGAGCTGCTTGGCTACTGGAATGCTCCGTGCCGCACTCCGTACTACAGAAATTAAGCAGGTGACTGAATATGGCAGATAAAGAAGGTAATGTACTGGCAAAAGATTATGGCATCGGCATTGCTCCGCCGGAGCGTCTGTTCCCGGTAAAGGGGCACGCATCCGCAGGCTGGGGCATGCAATCTCGTCTGGGACAGATTTTTGCTGATGACGGCCGCACTATTATGCTGGCTTTTGACCATGGTTATATTATGGGCTCTACCGCAGGTCTGGAACGTCTTGATCTGACAATTCCGCCGCTGATGCAATATGCGGATTGCCTGATGGCAACAAGAGGTGCTTTGCGTACCTGCATTCCCGCTAACCATCACAAGGCTGTTGCTCTGCGCTGTACTGCTGACACCAGCGTACTCAAGGATGATATGAGCTTTGGCAATGTGGGCGTAGAAATTGAAGATGCTATCCGCATGAATGCTTCCTGCATGGCAGTTCAATGCTTTGTAGGCTCTGCAGGCGAGCTCGACTCCCTGCGCAATTTGTCTTATTATGTAAACATGGGCGAGCGTTTTGCAATTCCTGTTCTCGGTGTAGTTGCGGTTGGCAAGGAGATGGAGCGTACTACCCGTTACTTCTCCCTGGCTACACGTCTGCTGGCCGAAACAGGCGCACATATCATTAAAACATATTATTGTGATAACTTTGAACAGGTTACAGCGGCTTGTCCTGTACCTATCGTAATTGCCGGTGGCAAGAAGATTCCTGAGCGTGATGCACTGGAAATGGCTTACCGTGCCGTAAATGAAGGCGCTGCCGGTGTTGATATGGGACGCAACGTTTTGCAGGCTGCCGCACCGAAGGCTATGCTGCGTGCAATCCGTATGGTTGTACATGAAAACGCTACTCCGGAAGCAGCTTACCATGCTTATGAGTTATGGCAGAAGGATGTGGATTAAATGAAAGAATTTATGCATGTCGGCGTACCGACGACTGTTGCAAGAGAAGGCGAAATTTATGCTGAAGGCATAAAGACACATCTCATTACTCCTGATACCAATGAATTTCATATTGAATACCTGCGTTTCGATAAAGATACTCCGTTGCCGGAAGAGCTGCAGACCTTAGTGCATGTAGCTTATAAGGTTGATGACCTTGATAAGCAGCTGGCAGAAAATAAGGTTGTAGTTGAGCCCTGGATGGCTGATGAGCATACCCGCATTGCTTTCATCATGAAGGACGGTATTCTGTTCGAATTAATGGAAGAAGTTAAATAAATGCTATCGGTTCATGAACGGGCACAGCTTGTAGCTGCTGCCCGTTTATATTATGAAAGCAATCTGACGCAGGCGCAAATTGCACAACGCCTTAATGTGTCACGTCCGTCTGTCAGCAAGATGCTGGCAAGAGCGCGTGAGCTGGGAATTGTGCATATTGAAATCCGGGCCGGAGATGAGGGAAAGGCGGATTTGCTGCAGCGTCTGCAGTCTAAGTATGCCTTGGCCGGTGGTTGTGTGCTTACAGAGGAACAGGACGTATTAACGCAGGCTATGCATTATCTTATGGCTGAAACCACGGCTGACAAGAGTCTGGCTTTGGGATGGGGTTATGCCTTGGGTGAGGTTGCGCTGAAGGCTGCGGACTGCAGCAGCTATACGCAGGATGGTATGGTATATCCGCTGATCGGTACGGCAAATTTTCCTAATAAGGGCTATCATCCGGATGAGCTGGTGAAAATATGGGCAAGCGCCTGTGGCAGAAGCTGTTATATGCTTGGCTGCAGTGCTTTTCCTGATTCCGAGGAGGAACGCGCAGAGTTGGAAAGCAGGTCGGCCTATCAGCAGCTTCTGCAGCAATGGCAGAGTCTGGATGCTGCTATTGTTTCCATCTGCGGTTATCCTGCCGTGCCTGATGAAGCAACGGCAACCCGTTTCGGTGATGCGTTGGAACAGCAAAAGGCCGTAGGAAGCTTTTTGTCATATTATTATAATCAGCGCGGTGAATTCATCAGCGGTAATAATGATTACTGTCTGCATATTCCGTTGGCACAGCTGCGCCGTTGCAAGAAGCTGATAGGCATAGGACTGAATGCCGGTAATAAGGCGTTGCTGGGTGCTTTGGCAACAGGTCTTTTTACGCATCTTGTTGTCAGCGAAGAGCAGGCTAAGGCGTTGCTGAAATAATTTTATTGATGATTGACTGCCTCACACTATAAGTGTGGGACAGTTTTGCTTTTTACAGAAGAACATGTAACTTTTTATACAGTATATATACAATAAAAGTTAAAATAAGGAAATTTTTCCAAAAAACTTTACAAATTAAATATAAAAGCATAAAATAATCCTAACTACATTCATACGATAATTTGTAGCATGGAAGGATGGTAGAAGATGATTTCTCTCAAAAGCAACAAAATTAAAGCATTGGCAGCCGGCCTGATGCTGGCCCTCGCCTTGGGGGTATTAGGCTGCGGCGGTGACAAAAAGGAAGCAGGTGCAAAGGCTGAAAAGGTTAATGTAGGTATTGTACAGCTGGTTGAGCATGAAGCGCTCGATGCAGCCAACAAAGGCTTTATTGACGGCTTGGCATCGAAGGGCTATAAGGAAGGTCAGAACATTACTTTTGACAAACAAAATGCTCAGGCTGACCAGTCTAATCTGCAGAACATTGCTCATCGCTTTGTAAATAATAAGGTTGATTTGATTTGTGCTATTGCAACTCCAGCAGCACAGACTGTAGCCAATGTTACCAGCGATATTCCTATCGTTGCTACTACGGTAACTGACTACAAAACCGCTAAGCTGGTTAAGGATGACGCTAAACCGGGCACTAATGTAACCGGTACAACTGATATGAATCCTGTTGCCGAGCAGCTGGATTTACTGCTGAAGCTTGTTCCAAATGCTAAAACCATCGGTACAATTTATTGCTCCAGTGAGGTTAACTCCCAACTGCAGGTTGAGCTGCTGAAGAAGGCTGCAGCTGCCAAGGGCATTACCGTAAAGGAAGCAACTGTTTCTACTGTTAATGATATCCAACAGGCTGCCCGCAGCCTGGCAGGTGATGTACAGGCAGTATATGTTCCTACCGACAATGTATTGGCTTCCGCTATTCCTACTCTGATCAGTGTAACCGAGGAAGCAAAGCTCCCTGTTATCTGTGCTGAAGGCGGTATGGTAAGAGCCGGCGGCCTTGCAACTCTGGGCGTTGATTATTACAAGCTCGGCTTCCAAACCGGTGTGATGGCTGCCGACATTCTGAGCGGCAAGTCTAAACCGGCTGATATGGCTATTCAGGCACAAAAAGAATTTAAGCCTACCATTAATCTTAAGGAAGCAGCTAAGATTGGCTTGAAGGTTCCTGAAGATTTGCTGAAAGGTGCAGAGGTTATTAAATAATTAAAATTCGGAGCCTGCCGTTAAAAAAGCAGGCTCTTTTTTCGCTAAGAAGATTGGGAGGAATTGGGAAATGATTAGTTTGCTGATACCTACAGTGGCACAGGGCTTGCTGTGGGCTTTGATGGCTCTTGGTGTGTATGTGACATTCCGAGTGCTGGATATTGCTGATTTGACGGTAGAAGGCAGCTTTCCGCTGGGCGCGGCAACAGCTGCTTCTATGATGGTTGCAGGCTTTGGGCCTTTGGCCGCACTTTTGGGTGCTTGCGTTGCGGGTATGCTGGCAGGTATTATAACCGGCATTTTGCATACTAAAATGAAAATACCTGCATTGCTAGCCGGTATTTTGACCATGATTGCTTTGTATTCTGTTAACCTGCGCATTATGGGCAAGGCTAACTTATCTTTGCTTGGTGTAGATACTACCTTTAAAATCGCCAAGTCTATGATGGACTTATCAATGGCGCAGACAACGCTGGTGGTTGGTTTGGCTGTAACCGTTCTGGTTGGCTGCTTTATGTACTGGTTCTTTGGTACGCAGATTGGCGCTGCTATCCGTGCTAGCGGCTTCAACCAGCAGATGATTCGTGCTCAGGGCGTAGATACTGACGTAACGATTATTCTTGGCTTGCTCATCAGTAATGCTCTGGTTGCTGTTTCAGGTGCTCTGGTTGCACAGTCCAACGGCTTTTCTGATGTTGGTATGGGTACTGGTACAATCGTTATTGGTCTGGCATCCGTTATTATCGGCGAGGTGCTTTTCGGTACACGCAGCTTTAAAAACTGTCTGATTTCCGTAGTTTTAGGCTCCATTGTTTATCGTATCGTTATTGCGGTGGTACTGGCTATGGGTATGCCGCCAAACGATCTGAAGCTCTTTACCTCAGTGCTGGTGGCAATTGCTTTGTCCATGCCGCTGATTAAAAGTAAATTCGGTGCCAGAAAGGCGGTGCGTTAAATGCTGCATGTAGAACACGTTTCCAAAACATTTTTCCCGGGAACTATCAATGAAAAGAAGGCTCTGCAGGATTTATCTCTGCATCTGGAGCCCGGTGATTTTGCTACAGTTATCGGCGGTAACGGTGCCGGCAAATCTACTACGCTGAATGCGATTGCCGGTGTTTTCCCGATAGATAAGGGCAAGATTATTATTGACGGTGAGGATATTACCAAAAAGCCGGAGCATAAGCGTGCTAAATATATCGGCCGTGTATTCCAGGATCCGATGCTTGGTACTGCTGCCGGTATGATGATAGAAGAAAATCTTTCTCTGGCGGCCCGCCGCGGAGAAACTCCCGGCTTGGGCTGGAGTCTTTCCAGCGATCAGCATGACCGTTTTTATGAGCTGCTGAAGGAGCTTGATTTAGGTCTGGAGGACAGAATGACTGCTAAGGTCGGTCTTTTGAGCGGTGGTCAGCGTCAGGCACTTACATTGCTGATGGCAACGCTGAAAAAACCGAAGCTGCTGCTGTTGGACGAGCATACGGCAGCACTTGACCCGAAGACAGCAGCAAAGGTGCTGGCGCTTACGGAAAAAATCGTAACCCGTGATCAGCTGACAACGCTGATGATTACCCATAATATGCGCGATGCTTTGCGTTACGGCAACCGACTGATTATGCTGCATAACGGTAGAGTAATTATCGACGTTAAGGGAGAAGAAAAGCAGCATTTGCAGATAGCCGACTTGCTGGATATGTTTGAAAAGGCAAGCGGCTCCGAGATGGCAAGTGACCGTTTGCTGCTTGGCTGATAGGCTGAAATTCTCAATGTGGACACAAGTTTACGATAGGTAAACAAGAGTACCATATAAAAAGAATTTTAGCATTTCACTAGAAATTTAATAGCTTCATAACTAAAATATAGAGGAAAGTAAATAAAATATACGAAAAAACTCTTGCGAAATCTGAAAAACGTGGTAAACTTTAAATAAGTGCTTTATTAGTTTAAAAAAATTTGTCGCAAGTAAACCGAAAGGCGGTGCTAGGAATTTGCAAGAGGAAATTAAACTTATTGGTCGCAGAATCCGTTTGCTGCGTACCGCAAAAAATCTGACACAAACAGGGTTGGCAAAGGAGATGGGGATTTCCCAGACACACCTGTGTAATATAGAGTGTGGCCGTGTTCCTGTAACTCTGCCCAATCTGCTTAAGCTGCATAGCTTATTAGAGTGCAACATGAGCAGTTTCTTTGTTGATTTAGATGAACAGGCTGATGCCAAAGATAAAGATATCAGCTTGGAAGAAGTTCTGCAAATTGTAAAGTTGTTAAAACAAAAAGGTTAAGCACTTCTGCTTTACGAGGAGAGAGAGAATTTTAAATAGCCGGTGCAAGGTGAGTGAGAGTTCCTTGCACCGGCTATTTTTTATGTGGTTTAAATGGGTTGGATAGCTTTACTTACTCTGTAATCTGCTTTGTGCTATAATTAAAAATAGCAGGAAAAAATTTATATATAAAGCGTTTGTTGATAGGAGAGTAACTATGGCTACAGTAAAAACACAGGCGCACTGCCTGCTGGCCGGTGCAGCAGCTGCCGCTGTCTGCGCCTGGCCTTGGGCGCATGGCAGTTTGGCGGCTGATTTTATACATCATACGGCATTGGCTGCGACGATTGGTGGCTTGGCTGACTGGTGGGGTGTGACGGCACTGTTTAAGCGTCCGCTGGGCATCAATGCACCCGGCACCGATGTATTGCGCAATAATTATGAGCGCCTGACGACAGGTTTGGCGAATTTTGTGAGCAATGACCTGCTGACGGCAGAAAATGTTATGCGGGCTGTCGGCAGAGAAAACTTTGCTAAGCTGCTGCTGGAGCATTTTGCGCAGCAGCAGAATGTGGAGCGTCTGTGGCAGACGGTGCGTCCGTTGGCGCAGCATGCGCTGCGCTCACTCAATACAAGGCAGGCCGAACAGCTTTTGCTTTCGGAGCTGCCTAAATATATTGCCAGCCTGCGTATTCCGGAGATTCTGGCGGACGCGCTGCAGAAGGCTGTGGCCAACGGCAGCTTTAACGGTATTTGGCAGCTGCTGACGCAGGAGGCCAAGCAGATTCTGCATAAGCCGGAATTTACCGCTTTGCTGGAAGGCCTGACGCAGATGGCGGAGGAAGAATATAATAAGGACAGTCTGTTGCGCAATTTATTTGTGAGCGGACAGGCGGCTAAGCTGGCACCGCTTTTTGTACAGGAGCTGGAAAAGGCTTTGGATGCCTTGGCTGATCCTGACAGTGAGCTGCGGCGGCAGATTGATAACTGGCTGCTGGCACGCATGGAGGATTATCGTCATGATATTGCTTTTGCGGACTGGCTCAACAGCAAGCTATCACAGCTGGCAACAGCGAAGGCACTGGCTTTTAAGGAGCTGCTGCAAACGCAGGACGTAGATATTTTATTGACTCTGCTGCAAAAGAGGCTGCAGCTGCTGGCTGACAGCGAGACGGAGCAGAGCAGGCTGGACGGTGCGTTGAAGGAGCTGCTGCTGCAGGCCTTGGCAATGCAGCATGATACGGTATATGATTTGGTTTTGGCTAAGCTGCATAGCTATGACAGGGATGTATTGATTGCGAAAATGGAGCAGCGCGTGGGCGATGATTTGCAAAATATCCGCAAGAGCGGCACCTGTATTGGTGGTTTGATGGGAGCGGTGCTGTTTATTATTGCGACGATGGCAGAAAGGCTGGTGGGGTAGGATGAATAGCCTGAAAAAACATTGGACATATGCAGACAGTGCTTTTCTTGCTTCCGGTGCAGTCTATCTGCTTTTCTTATATCTCAGGCTGCATTATGCCGGTCTGTACATGGGGCATTTCGGCGAGCTTAAGTGGGATTGGCTGATTTTGGGTTACTATATGGCGGAAGCGGCGCTGATTGGCAGCTTTGCGGATTGGTTTGCCGTGACTGCTGTGTTTAAGGTGCCCTGGATATGCCGTCTGCTACCGTTTATGGCCAAGCATACGGCGATTTTGCCGCGTAGCAGAGAGGGTTTTGTGCGTGGCTGCGGTCAAATGGTACAGCAGGAGTTTTTGACGAAAAAGGCCTTGCTGCTGCAAAAAAAGCAGGTGGTAATTCTGGATAAATTTATAGTTTATCTGGAAAAGCCGGAGAACAAGGCGCGTTTGCAGGGGTTGCTGACCAATTTTGCCGAAGGCGTTCTGCATAAGCTCGATACGCAGGCTTTAAGCAGGCAGCTTGAGGGTAAAATAAAAACAGCTTTGGCTGACGTAGAAGCCAACGAACAGCTTGATAAGCTGTTTAAAGCCCTGGCTGCACAGCGTAGGGATGAGCAATGCTACGAATGGCTGCTGCAGCAGCTGGTAGCACTGGCGGAATCTTCTGCTATCAGAGAGCGTGTTCGCCGAGAGCTGCAAAAGCAGGTTGAAAAGCGTGGCAGCGAAGGCTTGTGGAGCAGTATTAAGCTGTGGGCTGCCAAAAAGCTGGATGTTGTTAATGATGAAGATGCAACAGATGCCATTTGCCGTGCCTTGGTGGGAACTGCTCACCGTCTGCAGGATGATGAGCAGTGGCGCTCTTGGCTGTATGCACAGCTGCAGCGTGTTGCAGGCAGTGTTTACGGTACAGAGGCGTGGCGTGAACTGGTGCAGTCACTGCAGAATCGTGCTTTGCATGATATTTCTCTGCAGTCTGCCTTGAAGCAGCTTTTGGATAATATGATTAAGGCTCTGTGCCGTCCGCTTGCGCAGGAATGCAGTGCGGCAGCGCAGCCGACGATTCTGCTGCAGGCTGTGCAAGAGGCGTTGGAAACTATTGAAACGGATTTACGTTCCGACGCACAGTTTAAGGCTAAGGCAGAGGCGTATCTGCAGCATATACTTGGCTTAGGCCTGCTGCAGGCTCAGACAATGCTGGGCGATATTGTGGAGCGAATTTTGCAGGCAATGGCCGATGAACGTTTGACAGAGATGGTACGCAGTAAGGTTGATACCGATATGCAGCGTATTCGTCTTAATGGTACGGTTATGGGTGCCTTCTTGGGAGCAATTTTCTATCTGCTGAAATGTGCATGGTAGGGAAGGTCATCGATAAAGCACCGTATGCATTGTCATTTTCAATACAACCTAAAAGTCTGATGATAAGCACTAAATGCATTATCATCAGACTTTTTTATGTGAGCACAAACAAAAAAAGCTCCAAGCCAAAGGCTTGAAGCTGATAAGCATAAATGGAGCGGGTAACGAGAATCGAACTCGCGACACTCAGCTTGGGAAGCTGATGTTCTACCGCTGAACTATACCCGCAGATAAAAATACCATAATGCTATTATATACTATAACAGGTAAAGTTGCAAGTATGAGGCAGTGCCGAGGGATTTGCAACGAGCAATTGCAGTTGTCAGAAAAACTTTAAAATTTTTTCAAGAATACTGTATACAAAATACAAAAAAGTGCTATAATAGATAGCAGATGAGGGAAAAAACCCACAGGCTGTAAAAATACAGCATCAAAAAAATAAAAAGTGCGAATGCATGGAGGTGAGTTACTATGTTTAGTGCCGCTGGTGTTAGCTTAGTTTTCTTAGGCGTCCTGACTGTTATGTGCATTTTTGAATAATTGTAATGAGGGAACGCCTCTGACCACGCTTTGAGCTGTGGGCAGAGGCGTTTTTATTATGCCTGTAATTCTGTTGTTGTTAAGCTAATCCCTTGCGGTGGCTGTCATCCCAGCCTACCAGGTCCTTAATAACCTCGGAGGCAATAATCAATCCTGCTACCGAAGGTGTGAAGGCATTACTGCCTGGCAGCGCACGGCGTTTGGGTGCTTCGGCGTGACATTCGCTTTCTACTTCCTCGTTTATAGGTAAAAGCGGCAGCTCCTGTGAATAAACAACCTTTAGTTTTTTTATGTTGTTTTTCTTCATGGCCTGGCGCATAACACGTGCCAAGGGGTCAACCTTGGTTTTATAGATATCTGCTACCTCAAACATGGTAGGATTAACCTTGTTGCCTGCTCCCATGCTGCTGATAACCGGTACGCCTGCTGCCTTGGCTGCAAGTACGATAGCAATTTTGGCTGCCACGGTATCTACGGCATCGACAACGTAATCATATTGCGAGAAATCAAATTCGTGCTGATTTTCCGGTAAAAAGAAGCATTGGCGGCAATTTACTTTGGCATCGGGGTTGATACTCGCAATACGTTTGGCCATGACTTCCACCTTAGGCTGGCCGACAGTATCAAGGGTAGCGATAATCTGACGATTGAGATTGGTGAGAGCAACGGTATCGTTATCAATGAGGTCAAAGCTGCCGACACCGCTGCGGGCGAGTGCTTCAACTGTATAACCGCCTACGCCGCCAATACCGAAAACAGCGACATGGGTGTTCTGCAGACGCGTAATTGCTTCGCTGCCGAAGAGCAGCTCTGTACGTGAAAATTGGTTAAGCATATGAATCTCCTTGCGTGGTATTTATTGGTTTGGATATCGGAAGCTTAAGCTGCTAAGCTGATTTCTACCTTTGCACCGTCCTTAAGATCTTCTGGCTTCTGGTCTGAAGTAACAGTGATTTTAGTGCCGTCAATGCTGCTTATCTTACCGCTGAAGGGAGCAGGTGTTTCGGCGGCCTTAATGCTTACCGGCATGCCTGCCTTAAGCTCCTTGGCCTGAGCTGCGCTGACATTCAACGTTATACTGCAGCTGTCGACAGCCTTGATGTGCAGGATTACCTGATCCTTTTGCACGGTGGCGTTGTTGGCAGCCTGCAAATCGGTAATGATGCCGGTGCAGGGACTGTTGCCTTCATTTTTTTCCTGCTGTGCTATTGCAGCGGCCTGTTGTGCTTTGAGCTGGACGATGAGCTTTTGCTGTGCGTCAATTTCTGCCGGAGAAGCGGGTTTGAAGCTGACGCTTACGCTGCTTGCTGCCTGCAGCTGTGAGATAGCGCGCTGCAGCTCGTCCTGGGCAGCCTGTGCCTGATTGCGTGAAACTGCACCCTGCGCCAGCAGACTGTTCATCTTAGCGGCTTTTTGCTGTGCTGCTGCTACGTTGGCCTGCGCCAGAGAAGTGTCAGCAACCGGTGCTGCCGTTGGCGTGCCCTGCTGCATACGTTTTAAATCAGCTTCGGCCTTGGCAACCTGGGTTGCCAGGTCCTTAACCTGCTTATCCAGCTTTGCGTCACCGATAGCAAAAAGCGGCTGGCCCTTGCTGATGCGCTCGCCCTTTTCACTGATAAGACCTATGAGCTTGCCTGCTGTCGGAGCCTTGACGGCATAGGTGGGGATGCTGATTGTGCCGCTGCCAAGACTGTTATCAGCCTTTTGCAGACTGCAGCCGCTCAGGCTGAAGGCTGTGAGGCAGACGGCTGCCATACAACATAATATTTTTAATATCTTCATAGTAGATTCCTCGTTTCCTTGAAGTTAAAAGCCTATTGTACTTGTATATTATAGCGTAAGTTTGTGGCATTTGCATGACATTTTGCATAATTAGCTCGCGAAAAATTAAAAAGCTGCTGCCTCCGGCGTGAATGCCGAAAGCAACAGCTTTAATTGTATAGGTCAGATTTTATTTCTCAATCAGTGCCATACCAGCTTCGAGAGCCTTGGTATTAGCTTCTTCGGTTCCTTTCGGAACGCGGTTCAGTACAGCCTTGAGAATTGCTTCTTTGGAAACGCATTTGGTGAGTGCAACTACTGCGCCCAGAGCAACGATGTTCGCAAACAGTGTCTTGCCGCAAACAGTGTTGGCAGTGTGGGTGATAGGCAGGTCAACGCGTTTGCCGTACTTGCCGGGAACATCAGTTACGAAAAGAGTATCGGTGATAACGGTGGTATGCTCATCGCAGTCGGCAATGAATTTGTTGGCAGCCTCCTGGCTCATTACCAGCAGAGTATCCGGGCAGATAACACGGCTGAAGTAAATGGGCTCATCACTGATGATAGCCTCGGCTTTGGAGGAGCCGCCGCGGGCTTCCGGGCCATAGGATTGGGATTGTACAGCCAGCTTGTCGTCTAAGAGGGCAGCTTCGGCTAAAATAATACCTGCAGTGATCAGGCCCTGACCACCGGTACCGGAGAAACGAAAGCTATGTCTCATAATTATTTACCCTCCTGTGCACGTTGAATAATTTGGTCATATGCCTTGGTGTATTCCATAACGTCGTTGTTTTCGTAGAGAACGCCGATGGGGAATTTGCCGGCAGCGATTGCTTCTGCCTTTTTCTCTTCATCCATGCGGTCCCAAACAGCCTTCATAACGCCATGGTCACGCTGCCAAGCCATCATCTGAGCAGGTCCGCCCATCTTGTTCTGACGGCCGAAGGAAATCGGGCAAGCGCTTACTGCTTCGATGATAGAGAAGCCTTTGTGAGCAATGCCTTTAGCGATAACATCAACCAGTACGGGAACATGGTAGGTGGTTGCGCGTGCTACATAGGTTGCACCGGCAGCCTTTGCCAGATCGAGCAGATTGAAGCTCGGTTCAACAGTGTAGTACGGAGCGGTAGTTGCTTTGGAATGAATCGGGGTCATCGGAGAATATTGACCGCCGGTCATGCCGTAAATGCTGTTGTTGAAAACAACCAGAGTCAAATCAATATTGCGGCGTGCTGCATGAATCAAGTGGTTGCCGCCGATAGCGGTGCAGTCACCGTCACCGCTGCAAACGATAACATTCAGTGCAGGGTTAGCCATTTTTACACCGGTAGCAATCGGCAGAGCACGGCCGTGCAGAGTATTGGCGGTGTTGAAGTCCAGATAACCGGAGGAACGGCTGGAGCAGCCGATGCCGCTGATTACTGCAACGTCGTCTTTTTCCAGACCTTGCTTATCAATTGCTTTTACAATGGCGCCGGTGATAACGCCGTTGCCGCAGCCGGGGCACCAGATGTGAGGCAGACGGCCCGGGCGGAAATATTTATTGATTAAATTTTCCATTTCACTCATCGTTTTTTCTCCTCTCATCCGTTAGGCCATAGCCTTTTTGATTTCAGCTAACAGTTCGGCCGGAGTAGCAGATTCGTTATCGTATTTAGCGTACAGGCTTACAGGAACCTTGCCTGCTACCGCACGTTCAACTTCCAGAACGTACTGGCCGCAGTTCAGCTCGTGTACGAGGATGCCTTTAACCTTGCCTGCCAGCTCCTGCATTTGCTTTTCAGCAAACGGCCAGATGGTAATCGGGCGGACGAAGCCAACCTTCAGGCCCTCCTTGCGTGCCATGTCAACTGCTTCATAAGCAGTGCGGGCAGCGCCGCCGAAGGCTACAACAGCAAATTCGGCATCTTCCATACGATAGTTTTCTACTTGTACGATGTCGTCTAAGTTATCTTCTAATTTAGTGCGCAGGCGGTCCTGAGAGGTGCGGGTTGCTTCGCCGGTGCCCTTCGGGAAACCGGTTTCGTCATGTACCAGACCGGATACGTGCCAACGGTAACCGCTGCCGAAGTCTGCCATAGCAGGAACCTTGGAGCCTTCCTCGCAGCCGTAAGCCAGATAATCTTCAGGTGCGCAGGTCGGGCGCTTGCGTTCTGCCTGCGGAATTTCATCATAGTTGTCGGGAAGCTCGATTTTCTCGCGCATATGGCCGATAACCTCGTCCATCAGGAGAATAACCGGGCAACGATATTTTTCGCTCAATGCTACTGCACGCAGAGTTAAGTCGAAGCATTCGGGAACACTGGACGGAGAAACGGTAATCAGCCAGTGGTCACCGTGGGTGCCCCAGCGGGTTTGCATAACCTCGCCCTGTGCGGGGGAGGTCGGTTGGCCGGTTGCGGGGCCTACACGTTGTACGTTAACGATAACGCAGGGGATTTCGGCGCTGCAGGCGAGGCCGAGCATTTCCTGTTTCAGGGAGAAGCCCGGGCCGCTGGTTGCGGTCATAGCTTTTTTACCGGCCATAGAAGCACCGATAACAGTGCCGAGACCGGCGATTTCGTCTTCAGTCTGCATGAATTTGCCACCAACCTGTGGCAGACGCAGAGCTAATTGTTCAGCAATTTCGGTAGAAGGGGTGATCGGATAACCGCCGTAAAATTTTACACCGGCAGCAATCGCACCCTCAACAACCGCTTGGTTACCTTGTAACAGCAGGATTCTTGACATGGGTTAACTCACTCCTTTTTATTTATCTACAAAGATAGCATAGTCGGGGCAACGCATTTCGCATTGTCCGCATTTGATGCAATTTTCTTCAGCAACGGCTTCGACTTTGCCGACTTCGCTGACTGCCAGAACTTTTTTCGGGCAGAAGGCTGCACAAATACCACAGCCCTTGCAACGCTTAGTAATTATTTTTAAGCTCATATGGTCTCCTCCTTATGATACCTTGTTTAAAATAACAGCATGCGATAGCTTCACCTTATATTATAGCAAAAACAGCATTGAAAAACAGTACCTCTGTAAGCTTTTTATAGGTTTATTTTTTAAGCAATAAGTCATATTATAGTTTATGATAAAAATACTGTAATTGCAGATAGAAATCTTTTGACCAATTAGGATTTCTTGCATGAAAAAGTATAATAAACTATATTCCTGTGAAGGAGAATATTTATGCCAGGAGGTTTTACGCCGATGGCAGATTCGCGCAAAGTAAAAATAAACGTATTCTGCAAGCAGCAGCTGAAGGCCTAATGAAGAAAAACATGGTGCCGGAAAACTGCAGCAAGCTCGTCTTTTGTTGAAATGAGGTTACAAAATAATGTTATCTTTTTGGTGTATGGGCAACCATGCCAATAAAAAATTTTGCAAATCACGGCACACCTTGCGCGGCAGAGTATTTTTTAGACTTGCAATATACATGTTCTGACCGCTTACTTTAGCATCAAGCATCTTCCATCTGATATCAGGATGTCTTTGCATTGCAGCAATGTAGTCATAGCCTAGATAGATTACGTTGCTTTCCTTTACTAAATCCAGAGCAACGTCAATATCGGTGATTTCCGCAAAAATATCTACATTCAGACCATTACCAAGAATATATTTTTCCATATTGTCGCGAAAACAACGGAAGGATCGTCCTTTACTGATAATTTTTTGATTATGAAGATCCTGGTAGCTGAGTCTTTCTTTAGCAGCTAAAGGGTGGTCAGCAGAAAGTGCTATGCAATAATGCGTATAAAATATGGGTGTAAGTGTAAAATTTGTGTTGTCCAACGGATCTGTAGTAATAGCGAAATCTGCATTGCGGGCAAGCAAGGCGTTGAGAGCGGCCTCGTCGGTGCTTTCGATAATGCTTAGAATAATATTCGGATATAGTTTGCGAAAGTCAAAGAAAAATTCTGCTGTTAAATATTTTACGATGTTATCGAGCGCATAGATGGTGATAACATTTTCCTTTTGCTTTGCCAAGGTGTTCAGGCCTGTTATGTAGTTATATTCATCGAGCAACTTTTTGGCATGGGGGAATAATGCTTCGGCAAAATCCGTTGGCTCTAAGCCTTTGGATGAGCGTAAGAATAAGTCTGCACCTAATTCCTGTTCCAGCTCACGAATTGTTTTACTTATTCCTTGGCGAGACACGAAAAGCTTTTCTGCTGCGCGTTGGATATTTTTCGTTGCATAGGCTGTGATAAAATATTGTAATTGCTTTGGCTGCATTGCTTTTTCACCTCAATCTTATTTTACCGCAACTTATTGGTTGCGGTAAAGAACTAAGTTTTTTCTTTTGCTGCAGTGAATTTACATCTATAATGGAATAAAAATTAAAGGAGGAACAAAATGAAAATCAAGCAAATTCGCAGTGCGACGAATAAAATTTTTTATGGTGGCAAAACTTTTCTTTTAGATCCTTGGCTTGTGGAGCAATATGGTTTAGGTTGTTTCGATAGTATGCCGGGAAATCCTTACATGGCTGTTGACCCGGTAAAGGCAAAAATACCAATGCCGCTTTTTGCTTTGCCGGAAACGGTAGAAAGCATTTTAAGTGGAGTAGATGCTTATATTGTAACGCATCTGCACCCTGATCATATAGATATCAATATGCAGAAGGGCACTTTTGGTGATGTTTTGGAGCATAATAAGCCAATTTTTGTGCAAAATGAAGATGATGCGCAGGCTTTAAAAGCTTCAGGTTTTCAGGATGTACGCATCCTGAAAAATGATGGGGTTAAGTTTGCAGATATAACCTTATATAAAACACCAGCTTTGCATGGCACGATAAAGCCATCGTCTGATGCTTGTGGTGTAGTATTTAAAGCAGAGCAGGAAAAGGTTCTATACGTTGCCGGAGATACGATTTGGTTTGATGGTGTGCGTAAAACTTTGGCAAATTATCAGCCGGAGGTAATTATGCTTAATGCCTGCGCTGCGGAGCTGCGTGATTATGGCAGGCTGATAATGAATGATGAAGATGTGGATTGCGTACATCAGACATTGCCGGAAGCAAAGCTGTATCTGACACATTTCGATAATGTTGCTCATGCTTCGATTACACGTAGACAAATGCGAGGTGCGCTTGTACGTCGTGGCGTTGATAATTATGTGATTCCGGAAGACGGGGAAACAGTGATATATTAAAGTAAGAAATAAATAAGCAGCTGCCTTGGCGTAAGGCAGCTGTTTTCTTTTGCGCTTGACTTCGACTGAACTCCAGGTGTTATGCTATACTTAAATAAAGCAACATGAAAGGAAGCAGAGCATGAGAAAGATAATTAAGCTTTTACTTTTTATATTGTGCCTGGCAGTAATGGCCTTAAACGGTTGCGCTAAAAATGCTGACAGCGAAGTGCAGGGCAGTGATACCGTCGTTGCCATTACCAATCCGCGTCAGCTTGTCGCTGCAGATAACAAAACAGGGCGCACAATTATGTGGGAAGCGAAGGTGAAGCAGCCTTATACGCTGGAATATCGCTTGCAGGGCAGCAAGGATATACAGGCAGTGCAGGCAACGGACAGCAGCTTTACGGATAAAAACAGTATTATTCAATATACTGCGCGTCTTAGCGGTCTGGTGCCGGGAAGTGCTTATGAATACCGCATCAGCACAGCGCAGAATAAAGGGCGTTGGCACAAGCTGAGCACCGAAAAGGGAGATGGCTTTACTGCCTTAATCTTCCCGGATTCGCAAAGCGCGAATTACAGCGGCTGGCAGCAGCTGGCACGTGAAGCGTACAAGCGTCATCCGCAGAGTGCGTTTTATGTGAATATGGGTGATCTGGTGGACAACGGACAGGATGCCAGCCAATGGCGCGCGTGGTTCAATAGTGTGAGCGTGTTCAGTGATGCTGTTCCATTGGCACCAATCCTCGGCAACCATGAAGCGTACAGTCTGGAGTGGAAGGAATGCCTGCCTGCAAGCTATACGCATTTGTTCAATGTACCGCAAAACGGCTTGGCAAAGTATCCGAATCAGTTTTACAGCTTTGATTACGGTCCTGTGCATTTTGTGGTGCTTGACACTAACTTCCCGGAGATGCAAAAATTCCAGCCTGATTTGCTAGCAGACGAGCTGCCTTGGCTAGAAAAGGATTTGGCGGCGAGCAAGGCGCAGTGGAAGGTTGTTTTGATGCACCGCGATATCTTTATTTACGGCTTCGGTCCGGAGTCCGGCAGAGCGCAGAGCAAGACACAGTTTCTTGATTTCAGCTATCAGTTGATGCCGGTGTTCGAAAAATACAAGGTTGACGCAGTACTGACGGCGCATTTGCATACCTATCGCCGCCGTGTGCCGCTGCAGAACTTCGCACCTGCACCGCAGGGAAGCGGTATTACCTATATCCTGACAGGAGTTGCCGGCGATGTGCGCTATCCTAAGCTGTGGAGAAATTTTGCGTGGGATGCGGCAACAGCGCCGAAGCCGGAAACTGCCAACTATATGACGCTTAAGGTAGATGAGAAAAGTTTGGAGTTTAAAGCTTTTTTGCCGGATGGCAAGCAGTTTGACGAAGTGAAATTAATTAAATAAGCAAAAAGGCTGTCGCATGAATCAAATGCGACAGCCTTTTTTATGGCGCTTAATCAAGCTCAATCAATTCATATTTGTCATTGCCCATTTTCAGCTCGCGCATAGCTGTGAGCTGGTGCAGGCCGTGACGGCTTTCCATGCGCTTGACAAGGTCATGGTTGCTTTCCTTGGCATATACCAGATCGACGGAAGCCTGGTCGATGGCCAGAATGTCGGTAGAAGCGAGAATGCCGATATCGGGGATAGTTGGTTCTGCGGCACTTAAGCCGGCGCAGTCGCAGTCAACGGACATGCGGCGCAGGACATTGATGTAAACGATGTGCTTGCCGAAGAAATCAATGGTAGCCTTGGCAGATTCAGCCATGTTTTCCATGAGCAGCTCCTTGCCGGGCCATACGTTCCAGTCTGCAGGCAGGTTATCCTTATCTACACCGTGAACCTGTGCTTTGCCGATGCGTCCGTCAGCGCAGCCGATAGCAAGGTTTTTCATGGAGCCGCCGAAGCCGCCCATAGCGTGACCTTTGAAGTGCGTTAAAACGAGCATGGAATCGTAGTTGACGATGTTTTTGCCCATGGAAACCTCTTTAAAATGTTTACCGTGGCGGACAGGAAGATTAACGGTGCCCTCTGCGTCCATGATATCAACAGGGCAGAAGGTCCAGCCGTTCACCTTCAGCGTTTCCAGATGCTCTTCTGTGGTATAACGGTCGCCTTGATAGAGCGTGTTGGTTTCTACGATGGTGCTGTTGGGGATTTGCTGCTGCAGCGCTTTGACCAGCTCGCGCGGCAGAATGTTGGGCCCGTGCTTTTCGCCGGTGTGCAGCTTAATGGCAACCTTGCCGTAAATGCTTTCGTTGATTAAATCGTATAATTTGATGAGATGCTCGGCATCAATGTGCTTGGTGAAATATACTTTGGCATGAGAGCCTGCGTTATCGGTTTTGGCAACTCTTTTGCAGCCTACTACAGGGGCTTGTGCAAATTCTTGTGTCAATTTCAACTACCTCCTATAATTTGGTTACTTATATTTTAATACCTGAAGTATACTCTAAGTCAAGAGGAAAATGGAAGTTTGTGTTAATGGTAATATAAATTTTTGGCAGCTTACTTGCTTGGCGCGATAGCGTTTACACAGCTAAGTCCGTTTAAGGTGCGCGGATAGCCGATGTAGGGCAGGGCAATGGTGAGCGCATCCAGCAAATCCTGACGGGTGTTGCCGACAGCGATATTGGCGGCGGCGTGTGCCTTGGCCTGTGGCTCACAGCCGCCGAGGGTGACGATGGCTGTAAAGGTCACGAGCTCACGCTCTTTAACGTCCAAAACTTTTCTAGTATAGTAATCACCGAAGCAGTTGGCGCTGAGATAGTCATTAAAGTGTTTTTGGTCAGCGGGAGCGCTCGCGTTCATCTTATCAATGTTCTCTGTGCCGAAGATGGCGCGCTGTACGGCAAGGCCCGCGTTATGGCGTGTTTCATCAGTAGTTGTTCCGGCAGGAGCGCAGGGCTTGATTTTGAGCATTTCCATAACCTGGTCAACGCGTTCCAAGGCTGCCTTTACCTTTGGCAGACCAACGTAGGGAGTACAGTGGAAGATGCTTTCGTGTACCTGCTCCGGCGTTGCGCCTGCTCTGAGAGCACCTTCGACGTGGGCAGGAATATCATCCGGTGTGTTGTTGGCAGTGAGAACAATGAGCGTCAGCAGCTCCTGCTTCGCGGTGCTGAGCTTAATTTGTTTGTTGATATCGTTATAGATAAACTTTTTGCTGATGGCGGAAAGCTCGGGCTCGTTTTTAATATCAGTAGGATCGTTTTTAGTGAATAAGCTTTGGGTAGTAGCTTGCGCTGCTTCTTCACGGGTTTGTGCCATAGCGGTGGTGCCTCCTGAAAGTAAAGTGCATGAAATGAATGTAGCGAGCATGAATTTAGATATGTCTTTCATCGGTGATTCTCCTTTCGGAAAATTAGTGTTGAACGATTTGTCTGTCGCTAAGGGGATATAGCACTGCAGCAGATAGCGGGTTTATTTTAGTTTATTATATTCTTCTGCATCCACAGGCTCGCACCATTCGCTTTTGGTGTTTTCGCCCGGAACTTCGATAGCAAGGTGCGCAAACCAGCTTGTGGGTGCTGCGCCGTGCCAATGCTTAACTCCGGCGGGGATGTTGACTACATCACCGGGATGCAGTTCGCGGGCAGCCTTTCCCCATTCCTGGTAGTAGCCACGGCCGCCGGTGACAAGCAGAATTTGGCCGCCGCCCTTGTCGGCACGATGGATGTGCCAGTTGTTGCGGCAACCGGGCTCGAAGGTGACGTTGCCAATGACAACCTGGTCGAGAGAAAGCATATTCAGATAGCTCTGACCAACGAAATATTGTGCATAGGCGTCATTTTTTGCGCCCATGGGGAATACGGTAGAGAACTGTTCTTTTGTCATTTTGTTACTTCCTTTGCAAATGTAGTATTGATATCGGACAGGCTGCCTAAGGCTACGCTTGCAGCAGTCATAGCGGCTGCTTTGAAGAGGTCGCGTCGTTTCATGTGTGCCTTCTTTAATAACTATTAGTTTTGCGTTTTCTTTACCCAACTGGTGATTTCACCCTGGGAGTTTTTCGCGCTGCTGCCGGACAGACACAGATAATCGGTGAATTTAGCGCCCTGTGCTCTTGCTTCGAGGTCGCTCATGCAGCGTTGTACGCCGCCTCCACCGTGGGTGAAGAACGGAGCAACCTTTTTGCCGCTCATTTTGTAGGTGTCGATGAAGGTTGCGACGGGCATCGGCATGCTGCCCCACCAGTTCGGATATCCGAGGTAGATGGTATCATATTTATCAAAGTCAGCGATTTTTGTGCTGATGGCAGGGCGGGCATTGCTTGCCTGCTCAGCCTTAGCCTTAGCGACAGTTACGCTGTAGGTTTCGGAATACGGAATTTCAGGAACGATTTCTACGATGTCGCCGCCGACCTGTTTATGAATTTCTTCAGCAACAGCTTTGGTGTTGCCGCTCCAGGAAAAATATGCTACGAGAATTTTTTTACCGTTATTATTCATTGCTTGAGATGCTCCTTCGTTTGTGGATTGTTTTACCTCTGGCTGAGGTGCGTCAGCCTTTGCTGTTTTATCAGAGCCGCAGCCTAAAGATAGCATGGCAAGACCTGCCAGAGCGAATGCAGATTGTTTTAAAAAGTCACGACGTTTCATGTTTTGTCCTCCTTTTGATGCTGAGAAATAAGTTTAGTAGATTATTGGTTTTTCCCTTTGATTTTTGCCAGCGCTGCTAAAAAAGCGATGACGGTTACGCTGCCGACGCAGCTAGCTCCGCAGGTGCCGCAGACGCCTGTGCAATAGGGCAGAGTCTGCGCTGTGAGTGGTGCCACCTTTGTAAAAAGCTGTGGCAGTGCTCGTGTAACGACCTGAGGCAGGATGATGGCAGCAGCAGCGCTGCTGCCGAGAGCCAGATTGCTAAGACTGTTATTTTGAAGTGCTTTATCAGTTTTGGTCATGATGGCTCTCCTCCTTTGCCAGGCTGCTTTGATAGCGGATAGCCTTTGCGGGACAGCGGTGTGCGCACTTGCCGCAGACAATGCATAGGCGTCTGTCTATCTGCGCTTTGTGCCCTTGTATGTTTATGGCACGCATGGGGCAGCTTTGAGCGCATTTGGTGCAGCCCACGCAGGCGCTTTTACGCACCTGCATGTGGAAGGCACCGGGGACGAAGCGTCCCAAAAGGTGAAACAGGGAATTATATGTACCAACAGGACAGAGAAATAAGCAGTAGCCGCGTCCGCCCTTGGTGAATAAGCCAAAGAAGAAATTTGCCAGCAAGAAGGTGGCAATGAGGGACACAAGGTTATTCAGCATATGTCCTGTGATAAACAGGTTGATAAGAATTTCCAGTGAATAATAGTTACAATAGGTACAGGGAACGCCGAAGTCCAGCCAGACAGAAAAGAGAAAGCCGACGAAAAAGCCGTAGCGCAGTGGCAGAATAGGCACGAGCTTAGGCCAGTCGATTTTATATTTATCAGGCAAAATGCTGCCTAAAAATTCGCTGAAGCCACCGGCGGGACAGAGCTTGCCGCAAAACAGCGGGCCGAACCAGAGCGAGGTGACAGCGAGCAGCAAGCAAAAGAGCAGGGAGATGGGGCTCGCATAAAGCCATTCGCCTGTGATGATATTCGCCAGCGGAATGCGTGCGCAGGGCACGTGGATAGAGCTGAAGCTCTCGTCGATGATGAATATGCCTGCCAGCTGATTGAACAGCATGAAGGGCTCGTAAAAGAGCACAAAGCCCAGAAGATAACCAGCGATGCGCCGTAGGTTATAAGCAAGATTCTGCATTGGTGATTGCTCCTTTGTTAGTGTAATACTTAGAGATAACTCTAAGTCAATCGTCTTTGCTTAGAAAAATTATAGCTTGCGATTGTTGCTATCGGTCAAGGATTTTTTATAAAAAATAGGTATGCAGCTCTTTTCTGCATACCTAAATTATAGAAATACTTTATGTATATGTCCAATACTTATGTTAAGCGTGAAGCTCATGCTTAAAAAGCATTGCTTAGCGAATGAAGTTCATAAGCGTGACTTCTTCGTTCTGCGGCAGGCCGTAAGCCTTTTTGCCCAGCTCAATGCTCTGCATGAGGAAGGTCATGTTGCGGGCAAGCGTGCGCATGGTTTGCAGGCCTTCGATATCCTGCTCTGCTTCGCCAGGAGTGCGTCCGTGCACGCTGTTCCAATATTGGCTGGAGACAATGGGCATGTTACTGATGGTGAAGAATTTGTTGAGCTCATCAAAGGTAGCAGATGCACCACCACGACGGCAGACAGCAACGCTGGCACCAACCTTCATAAGCTTATTGATATTGCGCGTGCTGAAGAACAGGCGCTGTAAAAAAGCGATGAGCGTGGCGTTGGCAGAGGCATAATAAACCGGAGCTGCGACAACAAGGCCGTCGGCTTCAGCAAATTTCGGCGCAGTTTTGTTGACGATATCATCGAAGACGCACTGCCCTTTTTCTGCGCATTTGTAGCAGGCGATGCAGCCACGCACAGCCTGCGTGTCTAAATTAACAATCGCTGTTTCTACGCCTAATTCCGCAAATGTTTTTTCCAGCTCCTTTAAAGCGATGGCGGTGTTGCCGTGCGTATGCGGGGAGCCGTTAATCATTAAAACCTTCATGTGTAAAACCTTCTTTCCTGACAATTCCTCTTTCTATTGTACCACTTAGAGAGCACTCTAAGTCAAGCCTTGTCAGCGCTGCAGCACAAAGCGGATAAGCATGATGCTCACCTCGTACAGCAGAATCAGCGGCACGGCAAGCAGCGTCTGCGTGATGATGTCAGGCGTCGGCGTAATTACGCCGGCGATAATGAAGGCAGCGAGGATAACATGGCGCTGGAATTTCATCAGCATTTTTGAGCTGATGATACCAAGATAGGCCAAAAGCGTCAGGATAACAGGCACATTGAAGGCAAAGCCAAAGGGAACAACCAGCATAAGCAGAAAGTCCAGGTAGCTTTCCATAGAAATCAGCGGATTGACTTTGCCTGCGGCAAAGCCAAGGAAAAATTCCAGACCGCGCGGAAAGACGAAGCTGTAAGAAAATAACATGCCTGTGATAAAGAGCAGGAGCGCGAGCGGAATGCAGAGAAGCGTGAATTTGCGCTCACGCCATGTCAGCGCCGGGCGGACGAAGGCGTAGAGCTCATAAAGCATGAAGGGCGAAGCGAGCAATAGACCACTGAGCAGCGCCACCTTCATATAAATCATGAAGGCTTCGGCAGGGCGCATATAATACAGCTCCTTCGCAGCGCTTGTGAGCACGTCCATGATGTCCTGCAAAAAATAGACGCTGCTAGCAGTGCCAATAACTAGGGCAGCAAGAGCCTTGAGCAGGCAGCTGCGCAGCTCCGCCAGATGTTCTGTGAGCGTCATGTCCTTATCGAGCGACGCTTCGACAGGCAGATAATTATTTTGCTTGTCCGGCATCATTTTGTTCTTCTGTCTTGGCTGCGGGGAGCGCTTCCTTGCTGGGGTCAGCTTCGTTTACGGCCTGCTTGAACTCACGCATACTTTTGCCTAAGGCCTTACCGATATCCGGCAGCTTGCCGGGACCGAAGAAAATTAAACCGATGACAAGAATAAGTAATAATTCGGGTAAACCTAAACCAAACATGTGAAGACCTCCTTAAAATTGCTGTGAATGGTTAATGACCAGCTTAATTATAGTATAACGATTAGAGTAAGCTCTAAGTCAAGTACATTATAGTTTGCGGTTGTAACTATCGGTCAATAGTTTTTTATAATTTAGTGCCTAAACTAGCCTGCAGAGCTGCTTCAGCAACAGGTGCTGCCTCTGGCGTGTTTTTTTCGTAAATGCTTTTAATAGCGGCACCAATGGCAAGCACGGTGTCAAAGCCTGCTACGGCGACCTTGATAAAATCGCGTCGGTTCATAAGTTTTTCCTCCTCACAAAAGATAACCAAGAAAAAGAAAAGGCAGATAACGCTTTGTTATCTACCTAAATTTATATAGCTTGTGTGGAGAATGTCTAATACTTATCTTGATTGCTTACTCTATGCTTAAAAAGCATTTTGCAAATTCTTTTGGATTCTTGAAGGCTAATTTGCGTTTCAACAGATTTACAGTAAGAGGAAAATTCAAAGCAAAAATAGAAATGGGTTTGGCTTTGATGGCGGTAAATTTAAGAAAATGTATGCAGCATACAGCTGCAGTTTAATTTTATGCAAAGTAAAAGGACTAGAATATGAGAAAAAATTCAAATTCTAGTCCTTTGAGTTTTCTGTTTAAGACTGGGTTTTGTCCCAGCCTCTTGGCGTTGAGAAAAGAAATTTTCTAAAACTATTCTGATATACCAAGTTGTGAGAAAAATTTTTCCACAACTTTTGTGAGATAGTGTCTTACGCAAAAAATTAAAGCCTGCGGCCTTACTGATGACAGTAAAGCCGTAGGCTTTTGGTATAGCAGAAAGTGAGAACAGTTAAGAAGCTTTTACTTTACGCCTTGCAGCCACTTTTCAATATGCTTAGCGATGACTGCGTTATTGAGATTCTGGAACATGAAGTGGTCGTTGCCATAGATGCCTTCCTTAGGCAGGTCGAAGACTACGCTGTTTGCGCCTGCTTTATTATAGCTGGCGGTAAAGTCTGCGCACTCTTGCAGCTTGCTCTGCCAGAATTTGGTAGCAGAAAGCTTGGGGTCGCCGTTATGGATGTAGTCGCCAAAGTAGAAGGCAACAGGGATATGCTGTTCAGCTAGAGCAATATATTCGTCAGAGCCTGTCTTAGGAGCATTGCCGGGTTCGATAGCGACGATGGCAGCAATATTTTTCGTATATTTGGCAGTGAGCCAGCCAGCACGTCCGCCCTGCGAATGTGTGAAGACGATGGGCTTTTTGCCAGTTATAGCATACACCTTATCGACAGTGGCAGCGAGAGCCTTAGCCACCATTTCGCCGTCAAAATCAACTCCCATGTCGGACTTCATGCCTGTATCCGGAGTCATCTGACGGAAGAATTGATTGACTGCCTCATCACTGTTGGCAAACTGCGAACCAGGGTTGGGCACGGATTTGTCGTTTTCCCATTTGCCGATGCGGAACTGCGTGTACCAGCGCTGCTCAAGCGTTTTCGTGCTGATGTCACCGCTGACGCTCGTCGCGCCTGCTTCGCCACGGCGCGGCTCGTCAACGAGGAAGACACCGTGCCCGTTTTTCAGAAATATGTCGCTCCAGCCCTCGCGACCATCAGGTGTAGTCATCCAGCCCATGCGAGATTGGCCGTAGCCGTGCAGAAAGACGATAGGTGCCTTGGTCTGCTTTTGCGGAAGCTGGTAGAAGACGTTGGCATGGTCGACATGTGCGGTCTGGCCTGCGCCGGTTGCTTCCCACTGGTTATAGGGGTCGAAGCTTCCGGGTGAGGTTATGGTTACGCCGCCTGCGGAGAACAGACCTTGTTTAGCGATTTGCAGCGGAGCAGCGAAGCTTACAGCGCTGATAGTCAGCGCTGCTGCGAGAGCAAGGGAGAAAAGTTGTTTTTTCATAATGTGTGTCCTTCCTTATACATTCTTGCCCATTGCATAGGCTTTTTGCATGTACGGAGTATTTTTAATTACTCCACGTTCATAAACGCCGCTGCCGATAATGACGCCTTTTTCTACAGCTCCGTTTACGCAATCAGCATAGCCACGGAAGCAGTCGATAGTTCTTTCAGCGGCAGCAGAAGTTGCTTCTGCAAGGGTTGCGATGTAGTAAAATTCTTTGTTTTCCACCTCTGTCCAGCGGGCAACGGTACGGTCGATAACCGCCTTGAGCTGAGCGCAGATGGAGTAGAAATAGACAGGGCTGGCAAGCACGAGTACATCTGCTTCTATAATTTTTTGCAGCAGTGCAGCCATATCGTCCTTGTGCACACATTCACCTGCATGACTGCGGCAATAGTAGCAGGCGGAGCAGGGAGCAATATTTTTGCTGGCTACACGGATTTTTTCTACCTCATGGCCTGCTTCCTGCGCTCCACGAAGAAATTCATCACATAAGAGGTCAGAGTTACCGCCCTGACGCGGACTGCCGGATAAAATCAATACTTTCTTTCCCATATTTACTTCCTCCAAAAAAATATTATTTACCTTTGCGTTCTTCCACCATCTGCACGAACCATTCTACCATGCCAGGATCTTGGTGGGAGAAGAAGGAGCTGGTTTTGGTATCAAGGGCAGCAATATTTTTCATATCTGCATCAGTCAGCGTAAAGTCGAAAACATTGAGGTTTTCAGCCATACGTTCTTTGTGCGTGGATTTCGGGATAACGACGATGCCACGCTGCAGCTGCCAACGCAGGATAACCTGAGCGACGCTCTTGTTATATTTAGCGCCTATGTTTTGCAGGACTGCGTTGCTGAACATGTTGCCGCGGCCTTCGCCGAAGGGAGCCCAGGCCTCATGGATAACGCCGTATTTTTCGAGCCATTTATGTGCTTCAATCTGCTGGTTGAGCGGATGAGTTTCAATTTGGTTGACCATCGGTTTGATGCGGGCGAAGGATGCGATATCTACGAGGCGGTCAGAATAGAAGTTGGACACGCCGATAGCACGCAGCTTGCCTTCTTCATAGAGGTCTTCGAGTGCACGGTAAGCACCATAGTAGTCAGCAAACGGCTGGTGCAGCAATACGAGGTCTATGTAATCGGTCTTGAGCTTTTCCATAGATTTTAATACAGAAGCCTTAGTAGCTTCATAGCCATAATGCTCAATCCAGACCTTGGTAGTCAGGAAAATGTCCTTGCGGTCGACAGAGGATTTTTCAATGGCATCACCAACCTCAGCCTCGTTAAAGTAGCTTTGTGCCGTGTCGATGGCACGGTAGCCGACTTCAAGAGCGTCGAGCACGCAGCGCTCACATTCTTCCTTAGTTACCTGATAAACGCCATAGCCAAGCTGCGGCATTTTTAAACCATTGTTAAGAGTTACATAATCCATGATTAATACTTCCTTTTATTAATTATATACTAATTATTTCGCCGGAATAACACTGTTGATAGCAGCGAGAGCATTTAAAGTACGGGGATAACCGATGTAGGGCAGAGCCACGGTGATGACGTCCAAAAGCTGCTGGCGGGTGTTGCCGACGGTGATGTTAGCGGAAACGTGGCCGCGAGCCTGCGGGTCAGCGCCGCCGAGGGCGATGATGGCAGCAAAGGTTAAGAGTTCACGCTGCTGCAGGTTGAAAACCTCACGGGTATAATAGTCGCCAAAGCAGTTGCTGGCTAAAAATTCGTTGATGTGTGCTTCGTCAGCAGGAGCAGTGGCGATGCGCTTTAAAATGCGGTCACCTGCAACTTCAACCTGCTTTTCCAGACCCTTGTCGTAGCGTGTAGCGTCAGTGACTGTGCCAGCATCGGCAACAGGCAGCTTTACGCCAGCTTTTTTGAAGGCCTTGTGCATGGCGAGAAGTGCTGCTTTGCTGCGCGGATAGCCGACGTAGGGCGTAACGTGCAGGATGGCCTCATGAATCTGCTCCGGAGTAGCGCCGGCCTTTAAAGCTCCTTGCACATGTGCGGGGATTTCCTGAGGAGCACCAAGAGCTGTTAAAATAGCCAGCGTTAAAAATTCCTGCTCAGCAGGCGTGAAGGAGACGTGCTTTTGCACATCTGTATAGACGAAGTTAGTTAAAATGTTACTGAATTCAGGCTCATTTTGAATTTGCGTGGGAGCGCCTGTACGGTAAATATCATTGAAGGACGTCTGCTCCTGAGCCTGAGCAGGGGAGAAGCAGAAAAGAGCGGTCAGCATAGCGGCGAGAGGCAGAGTTTTTTTGATGAAGCGGGTAGTTGTTTGCATGATGATTCCTCCGTATCGTAAAGATGGTAAAGCAGCCCGTAGGCGAAATGCTGCTACAGGCTGCTAGAGAGTGAGTTATGGAATAGGTTATTTAATATTAGCTTTGTAGAAATCGCCCAATTTATCCAGAGCCTTATTCACATATTCAGGAACATAGTAGGTTTTGATGTGAGTTGCTTCAGAAATGATGTACAGCTCTTTTTTGTTGGTGCCGGTTGCTTTCTCGAAAGCATCTTCCGTGAGATAGCGGGAGTCAGCATTTTCACCGGCAATCATGAGCAGCGGAGCGTTGATGAGGTCGATGTTGTCGGTTGCGTCCCAGGTCATGAGTTCCATGAGGCTGCTTTGTGTATAGGTGAAGGTGGAGTTCGGATGGCGATGAGTGCGGCCATAATAATCCATACCCTCACGGTAGAGGTCGGTAGTAATCTTCGCCATGCTTTCATCAGTAATAGCATCGAAGTCAACAGTGCCTGCGTATTTTACTTTGCCTGTAGCAAGTTCGTCAGCACGAGCCTGAGCTGCTGCGGCCAGACGCTCTTGGATAGAATCGAGCTGGTTATCCATGTAACCGTTGCGACGTACACGGCCGGTATTGAACATGCTGAGCGTTGCAACAGCCTTCAGACGTTTGTCGGATTTGGCAGCGTTCAGAGTATAACCGCCGCCACCGCAGATGCCAAGAGCACCGATGCGGTTAGCATCAACGCCGGGATATTTGCTGATGAAATCAATCATGCCGTGAATATCCTCAGTACGGTAATAGGGGATGTCCTGGTGACGGGGCTCGCCACCGCTGGCACCCTGGAAGGCTGCGTCAGCAGCGATGGTGATATAGCCTTTTTCTGCAAGGCTCTGTGCATAGAGGCCAGCAACCTGCTCCTTGACGCCACCGTTAGGATGAGCAACGACAATAGCAGGATAGGATTTATTTTTATCGTAATCAGCAGGAGTATAAACATTGGCAGCAATCTTGATGCCGTGCAGCGTGTAGTGTACAGGATGGATATTTACCTGACCTTTTACATTTTGAGTGATGGCACCATTATATACAAGTCCGTAAGGATTTTTTGCAGGTGCAGCGCCAGCAGCACCGGTGATACCAAGAGCCATAATCATAGCAGCGGCTAAGAGTGTTTTTTTCATAACTAAGTCCTCACTTTCATGTTTGACAATTTATTTTTTTGACAGCCTGTTATTTATCGGCTACAATTGCAGTATAACAACCGATAGCAACAATCGGTCAAGAACTTTTTGAAAAAAATTTTGAGGAGGTTTGGCTTATGTATACGATGATGGAAGCGTGCCGAGAGACTGGCTTAACCTATCAGGCACTCAAGTTTTATTGCAACGAAGGCCTTGTACCCAACGTGCGCAGAGATAAAAATAACCGTCGCTACTTTGACGAAGCGACGGTGAAATGGATTAAGGATTTAACCTGTCTGAAAAGATGTGGCATGTCTATAGACGAGATAAAGGAGTATCTGGCGCTGTGCCTTGAGGGACCGACGAGCATTGAACGACGGCAGAAGATTTTGGCGCGCAAGCAGGAGGCGCTGGCTGCACAGATGCAGAAGCTGCAGGAAAGTATTGATTATATCAACTGGAAGCAGCAGTTTTACAGCG
>ENA-UEYF01000704-UEYF01000704.1-human-gut-metagenome-genome-assembly--contig:-NODE-704-length-33231-cov-28.650027_pt1 | contig 33231 bp, 34 predicted proteins | sample MGYA00242902_ERZ507920 | MGnify/ENA primary metagenome ERZ507920 (study PRJEB26167, sample SAMN06115402) | human gut metagenome | host: Homo sapiens | place: China:Jiangxi | collected 2016-07-05...
TGGCCTCGATGACATCGGCGGAAAGGCCCTTGCGCGGCGGATCGACGACGATGACATCCGGCGTCTCCCCGGCGGCGGTGATGGCAGCGCGGGTGCCGAGTAGCATCCTTACAATTCTCTTTTATTGTCTTATCCTGTCAAGATACTCATCATCAGAAATACCGGTCGGAAATTCGCAGTTGTATTCCTTCAGCAGAAGATTTTTCTCATCATATTTATCCTTAAGCACTGCTTTTAGATAGTCTGTAAAAAAGTTTTTGAACCATTGTACGCTCTCATTTAAATCAAAGAATCCATGTTCGCCCAATTGAATACCGAGACTGTTGTCGGGAGCGGGACTCCATTTCTCTTGATAGAGCATAAAAACCTGCGTGTGCGTTTGATGGAGTTCTTCTGATCTGTACTCCATAAACCATGAGTGGTATGGAATGCTGTTCCTGATACAATACTGTTTTGTGAGCTCGGCTATTTCCCAGCACCAAGCACAGTTATTTTCAACAACTTCTTCGACAGAAGAAAAAGTGTAATCACGGACTGTAAAGTTATCTTCATCCTGAAAATGAAGGTTTCCTTGTAGATCCTTATACCCATAGCGAATTGAAGCTACATAATCAAAAAACTCGTCTGGACTTAACTTCATTACGTCTTCATATTTTTTCACAGCATCAATCCCTCCATTTTTCAAACCTATTATTATAATTGTAACTGTAATCTTGTCATCCTGCCGCTCCCCGCCGCCGGTGATGGCAGTGTGGGAGCCTTGATGTATATACTTTCAAGTCTTTGATTCTTCTTTCTTCCTGTCTTTGATTACATAGGCAATAAAGAATCCGACCACGATGCCGATAAAATTACAGATCAAGTCATCAATATCGAAGCTTCTGCCAAATACCATCTGCAGCAGTTCTACAATGAATGGAACAGCGATGGCTACTACAAAGATGTTTTTTCTGTTGACTCTTTCTGTGACAAACGGGAGGAAAAACCCCAACGGTAAAAACATCGCTATGTTCCCTATGAGCATGGTTTTTACCCAACTGCCTATAGTGAGTTCACCTGATAATGCCTTTATAAGCGACGGTACTAAATTGAACCCGCCAAAGCTGAAAATCGGGAGCATTTCATCCCACCAGCCTAAGAGGATGCCATCAAAAAAGCTCAACCAGAAGTTTGCAGGTAAGACCACGAGGCTAATTAATCCCGTAAGATAACAGGTGAAAAGCAGCTTCATTATTTCTTTCAGCCACTCAACCTTGAGCTTGTTTCTCTTTACAGTGACCACTCTGATAATCAGATAAACGATTCCTACAAAGCATGTTATCGGCACAGCCTGAAAGAAATAACCCAGCACCGAGCCTGAATTCATTATTGATCTAAACCAGTTCAACATAATCTATTTCTTATCTCCTCCTATAGCCCTCGGACAACAAAACTACCGTTACAGCCCGATTTGACAACATAACGAGAGTCTCAACCTCTCGAAAAGGACCAAATGACAACAATCCGATAGTCTCAATCTCACATTTTTGCCGTTGATAGCGAAAGTAGAGTTACAGCAGCGGATTTTCCCAATTTTACTCTCTCGCTCTGTGGAAACATATCTATGCCCCCGCTAAAGACATAAACCCGTAAATGCCCTTATTTCAAGCCATTTCTCGACTCTTGACCTCATGTTCGTGACAGCAGAACGACAGTCTCGACGTGGGCGCAGCGGGGGAAGAGGTCGACGGCCTCGGCGTGCGTGAGGGCGTAGCCCTGCTGCGTGAGGCTGCGGACATCGCGCGCGAGAGTGGCCGGATCACAGGAGACATAGACGATGCGCTGCGGGGCCATGCGGACCATGGCCTCGATGACATCGGCGGAAAGGCCCTTGCGCGGCGGATCGACGACGATGACATCCGGCGTCTCCCCGGCGGCGCAGAGGCGCTGGGCAGCCTGCCCGGCATCCGCGCAGAAGAATTCCGCGTTCCCGATGCCGTTGCGGCGGGCGTTTTCCTGCGCATCGCGGATGGCGGCCTCAACAAGCTCGACGCCGACGGCGCGCTTCGCCTGCCGCGCAAGGCAGAGCGTGATGGTGCCCGTGCCGCAATAGAGGTCGAGGACCGTCTCGGTCCCGGTCAGGCCGGCTGCTGCCAGCGCTTTGCCGTAGAGCCGCTCTGCCTGCGTACGGTTGACCTGATAGAACGAGCGCGGCGAGATGCGGAAGCGCAGGCCGCACAGGATATCCTCAATGGCGTCGCCGCCCCAGAGTGTGCGCATGGTCTCGCCGAGGACGGCGTTGCCGCGGCGCGTGTTCGTATTGAGAACGACGGAGCGCAGGCCGGGCACGGCTTTACGCAGCGTATCGACAAGGGCGTCCTCCTGCGGGAGGCGCTCGCCGTTGACGACAAGGCAGACAAGCACCTGCCCCGTGGCCTCGGCATGGCGGACATAGATATGCCGCAGAAGGCCGGTGTGGGCAGCTTCGTCATAGGCCGGGACGTTCCAGCGGCGGGCGTAGCGCAGGACGGCGCTGCGCGCCTGCTCGGCGCAGGCAGGCTGGATGCGGCAGTGCTCCACGGGGACGACGTTGTGCGTTCCCTTTTCAAAAAAGCCCGCCTCGATGCCGTTTTTCCCCATGGCGACAGGGAACTGGGCCTTGTTGCGGTAGCCCTCGCACGCCGGCGCGGGCGTCAGGGCGACGAGCGGCAGGTTCTGCCCGCCGATGCGGTTCAGGGCGTCCGTCACGCGCTGCGCCTTGATGCGGCACTCCGCCGGATAGCGCAGGTGCCAGAAATCGCAGCCGCCGCAGCGCTTGGCATCCGGACAGAGCCGGGTGCAGCGGTCTGGCGAGGCCGTGAGGATATGCTCGATGCGGCCATAGGCCGCGTGCCTGCCGACGTGCGTGATGCGCAGGTCGTATTCCTCGTCCGGCGCGGCGTTCGGCACAAAGACGGCGCAGCCGTCCACCCGGCAGACGCCGAGGCCCTCGCTCGTGAAGCCGGAGACGGCGGTGCGGTAAATTTCGTTCTTTTTCAGCATATGATTCCCCTGTTTCGGTTCGCGGAATGGGCCGGGCGAGTACCGACGGCGCTCTGTAGGGGAGGGGCATGCCCCTCCCGGCTTTGCGCTACCGGTTCGTACAAGCTAACGTTACAATGGTAAACGCCCCGATTGTCATTGCGAGGAGCGAAGCGACGTGGCTATCTCACGCAGCCGGTTACGTATTCGCCGGGGCCTTCCAGTTATCTGCCATTATGCTGCGAGATTGCCACGGGCGCGTAGCGCCCTCGCAATGACAAATCTGATAGCCTCGCGCCGCAGAATGCGTGCCGCAAAGATTGCCAACCTGCAAGGCGCTCACAACCCGCAAGGGGCACGCCGCATCCGTAAGGCGGCAAAGCCGCCAACGGCTGCGCAGTGAGCGCCGCTACGGACGCAATCGGTGCACACCATTTTAACGACAGCTTGTACGAGCTGCAACTGCCTTCCCGAGATTGCACCCCAAGGGCACTTCCTCGCGCTTCGCGCTCAGGGCGCCACGTCGGCCTACGCCTCCTCGCAATGACAAATCGGGGGCCGGTACCGTTTTAACGATAGCCTGTGCCAATCGGCGGTTTACCGCCGGGAGGGGCATGCCCCTCCCCTACAACGCGCCATCGACGGCCGGTTCCTATATCGAGCCCTATACTCAGCGATCCATATCGTTTCCCCTATTCTAGCACAAATCACGCGCGGCGGCAACACCGCAGCGCAGGGAGGTCCCATGCTTTCTTATCGATCCTGTACGCTCTGCCCGCGGCGGTGCGGCGTTGACCGCGAAGCGGGTGAGCTTGGCTTCTGCCGGATGCCGGGGCAGCTGCGCGCGGCGCGCGCCATGCTCCACTATGGTGAGGAGCCGCCGATCTGTGCCAATTACGGCACGGGCGCGGTGTTTTTCAGCGGCTGCACGCTGCGCTGCCGCTATTGCCAGAATGGCGTCATCTCCGCCGGGGGCGCGGGCGAGGCGCTGACGCCGGAGGCCCTGCGCGAAACGTTCCTGCGCCTCATCGACGAGGGCGCGCAGTCCATCGACCTTGTCACGCCGACGCATTTTCTGCCGTCCATCCTCCCGGCGCTGACGCCGAGGCTTCCCGTACCCGTCATCTACAACTGCGGCGGCTATGAATCCGTTGAGACGCTGCGGGAGCTGGAGGGCCTGATCGACATCTATCTGCCGGACTACAAATACGCCGACCCGGAGCTGGCGGCACGGCTGTCCGGCGCGCGGGACTACCCGGCCGTCGCGGCGGCGGCCCTGCGCGAGATGTACCGGCAGGTCGGCGGGACGGAGCTGAACGAAGACGGGCAGATGATGCAGGGGATGCTCGTGCGGCACCTTGTGCTGCCGGGGTTCCTTTCGAACACGCTGGCCGCGCTCGACACCATCGCGGCGCTGTTCCCGGCGCGGGACGTTTCCGTTTCGCTCATGAGCCAGTATGTGCCGATGGGCAATCTGCCCGCGCCGCTCGACCGCGGCATCACCCGGGAGGAATATGACGGGGCGCTGAGCTGGATGGAGCTGTGCGGCCTGACGGGCTATTGGCAGGATTTTTCCAGCGCAACGACGGAATACCTGCCGGATTTCGGGGACAAGGGGCTGCTGTGCTCCGATTGAAAAACAAATGTTTGCATTGTTGCTGCCGCCGTGCTATAATAATAGAAAGATAAAGCAGCACTGCATCATTCAGCGAGAGCACCCGGCGAAAAATATCCGGCGAAGGTGCAATTGTGCGGGGCTGCCCCAATGGAGGGACGAATATGGGGCGCAGCAGCAGCAAGCGGGAGGAGATCTACGCCTTCCTGAAGGACTATATCGCATCGCACGGCTATCCGCCGACGACGCGCGAGATCATGGCCGGGGTCGGTCTGCGCTCCACGGCCTCCGTGCACTATCACCTGTCGGAGCTGAGCCGCAGCGGAGCCATTGAAATGGATGGCGGCAAGAACCGCGCCATTTCGCTCGGGGCTGAGGCCGCGCCGCAGGGTGTGCCGCTCATCGGCGTCGTGACGGCCGGCCAGCCGATCCTCGCCGTGGAGAATATCGAGGGCTATGTGCCGTGGGAGGCCGAGGCCGGGTGCTTTGCGCTGCGTGTGCGCGGCGATTCCATGATCGAGGCGGGCATTTTTGACGGCGACAAGGTCGTCGTGCGGCCGCAGCAGACGGCGGAAAACGGTGAGATCGTCGTGGCGCTGCTCGGCGACTCGGCGACAGTCAAGCGCCTGCGCCGCCGAAGCGGCGAGGTCTGGCTCATGCCGGAGAACCCCGCCTATGACCCCATCGACGGCCGCGAGGCGCAGATCCTCGGCAAGGTCAAGGCCGTCATTCGGGAATACTGAGCAAAAAAAGCGGACCCGAGGGCCCGTTTTTTTTTGCGTATAGGCTCATGTAGGGAGCGGCATCGTCGAACGCGCAGGGGTTCCAGAATTGTCATTCCGAGGAGCGAAGCGACGTGGGAATCTCGCAGTACCCGGCCGCATTGTGGGAAAGCGATCGGCAAAATCGCAACTGCCTGCCCGAGATTGCCACGGGCGCAAAGCGCCCTCGCAATGACAAACTTGTTAGCCTTGCGCCACCGAATTCGCGCTGCAAAGCCTACGGCCTGCAAGGCGCTCAACCCCCGTAAAGGGGACGCCGCATCCGTAAGGCGGCAAAGCCGCCAACGGCTGCGCAGTGAGCGCCGCTACAGACGCAATCGGTTGGTACGCTTTTATCGACAGCCTGTGCGAATACGTAAGTGCCTTCCCGAGATTGCCACGGGCGCAAAGCGCCCTCGCAATGACAAATTGGGGGCGTCTGCCATTTTAACGACAGCCTGTTCATTTCGGCAGCTCTGCGCCGGGAGGGGCATGCCCCTCCCCTACAACGCACGGCTGGCAGCCTTGCGAAACTTTCCACTTTCCATTTTCCATTTTCCACTCGCCGCATGCCGTCCCCCTACAACGCTCCATCGATGCCCCCGCCATTCCCCTCCGCCAGCTCCCACACCTGCTTTGCAAGCAGCACGGCGAGAGGCAGGAGGATCATCCCCGCAAGACCGAACAGGCGATAACCAGCGTAGAGCGACAGGAGCGTCAGCAGCGGCGGCAGGCCGATCTGCCGCCCGAGCAGGCGCGGCTCAAGGGCCGAGCGGGCAAAGGCCGCGGCGGCATAGGTGACGGTCAGGCCGATGGCAAGACCGCCGGACCCGCGCAGCAGGGAGACGGCCGCCCACGGCAGCAGCACCGTCCCGGAGCCGAGAACGGGCAGGGCATCGACCACGGCGATGAGCGCGCCCAAAAGCACGGCGTGCGGCCGCCGCAGCGCGGCGAGCAGGCCGAGCGAAACGACGCCGAACGTCACGAGCAGGAGCTTTCCCTGTGCGAGGACATAGCCCCGCAGGGCAGCGCGCAGACGCACAAGGAGCTGCCCGCCGCGCGCCCGCCATTCCTCCGGCACATGGCGCGCCGCAAGGGCGCGGAGCCTCGGCGCATCGCCCGCGAGGAAATAGGCGGACAGCAGGGCCGTCAGCCCGAAGAGCAGCAGCTGCGGCATCCAGCCGAGCACGCGCGTGACGCAGCCGAACACGCCCTGCGACACGGAGTCGGCCACGACACTTCCGCCCGCAAACAGCCGGTCGACCCACTGGGCTGCGGCCTCTCCCATGCCGTCCGGCAGGCGGCTGGCCAGATGCAGGGCCGCGGCATGCAGGCGCTGCAGCGGCTCGGCCAGCGTGGAGAGCAGGCCGGGCAGACGGGCGCACAGGGCAGCGCAGCCCTGCCACAGCGCCCAGCCGAGGCCCGTGAGCACGGCGGCCGCAGCGAGGCACACGGCCGTCACGCTGAGAAAAGCAGCCAGCCCGTGCGGCAGGCGGCGCAGGCGCGCGGCAAGCGGCCGGGCCAGCCGGGCAAGGCCGAGACCGAGCAGGAACGGCAGGCCGACGGGCAGGAGGATGCGCGCCGTGAGCCACAGGCCAGCCAGCACCCCGGCGGCGCAGGCGCACAGCTGCCAGAGCTTTTTCATTTCATCGACTCCTTTCGACCGCGCCGCGCGGATTGCGCTTGCATTTTCGGGGCGCTTATGTTAGAATGCACTTGTTCGGGAAACATCTGCACATCTCTTGTGAACAGGAGGAGCCATATATGGCACAGCTTCCGAAATACTATATCGTGGAGGCCCAGGCGCTGCCGGAGGTTTTCCTCAAGGTCGCCGAGGCAAAGTGGCTGCTGGAGACCGGTGAGGTCGCAACGGTGAATGACGCCGCGCGCGCCACGGGCATCAGCCGCAGTGCATTTTACAAGTATCGCGATTCCATCTCGCCGTTCCAGAACCTGATGGCTGGCCGCATTCTGACCTTCCAGTTGCTGCTGCGGGACATGACGGGCCTGCTTTCCAGCATACTCACCATTTTTGCCCAATTCGGCGCAAATATACTGACGATCAATCAGGCAATTCCGACAAACGGCTGTGCCTCCGTGACGATCTCGGCCGAGACCAGCGGCATCTCGCAGGGCGTTGAGGCGCTGATGCGCGCGCTTTCTCAGGTGGACGGCGTGCGGAAGGTCGAGGTCCTCGCGGGCTGAAAACAGCGCCCGATGCGCAGCGGAAATTTTTGCCGGATTCCATGCGCTTGCCTCTTGCATTTCCCTGTTAGAGCCTGTATACTTGTAGCGGGCAATTCACAGGGGGGAGGTGTTATCCATGGTTTTTGAAACGATCCGCGAATTTCTTTGTGAGCAGCTGGCATGCGACGAGAGCCGCGTAACGCCAGACACCGTGATGCTGGAGGATCTGGAGATGGAGCCGTCGGATCTCGGTGATCTGATGCTTTCCCTGGAGCAGGAATTCGGCATCGAATGGACGGATGACGACCTGCAGGGGATCCGCACGGTGGGCGATCTGACTGCCTTTGTGGAAAATCAGGAATAAAATCGAGCCTGCATGTGCCAAACGGTACATGCAGGCTTTTTTCATTCGGCGGGGCACAGGGACACCCTTGGGAGCGCTTTCTTCCCGTGTCATTGCGGGGAGCGAAGCGACCTTGGCTCTCCCTCTGGGAGAGCTGTCACCGAAGGTGACTGAGAGGGCATGGCAGGCACTTACGGATTCGCCAAAAGCTTTCCCGTGTTCCGGCTGGTGCTGCGAGATTGCCACGGCTCCTGCGGAGCCTCGCAATGACAAGCCTGAAAGCCTCTTCATCCAAAAGACGCAAAAAGCGAGGAGCCGCAGCTCCTCGCTTTTTTGCATTCAACTGAACAGGTTCAGATTCACGGCGCTGAGGTCAAGGTACCAGTGCCCGCCGGTTTGGTAGCACACGGCGCGGACATTGAGCTGGCCATCCAGCTCGCCCGTGAACGAAACGCGGAATTTGACGAGCCGTGCCTCGTCGACGGTCATGGTCCAGTCATACTGCTGGCGGAAATAATCCTCGAGCACGCGGCATCCGCTCTCGGGGATGCGGCGGCTGTCCAGCTCCTTTGGCGTGATGTCATAGTCGTTGCTGCTGCCCTTGGCGAACGAATCGCGCACATTGGCCAGCTCACCGGCATCGAAGCCGTCCGCATTGAGCACGGCGGGGGGGATGGCCTCCTGCAGGCGGGTGAAATCGCCGTCCTGCAGGGCGGCAGAGTAGGTGCGGACCGGCTCCATATAGGGCGCGTCGGCCAGGCCGCAGGCGCCGAGCAGGAGGGCAGCCAGCAGGCAGAGGATGCAGATTCGCTTCATATCGGGCGCTCCCTTCGGCTCACTTTTTGAGCAGGTCGCGGATCTCCGTGAGCAGCTGCTCCTCCTTCGTCGGCTCGGGAGGCGCGGCAGGGGCCTCTGCCTCCTTCTTGCGGTGCTTTTCCCCGGCCTCACGCAGGCGATTGACGGTCTTGACGATCAGGAACACGACAAAAGCCATGATGACGAAGTTGATGAACGCGGACAGGAAGTCGCCGAAACGCAGGTAGTTTACGATGACCTCTCCGTTTTCATCCAGCTTTTCGCCGAAGAACTGCGGCAGCCGGATCTTCCACTCCTCAAAGCTGAGGCCGCCGAGGAACATGGACACGACCGGCATGATGACGCTATTCGTCAGGGCATCGACGACCGTCTTGAATGCACCGCCGACGATGACGCCGACTGCAAGGTCGAGCATATTGCCCTTCATGGCAAATTCCTTAAATTCCTTCAGAAATCCGCTCTTTTTCTTCCCCATAGTACCCTCTCTCCTTCTCAGAAGTTCTTCTTTTCGAGTACTTCCAGACCGCCGAGGTACTTGCGCAGGACCTCCGGCACAACGACGGAGCCGTCGGCACGCTGGTTCTGCTCGACCATGGCGGGGAAGATGCGGGACGTGGCCAGACCGGAGCCGTTGAGGGTGTGGACGAATTCCGTCTTGCCCGTGGCCTCGCGGCGGAAGCGGATGTTGCCGCGGCGCGCCTGATAGTCGCGCGCGTTCGAAACGGAGGAGACCTCCTTATAGCCGTTCATGGACGGGATCTGAATTTCAATGTCATACGTCCGCGCCATGGAGGCCGAGCAATCGCCCGCGGCAAGCTTGACGGTGCGGAAGTGGAAGCCCAGGCCCTTGACCAGGCGCTCGGCCTTGCCGACCAGCTCCTCGAAGGCCTCGTCGGACTTCTCGGGCAGGGTGTACTGGAACATCTCGATCTTGTTGAACTGGTGACCGCGGACCATGCCGCGCTCATCGGCGCGGTGGGAGCCTGCCTCGCGGCGGAAGCACGGCGTGTAGGCGAACAGCTTGTGCGGCAGGTCGCTCTCGGCGAGAATCTCACCGCGGTGCAGGGAGGCGAGGGCCGTCTCGGCCGTCGGGAGCATGAAGTGCATGCGGTCATCCGTCGGATTCTCGATCTTATAGACCTCGTCGGCGAACTTCGGGAACTGTCCCGCGGTCTCGCCGCACTGGTACTCGAGCATCAGGGGCAGGCCGACCATCTCGTAGCCGTCCTTCAGGTGCTCGTCGATGAAGTAGTTGAGCAGGGCCCACTCGAGGCGCGCGCCCATGCCGCGATAGATCCAGAAGCCGGACCCGGCCAGACGCGTGCCGCGCTCATAGTCGATGAGGCCGAGGTCCGTGCACAGGTCCACATGGTGCTTCGGCTCGAAGTCGAAGTGATGCGGCTCGCCGTAGTAGCGCAGCGGCTCGTTGTTCTCCTTGCCGCCCGGCTTGAGATCGGGGTCCGGCAGATTCGGCAGAGACAGCATCAGCGTGCGGTACTCCGCCTCGACATCCGTCAGCTTCTGGTCATTCTGGGCGATCTGGGCCTTCAGCTCGGCCATACGCTCGAAGATCGGCGCAACATCCTCGCCCGCCTTCTTGCGCTTCGGAATTTCCTTCGAGACGCGGTTCTGCTCGGCCTTATCCGTCTCCGTTGAGAGGATGAGGGCGCGGCGCTGGGCGTCCAGCTCCAGAATGCGGTCGACGGCAGCGTCGCAGTCGACCTCCTTGGCCCGCAGACCGGCCTTGACCGCCTCGGGATCGTCCTTGATTCGTTTGATATCCAGCATATTCAGTCACCTCAATAAATCAGTAAATCAGTAAATCAGTAAATCAGTTCAAAAATCAATCGATATAGGATCGCAGGATCTCATAGAGCGCGGCGCCGTCGTCCTTCAGGGCGTCGGCATAGGCCTCGAGCGCCTCGAGATGGCTGCGGAGGGCGGCATAGTCGCCCTGCTCCAGCGCGGCCTGCGCCGAGACGAGCAGCTCATTGGCCTGCGCGCGGCGGGAGAGCGTGTCGTTTTCCTTCTGCGCGCTCTCGAGCGTTTTCTCGAGCGTCTCGCGGGCCTTTTCGGCCTCGCTCAGGCGGGTCTCGGCCTCCGAGAGCTTGTCTGCTGCCTCGGAGGACGCGGCGTTGGCCTCGTCGAGCTTGGTCTGCAGCTCTGCGGACTCGGCGCGGGCGGCGTCCAGATCCTTCTGCAGCAGCGCGATGTTCTCTCGCGCGCCCGTGTTGGCCGCCTCCATCTCGCCCTTCATGTCAATGACCTTGATGAGCAGGGAGATCGCCACGAGCAGGAAGGCCGCCGCGAACATGATGGCCATGTATTCGAGCATGGCGCGCTTTTTCTTTGTGGTCAGCGGCTGCTCCGTTGTTTTTTCTGCCGCTTCCTGCGGCTGCTTCAGTTCAGGCATTCAGGCTTTTCCTCCGTTTTTCCGAGAGCGAGGAGGGCGTCATACAGGCGCTGCAGGTCCTCCTGCCCATAAAATTCCAGTTCAAAGCGTCCCTTGCGCTTTCCGTTGACGATGCGGACCTTGCGGTCGAGGCGGCGCGTGAGGGATTTTTCGCACTCGGCGACATAGTCGACCGTCAGGGGAGCGGGCTTCGGCTCCGGCTTTTCCTCCTCCTGCAGCATCCGCTTGCACATGGCCTCGGCCTGCCGCACGGACAGGCGCAGGGCGACGATCTTCTGCGCGGCCGCCTTCTGCAGGCGGGCCGCCGGGAGCGACAGGATAGCGCGGGCGTGCCCAGCCGAGATCGTGCCGTCCTCCACGAGGGAACGGACCTCCTCCGGCAGGAGCAGCAGGCGCAGGGCGTTGGCTACGGCCGGGCGGGACTTGCCGACGCGCGCAGCGGCCTCCTCCTGCGTCAGGCCGTATTCCTTCATCAGGCGCTGATAGCCCTCGGCCTCCTCCATGGGGTTGAGGTCCTGCCGCTGCAGGTTCTCGACGAGGGCCAGCTCCATAACGGTGCGGTCGTCGGCCTCGAGCACGACGACGGGCACCTCGCTCAGGCCCGCCATCCGGGCCGCACGCCAACGGCGCTCGCCCGCAATGATCTGATAAAATCCGCCTCCGCTTGCGCGGACGGCCAGCGGCTGCAGGATGCCGTGGGCGGCAATGGAATCCGCCAGCGCCTGCAGCTCCTCCTCGTCAAACGTGCGGCGGGGCTGATCCGGATTCGGCTCCACCTTCTGCAGGGGCAGCTTTGTCACCGCGCCGCTCTCGGGTTCTTCCGGGAAATCGCCGATCAGCGCGCCGAGCCCGCGGCCCAGCCCACGCTGCTTTGCACTCATAAGCTTCCGTCCTTTCTGCGAATCTCCTCGGCAACGGCGAGATAGGCCGCCGCACCGCGGGAGCTTCGGTCATAGGCAATGACCGGCAGGCCGTGGCTCGGGGCCTCGGCGAGGCGGACATTGCGGGGAATGGCGTTGGCATAGACCTTGCCGGGGAAGTGCCGCCGCACCTCCTGCGCCACCTGGTTGGAGAAGTTCGTTCTCCCGTCGTACATGGTCAGCAGCACGCCGAATACGGAAATTTTCGGGTTCAGCCGCCGCTTGATGGCCCGGAGCGTGCCCATCAGGTCGGACAGGCCCTCGAGGGCATAATACTCGCACTGCACCGGAATGAGCACGCTGTCCGCCGCGCAGAGGGCGTTGAGCGTCAGCAGCTCCAGCGAGGGTGGGCAGTCGATGAAGATGTAGTCATAGGCCGCGCGCAGCGGCTCGAGCGCGTTTTTCAGCTGGTATTCGCGCTTGTCCACGCCGATGAGCTCGACGGTCGCACCGGCCAGCTCCGCGCCGGACGGGATGACGTCGCCATAATCCGTGTGGATGACGGCCTTCTCGGCGCTGATGCCGTCGAGAATGAGATCGTAGGATGCGTAGGGGGCCTTGCGCTTGTCCACGCCGAGGCCGGAGGTCGCGTTGGCCTGCGGATCGAAGTCACACAGCAGCACCCGCGCGCCGGTCGCGGCCAGCGCCGCCGTCAGGTTTACGGCAGTGGTCGTTTTTCCCACGCCGCCCTTCTGATTGACGATCGCGATGATCTGCGCCAAGCTGCCACCTCCTTTGGTTGTCGATACGGTGCTATTCTAGCACATGCAGGGGAAGATTGCAACCGTGCAGGAGCGTTCTGTAAAAAATTCCTGTTTCACGTGAAACATTTGGAAAGAGGAATGTGGTGAAAAGTGTGAAACGTAGTGGGGTGGAGAGCGGAGACGCAGGGTGGCAGGCTTGTCATTGCGAGGAGGCCGCAGGCCGACGTGGCGCCCTGAGCGCGAAGCGCGAGGAAGTGCCCTTGGGGTGCAATCTCGGGCAGGCAGCTGCGATTTCGCCGATTGCTTTCCCACAATGCTGCCGGGTACTGCAAGTGTACTATTTATAATAGTATGGTTTCATGCGGTGATCTGTGTTTCACGTGAAACACAGAGGCTGTGAAGCGGTTTTTTTGCCGCAGCTCATCAAAAAATCCGGCAGCGCTTGCAATTCCGGCCTCAGCGTGCTATGATACGCAGGTGTTAACAAGCTAAAGCAAAAAAGTTAGGAGCCTTGAACCATGCGAATCGTACTCAAGCTGGGGACGTCCACGCTCACGCACCCGACGGGGAATCTGAACATTCGCCGCGTGGAGGAGCTGTGCAAAGTCTGCAGCGATCTCAAAAATGCAGGACATGAGCTGGTGCTGGTATCGTCCGGTGCCGTCGCCATGGGTGTCGGCAAGCTGTCGCTGGCCGAGCGGCCGAAGGATATTCCCGGCAAGCAGGCGGCTGCGGCCGTCGGCCAGTGCGAGCTGATGTACATTTATGATAAGCTCTACTCGCAGTACCACCACGTCGTGGCGCAGCTGCTCATCACGGCGGACGACATCGAGACGCCGGAGCGCGCGCAGAACTTCCAAAACACCCTCACACGGCTGCTGCAGCTTGGCACGCTGCCCATCATCAATGAAAACGACACCGTCGCCACGCAGGAGCTGGGCATTGGCGACAACGACACGCTGGCCGCCATCGTAGCCCGGACGATCCGGGCAGACCTTCTCATCCTGTTTTCGGACATCGATGGCCTGTTCACAGCCGATCCGCACAGCGATCCCGCAGCGAAGCTCATCCCCGTCGTCGAGAGGCTCACGCCGGAGATCGAGCGGCTGGCCTGCGGCGCGGGCAGCAAATTCGGCACGGGCGGCATGCAGACGAAGCTCCACGCCGCGCACATCGCTACGGAGGCCGGTGTGCCCATGGTCATTGCCAACGGCGCGCAGCCCGCTGCGCTCTACGATCTGATGGACGGCAAGCCCGTCGGTACAAAATTTCTGGCACGGGAGGAGAAGGCATAATGGAATTCACCCCGACGGAGGTCATTCTGAAGCGCGCGAAGGCCGCGGCGTCCTGTCCGGCCCTGCGCGACACCGAGGCGAAAAACCGCGCCCTTGCCGCCATGGCGCAGGCGCTGCGCGCGGAGGCCCCGGCCATTCTGGCGGAAAACGCCGCCGATCTCGAGGCCTCGCGCGGCAAAGTCCCGGACGTCATGCTCGACCGCCTCGCGCTGAACGAGGCACGGCTCGAGGGCATGGCGGCCGGCATCGAGGCCGTTGCGGCCCTGCCGGACCCGGTCGGCCGGACGCTGGACGAATTCGTCCGACCGGACGGCCTTCGCATCTGCAAGCGCAGCGTGCCGATGGGCGTCATCGCCATCATCTATGAGAGCCGCCCGAACGTCACGTCGGACGCCGCCGCGCTCGCGCTGAAGTCCGGCAACGTCTGCGTGCTGCGCTCCGGGCGCGAGGCCTACCGCTCCGCCGCCGCCATCACGGCAGCGCTGCGCCGCGGGCTGGAGCGGACCGGTCTGACGCCGGATCTCGTGAACCTTGTGGAGGACACGTCACACGCAGGGGCCGCCGCTCTCATGACGGCCACGGGCTATGTTGACCTGCTCATCCCGCGCGGCGGAGCGGGCCTCATCCGCGCATGCGTCGAGCATGCGACCGTGCCGTGCATCCAGACCGGCACGGGCATCTGCCATGTCTATGTTGACGAGAGCGCCGATCTCGATATGGCGCTCAACATCATGGAAAACGCGAAAACGAGCCGCCCGTCCGTCTGCAATGCGGCCGAGGTCCTGCTCGTCCACCGCGCCGCCGCGCCGAGGTTCCTGCCCATGCTGCAAAAGCGCCTGTGCGGCCCCGGTGCAAAGCACCCCGTCCGCCTGCGCTGCGACGAAGAAGCCGCAGCCATCCTGGGCATCGCGCCGGACCCGGAGTTCGACACGGAATTTTTGGACTATGTGCTGGCCGTCGGCGTCGTAGACGACGTGGAGGGCGCCATCCGCCATATTGCGCAGCATTCCACGCACCACAGCGAGGCCATCGTCACGCAAAGCGAGGAAAGCGCCGCCCGCTTCACGGCGGGGGTGGACAGCGCGGCCGTCTATGTCAACGCCTCGACGCGCTTCACGGACGGCGGCGAATTCGGCCTTGGCTGCGAGATGGGCATCTCAACGCAGAAGCTCCACGCGCGCGGGCCGATCGGCCTGAACGAGCTGACGACCTATCAGTATGTTATCACCGGAAACGGTCAGATCAGGAGGTAAGCGCATGAAGATCGGATTCATCGGGACCGGAAATATGGGCGGCGCGCTGGCGCGGGCCGCAGCGAAGGGCGGCCACACGCTGCTGCTTGCCAACCGAACCCCGGCCAAGGCCGAGGCGCTGGCAAAGGAGCTGGGCGGGACAGTCTGCCCGAACGCGCAGGCCGCGGAAACGGCCGAGCTGCTGTTCCTCGGCGTGAAGCCGCAGGGCCTGCCGGGTCTGGCAGGAGAGCTGGCTCCCGTGCTGCAGGCACGGAAGGGGAATGCACCCGTCGTCGTCAGCATGGCGACGGCCGTGACGCTCCGGGAGCTGGACGCCATGCTCGGCGGGGGACTGCCGCTCATCCGCATCATGCCGAACACGCCCGCAGCCGTCGGCGCGGGCACGATCCTCTATGCCGCGCAGAACGTGACGGACGCACAGCTGAGCGCCTTCCGCGCCGTTCTGGCGCAGGCCGGGCTGCTGCTGCCCCTGCCGGAGGAAAAGATCGACGCTGCAAGCGCCATCTCGGGCTGCGGACCTGCGTTCTGCTTCCAGTTTGCCGATGCGCTGGCCCTCGGCGGCGTGCGCGCGGGCCTGTCGTACCCGGACGCCTGCCGTCTGGCGGCGCAGACCATGCTCGGCGCGGCGGAGATGCTCCTGCAGGGTGGGGAAGCGCCGGACGTGCTGAAAATGCGCGTGTGCAGCCCGGCCGGAACGACCATCGAGGGCGTTCTGGCGCTCGAGCAGGGCGGATTTTCCTACACCGTGCAGAATGCCGTCACGGCCGCCTACCGCAGAACGGTCGAAATGACGAGGAAGGGGTGATTCGATGCAGCTCCTCCTGACCATCGTCGTCTGCCTGTTCGCAGGTGCGGGGGCAGGCCTCGGCACGGGCTTTGCCGGAATGAGTGCCGCTGCCGTCATCACCCCCATGCTCGTCACATTTCTGCATATCGAGCCGTACACGGCCGTCGGCATCGCACTGGCATCCGATGTGCTGGCAAGCGCCGTCTCGGCCTATACCTACGGCCGCAACAGGAATCTGGACATCCGCAACGGCCTCATCATGATGATCACGGTGCTGGCATTCACCGTTGTCGGAAGCCTTGTCTCGAGTCTTGTGCCATCCGTTGCAATGGGCAATTTCTCCGTGATCATGACACTGCTGCTCGGCATCAAGTTCATCGTCCGCCCGGTGATGACCACGAAGGAGGACATGCAGCAGATCCCGAAGCGCACGCGTATCATCAAGTCCATTGTCTGCGGCGCGATCGTCGGCTTTATCTGCGGCTTTATCGGTGCGGGCGGCGGCATGATGATGCTCCTGCTGCTCACGGGCGTCATGGGCTATGAGCTCAAGACCGCCGTCGGCACGAGCGTGTTCATCATGACGTTCACGGCCCTGACCGGCTCCGTTTCGCACTTCGCCATCGGCGGCGCGCCGCAGTGGCTGCCGTTTTTCCTGTGCATCATCTTTACGTTCGGCTTTGCCCAGCTGGCTGCACGCATCGCCAACCGTGCCAGCGCCAAAACACTCAACCGCGCCACGGGCGTTATTCTCGTCATTCTCGGCGTCGTGATCCTGGGCTTTTCACTGCTGGAATAATGGTTTATAAAAATAACACCGCGATCGGATCGCGGTGTTATTTCCTTATTACGAGGAACGATATCGCAATCTCAGAACGGTTTTCCTCGAGGCAGAGGGCTGGCAGGTGACCGGAGAGGCTGCAAATGCCGGCATTGACAACACCGCCTCTTTCATTGACCGCAGCAGTAACAGCCAAGGCGAGCACGGCTCGCATGGCCTGCCGCATGAGGCGGGCGGCGCATTCTTCGGCCGACGAACCATGAGCAGTGTGCTGTACAGCTCAAAATTCGGCACCATATCCGTCAGGCCGTCGCTGCAGATCAGGTACCGGTCGCCCGAGGCGGGCGGCAAGCGCGTCCACTGTGCCCGCACAGCGGTCTGTCAGCCCTGACCGTAGTGTGCGCCAAGCGCACGGCGAGGGCCATCCCGCTCGTGGCGCAGCTCGACGCGGCCTTTTCGCTGCTGCTGCTCATCCCGGTCGCGGGCGTTGTGCTCATGATCGTGTTCTGCAGCAAGCCGAGCGACAGCGATAACGCACGGGGCCCCGCCAGCTGGCATAAACGCGCCCGAGAGGGCAGCCGCAAATTCTATAAACCAAGCCTCCCGGAACGGTTGTCCCGGGAGGCTTGGTTTCTGTATCGGTTTTCCGGCAAGGGTCGGCACACTCAGCTGGAATGGCGGAGCAGGCGAATCACATCCTCAGGAAGCGTTGCGATCAGGTGGCAGATCAGCTCGGAAAGCGCAGCGGGTGTCAAATTGCAAAGGCCGCATTCGCAAGGCCGCGGCTCTCCGGCCTCTGCATGGCGGCACACCGGCCGCCCGCCCGACTGGATGCCGAGCCGTGTGCGCGTATCGACAAGGCGGTCCACCTGTTCACACGTCAGTTCGTTTGCCTGGCCGATGATATGGCCGGTATACATGGAAACCGTTGCGTAATATTCCAGTGACTCCATGCGCATATAGGCCTGCTCAGGATCTTTTCCCCACGTCAGCGCGCCATGGTTGGCAAGCAGGACGCCGTTGTGACTCCTGCAATAGGGCGCGATGGAATCGGGGACCTCCTGTGTGCCGGGGGTTGCATAGTTGGCGACAGGAACGACACCGAGTTGCACCACCGCCTCCGGCAGGATGGCGCGGGAAAGCGAGATGCCGGCAATGGCGAAGGAGGTCGCAACAGGCGGATGCGCATGGACAACGCTCTTCACCTGCGGATTTTCCCGGTAGACGCGCAGGTGCATACGAATCTCGCTGGAGGGCTTCCGCTCACCGCTAAGCAGGTTGCCGTTCAGATCGACCTTCACGAGCATTTCCTCGGTCATAAATCCCTTGGAAACGCCGGTCGGGGTCGTCCACAGCTCCGTTTCGCTTACGCGGCAGCTGATGTTGCCGTCATTGGAAGCGACAAAGCCCTTTTCGTACATCCGCCGTCCAACTTCGAGAATTTGATGTTTTGCTTCATAATCGTTCAGATATTCCGCATGGCTCATGAGACTGGTCCTTTCCATGAATAGTATAATGATGCTGTGGCTGATCGAATCAGGACTCTTTCAATAAAATACCACACAAACCAACATAAGTCAACAAAATATCAAATTTTTTCACAGAAATCCGAGCAAAACGGCAGCGAGACTGATTGTTCTTTCCTCGGAAATATTATCCTGTTAAAAATGATTCATTTGGAATATCGTCTTTTTCATGCAATTTATAGACAGATGATGCAGTCGAAGTGCTCGTCATACACATATTTCCACCACGCGTGTCCGCCCTTCATCGTCATAGGGCGCTTGTAGGCTGTGGATAAAACTCTGTCGTCAGAAAATACCTTCTTGCAAATATGGGGAGTCTTGTATGCGCTGTCTGCCACAAAGGCGTGAACATCCGGAAATTGCTCGACCACATGATCGTATTCATCGTAAAACGCTACACTGTCATGGACAGTGCCGGGGGTAACCTCTACTGCAAGAACGACACCGTGGACATCGCAGGCGGTATGCGCTTCATAAGCCAGCTGTTTCTTGTGGTCTCCCTTGACGAACAGGCCGCAGTCTGGATCGGTCGTGCTTTTTACTACGGTTTTCATCTTCTTTGCTTCCTTTTTGCGATTTTTCAGTTTTTTCCTGGAAGTATTGTCGCGCTTCTTTTTAGGGCAGCACCGCATAATGCAATTGTGCGGTGTTGCCTTAAATCTCGGGCGAATAACGGATACGCTCCGTCACATACAGGAAAGTATAATACTCGACCGGAATTTTCGTATCCTGCCATACGCCCGTTTTCAGGTCGGTCACCTGAAGCAGCGGAAAGCGGTTTGGCGTGCCAAGTAGGCGGGAAGTCGTCTCGTCCGAGACCACAGCACGCAGCTCGCGGTTGGAGCAGTGAATTTCCAGGTCATACTTTTCTTTCAGCAGCGTGATGATCGACTGATTCTGCAGATTGAAGCTCTCGATTCCAGGAAGCACGGAGGCGTTGAAGTAGCTGCGGCCATAAATGACCGGTGTGCCGTTTGCATAATACACACGCCGGTATTCCAGAACCGAGTCGCCCTCATGCAGCCCAAGGCGCTGCGCAATATCGGCGGTAGCCGGGACGATTCCCTCAAAGAGGATTTTCTTCGTGGGCGTCATGTTCTGCGAGCGGATGAGCGTGGAACAGCTTGTGATGACAGAGAAATTCTGCTTCTGCGGCGTACGCTCCTTGACGAAAGTGCCTTTGCCCTGAATTTTATAGATATAACCCTCGCGTGTCAATTCCTCAAGGGCCTTGCGGACGGTCAGACGGCTGCACCCATACAGGTCACACATTTCTTTTTCCGTTGACAGCTTTGCGCCGACCTCCAGCTCGCCGGATTTGATGCGGTTGGTGAGCGCAATTTTGATATACACATATTTCGGGATGTTCTGCACCAGCGCAGAGATCTGTTCTTCAGAAAACATATGGTTCATTTTTTGTCCCTCAACCTTTGCCTCTCAACGTTCTTGGTGCTTGGGATAGTGTGGGTGATCTATTGTTCATAATATCTATTTTATTGACCAGAGGTCTAGAAGTCAACACTTTTTCAGAAAAAAAGCGGAAAAATTGACAGGAAAAACGCGGTGCGCTGCCGGCGGCCCCTACAATGCAGCTTGCGCGGCGAACTAGGAAAATATATGACATGTTGGCGGCTTTTTGATACTTCCTTGTAGGGAAAACGGAAAATTTGTCTTGTTGAAATTGCGCAAAAAACGACAAATTATTTTGTGAATTCAGATAATTGCAATGCGCAGAGAGTATGATATAATGAAAATACCGGGCGGGGTGCCTGTTTTTTCAGGAAACCTATTATTATGTTGTCATTACATCTACATCATTGAACAATGTCGCACCGGAAAGACTACCGGATTTGGAGGAAAAGAATGGGAAGGTTCCATTTGGTCTACTACATCAGCATGGGCACGCCGAGCATCGAAGCTTCACTGCAAATGGCGGAGACCTATCTCGCGCACGGTGTGAGCGCCTTGCAGTTCGATCTGCCGTCGCGCAATCCCTACCGTGAAACGCTCTTCATCCGCAAGCGTATGGCAAAGGCGTGGGAGACCTACGGCGGCTATGAGCCGTTTCTGACGGCGTTGACGGAATTCCGGCGCAAGCATCCGGATTTCGAGATGCAGATGGTGTCCTATGAGGACGTGATTCTGACCATCGGCACGGCACGGTACATCGAGTTTTGCAAGCAGAACAACATTAAAACATGCCGCATTTCCGGCGACGGTGTGATCGAACTGGCAAGAATGGACATGAACGCGGCCGGTATCGACACGCTGACCTTCATCGACTACAACCTGCCGGAGAAGGACGTGGAATTTGCCGTGCAGACCGGACGAGCTGTGATGCTGCGCAATGTGCGCGACGGCATGGAGCCGCGCGACGGCATGATAAGCTGGGATCGGCGTATTCGTTATCTGCGTAAGCGCGGCGTGAACGCACCGATCTACGCAACGGCGGGCATTACCTGCGGCGCAAGCCTTTTGGAGGCAAAACAGGCTGGCGCTTCGGGCGCGTTTGTCGGAAGTTGCCTGATGAATCTTTGGGACGACGAGCCTGCGATGCTGGCGCTGCTGGCAGACCTTGAGCAGGCTGCAAATTCTTGAAAGGAAGTATGAGCATGAGCATCAAAACCATTTGTTATCTCTCCTTTGGCTACCCGACCATTGAAAAAAGCATTGAAATGGCCGGACGTTACATTGAGGGCGGCTGTGACGCCATCGAGGTCAGTATTCCGCCGAAGGATCCGTACCGCGACAGCGCTTTTTTGCAGGAGCTCTACCGCGTTGCGCTGGCACAGACCGATGACTATTCGAAGTATCTTGAGGGCATTGGCCGCATGACGGAGCAGTATCCGAGCACAGAGTTCTTTTTTGTGCTTTATCATGAGGTCATTATGGCAATCGGCGCGGAGAAGCTGGGCGAGTTCTGCGAGAAGCACCACATCGTCAACGTCATTTCCGGCGACCTGCATGACCCCGAGGCAATTGCGGCACTGCGGAAGCATGGTGTCAAGCTGGCGCGCTCGGTGAACTACAAGATGAACGAGGATGACATTCAGCGCTGCATCAACACCGATGGCTTTACTTATATGCAGGCGTTCCCGAGCGAGGGACAGTATGTCAAGCCCGGCTTTGAAGAGCTGGAAACCTGCATCCGCTATCTGCGCGAGCGTAAAGTCTCCGAGCCGATCTACTGCGGCGCGGGCATTAAGTCTCCGGCGGACGCAGCGCGCGTCAAGGCCGCGGGAGGCCAGGGCTTCTTTGTCGGAAGCTCCATTATTAAACTGTACGACACGCCGGAAAAACTCGTTGAGCTGATCCGCGAATATAAAAAGGCAGCGCAGAACTGACCTGCGCAAAATCAGAATATTTAAGAGGTGTGACATTATGAAAGACTTTTGGTACTATGTTCCGACCCGTGTAAATTTTGGTCCGTCCTGCTTTCAGTATCTGGTGGACACCATCCATCAGTGGGGCACGAAGCCTCTAATCGTTTACGGCGGTGGCTCCATCAAGCGCAACGGCGCTTATGACGCGGTTGTCAGCCGTCTGAAGGAAGCAAACATCCCCTATGCGGAAATGGGCGGCGTCGCGCCGAACCCGCGCTATGAGTCCGTGCTTGAGGGCAACCGCATCTGCCGCGAGGAGCTGTGCGACATCCTGCTGCCCATCGGCGGCGCTTCTGCCATTGACTGCGCAAAGTCCATTGCCGCCACCGTGAACTATGACGGCGAGCCTTGGGACATCATCAGTAAAAAGGTTCCCGTAGGCAAGGTTCTGCCCGTCATTGCCGTCCCGACATTGGCTGCGGCAGGCTCCGAAATGTCCACAAGCTCTGTGATTTCCCGTATGGACATCAATGAGAAGGCCGGCTATTCCAGCCCCGATATGCGTCCGCGCGCGTCCTTCTCCAATCCAGAATTTACCTTCACCATGCCGAAGAAGCAGACCGCAGCTGGCGTCGCCGATGCCATCAGCCATGTGATGGAGTCCTATTTTTCCAATGTTCCCGAAGCGTACTTGCAGACAAAGTTCGGCGAGGCAATGTTCAATACGCTGTTCCACTATGGCAAGATCGCTTATGATGATCCGACCAACTATGAGGCGCGTTCGAACATCATGTGGACCTGCTGCTGGGCGATTAATGGTCTTACCGTCAAGGGCAACCCCGTTGGCTGGTCAATGCATAAGCTTGAGCATGAGCTGTCCGCCTTCTACGATGTCACGCACGGCGAAGGACTTGCCGTTATTATGCCCGCATGGCTGACATGGATGCTCACCGAGGACAACGCTTATCGTTACCTTGGCTATTTGCAGGCTTCCTTCGGCATCGACCCGACAGGCATGGACAAGATGGAGGCTGCAAAGCTCGCCATTGAGAAGACCCGCGAGTACTTCGCTTCTCTGAACCTGCCGCAGCACCTGCGCGACTTCGGCATTGAGGAGAGCATGCTGCCCAAGATGGCCCATGAGGCTGCAATCATTGGCAAGGATTACTTTGCCAAGGCGTTCCGTCCGCTGGACGAGCAGTCCGCACTGGAAATTTACAAGCTGGCTTACTGATATTTCTGTTTCATTTTTATTTGGCCTCCTATCGAGGGTGCGTCCGATTCCGGCGGACGCACCCAAACCTCCTACAGCACGCGCACAATTTGTCATTACAACTATACGATATGGATTGTGGCATGCAAAGTAGAGATGCTGGGATTATCAGAACTATCCATTAGGTTTTTGTTAAAATTGACGAAATTTCTGGATTATTTCGGTTGTTTTGCGAATTGAAAATTAGAGATCGCGATGATATTATTATTATAACATCAATACAACTTTAACCGTTGATGTAAATAAAGAGGAGGATGTATCCATGAAAAAGCTACTCGCAGTTCTGCTTGCACTGGTCATGCTTGTTTCTCTTGCAGCCTGTGCCGGCAACACGGACAAAGACAACCCCAGCAGCGACGCTCCCGCAAACTCCGACAATCCCAGTATGAAGGCCAACATCAACAAGAAGATCGCTATGATCATGCAGCAGGGCGGCTTGGGCGACCAGGGCTTTAACGACACTGCCTATGCCGGTTTGATGACCTGCAAAGAAAAGTACGATCTGGATGTTAACGCCGTGGAATGCACCGACACCACGCAGGGCGAGACCCTGATTCGTGAGCTGTGCGAAGCGGGTTACGGCCTGATCATCAACCTCGAAGCCGGAATCAGCGGCAATATGTACACCGTTGCACGCGACTACCCCGACATTTACTTCGTCGTTGTCGGCCGTCAGCTCCGCATCAACGCGGTTGATGGTTTCACTGAAACCCCGAAGAACGTCATTGAATCCTACATCACGCTCAACGAGCACTCCTTCCTCGCAGGCGTCGTCGCTGCCTTTGCCGCAACTGATGGCAACACTCTTGTTGAGGGTGTCGGCCAGCACGAAGGCTGCAACATCGGCATTCTGTTCGGTGCCGAGTCTGTCGGCTTCTATCAGTATGGCGACGGCTTCCGTCAGGGCGCACTGTTCTACAACCCCGATGCAAAGGTCTACATTGACTACACTGTTGGCTTCTCCGATACTGCAAACGCGCAAAGCATCGCGCAGAACATGATTAACAACATGGGCTGCGACGTCATCTGGACCTGCTGCGGCACTGCCGGCCTTGGTGGCCTGGAGGCCTGCCGTCTGAACAATGCCTTCGGCATCGGCGTCGACTCCAACCAGGACGAGGTTGAGCCGGGCAACATCCTGACCTCTGCAATCCGCGACAACACCTCTCTGTTGGAATTCTACATCGGCAAGTACCTCGAAGGCAACATCGAGCAGACCGAGCCGGACACCTTCAACCTTTCCAACGGCGGCGTTGACATCACCGACATGAGCGTCATCGAGCAGTACGTCACGGATAAGGACAAGCTGGAAGAACTCAAGGGCATTATCGACCAGTGCCGTAAGTGGATTGCTGACGGAACCATCACCGTGTTCGACGCTCGTATGGCGAGCATCGAGTCCGACGGCCAGCGCTTGGACGATTGGCTCCAGATCGACGGCAACAACGTAACCTATGCAGAGCTGAACAAGAAATAACCGACTGTGTATGCCCCGTTGAAGGTAGCTCCAGCGGGGCATGCACCATCAATAGGATGCTTTGGTGATGAATATGGATACCATTATTGAAACTAAGAACTTAACGAAGAAATTTGGAAACTTTACTGCCAACGATCACATTGATCTGGCAGTGAAGGAAGGGGAGATCCGCGCCATCATCGGTGAAAACGGCGCCGGTAAGTCCACCCTCATGAATATGCTCTATGGCATCTTGCAGCCGACGGAGGGCGAGATCCTCTTCCGCGGCAAAAAGGTAGCCATCGCTTCGCCGCGCGATGCCATTGAGCTGGGCATCGGCATGGTGCACCAGCACTTCAAGCTCTCGCCGTCGCTGTCCATCTATGAGAATATCGTTCTCGGCACAGAAACGGTGTGCACCCATAAAATCGGGAAAAAAACCTTCCGCGGCGTCCTGATTGACAAAAAGAAGGAAAAAGCCGAAATTCAGGCACTTGTGGACAAGTTTAATTTTAATTTGAATATTACCGACAAAGTTTCGGATATTTCCGTCGGCGCAAAGCAGCGTGTGGAGATCCTGAAAATGCTCTACCGCGATGTCGATCTGCTCATCCTGGATGAACCGACGGCCGTGCTCATTCCGCAGGAGGTGGACGACCTCATACGCCGCCTGATTGACCTGAAGAAAGCCGGGAAGACGATTATTATCATTACGCACAAGCTCAATGAGGTCAAAATGTGCGCCGATAACATTACGGTTATCCGTGCAGGCCACGTTATTGGCACTGTGCCGAACGACGAAAATACCACCGACGAGGATCTGGCTGAGATGATGGTCGGCCGCGCCGTCCTGCTGCGGGTGAAGAAAAGTGGAAAGCCCGTAGGAGGAAAGGTTGCCTATCAGGTTAATCATCTCAGTGCAGTCAACTCCGAGGGCAAAAAGATTCTTAATGACATCAGCTTCCGCATCCATGAAAACGAGGTCGTCGGTATTGCTGGCGTTGAGGGCAACGGCCAAACCGAGCTGATGCTGGCACTGACCGGGCTTTTGGATGTTTGCCATGGCTCAACCGTGGAGTTGGGCGGCGTGAATATCACGGGGCTGTGGCCGGACGAACTGAGGAAGCACGACATCGGTGTGGTGCCGGAGGATCGTTACAAGCAGGGGCTGTGCCTTGACGTACCGGTCTCGGCCAATCTCATCGCCGGTTATCACGGACTTAAGCCCTATTGCAATAAAGGCGTCATGAATCGCCGTGCCATAACGGAAAACCGCGACCGTCTGGTAGAGGAATACGACGTTCGTCTGAGCACGAAGGATCCGGCGGTTGGCTCTCTCTCTGGCGGCAATGCGCAGAAGGTTATCATTGCGCGTGAATTCAGCCGCAGACCGAAGGTGCTGCTGGTCAGCCAGCCGACGCGCGGCGTGGATATCGGCGCAATTGAATTCATCCACAATCAGATCCTTAAAATGCGTGATGCCAGTACGGCGGTACTTATCATCTCCTCGGAGCTTTCCGAGGTCACGGGGCTTTCCGACCGTGTGCTCGTGATGTATCACGGGGAAATCGTCGGCAGCTTCCGCTCGGATGATGTGAGCTTCAATGAGCTGGGACTTTATATGTCCGGTGTGAAGCGCATGTCCTCCGAGGAGCTTTCGGAAGAATGAGAGGTTTAGAACTATGAAACAAAGACTCCCTGCAAAACGCACGACCGGCTGGACCTCAAATCTTCTCGCAGCGGCTGGAGACGTGCTGGTGCCGCTGCTGTTTGCCTTCGGCGTTGGCAGCATCTTCTCCTTGATCTGCGGCTGTAATCCCTTTACTCTTTACAGCTATATCATCAAAAAAGCGTTTTTCTCCGTCGGCGGCCTGCTGAACACGCTCGGCTATACTACGCCGATCATCATCACGGGCATGGCTACGGCACTTTCCATCCGTGCGAATATGTACAATATGGGCATTGAGGGTCAGGTATTCCTGGGTGCCTTCACCGCGGCTCTTGCGGGCTATATGATCAAGGGCGTTCCCACGGCGCTGCATGTCACGCTGTGCCTGCTGATTGGCGCCGCCTTCGGCGCGGTCTACGCGCTGATTCCCGGCCTGCTGAAGGCCAAGCTGCGCGTGAACGAGGTTGTTACAACCGTTATGCTCAACAGCATTGCCACGCAGGTCACAGGCTTTCTGACCCAGAGCTACCTTGGAACGGGCGATGCCTATGCGCACACTGAGTTCATCGAGCAGACCGCCCGCCTTGCCAAACTCAACAGCAAGTACCGCTGCACAACGGCGATCTTTATTGCGCTGGCAATCTGGCTGATCCTGTATTTCATTCTGAAAAAGACCAAATTCGGCTATGAGATTGACTGCATCGGCAAGCAGTGGGAATTTGCCGACGCCGTCGGTATGCACGTCAGCCGGAAAATCGTCGTGATCTTCGTGGTCGGCGGCGCGCTGGCCGGTATTGCAGGTGCAACAGAAATTCTCGGTGTCAACTATAACTTTGTCAACACCTTCTCTGCTAACCCCGGTATCGGCTGGGACGGCTTCTTTGTGTGTATCCTGGCTGGCAGTAATCCAGTCGGCATTCTGCTATTTTCCATCGTCTTCGGCGCGCTGCGCTACGGCGCTCTGGCGGCGCAGACCGGCCTCGGCGTTCCTCTTGACCTCATCAACATCATCAGGAGCACGTTGGTGCTGTTTATGGCCATCAAGCTCATCGGCAATAACCGCGAAGCCATTGCTGACTTCTTCGGCCACATCTTCCACCGGTCTGCGGTGAAAAAGGAGGGCTGAGCATGAATTACCTCTCGCTGTTTCTGAATCTTCTGAACATGACTGTGGAAAACGCTGCGCCGTATCTGCTCATCACCATCGGAGGCGTATTTGTCGCAAGAGCAGGCGTGTTCAACATCTCCATGGAGGGCTGCACAGAGTTTGCCGCCTTTGCGGGCATTCTCTTTGCCTTCATGACGGGACAGATCTGGGTCGGCGTAATCGCTGCCTTCGTAATCGCAATTCTGCTCAACTGCCTGTTCTATCTGTTTACCGTTAAGCTCAAGGGCAACCTCAGCGTCGTCGGCAGCGGCATCAACCTAATGGCAGCCTGCATTCCGGCCTGCCTTTTACAGGCACTCTACGGGACGCGCAGCAATCTGGTTGCCAGCAGCATCATTGACCCGGCGAATATGATGATCGACGTGCCGGTTCTTCGTAGCATTCCGATCCTGAGCGATATTTTTAACAACCACACGGCGATTACCTACCTGACCTTCCTTGTGGTCATTGTGCTGACTGTCGTGATGTATAAGACCAAGTTTGGCATTTATGTCCGCGTGACTGGCGAAAGCGTCAACGCTGCGAAATCCGTCGGCATCAAGACCAACCGCATCAAGTTCCTGTGCCTGATGATCTCCGCCGCGACCTGCGCACTGGCCGGACTGAACCTTTCGGTTGAGCAGCTCGGCATGTATACCATCAACATGACGGCGAACCGCGGCTTTATCTGCCTGAGCGCCATTAACTGCGGCCGTAAGGATCCGGAGAAGGCCTGTGTCTATGCGCTGATCTTCGGCTTTGTCCGTGCGCTGCAAACCATCATCAACAACTTTGTTCCTGCGGCCATTTCGTCGCTGCTCGGCATTATGCCCTATGTCACGATCATTGTCGTGCTGCTGATCGTCGAGACGCCCAATGCCCGCAAAAATCATCTGCGCTTCTTCAAGGAAGCCTGACGGGAGGAATTTCTATGCCTAAAACTGCTGTTCTTGTCATCGACATGCAAAAGGATTTCACACGTCCGGAGGGAAGATTCTATTATCCCGAGACGACCGGCGAAATGATGAAGACCTTCCCGGAAAAGCTCAACAAAATGCGTGACCTTGGCGCACTTGTCGTCATCGTCTATACCGCGCATCCGGCGGATGAAAAGGAGGTCAATCCCGAGCTGACGCGCATGTTCCGCGATGGTAAGAAAGCTTCATTGGTCGAGGGCTCGGCCGGTGCGGAGCTGGAGGAGCGCATTCCCTATGATCCGGAGCGTGACATCATGTTCCGCAAGTTTGTCCCAAGCGCCTTTTTTGGAACGAACCTTGCCGAGATTTTGCGTGAGCGCGGCGTGGAGAACGTTCTTGTGTGTGGCGTCAAGACCAATGTCTGCTGCCGCGCAACCGCGACCGATGCATCAGCCTACCGCTTCCGCACCTATATGATCAGCGACATGCTTGGTACGAATACCAAGGAGATCAACGATTTCCATCTGGCGGAAATGACCAAATACTTTGCAAAGGCCATCAGCTCCGACGAGGTCTGTGAGCGGCTGAAGAACGGAGTGTTCTGATGAAGCGCTATGATTTTACGGTCGTTGGCACGGCCGCAACGGTCAGCATCCTGCACGTAAACCAGATGCCTGAGTGCGGCAAATCTACGCCGGTCTTTGGCGGCAGCCTTACGGAGTATTCCAACGGCGGCATGGGGCTGAACATCTGCGCCGGTCTTGCCAGACTGGGCGAGGCGGTCTATCCCGTTTTGACCTATGCCGATCATCGACAGCATGACTTTCTGCATGCGTTTGCGCGCGAATATCACATGCCTGAAAATGGCATTCAGGATCCGCCAGAGAAAGCCCGCGGCACGACCATTATGATCCAGAACGCCGAAAAAAACCATATGACGCTCATCACGGAGTATGCGCACCGTCTGCCAGGCAGCACGTTTTATGGCGTGCAGGAGATGAAGCCGGAATTCTTCCGTGACAGCCGCTATGTTGTCCTCACTGCGCCCATGGCGATGAATACGCAGCCTGCGATCGACGCTATCCGCGCAAGCGGGACACCACTAGCGCTGTCCATGCGCAAGGATCCCAATGCGCTACCGCATGAGAAGCTCGCACAGCTTCTGGAGCTGAGCACGGTAATCTTTGCAAATGAAACTGAGACGGCATTTTTATGCGAGGAATTCGGCCTAAAGGAGATCCGCGATCTCTTCCAAAATGAGAAGCTACAAATTCTGGTTGAAACGCTGGGTGCGGAGGGAAGCCGTGTGTACTATAGGGACGGCGGACAAATCTGTCAGACGCAAGCCCGCGCCGTCCGTCCGCTGTGCGCAGAGCCGGAAACTGTAGGCGCGGGCGACGGCTATGTGTGTGGCTTCCTTTATGGACTTGTGCATGGCCGCAGCGTCCATGAGTGCGCCCTGCTGGGCGGCACGCTGTCCTCCTTCGTGCTGGAAAAAGAGGGAAGCATCACAAACCTGCCCACCGAAGCGCAGCTTCTGGCGCGGTACGAAACAATCAGGAGGGATGATTGAAATGGAATGGAATCTGACGGGCGGACGCAAGCTGCTTATCGGTATGATCCACTGCCTGCCGCTGCCCGGAACCTACGGCGCAACGGCGACAATCGACGAGGTAATCGCGCGCGCGGTCAGCGATGCCAAAGCGCTTGAGCGTGTCGGCTTTGACGCTGTCATGATCGAAAACGAGGATCTCTGCTTGGAACCACATATGACTAAAGTGCAGTTCTCGGCTATCAGTATGGTGGCCCAGGCAGTGCGCAGCGCGGTGAAGCTGCCGCTCGGCCTGTGCTGCAGCGGGCTGAACTATGAGGAGGCGCTTTCCATTGCAAAGGTGGTCGGCGGCGATTTCATCCGCACACCGATTTTTGTCGATACTGTCATGAATTACAACGGAATCATGACTCCTTGCAGCGGAAAAATCATTCGTTACCGCCGTGAGATCAGCGCGGAGCATGTCAAGATTTTCGCGGATGTGCAGGTCAAACACTATTACATGGTCAATCCTGAGGTGGACATTGCAACCTCTGCAAAGTGGGCGCAGCATCAGGGGGCAGATGCGGTGATTGTCACCGGCTGCTCCACCGGTACGGAAACCGCTTCTTCCGATCTGGAAAAGGTTAAAAACAGTATCTCCATTCCCGTTGCCGTCGGTAGCGGCGTCACCGAAAAGAACATTGCGGAAAAAATGCAGATCGCAGATATTCTCATCGTCGGTACCACGCTGCGCAGAAACGGAAGCATGGCAGAGCCCATTGATGAGGCGCAGGCACGCGCTCTACTGCGCGCGGCTGGCAGGGAGGTATAAAGAATGAAATACCGTACACTCGGAAGAACGGGCTTCAAGGTTTCAGAAATCGGTCTTGGCGGCGAGTATCTTGAAGGCAAGCCCTTGAAGCAGGTCTGCAATACCGTGGACGCTGCAATGGATGCCGGTATCAATCTGCTGGATTGCTTTATGTCCAATCCAGACATCCGCTCGGACCTTGGCACCGCGCTCAAGGGAAAGCGCGACAAAATGTACATCCAGGGACATTTTCGCTCTATCTGGAAAAACGGACAGTACGGTCGTACCATGGACGTGAAGGTCGTGCAGGCGTTTTTTGAGGATCTTCTGCGCCGGATGCAGACGGATTATATTGACCTCGGAATGATCCATATGATCGACAACGCGCAGGAGTATGAGGAAATTTTCTCCGGACCTATCCTAGAATATGCACTGGAGCTGAAGCAAAAGGGCTTAATCCGTGCGCTGGGCGTAAGCTGCCACAATCCCGTGCAAGCGCTGCGGGCGGCCAAAACCGGCCTGATCGATCTAATGCTCTTCAGCGTCAACCCAGCCTATGACGTGCTCAATGAGAACGCGGAGCGCCCACGCAAGCTGAACAACCGCTTTTTCGATTCTATGCAGGAGCTTGGCGGCATCAACCCGGTCCGGGAAGAATTGTACCGCTACTGCGAGATGCATGGTGTTGGCATCACGGTCATGAAATCTCTGGCCGCAGGCGCGCTGCTTTCTGATAAGACCTCACCCTTCGGCCGGGCCATGACGGTTCAGCAGTGCATGCACTATGCGCTTTCCAGGCCCGGCGTCGCAAGCGTACTGGTTGGAATGCAGTCACCGGAGCAGGTTGCCGATTGCGTGCGCTATGAAACAATGACGCCGGAGGAGCTGGATTATTCCTTCCTCTTTGCCGCAGAGCCGAAATTCTCCATGCAGGGACGCTGTATGTACTGTAATCACTGCCTGCCTTGCGCAAAGCACATCAACATTGCGCAGCTGAGCAAGTATCTGGACATGGCGCTTCTCGATGGCGTTACACCCACCCTACAGGGACATTACGATGCACTTGAGCATCATGCAGGTGAGTGTATCGGCTGTGGCCGCTGTGAAACGCAGTGCCCCTTTAACGTGCCCATCATACAGCGTATGAAGCAGGCCGCTGAGCTGTTCGGAAAATAAAAGCCACGCGGCAGACTCGCTTGATAACGCCGGATAAGGAACCGCTCATTATGCACGGCAGCAAACGGGATGTTGCTGATTTGCTTCATGAGGAAGCCGAAGTACGATCTGTACGAGAGTCCTTGCACAAAATAACAGCAGTTAGAGCCACGCAGAGAAGGGCAGCAGAAGCGAGCACCCTGCGAACAGGAATATGAACGATATGAAATGATGGGGATTGATCGTCCGGCTATCCAAGCAGCCAAAGCGGTCAATCTCCATCAAGTTCTTACTTATAATGTCTACTGAACAGTAGCCCATTTTTCTTTCGGCAAGAGAATAGCCAGCAGATATGTAAGCAAACGCAAAATGGCGCACGGAATCTTGCGGAGATTCAGCACCAAAACGGACATGGCAATCACATGGGCCGCAGTCTCCCGCAGCTTTGCGGTGACCAGCCCCATGCCACATTTGCGCTTTGCCAGACTGAACCTGCGCTCCACTTCCACTCGCTCGCACTCATCCCGATAGTCCTGCGCCTTGTCTCTGGTTTCGCCCTTCTTTGGGCGGCCCAGTGCCGGACCAGAGAGCCGGATTCCGTGCGCCTTACAATAGCTGAGATTCTCCCGGTTTCAGTAGATCTTGTCTGCCAGAATACGGCTGGGGTAATGCCCCTCCCGCTCGCGGAATCGCTCTGCCATCTCCTGTAGATTCCCGGCTTCATTGTAGGCGTCAAAGGAACAAAATTCCAGCCGCGTCCATCCATCAACGACACTGATGTCCAGCTTCGCGCCAAACTCCACTGGTTTTCCGGCTTTTCCGCGCACAATGGGACGAACAAAAGGCTGGCTCAAGCTGACGATCCGGTCAGGTACGCTGTGGGTACGGTTATCGTACATGTACTTCTGCTGCGCATAGACGGTGCGTATCGTATCCAGACGTTCCATCTGTCGCGTGGTCAGAGACTTTCCAAGAGACAGTTTGCCATCAACGGCATTGAGGGCACGCCGGAGATAGGTCAGCTGCTTTCCAATGGCTTTGCGGGTCATTTTTGCGGTGTGTTTGCGACATCTCACATATTTCAGGTAATCTTTCCGGGCGCGCTGGCGGTAAGTTCGGGGCTTCTTTCCGTCCGCGGGATCATGGAGGACATCCAGAAGCTTCTCGGCGCTTTCTCTGGCCTCATTGAGCCGGGAAACATCCTGCGGATAACGGATATTGGACGGTGCGCAGGTGGCGTCCACGATCATAGTGCCGCTGTTTCCGCCAGCTCCCGGATGATTGTCAGAGTCGTCATCCTCATTCTTGGATTCGGCTTCTTTGGGAGAACTGACCGCCCTGCCACTGACCTTCGACGAAAAACTCTGGAACAGCACCGTTGACCATGTCACCGTCCACGCCGATGAGCGGGTGGTGTTTCGGTTCAAGGATGGGAAGGAAATCGCAACGAGGCTTTGACAAGTTGCAAAACCGAGTAGGAGGGACGTTTAGTCCCGTCCTCTCACACCACCGTGCGTACCGTTCGGTACACGGCGGTTCAATCGC